>Ga0315286_10000439_pt1 | contig 34654 bp, 27 predicted proteins | sample YL17G10_0_MG_FD_205038 | JGI IMG/M metagenome (GOLD analysis project Ga0315286, IMG submission 205038) | Sediment microbial communities from Yellowstone Lake, YNP, Wyoming, USA - YL17G10_0 | ecosystem: Environmental > Aquatic > Freshwater > Lake > Sediment | place: USA: Wyoming | collected...
AAAGGCCGTCGAAGTGCTCGAACCGGCGCAGGTATGGGTCAACCCCGATTGCGGTCTCAAGACGCGCCGCTGGGAGGAGGTCAAACCTTCTCTCGCCGCGATCGTAGCGGCGGCGCGGGAGATGCGATCGCTCCACTCGGCCAAACGGTAACCCGCTGTATCTAAAAGTACTACAACGCCCGGCCGCGAGGCGCCAACCCGCTCGCCCGGGCGTTTTCACGTCAGGGGCGTTTTTCGCCGAATCCGCACGCGTTCCTAATGGAACCCTAACATTCGATATCTATCCTTCTCTCCGCGGACACACGCACTTTTCCCCGGAGGGTCTCATGTTACGAAGGTGTCTGGTCATGAGCACCATCGCGGCGATTGCCGCCCTGGTGGTCGCAGCGGGATTCGCCTTCGCCGAACAGAAAGAACAAGCGGTCAAGGTCGATCCGGGTTTGAAATCCTACGCACCCGTGTCCGGCGTTTCCGGCACGATAAAGGGCGTCGGTTCCGACACGATGAATAACCTCATGGCGCTTTGGGGAGAGGACTTCCGCAAGTTCTACCCCAACGTAAACATCGAAGTGGAAGGCAAAGGTTCATCCACGGCGCCGCCGGCGCTGATCGGCGGGACCGCGACGTTTGGCCCGATGAGCCGGGTGATGAAGAGCCAGGAGTTGGACGATTTCGAGGCCAAGTACGGTTACAAACCGACCGCCTTGCGGACCGCGATCGATATGCTCGCAGTCTACGTCCACAAGGACAACCCGATTCAGTCCCTCACCATGCAGCAGATCGACGCGATTTTCTCCAAGACGAGAAAAGGCGGATCATCCGAAAACATCACCACGTGGGGGCAACTCGGTCTTAAGGGCGAGTGGGCGGACAAGCCGATCAGCCTCTACGGGCGTAACTCGGCGTCCGGGACCTATGGCTACTTCAAGGAACACGCGTTGTTCAAGGGCGACTACAAGGACTCCGTCAAGGAACAACCCGGGAGCGCATCCGTCGTCCAGGCGGTGGCGAGCGATAAATACGGGATCGGTTACAGCGGGATCGGGTACAAAACGGCCGACGTCCGCGCCGTCCCGCTCAAGCCCGACGCCGGCGCCGAAGCGGTCCCCGCTGTCGCCGAACACGCGTACGACGGCACTTATCCCTTGGCCCGTTTTCTCTACCTCTACGTGAACTACAAGCCGGGATCCCAGCTCGATCCCCTGCGCCTGGAGTTCATCAAGTACGTATTCGGCAAAGAGGGCCAGACAAACGTCATCAAGGACGGCTACTACCCGGTCACCGCCAGGATCGCCGCCGAAGACCTCGCGACGGTCGGCGTCAAGTAGCGAATTCGCAACGGTCGTTTCCGAAAGGGCGTCTGGACGCTCCCGCGGTCTTCTGAGAAAATGGATGGCGGCGGACGTGCGCCGCCATCCGTTTTGAAACCATGTCTACACCGGCAAAGCCAAGATCCGAGGAGGCGGCGCCCCAGCGGCGACGCAAACTCAAGACGCGCCGGTCGGTGAAAATCATCGACCGTTTGTCCACCGTCGGGATCACGATCGGCGGCGTGGGCACCATCCTTGCCGTCTCCGCGGTTTGTCTTTTTCTCGTCGCCGTCGTCGTTCCGGTTTTCGTCCCCGGCTCGGCCGATGAAGTGAGTCGTCGACCCGCGGGGATCGAAACCGCACCCCCGCTTTTCTTCGGAGCCGACGAATATCGCGTGCTCGGTTGGACGGTCTTCCCCGACGGAACGATCCACTCGACACGACTCGATACCGGCGAGCTTGTCGAAGAACACCGGGTTTTCGAAAACAAGACACTCACCGCAAGCGCCGCCACCTTCAAGGGAGACCGGGTCGCCTTCGGGTTCGGCGACGGAACCGTTCAGATCGGTTCTGTCGGATTCGTCACCGATTTTCCCGATCCCGCTTCCCTTCCCGAATGGGCCCAATCACTCCCCCCCGGCGAGAGAGCGGTCCTCGGCGCTTCGATCGTCGAGAAGACGCTCGAAGGACAGATTAGACGCCAGCGGCTGAACGTCGACATCCACCCGCCGGTCTCGATCGACACCACCCAAAGCGTCGTACTCGTCGATCTTCTCGCGAAAGACACCGGCTCCATGCTTGCGACCCTCGCATCCGATGGGACTCTGCGGCTCAGCTTGCTTCGCGAGACCGAGAATCTGATGACCGGCGAGTTGTCGCAAACGGTGACACACACGATCCTCCCCACCCCCATGCCGAGTCCGCTACCCAGCCCGATACCGGGTCCGGTGTCCGGCTCGACCGGTGGGTCAGCCGGCGCCGAGTCCGCCGCTCCGGACGGCGCGTGGCCCAACCGCATCGCGATTCTCGATAACGGGAGCGATCTCGCGGTCATCTGGCCGGACGGACGGCTCTTCCGATACGACACCCAAAACCTGGCCGCGCCGCGTATCGCCGAACGCACCTCGCTCTCCGAGAGAAAAGGAATCGATCTATCCGTCGTTCGTCTTCTTCTCGGCGACGCCACGCTTCTGGTCGGCGACACCGCGGGAGACGTCCGCGCGTGGTTCAAACACAAACCGGAGGACGCCGACACACCGGACGGCGCCGCGATGGTCGCCGCGCACCGTTTCGAAGGACCCGGTGTCCCCGTGACGGCGATCGCCTCGTCTCCGCGGACAAGAGTGATGGCCGTCGGTTACGCCGACGGGCGGATCAGGCTCTACCAGGTGACGAGCGGGGCCACGATACTCGAAACCACCGCCGACCCCGGTGAGCCCGTGATCGGGCTCCACATCACCGCGAAAAACGACGGCCTCCTCGCGCTTACACCCAAGAACTTCTGGCACTGGGATCTCAAGATGGGTCATCCGGAGGTGACGCTCCGGGCGCTCTTTACCCCTGTCTGGTACGAGAGCTATGAGAAACCCTCTCACGTTTGGCAATCATCGAGCGGCACCGACGACTTCGAACCCAAGTTCGGTCTGTGGCCACTCGTCTTCGGGACGCTCAAGGCGACCCTCTACTCAATGCTCTTCGGCGCGCCGATCGCGCTTCTCGCCGCCATATTTTCGAGCGAGTTTCTCGCTCCCGCCCTTCGGACGAGGGTCAAGACGCTCATCGAGTTCATGGCGAGCCTTCCGAGCGTCGTTCTTGGTTTTCTCGCGGCGCTCGTCTTCGCGCCGTTCGTCCAGGAAATCATACCGGTGGCGCTCGCGAGCTTCGTCACCATACCGGCGGCGATCCTCATCGGTTCGTACGTCTGGCAGCTCCTTCCCCATCGCTTTACCCTGCGTTTTTCGCAGCTCCGCTTGCTCTTTCTCTTCGCCCTGCTGCCCCTCGGGATGTTGATCGCCGCCGGTGTGGGACCGATGATGGAGAAGATCTTTTTCCTCGGCAACATCAAGCTCTGGCTCGACGGCAACCAGGGGGATCCGTTCGGCGGATGGGTCCTTCTTTTTCTCCCCGCATCGGCCCTCGTGGTCGCGGTGGCGATGACCCATTACCTCGGGCCGTGGTTCAGGGAGAAGGCGACCCGGTTGGACCGGACGGGGTTGGGGCTGCTCGACGCCGGACGGTTTGTCGTCGGCGCGGCCCTGGTTCTCGCTCTCGCGCTCGTCGCGGCCTGGATCCTCGAGCTCGCCGGTCTCGATCCGCGCGGCGAAGGCCGGTTCTTCGGAACGTACGTCCAGCGAAACGCGTTGATCGTTGGGTTCGTGATGGGGTTCGCCATCATACCGATCATCTACACGATCGCCGAGGACGCGCTCTCCGCGGTGCCCGAGCACCTTCGAGCCGCCTCGCTCGGCGCGGGAGCGACACCGTGGCAGACCGCCTTCAGAATCGTCGTTCCAACCGCGATGAGCGGGCTCTTCTCCGCGCTGATGATCGGGCTCGGCCGCGCCGTCGGAGAGACGATGATCGTGCTCATGGCCGCGGGGAATACGCCGATCCTCGATATCAACATTTTCAACGGGTTTAGAACGCTCTCGGCGAACATCGCGGTCGAGCTCCCCGAAGCGGTGAAAGACAGCACCCACTACCGGACGCTTTTCCTCGCCGCGCTCATACTTTTCGCGATGACCTTCGTCATCAACACCGTCGCCGAGATCGTGCGTCTTCGTTTTCGCAAACGGGCGTACCAGTTGTAGCCGACATGGAAAACCTGTCGTCGAACATCCTGTCGAGACCGCCGGAGCCCGCCCGCGGGGGAGCCTCCCGCAAGCGCGCCAGGGGTAGAACCTCGCTTCTTGCCCACGGGGAACCCATGGTGTGGCTGATGGGAGGAGCGCTCACGATTTGTTTGGTGATGATCGTCGGTCTCCTCGGGCTCGTTTTCTATCAAGGGGTGACCACCTTCTGGCCGAGGGCTCTTACGACCCTGACTCTCGCCGACGGAACGAAGTACCTCGGAGAGGAAACCCGCAAAGAAGACTACAAGCTTACCGAGGCCATGGTCGGCGGTCTTCCCAAGGAAACCGCCGCCCGGGCCCGCGCCGTTCTGGACGAGCCCGAGGCCATCGCGCGCCGCCGCCTCTATCGAACGGGCAACTTCGACATCACCAATACGCATTTCGACTGGATCGATGATTTCTCCGTCGTGGGCGCCGGCGAGGACGAATGGAGCGTCGTCATCGAGCGGCGCGCGTGGGGACGTTTTTACGGTTTCCCCACGAGGTTTCTCGTCGACGGCGAGGTCGTTGCCGATACGCCGGTTGAGGTATGGGACAAGTTCCGAGCCCATCACGGCGCGGTGTCGAAGCGCGTCGACCGGCTCTACCGGCTCCAGAAGTACGAGTTCGGCAAGGTCCACGCGCGTCTCGAAAACGTCCGCTTGAGGCTCAAGAAGATCGAGATCGAAAAAGGCTTGGAGTCGGCGGAATACGCCGAGACGCAAAGGTCGTTCGAGAACCGGACCCGGGAAATCGAAAAAGAGAACGAGCGGCTCGCCGGTGAGATCCGCGATCTGCGCCACGAAAACGACCGGTACGCGATGGTCATGACGACGATCGACGGCGAGGAGGCGACACTCGTCCTTTCCGACGTCGTCCGCGCGTACCCCGCGAACCAGCTCGGATTCTTCGACAAGCTTTCCGTTTATTCGTCGCGTTGGGGCGAGTTCATCACGGGCGATCCGCGCGAGGCCAACAGCGAGGGCGGCGTCTGGCCCGCCATCGTGGGGACCGTGATCATGACGCTTCTCATGTCGCTCGTTGTCGTCCCCTTCGGAGTCCTCGCGGCGCTCTATCTCCGCGAGTACGCCAAGGGGGGGCCGCTCGTCAGCGCGGTCCGCATCGCCATCAATAACCTCGCGGGTGTGCCGAGCATCGTGTTCGGCGTCTTCGGTCTGGGGTTCTTCTGTTACATCCTCGGCGCGTCGATCGACCAGGTGTTTTTCTTCGAGAGGCTCCCTGATCCGACCTACGGAAAAGGAGGCGTCGTGTGGGCGTCATTGACGCTCGCCCTTCTCACGCTCCCCGTGGTCGTGGTGGCTACCGAAGAGGCTCTCGCCGCCGTCCCGGGTTCGATGCGCGAGGGCTCCTACGCCTGCGGGGCGAGCAAGTGGCAGACCGTCCAGCGAATCGTGCTTCCGCGGGCGATGCCGGGGATCATGACGGGGTTTATCCTCGCCATGGCGCGCGGGGCGGGAGAGGTCGCGCCGCTCATGCTCGTCGGCGCGGTAAAGCTCGCCCCCCAACTCCCGATCGACGGCGTGGCGCCGTATCTCCACCCCGAACGAAGCTTCATGCATCTCGGTTTTCATATCTACGACGTGGGTTTCCAGAGCCAGAACAGCGAGGCGGCCAAGCCGATGGTGTTCACGACGACTCTCCTCTTGATCGTGATCATCGCAGCGCTTAATATCGCGGCGATCTGGGCTCGAACGCGGTTGCGCAGAAGGTTCATGGGGGCCCAGTTCTAGACGTTCGCGCTTCCCCGGAGGTTTACGGTTTGCAGCGCCCGACGGCAGAGTCCTCCAACCGGCTGGCCGCCATCACGCGCGGCGAGAAAGTGGATACCGAAACGCATCGGGCGCTCGCCGGCGAGACCCCCGTCGTGGAAACGCTCGAATTCAACTTCTGGTACGGCACGAACCACGCGCTCCACGATGTCACCATGAAGATCCCGCGAGGCAAAATCACCGCGATCATCGGTCCTTCGGGTTGCGGTAAGTCCACCCTTTTGCGCTCGATCAACCGTCTGAACGATCTCCTCGACAACGTTCGCTGCGGGGGCGACATCCTTCTGAACGGCGACTCGATCTATGGGAAAGGGGTCGACGTGATCGAGCTCCGGAAACGCATGGGGATGGTCTTTCAGAAATCGAACCCCTTCCCCATGAGCATCTACGAAAATGTCGTCTACCCTCTGAGAGTGGACGGCGAGCGGAGAAAACACGTTCTCGACGAGGTCGTGGAGCGCAGCTTGAAGAGTTCGGCCCTCTGGGAGGAGATCGCCGGGCGCCTTGGTCACAACGCGCTGGGGCTCTCCGGCGGCCAGCAGCAGCGTCTTTGCATCGCCCGCGCGATCGCCGGTGAACCCGAGGTGCTCCTCATGGACGAACCTTGTTCCGCCCTCGACCCTCTCGCGACGAGCAAGATAGAGGAGCTCATGCACGAGCTTCGCGGCACCTACTCGATTGTGATCGTCACCCACAACATGCAGCAGGCCGCGCGCGTGAGCGATTATACTGCGTTCATGTACCTCGGACGCTTGATCGAATACGGCCCCACCCCGGACATGTTCCTCAACCCGCACCTCTCAGAGACCGGCGATTACGTGACGGGACGGTTCGGTTAGTTCGGGAATCGGGGCGATCGCACCGCCCCGCGGGAGGCCTCTTGAACGGTCCTTTTTGGATGGAAGACCCGCACACGGGAGGTTGATTTGCGCCACACACGTTGGATTCGGCATTCCGGGTGGTTCGCCGTGATCATGGCCTTGGCGCTTCCGGCGATCGCCGGCCACGCGCTCCCCGGCAACGGGGAGCTTCCGCCGGGGGATCGCCCCCCGAGCGACGTTTTTGCGCGCGTCCAAGACGCCGGTCAGGCGGCGGATCACGCGGGCGCGGACTACGTCACCGTCTACGACTTCGCCGTCAACCGGGTCGAACCCTCCGGTGTCACCTACGTCGAGAGTTACATCATCTACAAATTGCTGACGCCGGCCGGGTGCCGGAACCAGTCGGTGCTCCGATGGAACTACGACCCGCAGAGTAGCCACGTGGAAGTACGGGAAGTCAACGTCGTCCGCGGCACCGAGCGGATCCCGGTCGATACCTCTCGGGTCCACGACCTGCCGGCTCCTCAGTCGGCGATTTACTGGAGAGACCGCACGAAGACCCTCCAGCTTCCTCGGTTGCAGGTCAACGACGGGATCGAGGTCCGGGTCTTCCGCAAAGGATTCACCTACGCGCTCCTCGCGCTCGATGCGCCCGCCGACGAGCGATACATCCCTCCCATGCCGGGAGAGTACTTCGACATCGTTCTTTTCGCCGATGCGGCCCCGATCATCGAGAAGAAATACGTGCTGAGGCTGCCGTTGGGAAAGCGGCTTCATTCGGAGGTCTACAACGGCCCGCTCTACTCAGGCACCTCGTACACCGGCGAGACCACCGAATACGCGTGGTGGGGTTTCGACCTGCCGCCGCGGCCGCAAGAGCCGCAACAACCGGACCAGAGCGACTTCGTGCCGAAAGTGGTGATGGCCACCGTGGCCGACTGGGAGGCGAAGAGCAGATGGTTCTTCGACGTGAACCGCAACCAGTTCGAGGTCACACCGGAGATCAAAGCGAAAGTTGACGAGATTCTCGACGAAGCGGGAGTGTCGAGCGCGTCGGACGAGCGAAAGGCCGGAGCGCTTCTCCACTGGGTGGCGCAGAACATCCGCTACAGCGGTCAGACGATGGGCAAGGGCGAGGGCTTCACGCTCCACCCCGGCTCCATGATCTTCGAGCAACGGAGCGGCGTGTGCAAGGATATCGCGGGCATGCTCGTCACCATGATGCGGGCCGCCGATCTCGCGAGCTTTGGCGCGATGACCATGGCGGGGAGCCGGATCGATAGCGTGCCCGCCGATCAATTCAACCACTGCGTCTGCGCGCTCCGAAAAGACGACGGGTCGCTCGAGATGTACGACCCGACTTGGGTGCCGTACAATAATAATATCTGGTCGCTCCTCGAGGCGGAGCAGCACTATCTTGTCGGCACCCCGGAGGGCGAATCCCTCTCCCGGATCCCCTACAGCCCGCCGGAGGAGTCTCCGCTACGCGTGGTTCACGAGGCGAGGCTCGGCGACGACGGGACGCTCGAGGGAACTTTCAAACTCTCCGGGTCCGGCGCGCTCGACGGCAGACTGCGGCGCATGATCTCCGGCACCCGTCGTCAGGAACTGCCGTTCGCCTTTGCCAGAATCCTCTCCCCTATCGGTAAGCGCGTCGAACAAATCGAATTCGACTACCTCGAACCCGGCGATTTCAGCCGGGACATGTGGGTGACGGTCCGGTACCGGGTGGAGCGTTTCGCGCGGCCCGTGGCCGGCGGATTCGAATTCTCGAGCCCGATGATGAGCGTGGTGCTCAATGATGCAAGCCTCTTCCGCGCCGCTCAGACCAAATGGGGCGAGGATCGAAAAACGGATGTTTTTCTTTACTACACCCAGCTCGTCGAGGGGGAAGAAAACATCCGGCTGCCCGACGGTTATAAGGCGGTCGATCCCCCATCATCGGAGGAGATCGACGAGACGTACGCGTATTTCAAGGGGACGAGTCGAATGGACGGCCGGAACCTCGCCGTCACGCAACGCGCCGAGATCCGGCGCCGGCAGATCCCTCCCGACGGTTACGCCGGGTTCAAGCGCGCCATCGATCAGGCGAAGAAATGGGGCGGGACGTCGTTTCGGATCGAGAAAGGAGGCAAGTCATGACGCGCCTGCGATTGCTTTGCCTGACCATCGGCTTGACCGCGCTCCTGTGCGCACCGGCGACGCCTGTAAACGCGGCGTCCATGGGAGTCTCCGGCGGACACGATCTCGACGCTCTGTGGTCTCGCGCGAAGAAGCGCTTCGACCCATCGAGCCACGATGCCCTCGTGCTGCTGGAGAGCCGGCACGTCGCGGTGCTGGCCAACGGGGACACGCGCACCAAGGTCCATCGCGTCGTATGGATCGGAACCGCGATGGGGATCCGTGATCACGCGGACCTTCGAATACCCTACAATTCCGCGACGGCGACCATGACGGTCACCGCGCTCCGGACCTGGCGGGATGATAAGTGGTGGCCGGACGAGTCGGCGATCGGTCCGACCGCGGTCGTCGAAACTCTTCCCTTCGCCCTGGCGACGGCCGATGACTACACCACGATGCGGGAGACGATGCTCTTGCACGACGGCGTGGAGATCCCCTGCATCATGGAGACCGCGTATGAGATCGAGGAACGCGGCGGCGGCCAAGGCGGCATCGACGGTCTATGGGTGTTTTCGCAGAACGATCCTTCGGCGCTTGTCGAGTTCATGCTCACCGTTCCCCAGGGCGTGGATGTGACTTTCGTTTCTCGAAACGGCGCGCCCGACCCGGGGGTTGTCCGCGACGCCGGCGGGACGGCGACCTATACGTGGCAGATGGTCGAGATCGATCGTCTGGGTTCACCGCGCGTCACCGACCCCGCCGCCTACGCCCCGTACGTGTCGTGGTCGACGTGGCAAAGCTGGGATGCGCTCGGGCGTAGGATCGTTTCGAGCTTCGACGAAGCCGCGGTTCTGGACGATACGCTCGCCGACACGCTTGCCGCGCGCCTCGAACACGCGCCCAGTCCCCCGTCGAAAGCGCGGGAGATCGCGTCGTTCGTCGACGAGTGCACGCGAAGCATCCATTACGACACCCGGTTCTGGTCTTTCTCTCCTCGCCCGGCGCCGAGGACGCGGGAGACCGCCTACGGTCACGGACTCGATCGCGCCGTGCTGGCCGCGGCGCTTTTCCGTCAGGCAGGTCTTGGCGCCGACCCCGTTTACCGGTCCATCGGGCCGGGCGGGATCGACGGCGAAGTGCCCGGGCTTTCACGATTCGAGAGTGCCGGTGTCTGGGTCCACGGGGACGGGCTCGATGCGTTCTACGATCCCGTCGAGGGAACGCTCACAGACGGACCGCTTCCTCTCCACGGCCGCGTCGTGTGGGAACCGGCGACGGAGAGCGAGCCGCAATCCCGGCCGGATGCCGGAGGGGCGGAAAGGCACAGCCGGTTCGAACTCATCCTCTCGCTCGAACCCGGTGAAGACGGGCGGTGGAAAGGCCACGGTTATCTCGGCGCCGGCGGCCGGTTCTCTCCGCACGGCGATATGGCCGGACTCGACGGCGAAGCGCTCGCGTTCGTTGGGAAGGTCGCAAGCTCGGTGCTTACGGGAGCGATCGTGACCGGATACAACCCGGAGGTTTTTCAAAGGGACCTCGTCACAGTCGGCTTCGAATTCGAGATCGAGGCTTTGAAACCCGACGCTCAGGGTCGTATCGGCGTCGCCATCGGAGATCCGGCGGGCGGCATCATGACCCAACTCCCCCCCGACGTGCATCTTTACGACGAGCGCCGCGGTTCGCCGGTCCATCTTGGGGGGAAGATGGCTCAATGTATCACGCTTCGCTTGAAAACCGGCGAACGCGAGATAGTCTATTCACCGGAAGGACGCGAGACCACGAACAGGATCGGACGGTCCGCTCTCAACATCGAAAAGGCGGATGGTTGGGTGGTGATCCGTCGCGAGCTTACGCTCGATCCATCGATCGTCCTCCCAAAGGACTGGCCCGGTCTGCGGACGCTTCTTCTCGAGGAAGACGATGCGGCGGGGCGGATGATTCTTATGAAGTAGTCCGCTTCGCCCGAGCGCCGTCGCCCCGGCGCCAGTACCGCGTCTCTTTGCGGTAAAGAAGCCCGAAGCGTCGGATCGGCTTTGCGCGATTGGTCGGCGGCCTGAAAATCCGATGCTCACCGCCCGGCCGGCGTCGAATCCGCGCCTGGGAGAACGCTGATGTCGCCGAAACCCACTAGCCGTTTCCGTTCTTCGTCCCACAGCCGGCAGGTCAATGACCGCATGCTCGACCAAAGGGTGAGGTGCTTGACGTTTTGGAACACGGGACTGCCCTCGTGGCACTTCTGCAGATTGTAGTTAGGAACGCGCGGGCTCAGATGGTGGACGTGATGAAAACCGATGTTCCCCGAGAACCACCGGAGAACCCCGGGGAGTTTGTAGTAGGAAGATCCTTCGAGCGCCTGCCTGACGTAACTCCAACCGTCGTGACGCTCCCAGTAGGTCCCCTCGAACTGATGCTGGACGTAGAAGAGCCACACACCCGCCGTCGCGGCGAGGATCAAGACCGGCATCTGGATCATCAGATACGTCTTGAAACCGATCGTCACGCTCATCACGAGGACGATAGCGGCGAGCGCCGCGTTGGTCTTGATCGTGCTCCATTTCGCCCGAGCGCCGTCGCCCCGGCGCCAGTACCGGTAGTGAATGAGAAAGGTGTAGGCGGGTCCCACACCGAACATCAAGAGCGGGTTCCGGTAGAGTCGATACCGGAGGCGCTGCCACCAGGGAAGCTCGACGTACTCCCGCACCGTCAGCGTCCAGACGTCGCCCGAGCCGCGATTGTCGAGATCACCCGCGGAAGAGTGGTGCCTGGCGTGCTCGTGGCTCCAATAATAGGACGGGATGAACGTCAACAACCCCATGAAGAAGCCGACCACGCGGTTGGCCCTTTTCGATCTGAAGAATGACCCGTGCCCGCAATCGTGGAAGATGATGAATGTCCGTGTGAGGAACCCCGCCGCGGGGACGGCGAGCGCGAGGCTGATCCAGTAGGAGACGCCGAGGACCAAGTACATCGCGAAGAGAAGGGCGAAATACGGAAGGACGCTGTCGAGGAGTTGTCCCACACTACGGCGTGTACTGGGTTTCTCGAACCCCGCGACGGCGTCTCTCCACGCCGGGCCTCGCGACTTTTTTTTCGAAGTTCTTGTCGTCGTGGACCGGACTTTCTCCTCGTTAACAGGCATGGTCGCCGAAAACTAGCCGCCGTGGTACAGATTGTCAACGGGGATGTGTCGAGCGCGGTCTCTCCGCCCTCACTTGGGTGGCGGCACCCAACAATCGGACAAACGCCCGGCGCGTGAAGATTCTTCTTGCCCGAGCGGCGGAAAGTGTTATCTTGAATCAACTCGATAGAATCCTCCTGCCACGTTCGTTTCCGCAGAGTTCGCCCCGCAGGTTCGAAAGTAGGTTCCGGAGTCAATTTTCCCGAGTTCATTTGGAGGGGCCTACAGGTCCCCGCGACAGGTCGGAAATGGTGTGATCGCCGGTTGTCGTGTAAAGAAAGCGATCACACGATTCGCTGGGGCGAAAGAAGGAGTTTCTCCATGTCAACCAAGAGACTTTTTGTCGGCAATCTTCCGTTCGACACGACCACCGAACAGCTCCGCACCGCGTTTGCGGCGCACGGGACCGTTCACGACGTGTCGCTTGTCAGCGACCGCGAGACGGGTCGTTCGCGCGGGTTTGCCTTCATCGACATGGACGCGCAAGGCGCCCAGGACGCTATCACCGCTCTCAACTCGAAAGACTTCGGGGGCCGTGAGCTCCGGGTGGACGAGGCGCGCGACAAGCGCAGCGACGGGCGTTTCTAGCCCGCGGGCGTTTTCGCATCGTGAAAGAGGGCCGCTTCGGCGGCCCTTTTTTGTGGTAGAATTCGGGGCCGACGGGTCACGAGGTCGCGGCCGAGGCGATCGCGGAGTGGCTTTCCGGCGGGCAGGTGTTTTCGTTTGTCGGCGCTCACTAAAGACCATTCGCGTCTTGCCGAGTCGGCGCGCGACCGCGCGGATATCGCGATCGTCGGCGCCGGCGCCGCTGGTTTGATGACGGCGATCTGGGCGGGGCGGACCTCCCCGGGAAAGCGGATCGTTCTCCTCGACGGCGCGCGCCGACTCGGGTCGAAGATTCTGATCGCGGGCGGCGGGCGGTGTAACGTGACGCACGACCTCGTCGACGCTTCGGCGTTCGCCGGGTCCTCGCGCAATGCCATCCGAAAAGTCCTCCAGCGGTTCGACGTCCCCCGGACGGTCTCGTTTTTCGAAGCGCTCGGCGTCGTTCTCAAACGAGAAGAAACGGGGAAGCTTTTCCCCGCCACGGATCGTGCGAAAACGGTCCTCGATGCTCTTCTGCACGCGACGGCAGAGACCGGCGTTTCTATCCTCCACCCCCGGCGGGTCGAGTCCGTCATCCGCCGCGCGGGAGGGTTCGCGGTCGCCGGATCCTGGGGTGCGATCGAAGCGGACCGCGTCGTTCTCGCAACTGGCGGGATGAGCGTTCCCAAGACCGGGTCCGACGGCCACGGTTACGCAATCGCCCGGTCACTCGGTCACACGATCAATCCCCTCTTCCCGGCTCTCGTCCCGTTGACGCTTCCCAAGGATCATTTCGTCACGACTCTCGGCGGAATCTCGGTCGACGCGACCCTCGAGGTTTTCTCGTCCGCCGGAAGGAAGCTCGCGTCGTTCACGGGATCGACGCTGTGCACTCATTTCGGTCTTTCGGGACCGGCCATTCTCGATATCAGCCGCCACTATATCGCCGCGCGGAGAGATGATCCCGAGGTCAGGCTCGTGATCGATTGGCTCCCCGAAAGGACCCCGGAATCGCTCGACCGCGAGTTGGCAGCGCTCGGGGCCACGAGCGTCGCGGGTTACCTCAGGCGAATGCTCCCCGATCGACTCGCGGCGGCGTTGTGTGCCGCCTCCGGCGTGGATCCCAAGATGCGCGGCCACCGGCTTCGCCGCGTCGATCGCAAGGCGATCGCCCTCGCCGTCACGAGGATGCGTTTGCCGGTGACGGGAAACCGCGGGTTCGATTACGCCGAAGCGACCGCGGGCGGTGTGCCGCTCGACGAGATCCGTCTCGATACAATGGAGTCGCGGGTGTGTCCGTGTCTCTATTTGTGCGGCGAGATCTGCGACGTCGACGGGCGAATCGGCGGGTTCAATTTCCAGTGGGCGTGGACAAGCGCTTTCGTGGCGGGGGTGTCGGCCGCGCGGCAGGGCTAACGGCGGCGCGCCCGGTCTAGAGGTCCAATGCGAGGTTGAAAACGGAGGAATCGATATCGATGATCCGCCTCGACTTCTCGTCGGCGGCGATAACGATCCGGTCGCGGTATCGATGGAGCCGCGCGAGCATCTTGCGAAGAGACTGAAGCTCTCCCGGGTGGAATTCCTCGATCCGGATCGTGATCGAAGACCTCGTGTTCCGAAGCATCCCCTCGAGTTCCCGAGCGGCGCGCCCGAAGAACCTCGATCCGTGTCTCCCCTTCATCGAAAACGACAGGTTCGCATGAGCGTTCTTCACCTCGTTGAGCGCCACCCGAAGCGACCCCCGCCGCAAGTAGTGCCCCAGAGTCTCATTGATCCGTTCCACATGTCCGCGCGCGCGGCGGTGGTCCATCTCGAATTCGCGGTCGAAGTGCCGTTCGACGTAGTTCCGCATCGACAATCCGATCACCCAATCGCGGACGACGAGCGAAAACAGTTCGGGTTTCGAGTAAGGAAAAGACCGCAAGAGATGAAAAAGTCCCGGGACTCCACCCTCACGGGCGACGTGATGGACGAGCTTGGCCATGGCACCGAGGCGGTCTCCGACCGACGACGTGTTCTTGTACGGAGAACCGGTCAAGTAACGGACCTTGTTCCTGATCCGGCGGCTTATGGTTCCGTGCTCCGACAGCCTGTGATAGAGCGACTGGTACCCGCTGATCATCTCGTCGTACGTCATCCCTTTCGGGATGACGTTCGTGGCGAGCTTCGAGTTGTCGGATCCGGCTACCTCGGGTCTCAGACGGCCTTCTTTTTTCAACCGATCGTAGAGAGGCGTTCTCTCGACGGCCATGAGGAGCCCCACCATGGCGGACACGATCCCCGAGTCCACGATGAAACGGTACTGCATGTCGAAGGTGTTCACCGTGTCGTTGTCGAAACCGATGATGAATCCGCCGAGGACGTCGATCCCGTACGAGTAAATCTTCCTCACCGACGCGAGGATGTCACGCCCCGTGTTCTGTGTCTTCCCCGTTTCCTTGAGGCTCGTTTCATCGGGGGATTCGATCCCGATGAACACCCATTCGAAGCGGGCCTGCCGAAAAAGTCCGAGCAGCTCGTCGTCGTCGGCGACGTTCAAGGACACTTCGGTGCCGAACTGGAAGCTGTACGCGTGCTCCCGCTGATAATCCGCGAGAAACCTGAGGAGCTCCTTGGCCGCCTTCTTATTGCCGATCAGATTGTCATCGATGAAGAAGACGTCTCGAGCCTTCAATTCGCGCAGCTGGTCGAGCTCCGCGCGGATCTGTCCGAGAGACTTGGTGCGGGGGCGGCGGCCGAACATCACGATGATGTCGCAAAACTCGCAGCGGTAGGGGCATCCCCTGGAAAACTGCAGACTCATCGTCGCGTAGTCCCGCGGGTTGAAAAGGTCGAAACGGGGCGCCGGGGAAGCGCAGAGCGGAACGACACCGGTTTCGTGATAGAGTTTTTTGGGAGATCCGGCCTCGAAATCGCGGCAAAAGTCCTTCCAGGTGTTCTCCGCCTCGCCCGCCACCACCGTGTCCGCCAGCGATTCATAGAGCTGCGGGCGCAACGACGCGTAGCTTCCGCCGGCGACGACGAAGTGCCCCTTGCTCCGATAGTACGCGAGGAGCTCCTTCTGCCGCTCGAATTGCACACCCATCCCGCAGATCCCGATCACGTCCGCCTGCGTCTCCAGCGGGATCGAACGGACGTTCTCGTCTACGATCTCGACTTCCCAATTCGGCGGGCAAAGCGCCGCTACCGTGGCAAGCCCCAGGGGCGGGTTGACCGTTCGCGCACCGGGCACGAAATTGTCGATCGCCCACTTCAAGCTCCAGAAACTTTCGGGGAATTTCGGGTTGATGAGAACGAGCTTCACGCGGATCGTCTTTCGTTTTACGGCGATTCGGAAGGGACCGGCGCGGACACGCTGCTCCGTCCAGCGCCGTCGTGATATGTCAATATACTCGTTACCCAACTTCCCGTATAGCTTTAACTTCTTCCGCGAACGGCTTCTCCCGGGGGTGCGGCCGCCGGCGATGGTTTGTTCGACCTTTGATTCCCCGTAACACCGTGTCTGATGTTACAATAGCCGCCAAACAGGAGGTCTGGCGGATGGCGATTCCCGAGCGGTGGTTTTCGTCGAAAATGAAGTTCGGATTGGTCTTCTCCGCCCTTCTGGCGGCAGGTCTCACCGCCGGCTGCGGTGGGCGCGGCACGTATGTGCGAAAAGCGGAGGAGAGCATCAAGGCGAAGGATCTCGAAGAACACGTCCTTGCGCTTGCCTCGGACGAGTTTCAGGGGCGGAGACCCTTCACCGAAGGCGAACGAAAGACGGTCGAGTACATCGCGGGCGAGTTCGAGAGGATGGGGTTCGAGGGAGCCAACAAGGGGAGCTATTTCCAGGATGTCCCGATGGTCGAAATGACGGTGTATCACTCGGGGCCGGTCATCGTCGTGACCCCCGCGGGCCGGGTCGATCTTTCCATCCCTGAAGATGTCATCGTTTCCTCGCCGCGGGTCGTGGAGAAAATCGACATCCGCGACTCCGGGCTCGTCTTCGCCGGCTACGGGATCGTCGAGCCCGAGTACGGCTGGAACGATTACGAGGGTCTCGACCTCGCGGGTAAGACCGTTCTCGTTCTCGTCAACGACCCCGGCTTTGCCACGGGCGACGAATCGCTCTTCGACGGGAAGGCGATGACCTATCACGGCCGGTGGACGTACAAGTACGAGGAGGCGGCGCGGCGGGGCGCATTGGGCGTCATCGTCATCCACGAGACGAGCGCGGCGGGTTATCCGTGGAGCGTCCTCCAGAATGGTTCCACCGGACCCAATCTCGTTCTCCGGACGGATGATGATAACATGTCGCGGTGCGGCCTCGAAGGCTGGATGACACAGGACGCGGCGCGGCGCATCTTCGCCATTGCGGGTGTGGACTTCGATACGCTCGCCTCGGCGGCCGCCCGGCGGGGCTTCAAACCCGTCCTGCTCGACGCGCGTTTGAGCCTCACCATCGAACAACGCCTTCGGTTCGACACGTCGAAGAACGTCGTCGCGGTTCTCACGGGGGCCAAACGGCCGGACGAGTGCGTCGTTTACACGTCGCACTGGGACCACTTCGGCATCGGAGCCGCGGTGGCGGGTGACTCGATCTATAATGGAGCCGCCGACAACGCGCTCCCGATCGCGTGCATGCTGGAGACCGCGAAGGCCTTCGCGCGTCTCGAGGAGCGGCCGGCGAGGTCGGTCGTGTTCGTTGCCGTCACGGCCGAAGAAGCCGGTCTTCTAGGCTCCGAGTACTACGTCACACACCCCTTATTCCCCCTGGAAAAGACGGTGGCCGGTTTTAATTACGAGCTTTTCCTTCCCCTCGGGAGGATGAAGGACGTGACGATCTACGGGTTCGGCAAGTCCGACCTCGACGACTACGTGGCGGCGGCCGCGCGCGCGCAAGGCAGGTACATCACACCCGACGCTACACCGGAGAACGGGATGTACTACCGGACCGATCATTTCAGCTTCGCCAAGGCCGGTGTGCCGGCGCTTTTCTTCAAGGGGTGGACCGATCAGAGGGAGCACGGGCCGGAGTGGACGCGCGAGCGCATCCGCGAATACTGGGCGAGCGTGTACCACACGCCTAATGACGAGTACGATCCCTCGACCGCCGATCTCGCCGGGATCGTCGAAGACGCAAAGCTCTTCTTCAAGATCGGCTACCGATTGAGCATGGAGGAGACTTTTCCCCAGTGGCGCGAGGGGTCGGAGTTCAAAAGGGCGGCGAGATAAACAGAGCAGGGTCGTGGGGAGACGATCCGCGGTTGCCCACAGCTCGGTTCCCATCCACAGCACGGCTCCCATAACGAGGGTTTTTCTTCCCTCCTCGCTGGTATAATCTACCCAACCCCGGTGAGCGTTCGTCTTGCGCACCGCCTCGCGCCGGTCGCACGCGAACGCGGCTTTATCATGCGGTCCCCTCGCTCTCGCTAACGAGTTCGCTACAGCTCGCGGAGCGCGACGATGACGGGCACCCGCGCGGCGCGAAGAGCGGGAGGTATCCCGCCGACGATCCCCATGACGAGCGAGAAGACGATTCCGCTTGCGAGAACCGCGGGTGTCACGCGGAATGAAAACGCGAGGTACGAGAAGCTCGACCAGTTGAGCGTCCCCGTCGTGAAGCCGTTGAAGGGGAGAGCGGCAAGACATCCGATGGCGCCGCCGGCGAGGGCGATAAACATCGATTCAACCATGAACGACGCAACGATGTTCGCCGGGCTGAAGCCCAGCGCCTTGAGCGTCCCGATCTCAGCGGAACGCGCGGCGACGGCGGAATACATCGTATTGAGCGCCGCGAAGAGGGCCCCGACCGCCATGATCCCCGCCACGAGAAATCCGAGCACCCGGATGATGGTCGATATCACCCGCGACTGCTCCGCGTAGAACGTCGCCTCGCGGTACACGTCGAACGTGAGCCGCGGGTCCGTCGTCACGGCGTCCTTGAACTTGGTGAAAGCCTCGAGCGACTCGAGACGAACGGTCGCCGATTGAAAAACGTTCTCCGGCCGGTTGAAGACCTGGTTCAGCACCGTCGCGTCGCACCAGAGCTCGGAGTCGAACGCGCTTCCGCCCGCGTCGAACACGCCCACCACGGTCCAGCGTCCTCCACCCAAATCGACCGTCTCGCCAAGCGCGAGACCGCGGTATGTCCCGGGGACGTTCTTCCCCACGACGAGCTCGGTGAGCCCGCTCTGTATGAACCGTCCCTCCACGATCTTGACATCGGGCCGGACCTCGAGGGCCCGCGGCGATATCCCGCGGATCTGGACGTTCGCGTCCGAGCCCGAAGCGATAAGCGGGAAAGCTCCGATCACCACGACCTCGGCGCTCACCAGCGCGTCACCCGACGCGGAACGGGCTACCCCGGGCGCGTCGCCGAGAACTCGGGCCTGGTCGAGCATCACGACGCTCATCATCTCCGCGTTGGCACCGCCGCGGAGAACGAGGGCGTTCTGCGGCGATCCCGACGAGATGAGCGTCGAGCTGAATCCCTGGGCCATGGCGAGCATCACGATGAACACGCCGACGGTCCCCGCGATGCTCAAGACCGCGACAAGCGTCGAAGGCCAGCGGTTGACGATGCTTCTCACGTTGTAGTTCACGGGTATCGCCATCGTCACACCCTCCTCAGCGCGTCGACGATCTTGAGACGCATCGCCCCGACGGCTGGGATGATGCCGGCGGCGGCCCCCGCCGCGAGCGCGAGCGCGAGCCCCGTCGCGAGAGAGTCGTTGGGGAGATAGAAATTCGCGAGCATGCCGCCGGTGGGATCGCCTGAGAGCGTGAAGAGCTTTGCGAGCCCCAGGCCAATCGCTCCGCCGACCACCGCGACGATGAGGGACTCGGCCATCACCAAACCGAGGACCGACGCGTCGGTGAAGCCGACGGTCTTCATCACGGCGAGCTCGCCGGTCCGCTCGCGCACGGCCGTGGCGAGCGCGTTCCCGGTCACGAGGAGCAGCGTGAAGAACACGACGCTCCCGATAGATAGAATGAGAAGACGGATGTTCCCGATCTGGTTCGCGAATCCCGCGGCAAAGCTCTTCTCGGTCTCCGTCTTGGTCTCGTTCGGCGAGTTTGCGAAACGCTCGTCGATCGCCTTTGTCACGGCCACGGCTCCCGCCGGGTCCTTGACCTTCACCACGTACCACCCGACGGTCCCCTTGAAGAACGGCCGCTGCTCCTCCAGGTACTTGTACTGGAACCAGAACTCGGGCGAAATCATCTCCTTCTCGGCGGCGTCGTAGATCGCGCAAAGATTGAACTCCCAGATCCCCGAGAAGATCGTCCCCTGGAGCGGTATGCGGTCCCCGATCTTGAACCCGTACTTCTCCGCCACCGGCGGACTGACGATGCAGCCCTGCCGGTCCTGAACAAACGCGTTCCACTGCTCGTCGGGGATGATGTACTCGGGGTACACCGTCCGGTACGTCTCGGGATCGATCGCGTAGTTGGGAAAGAAATTCTTCATGTCCTGATAGTACCCGCCGAACCAGGTGGCGAAAGTCACCTCCGAGACGTTGGGCATCTGGCGGATCACGTCCCGGTACGAGTACGGGAGCGGCATGATGAGCGAGATCCGGTTGCGGACGACGAGCCGGTCGGCGCCGGCGACGTCCACGCCGGAGCCGAGCGCCGTCTTGATCGTCATGAGCACGCCGAACAGAAAGAGCGCGACCATGAAGGAGCCGATGGTAAGGAGCGTGCGGATCTTCTTCCGCTTGAGGTTGACGAAAATGATGTGAAAGTACTTCATCCCGAAGTCTCCCCCGCTCACGCTGCGGGCGGTTTTTCGCCCGTCTTCCCGTCGGACTCTTCGCCGGCGCGCTCGAGAAGGCTCCCCTTATCGAGATGCAGGATCGTGCTCGCCCTCTTGGCCGCGACGGGGTCATGGGTCACGAGGAAGACCGTCTTCCCGAAATCCCGCGATAGCTTGGCGATGATGTCGAGGATCTCGTCCCCCGACGCGCGGTCGAGATCCCCCGTCGGCTCGTCGCAAAGAAGGATCGTCGGGTCGGCGACGATCGCGCGCGCGATCGCCACGCGCTGCTCCTGCCCGCCGGAGAGCTGCCGGGGATAGTGGTGGATCCGGTCGGAAAGCCCCACGAGAGCGAGCGCGTCCTCGACGTGGCGTTTGCGTTCTGATTTCGAAAGTCCGGTGAGAAGGAGCGGGAGCTGTACGTTTTGAAAAGCGGTGAGCACCGGGATGAGGTTGTACATCTGGAAGATGAACCCGATGTTGCGGGCGCGCCACGCGGCGAGCTTCCGCCCCGAGAGAGCGCTGATCTCGTCGCCGGCGATCCGGACGGTCCCCGCGCTCGGAGAGTCGAGTCCGCCGATGAGATTGAGGAGCGTGGTCTTCCCCGAACCCGAGGGGCCCATGAACGCGACGAACTCCCCTTTTTCCACGTCGAGGTTCAGGCCCCTGAGAACGTCGATCTCTTCGCCCCCTCGACGGTATTTCTTGTCGAGGTCTCGGATCTCGACGAGGGCGCCCGAACTCGCTCCGTCCAGTCGAACCATGATGCTCCTCTTTTCGTGTTCCCCGTCTCCGCAGTCACTTTCGCGCCGCGACGCGCTGTCCTTCGGAAAGCCCCTCGCGCGGCGCAGTGACGACCTGCTCTCCGGGCCGCAGCCCCGCGACGACTTCGATGTCCGGTCCCCGTTCGCGGCCCGTGCGGACCGCCCGCCGCTCGAGCCGGCCGTCCTGAATCAAGAAGATATACGGTTGCTCGCCGTCCCGGCGAACCGCATCGCGGGGGACGAGCACCGCGGAGGCGGCCGAAGAATCCGGCGCGCTCTCGAGAAACGACACCTTGACCCCCATGTCCGGGAGGATCCGCGGATCGAGCGCGTCGAAACGGATGCGGACCTTGACCGTCGCTTTCTGCCGGTCGGCCGTGGGGATGACCGTCCGGACGCTCGACGGGATCCTCCAATCGGGATACGCGTCGAGCACCGTCTCGACCCGCTGACCCGGGGTCACGCGCGCGATGTACGACTCGCCGACATCCACCTCGACCTCGAGCGAGGACATATCCACGACCGTCGCGATGCCCGTCCGCGTGTACCCGCCCCCCGCCGATATCGGAGAGACCATCTCGCCGGGTTGCGCGTCCTTCGACACGATGATCCCGTCGAACGGCGCGCGGATCGTGCAGTTCTCCACGTTCTGCCGCGCGACGTCGACGGAGCGCGACGAGGCGTTGATCCGCTCCTTGGCGAGGGAAGTCTGGGCTTCGAGGCTCTCGACTTGCGTCTCCGAGTCGTCCAGCACCTGCTCGCTCACGTACTGGCCTTCGCGGAGGCCCCGGTTCCGCTCGAGGGTGCGGCGCGCGTTCGCGAGCCTCACATCCAGATCGTCGAGCGATGCGGCGGCCACGGCGCGATCGGCTTCGGCCGAGCGGAGAGCGGCGACCGCGTCCACGTCGTCGAGACGGGCGAGGACCTGCCCGGCGGCCACCTGCATCCCCTCGTCGATGAGCACTTCCTTGATCTTGCCGGTCACCTTGGCGGACACGGTCGACCTTCTTTGGGGCGTCACGTAACCGCTCGCGTTCAAGACGGCGGCCCGGCTCGTTACCGCCTCGCGCGCCGGTGCCAGGGTTACCTCCGCCGTGCGCCGTCCGAACGCCACCGCGAGAACCACGATGACGACGACGACCACCGCGGCCGCGGCGATTACGATAACCCGCGTGTTGGGACCGCGTTTCTCGCGGCTTGCACGGTCGATGCTCAACTTGGATAGATCCCGTTCCACGACTTGGATTCCTCTTTGGACCGTCGATTCCCCATCGATTCCCCTCGGATAGAGTGGAAATGATAGGCGAGACCTCGCCGCAAGGCAATGCAAAACAAACAGCGGGGCGGACAGGCCGGCGTTGCCAGCGGCGGAAAGGTCGTGTAGAATCCGGTCAGCGCCGTCGGCCCGCCGACGCATGATGACGATTGTGACAAACGGACGGAGGATACGCATGGATCGAATCGAGGACAAGCGGATTGCCGAAGCTCTTGAGCTCTTGAACGCGGTGGCCCGCGACAATGAAGACGGAGCTGGAGGCGGCCATGCAGAACAAGTACGCCGATTTCACGTCGCTGGTGGGCGCCATCTGCGATCGCGTCAAGAGCCGCGCGGCGGACAAGTACGAGACCGGCAAACAGAAGGTCGTCGACGTCGCCCAGGACGTCGATCAGCGGGTTCACCGCAACCCGTGGGCCTATATCGCCGGCGCCGCGCTGGCGGGGCTGCTTCTTGGGGTCATACTGAGCAAGTCACGAAGGGACTAAACGATCGTGAATACGCTGGTGCAGATGTTGATCGACTGGCTGAAGAGAAGCTATCTGGAGCCGCTCGTCCGATCGGTGAAGGCACAGGCGGCGGTCGTCTACCTCGAGGGAATCAAGGGCGCGCGCCGCGTACTCATTCTGCTCTGTCTCCTGGTGTTCGTGATTACGCTCGTCGGCGCCGGGCTGGTTCTGATTCCCATCGCGCTCCTGATCTTCATGCCGTGGGAACCCCAGACGAAAGCGATCGTGGGCGTCGTCGTGGGGGCCGTCTATCTCATCGTTCCCCTGGTCGCCACACTGCCGCTCCTGTCCGAGAAGCGGTGGCTGTCTGTGACCGGGGTCGGAGATACGGTCAAGAAGATACTCGAGTAGAGCGGCGCCGCGAAATATGAGAAGAACGCTTCTCAATGTCGCGTTGGTCTTGGCCTCCGTCGCTGTGGGTCTCCTGGCGATGGAGCTCATCGTCCGCGTCTTGCTCCCCCAACAGCTGATCCTGGTGCGGCCCGACATTTGGCGGCCCGACGATACGACGGGGTGGCGCAGGTGCGAGAACATCGACACCCGGGTCAACTGGGGCGAGGGGTCGGTGAGACTCGTCACCGACGCCGACGGATACCGGATCGACCGGCCGGAAAACCGAGTCCGCGGCCGCGCGGATCTGTCGATCCTGATGGTGGGAGATTCGTTTCTCGAAGCCCTCGCGGTCGAGAATGCCAGTACGATTCCCCGCCTGATCGCCGACTCGCTCGCGGCAAGACACGGGATCGCCGTACGGGTGGACAACTCGAGCTCCGGGGGCTGGGATCCCAACCATTACCGCCTGGAAGTCGAACGGGCTCTCTCGAAACGCGAGTACGATCTCGGCGTCGTGTTTTTCTACGTCGCAAACGACATCGTGGACGCAAAGCTCGACTCGATCGCCCCGCGTTCGCCGTCCGTCCGCCACCCACTCCGCTTTCCCCGCCGGCTGGAATGGCGCGAGCTCGTCAACTCGGTTCTCTACCCCATCAACGATGCGCTCGAAACCCGGTCTCACCTCTTCGTGCTCTTGAGAAAAAGCTCGACGGACCTCCGCGCCCGCGTGGGGCTGACGCCTTTTTACTTTCCCGCGGTCTTCAAGAAGAGCAAGGCCGGCGCCCCGATGTGGGATGTGACGACATCGGTATTCGGCGAGATCGAAAAGGAGTTCTCCGCGCGATCCATCCCGGTGTTCTTCGTGCTCCTCCCTTCCATCTATCAGGTGGATGAGGCGAGTCTCGAGAGCTATCTGAAGTGGTTCGATGTCGACCGGTCGGCGATCGATCTCGAGCAGCCCAACCGGGAGCTCGCCGCTCGATTCGCCGCCGCGGGTCTCGAGCTCATCGATCCGGCCGCTCGTGTGAGGGAAATCGAGCGCGGCGGGGCGAAGCTCTACGGAACCGCCGACACCCATTTCAACGAGAAAGGACACCGCGCGGTCGCGGAGCTCCTCGTGCCGAAAATCGAAAAGCAGCTGGCTGGATCGCTGGAGGGTCGGAAAAGATAGCCGCCCGCGACGGCGGGACCTCGCTCGGTCACTTTCGCGGGATCGTCTGTCTCGGCGCGGATTAGTCCCCGTCTTCCGCCAACATCTTCCGAAAACCGTTCATCGACGTTCGCGCGGTGACCGTCAAGCGGCGTAGCTCGTGACGCGGCCATGTCGCGCGCGCTTCCCCCGCCGCGGTCCCGTTCGCGTTCGCTCCGCCGTCTGTAAGGAACCGGCGGTTCGTCCCCAACCGCATCGTGCACGTCGATGTGAACCCGGCGAGGACCGCGAGACTGTCGAGCGGCGCGTTCGCAAAACCGTAGGGCCAGGCAAGAAACCGGGCCTCCCTGCCGATGTGCTCGCCGATGAGGGCGCGCGATTTCCGGAGGTCGTCGATCACGAATTGCGCCCACGACTCGTACCCCGCGGGATCGAGGACGCCGAGGCTCGCCGCCACGAACACGGGGAGCCGTCCCTCGGGCGTGGAGACTTTCCGATGGAGATCGTGCGAGTGCGACTCGATGGTGAAGACGCCGGTGTCGCTCAGGCGCTTGAGATCGTCCCACGTGAGACAATCCACGCCCTCCCACCGGCGTCCCACCTGTGAGGTCACGATGAAGAGCGTCGCCTTGAACCCATGCCGCTCGAGCAGCGGATAAGCATGATCGAGAACGCTTCTGTCCGCGTCGTCGATCGTGATCACGACGGATTTGGGCGGGATCTCTTTCGCACCCATCTGCCATAGCACGAGGTCTTCGAGACCGATCGATGCGTAGCCCTCGCTCGCCAAATACGAGAGCTGATTCTCGAACGACGCGGCTGTCTGCGTCCACAGGTCCATATCGCCGAGAAGCGGGAGGTTGAGGAAGAGCGCCCCGAGGATCTTGACAAACTGAAGCGGGGTCGTGTTCGCCCGGAAGTAGTGATGGCAGAGGATGGGCACCGCGCGAGAGTTCGCGTCGAAAAGCACCGCTTCAACCGCCGTGTCCTCGGGAGTCTCGGTGTGGAGCGCCGCGTACGGGTTCGAATCGCCCCGTTCGAGCGAAGCGCGTCGGTCCGGCATCGTCATGAGAACGAGCGCCGCGAGAAAGAGGACGCCAGACACGGCCCCTACGAGAAGGGCCTGGCCGAAAATGCTTATGGATCCTCGCCGCCGCGCCATGGCTTACGGTGTCCTCGAGAGGTCGAGCGTGACGTAGACCCCCTCGGCGCGGAACCCGTCGGGGGAATCGAGCCTCGAGCCCGACTGGTAGTACCCCGCCGAAACGTACGACCCACCCCAAACGCCGCCCCTCACGAAGATGTCGAAAGACCCCGCGCTTGTCCACCCACTCCCGCTCTCTTTCTCGGCGCCGAGCTGTCCTTCGGCGCCGAACCGCACACGGCGGTTTATATCCGTTACTAAGCGGAGCCCCAGGTACGGGCGCACGTAGCTCGAAGGGTCGTAATAGCCGTTATCGAGCGTCTTGGAGAAATTCAGATAATCGACGCCCTCGATAACCGCGATCTGGTGAGGATACCGGTACGGCAGACGGACGGGGGGATTCCATTCGCCCCGGTGCAGCGCCGCGAATCGCGAGTTGCCGTCGCTGTAGCTCGAGTACTTGACCTGCCAGAACGTGCCGATCCGGTGGGTGAGGCGCCAGTCGAGACCGGCGTTTTCGGTGGTCACGTGGATCCTCCGGAAGAGCGGCTCGTGGATCTTCATCGTCTCCCGGAAGGTCCCGGCGTCGATCCTCATCCAGTCGCGCGGTGTCACGGTGACGTACGCGTCCCACACCGCCAGATCGAAATCGTCCACGGCTTCCGCCGCGGGCGGTACGACAACCGGCGAGAAGCGGTTGAGCTCCACGCCCGGCTTGACCGCGACGGCAAGGGTTTCCGAAAAGCGGTGATCGAGGGTGAACCAGAACTGGTCCCTCGTGACATCGGACAACCCCTGTTTGTGGAGAGTGCCCCTGAGGTACAGACCGCCGAGCTCCGTGAGATAACTCACGGGATACGCCGCCGAAAAAACTAGGCTCCGGAATATCCCGTCGTCCGTGTTCTCCCAGTACGAATACCCCGCGGTCCCGCTCGGCTCTTTCGACCCCCGAATCGTCGCGGCGACCCGGTCGAGATCTTTGTCCGGCGGGGCTTGCGATATCGCGTCCATCGCGAGATCTCCCCGTCCCAGACCGTAGAGAGCCTCCGCGAGAATCCTCGTCGCGTCCTTGTTGTCGGGTTCCCGGGCGAGAACCTCTTGGCAAAGCTCCCGCGAGCGGCGGTGCTTTCCCGACCAGTTCATCACCTCCGCAAGGCCGAGCCGCGCGTCGGTATTCGTGGAGTCGCGGTCGAGCATGATCGCGTACACGGCCTCGGCTCCCTCGCGGTCTTCCCGCCACGCTTTCACCTTCGCGAGACCGAGCAAGGCCTCGGTCTCGCCTTCGCCGCCCGGCGCCGCGACGACTTCCGCATAGCGCACCTCGGCCTGGTCGAGCCGGCCCGCCCAGCTCAACGCCCGGGCGATCCCGAGACTTGCTTCCATGTCTCCCGGATGATCGGCGAGATAGCGCGAGTACCAGATGATCGCCGAGTCCGCGTTCTCCGCCCACGTGTACTGGTGGCCGAGCTCGACGGCGACCTCCGGCGCGAGCGTCGAGTCAATGGCCACCGCTTCGAGGTAGAGCCGGATCGCCTCGCGGTGGCGGTCCTGGCTCGCCGCCTCGCGCGCGCGGGTGAGAACGTCTTCGGCTACGGCGCCGCTCGCCGCGAGAGCGGCGACGAAAACCGCGACGCTCAGGGCTTTTCTCAAAACGACGCGCATCACTAGCCCACCTCTCGAACCGGTTTCCACCTGGCTGGCGCACCGGCCTTCGTCGACCGGAGGATCCCGCCCGGCGTCGATACGAACGTGACGAGCGCCATGAGCATCCAGTAGATCAAGGGGTAGAGGACCGCGACGATGTAGTACCACGGCAACCGCCGGTCGTACCGTTTGTCCAGCAGCACGCCGACGAGGAGCTGGAACAAGCACATCGTTCCGATCAACATCCCCCAGTAGTTCGGAATCGGCGACGCGCCGATCGGGGGGTAACCCGCGGCGTAAGAAACCGCCCACAACACCGTGAACAAAACGAAAGCGTACGCCCACAAGATCGAGAGATAGGACTCGATCACCACGGGCCACAAACGTCTCGCCTTCCAAGTGAACGCTTCCCTCCCGTGCCGGCGAAGAACCTGGCCAAGACCCATCGACCAGCGGCGTCTTTGCCGCCACAACCCACGAAGACTCACCGGCACCCGCATCCACACGATGGCGCGCGGCTCGTACCGGATGTCGTAGAACTTGAGTTGGAGTTTCCACGTGAGATCGATGTCTTCGGTCACCATTTCGGGGCTGAAGAGCCCCGCGTCGAAGAGCGCGCTCCGATGAAAAGCCCCGACGACCCCGCTCATCGTAAGCAGCTTGCCCCAAACGCGCGCGCCCCGCCGCTGGAGAGAGACGATCGATGTAAACTCGATCGCCTGCATCTTGCCGAGCAGGCTTCTCCGATTCACCACACGCGGATTCCCCGTCACCGCGCCGACGCGCGGCGACCGGAAGTGCGGGACGAGCATCTTGAGGATGTTCTTGTCCGGCACGGCGTCGGCGTCGATGATGAGGATGACCTCGCCCGTCGTCAGCGGGATCGCGTCGTTCAAGGCCATGGCCTTGCCCTCGTTCATCTTCTTGTCGATCAGACGGACCATCCCGGCCTTCGCGAACGGCTTGATTTTCTCCAGCGTCGCGTCGGTGGAGCCGTCGTTCACGACGACGATTTCGCACTTCGGGTAATCGATCGCGAGACATCCTTTGATCGTGTCGACGATATGTTCCTCTTCGTTAAAGGCCGCCATGAGGACCGTTGCGGCCGGGGAGTAGTCCCCTTCGGGCACGGGCTCGTGCCGCCGCTCGCACCTGAAGAAGAACACGACGCTGGTGAACACCCAAAGCGCGCTGCTGAAGATCGGATACCACGCGAAAAAAACAAGCGCGGCGAGATAGATGAAATTCTTTTGGATCGCTTCCATAACGGAAACGACATCGAACGTCATCCCGCACCTCTATTCGACCGACTTGAAGATCTTCCGTTCCATGACCACATCTTGATACGGCCCGCGGACGACATCGACCTGGATATGAGTCGATCGACGGAGCCGGTCGGCGTCGTCCATGACGATCCTACGGCCGAGATAATCCCGGGTGGGCCCCAGTGCCTCGCGGCGGCGTTGGCGCCTGGTTCGAACCCGCCGGTGGATCAGAATGTTGTGAAACACCCACGCGGTGAGGCCAAGCGTAGTGACCAAAGTCAGAAGCGCCAGCGAGATCAACGCCGTCTGCGTGTCCGGGTTCATCGGCTGGCGGAAGACGATCCTCCAGTAATAGACGAAGACGATCCAAAGCAAAACGGCGACGACCGCGTGGAGAACGTGTTTGAACATCTGTGCTTTCTGTTCTTCGATGAAAACGCGTTCGAGCAACGGCGCCAGGGGGTGTCGCGGTCAGTGTACCGGCAATGCCCATCCGGCGCCGATTGCGAAAACCATACGCGGTGCGGCACAAGAAATCGAGAGAGAAAACGCCCGACCGAGGCGTGTCGGCGCTGCAACCCCGGTTCTTGAAACGTGTCCGATCCAGAGCCATGCCGGCGACTGAATAGGGGCGATTCCGACCACCCGCGCCCGACCGGGGCTTTATCGCCTTCCACAAGAAAGCCCTCCGGTATGCCGAATGCTCTGGCCACACCCAAAAATATCGCTTATCGACGCCCAGAAGCGTATTGACGTTTCGGCCGAAACGCAGCATCATGAACGGCCTTTGTGCAGTCACGCCGGGGTTGAATCTCGATTCAACGATGCAGCATCTCGATGCCCTACTTATGTGGCTCATATAAACGGAGGAAACGTGCCATGATAAGAACACTACTCGTCCTTTTGGTCGCCGCGACGGCGATCGCCGCCTTGGCCGGGTGACGATCGCTCTCGTGGTCTACGCCGATACCGTCGCGGCGGTCTTGGACCGGACGGCGGTCACACCCGAAAATCTTCAGAACGTCATCCTGCCGGCGATGCAAGGGCTTCTCAGTAACCGCGTCGTCGCTGCGGGTGGGTTCGATCTTTCGGGGGCTCTCGAGGCGGCGCTCACGATTCTCGGATCCGCCTCGGTCTCCGACCGCCACGTCCTCGTCGTGGGTAGCGGCGCGGCCGACGACCCCGAGGCGTATCCGGAAGTGGGTCTCGACGTAATCATCGCGGTTGTCGATGGACCCAACGCCGCAGTTGCGGACACGGCGAAGACCGATGCGTCGGGTAGGGTCGCACTGTCGTACACCGGCGACGGGGGGCCCGGAACGGACATCATTGTGGCCGAAGTGGCGCATCCGGGGACGGGGGCGATCTTGACCGACACCGTCACCGTGACCTGGCTCAACGCGCCGCCCACGTGCAACGCAGCGGGCCCGTACACGGTTGCCGTTACCGAGGACACCGTTCGAGTGACGCTCGACGCCGGATCGTCTTCGGACGCCGACGGGGATTCCCTCCGTTTCCGCTGGTCGGTGCTCTGCGAGGAAGGGGCCGTGTTCGATGACGACCACGCCGTGTCGCCAGTTCTGACGCTCACGGTGGACACCGGCGCAAAGGGCTCGAACCGTTTCGGTTTTGCCTCCCTGGGCGCCTCGTCCCGCCTTGCCTCTCGGCTCTCGGCTCGCGTCACATGGACGCGCGTTTTTTCCTCCGCGAGTCGCTCTCCGGGACTAGCGCGTCGACTCGCTGCCCACGAGCTCGTACAAGCGCTCGGCGAGATAGCCGCCGATGAATCGTTGTCCCTCCTGGTTCCAATGGCCGTCGTTGTTGGTCACCGGCCAATAGTAAGCATCGATTCCGGCGCGCTTGAGCTCGTCGAGTTCGGGGCGGAGGTCGATGAATGTCAACCCGGCTTCCTCCACGAGCGGCACGTATTGTGCCGGCACCTCCTTGTGGCCGACGATCAGGATTCGCGATCGGCCCGAACCGTTGATGCGGCCCAATTCTTGGAGCACGGCCTTGTTGATCTCGAGATACGGGTCCGCGCTGTCACCCGCGCCCGCCGGGGCGCCGGGGTTTTGAGCGCGCGTGCGGGGCGCGAACTTGTCCAACATGATCTGCGCCGTTTCTCCCTGCCGGTAGCGGTAAAAGGCGCTCTGCAAGAGCTGATACGAACCGAGCTGACGCGTGAAACGCAAACTGATCTTGCGCCGGTACGCCTCGGACTGGGCAAAATCATAACTCACCCGCAGATTGCCGCCTTCGTCCAGATAACACACAGGCCCAAGCGAATTGTCGTTCCCCACAAACGCGTGGTCCATCACGACGAACAACGTGACATCCGGCTGAAAGCCCGCGACCAGGTCCTTGTAATAGGTGTACATGGTTCGCAGGTCCTGGCCACTCCGGCCGAAGTTCAACACCTCCACCGGGCGGCCCATCCGCCTGGTGAGCTCGGCCTCGAGCACCGACCGTAGACTCCATTTCGGGAATACTTGAAACGCCTCCACGAACGAATCCCCGATGAGCGCCACGCGGAGCGTGCCCTCGGTTCTCTCCGGGGGGTACGAGGGTCCCAGGTAACCGTACTCGTTGATACGGTCCATGTAGAACCCCTCCTGGACAAGGGTCGCACGGGCATTCGGCTTGAAAGTTCTGCCAAACACCGGGTCGTCAACGACGAACGAGGGCAGACTGATCTCGGTCGTGCGGAAGTAGACTTCGAAACACACAAATGTCACCAAAGCGGCCACGGCGAACTTCGCGCTGAATGTGAGTATGCGTTTCATCTCCGTTTACCGCCCCGCGGTCAAAACTGAAAATAGACAAAGGGCAAGGGCTTCGCCTGATACAGATATACCAGACAGAAAAACCATCCGACCGCGACGATGCCGTATCGCACCGGCGGCGATAGTCTCAACAAGAACGCTTGCTCCCCGGTGACGTACTCGATGATATCCAAAATCAGCGTCACCGCGATATACGACACGACGATCGCGATGATGCGCGCAGTGAAATCGCTGGGTGTCCAGTGGACAAAGAATTGATCCCAGAAATAGAAAAGATTGCCAAAGGTCTTCGCCCGAAAGATCAGTAACGCGAACAAGAAGAGCACGTTCGTCCCGATCACCTTGCCGACATAGGTGGTGAACGATCTGTTCACGCCGGTAAAGTCAAAATGGCTCGCCGCCTGTTTCCCCCTCAGCATCAACCGGTGGATGGCGAGGTACACCCCGTGGCAGACGCCCCACAGAACGAAATTCCAAGCCGCGCCGTGCCACAGCCCGCAGAGCGCCATGGTGACCATCAGATTGACATAGGCCCGCCGCGGCCCCTTGCGGCTCCCCCCCAACGGTATGTACAAATAGTCCCGGAACCACGAGGACAGCGAGATGTGCCAGCGGCGCCAGACGTCGGTGATGTTCGAGGCCAGAAACGGTTGTCTGAAGTTGATCATGAGATCTTTGCCGAACATCTTCGCCGTGCCGCGGGCGATGAGGCTGTACCCCGAGAAATCGTGGTAGACCTGGAGCGAGAACAGAATGATCCCCATCAACAGCTCGATCGACGCGTAATAGTGCGGTTTCGCAAAGATCTGGTCAACGATGCGTCCGGCCGTGTCGCCGATCAGGACTTTCCTGAACATCCCCACCGATATAAGAACGATCCCTTCCCGGAAATTGTCTTTTGAAAACGGGACGTGCTTGGCCATCTGCGGCAACAGGTGGCTCGCCCGTTCGATCGGGCCGGCGACGAGCTGGGGGAAAAACGCGACGTACAGGGCGAAATCGATGAACGAGCGCGTGGGCTCGAGCTTTCGTCGGTAGATATCGATCGTGTACGTCATCGTCTGAAACGTATAGAAGGATATCCCGACGGGCAGGATGACATTGATATGGAGAAAATCGAGCTGCCACCCGAACCCCGAGATCATCGTGTTGAACGAATCCACGAAGAAGTTGAAATACTTGAAGAAGCCGAGAACAACCAGGCCGGTGGCGACGCTCAAAACCAGCAGGAGTTTTCGCTTCTTCTCGTCCTTGGCCCGGCTCAGTCCCAAGCCGACAAAGAAGTCCATGATCGTCGACGCGAGCAAGAGACCCGTGAACCGCCAGTCCCAGTAACCGTAGAACACGTAGCTCGCGACGAGCAGCACCGGGTTCTTGAGACGGCGCGGCACGAGGTAGTACGCCGGCACGACCAGTGCGAGGAAAAACAAGAATATGAAGGAATTGAAGAGCATGTTGCGATGGCCACTCGATGCGCGACGGAGCCCTCTTACACCGTGCTAAAAAGGGCGCCGGCCTGGTCCCAGCCCGTGGGTAACCGGTCGGCTTCGGCGGATTCTAACAAAGTTGGTAGGCGATTGCCAGCGGGTGATGGACGCGCGGGGCTTGCAAACCGAGGGCCAGAGACATCACATCCAATCCCCTCACATCGTTCTCTCGAAGAGCTTTCCTCACGACCGTCGAACGGCCCCGGAGGTCGTACGCCGGGTTGGCAAAACCACCCAACACCCACCGAGACCTTGTGTGTTCCTCCCCAACAACGGGCCGGGAAAGCCCTAGGTTCGTCCGCGCTTCGCGAGTCCGCGCCACCCGAGGACGGCAGTCACCGGCGATTTTTTTTGCCCCGCGAACACGCCCCTCCCTCTGTCGTCAGACCCGACAGACGCCAGAGCGCCGACGGCCGGAGTCCCCGATCAGCCCGTCCGATGACAACGTCCGGGGTCCGTCGATCCATGACGAAACAAACCATATCCCATTGAGTTAGCGTCATCCGTTCATGCCCGTTCTGAGACTTCTCGATCGTCGCTCCGCTCGAACCGGGAAGAGGGCGCGTCGTTCCTCATGATGTAGGGTACTACCTCCCGGACTCCCATGATTTCGTGTCGCGTGTCCAAGCATCCGCGCGAACTCCGGGCCAAGGGTCCCCCCATTGTCATGCATTATGCAATTCTCGCCGGCCGTTCCTCAGGGAGCTTGCCCGGCCTCATGCCGGGCAATAGCAGCTTGGAGCGGCGAAACCACATCTCACGACACCTGCTATCGAGTATCGAAGGGAGATCCATGCGATCGTCTCCGCGACAGCGCATCGTGCGAGGGCGTTTCGCGCCCGTCATCCATGGGCATGCGGGCAGTGCGCTCATCGAGTTCTCGCTCGTCGCGCTCGTTTTCTTCGGGATTATGTTCGCCATCTTCGATCTCGGACGGCTTTTCTACATACAGTTTGCGCTACACAGCGCCGTTCGGGAGGCGTCCCGTTTCACCGTCACGGGAAACGTCCTCCCCGATCCGAACAACCCGGGGCAGTTCCTGTCCCGTGTCGACTCGATCGTTTCGACGCTACAGCGCGCCGTTCCCGGTCTCGGCGTCCAGCCGGGCAATGTCACCGTCCAGGGGCCGGACGGAGCCGGAGACGCCGGTCGACCTGGAGACGTCGTCACAATAAGCATCGACTATGACATCGAAATGGTGACGCCCTTCATCAGGCCTTTGTTTCCAGATGGGGTTCATCACTACTCGGTGTCCCTTGTGTCCCAAAACGAACCTTTCAACACGTAGGGAGAGGAGGAGCCGTGCGTCTGTGCCGATTGTGTCCGCCGATGAATCACAAAGGGACCTCCGTCCTCGAATTCGCTCTTCTGTTACCGCTTTTCCTGTTGCTCCTCATCGGGATGGTCGACTTGTGTGTGCTCCTGGATTCCGAGCTCCGTCTGACTCACCTGAGCCGGGAGGCGGCCAACGTGTTCTCTCGCGGCGCCGGGTTCGACGAAACCATCGCCGCCCTCACCAACGCGGGCGGGAGCCTCCAGCTCGACGGGCCGACCGGTAGGGTCATCTTGACGAAGATATCGCTCGACAAAGACGGCGACGCGGTCATCACGGCCCAACGGGCGATCGGGGGATTGAATCGGTCCAGCAGCGTCGGGACGCTTCCGCCGGGAGCCAGCTCCACTCCGGCGATCATCCCCAACGGCCGGAGGATGCAGCGGCACATGTCTCTCGTGGTCGTGGAGCTTTTCTCTCAACAACAACATTTTTACGGAAGATCGGGCCTCGCCCCCGGACAGGGGACGATCGTGCTCGGGAGCCTTGCGGTCTTTTGATACGGAGCCTGTGGATGTCATGAAAACAATCACCCGCAAACTGTCGGAAGAAAACGGTCAAGCCGTCATCATGGCGGCCTTTGCGTTAT
>Ga0315286_10000440_pt1 | contig 34654 bp, 29 predicted proteins | sample YL17G10_0_MG_FD_205038 | JGI IMG/M metagenome (GOLD analysis project Ga0315286, IMG submission 205038) | Sediment microbial communities from Yellowstone Lake, YNP, Wyoming, USA - YL17G10_0 | ecosystem: Environmental > Aquatic > Freshwater > Lake > Sediment | place: USA: Wyoming | collected...
CGCCCCGCACCGATTACTCGATACCGCGCTCGATTGGCTACCTGCTGAACGGGTAATTAACAGGATGAACACCTCTCAGTTCACAAGATCAGCCAGACTTGGCCTGGCGCACCAAAGGACGCAGAGGAAAGGAATGAAAAAACAGACTGCCAACGATGGCTATGCCGCCTGGCGATCGAAGCACCATTTCAACTCGTTCGCATCCGCATTTCTCCGCGTCCTTTGCGTCTTTGCGGTGAAAACGCCTTATTCACCAATCCACGACTGTGCCATCATCGAGTACCGCATGGCCGGCGTGCATGACTTCCTGCTTGAACGGATGCTTCGCGATCACTTTCTCGTCGACCTCGACACCGAGGCCCGGCCGGTCGGGAATCAGCCAGTAGCCGTCCTGCGCGCGGATCGGGCTGTCGACGACGTCGTGGTACCAGGGCACGGCGCCGGACATTTCCTCCTGGATGACGAAATTCGGCGTCGCAATGTCGAAATGCAGCGCCGCCACGCCGGCCAGCGGTCCAAGAGGATTATGCGGCGCGATGCCCACGCCCGCCGTATCCGCCATGGCCGCTATCTTGCGCGCTTCGGTGAAACCGCCGACGTGGCACAGGTCGGGCTGGGCAATGTTGATCGCGCGCAGCCGGAACAAATCGTCGAATTCGCGCCGGTCGACCAGCCGCTCGCCGGTCGCGATCGGGACCGGGGACTTGTCCATGATCTGCTTCATGCCCAGCGCATCGCCCGGCTGGATCGGCTCCTCGACGAACAGCGGGCGGGACGGCGCCAGAGCGTCGATGTATTGCAGAGCGGCACTGGTCGACGCGGGGCGCCCGTGGAAGTCGATCATGATCTCGATTTCATCGCCGACCGCCTCACGCAGTTTGCGCATCATGCCGCCGACGTGGTCCTGCTGCTTCGGCGAAGCGGTGAAATGGGTGTAGGGAATGAATACGACCTTCAGCGCGCGATAACCCTTTTCGATCACCTCCAGGCCGCGTTCGACCACCGCACTGTGGTCCATCGTCTCGTAGACCGAAGTCATGTCGCCGAAGCCCAGGTGGGTGTAGATCTTGACGCGATCGCGCGTCTTGCCGCCGAGCAACCGCCACACCGGGACATTGAGTTCCTTGCCCCAGATGTCCCACAGCGCCATCTCGATGCCGCTGATCGCCGTGTTGCCGATCACGCCCAGGCGCCAGAAGGAGTGTTTCACCAGCACGCGCAGGTTCTGCTCGATATCGCGCGGATCGCGCCCGATCAGCAGCGGCTCCAGGTCCTGCACTGCGCCGACCACCGCACGCGTCTTCCATTCCAGCGTTGCCTCGCCCCAGCCGTACAGTCCGGGCTGGTCGGTCTCGACACGCACGAATACCCAGTTGCGCATCTCGGCGTTGCAGACCGATGTCTTGATCGCGGTTATTTTCATTGTTCTCCTCCGAAAGGCGCAGAGTAAAGCCAACGCGCGCGGGAATCCAGCCTGGCGGATCGGGCATAATCCCTGCCGGGGAAAGCGTTGGCAACAGCGTCACCGCTTTCGGCCGTGAAAAGCATCTGAATATTGGGAGGGAAGATGGCCCAGTCCATGGGACCATTCGACTACGTCATCATCGGCGCCGGTTCCGCGGGTTGCCTGCTTGCCAATCGGCTGAGTGCCGATCCGAACACCCGCGTATTGCTGCTGGAGGCCGGCGGCAAAGATGATTACTTCTGGATCCATGTTCCGGTGGGCTATCTCTATACCATTGCCAATCCCCGCACCGACTGGTGTTACAAGACGGATGCGGATCCGGGCCTGAACGGCCGCTCCATCGGTTACGCGCGCGGCAGGGTGCTCGGTGGCTGTTCGTCCATCAACGCGATGATTTATATGCGCGGGCAGAAAAGCGACTACGACTACTGGGCCTCGCTTGGCAACAAGGGCTGGTCTTGGGACGAAGTGTTGCCGTATTTCCTGCGCACCGAGGACTATATGCACGGGGCCAGCGAATTCCATGGCGCCGGCGGCGAACTGCGCGTGGAAGAGCGACGGGTGAACTGGGAGATCCTCGACGCCTGGCGGGACGCGGCAGCCGAATACGGCATTCCCAAAATCGAGGAATTCAACCGCGGCGACAATTTCGGCAACGCCTATTTCCAGATGAACCAGAAGCGCGGCGTGCGCTGGAGCAACACCAAGGCGTTTCTGAGACCGGTCATGCAGCGGCCGAATCTCACCGTCGTCACCAATGCCCACGTGGAACGCATCGTTCTGCAAAACATGGGCATGCTCAGGCGCGCGACCGGCGTCGAGTTCCGTCTCGGCCCGCGCGGCAAGCAGATTGCACAGGCACGGCGTGAAGTCATCCTCTCAGCGGGTGCGATCGGTTCTCCCCAGATCCTGCAATTGTCGGGCATTGGCCCCGGTGCGCTGCTCAAGGAGCGTGGGATCGAGGTCGAGCACAACCTTCCCGGCGTGGGCGAGAACCTGCATGACCATCTGCAGGTGCGCATCGTCTACAAGGTGAAGAACGTCAGCACGCTCAACGAGCGCGCGAACAGCCTGTTCGGAAAAGCAGCGATGGGCCTCGAGTACCTGCTGTATCGCACCGGTCCGTTGACCATGCCCCCTTCGCAATTGGGCGCTTTTGCGAAAAGCGATCCGTCGCAACCGTCAGCCAACATCGAGTGGCATGTGCAGCCGCTGTCGCTGGACAAGTTTGGCTCACCGCTGCATTCGTTTCCTGCTATCACGCCGTCGGTCTGCAACCTGCGTCCCACCAGCCGCGGGCAGGTGCACATCAAGAGCCCCGACCCTTACGAGCATCCGTCCATCATGCTCAATTACCTGTCTACGCAGGAAGATCGCAAAGTCGCCGTGGACTCCATCCGCATGACGCGCCAGATCATGAAAGCGAAGGCGCTGAAAAAATACCAGCCGGAAGAATTCCTGCCCGGAATGGGCATCGAGACCGACGAACAGCTTTCCCGCGCCGCAGGGGACCTCGGAACGACCATCTTTCACCCCGTCGGTACCTGCAGGATGGGACGTGATCGCATGGCCGTGGTGGACGAGCGCCTGAAGGTGCGAGACATGGCCGGCCTGCGCGTGATCGATGCGTCGGTCATGCCGCGCATCACTTCCGGCAACACAAATGCGCCGACAACGATGATTGCGGAAAAAGGCGCGAAAATGCTGATCGAGGACTGGAAGGCCTGAACCCAACCGACAACGGAGCCGTCACATGCCCGCTTACCTGATATCCCAAATTGAAATCCACGATCCCCAGGGTTACGAGGAGTATCGCAAGCTCGTCGGACCATCGCTTGCGAAGTACGGCGGCAGATTCATCGCGCGCGGCGGCAGGATCGAAGTGCTGGAGGGAACCTGGGCGCCGAAAAGAGTGGTGATCTGCGAGTTCGAGAGCGTCGATCGTGCGCGCGAGTGGTATCACTCCCCGGAGTATAAGCCGGCCATGGACATTCGCAAGAAGACCGCCAGTGCGCAGATCATCGTCGTCGACGGGCTATAATTTCAGTTCGATCGAACGCGAGTACAAGGCACAAGAAACACTCACCGCAAGGGACGCCAGGGACGCCAGGGACGCCAGGGAACGCGATAAGCAGGCCTGACCGAACTCACCCAAAGGGTTAAGGTGCTGATGAATGCATGCACTTGTTTTCCTTCGCGTCCTTGGCGTCCTTGGCGGTGCAACTGCTTTTTCTGGGTTTAAAAATCTGTTACCGAGGGCGGGCAATTTCCAATTGTTCCATTGAATGTCTCTGCCTTTCTTTGCGCCTTTGCGTCTTTGCGTCAAATCTTTGATTCCCGAAAATTCCAACAACCGGTCAGGCGCCACGCGGAATCCGCAGCGTCGCCTCCAGCCCACCCCGGGCAAGATTGCGCAAACGCACCGAACCGCCATGCGCCTGCGCGATGTTGCGGGCAATCGACAGGCCGAGGCCGCTTCCGCCCGTATTGCGGTTGCGTGAACCTTCGACGCGATAGAACGGCTCAAATACCCTCTCGATATCGCCTTCCGGAATTCCAGGCCCATCATCGCTGATCGAAATGTTGAGCACGCCGCCCTCATCGCGCAACGTAATGTCGGCGCGACGGCCGTAGGCAAGCGCGTTGTCGATCAGGTTCTGCAGGCAGCGCTTGAGCGCCTGCGCCCCGCCCATCACCGGGCTGCGCGCGTCACCCGTTACGGTAACGGTATGGCCAGCCTCCTCCGCATCCTCCTTCAGGCTGGAGATCAGCGCCGTCACGTCGATCGGTTGGACCGCTTCACCACCTTCAGCCAGTCCACGCATGTAGTCCAGCGTCGAGCCCACCATCTGCTGCAGTTCATCGAGATCCTTGATGAACTTCGCCTTGACCTGTGCATCGTCCAGCATCTCGGCGCGCAACCGCATGCGCGTGATCGGCGTCTTCAGGTCGTGCGACATCGCGGCAAGAACTTTGATGCGCGTGTCGACGTAGCGCTTCAGGCGGTCCTGCATCACGTTCAGCGCGCGCGAAGCGCGCACCAGTTCGTTGGCACCGCGCTCCGGCAACGGCGCACGATCGATGTTACGGCCGAGATCTTCCGCGGCGTTGGCCAATACGGACAAGGGCCGGGTAACCAGGCGCACCGCAAAGAAGCAAAGAATCACCATGACGCTGTCGACGATCGCGAGATTTCGAAACATGCGGATGACCCACCGGGTCGTCCTCGCCGGGTCGATGCTCTCCACGGTGATCCACACGCCGTCGTTCAGCAGTACGCTCGCGACCATCCTGACGCCGGGCCGCTCGCCCAGTTCGCGCGCGTACCAGGAATCGGGATTGAGATAGACCGGGCGCGCATCGATCACCCTGAAGCCGACGCCCAGTGGCAGCGCCAGCGCCAGGGCGTCGCGCGCGGTGGTCGTCAATTCCGATTCCTCGCCGCCGGCCGCGTCCGTACCTGCGGGCTTGCCGTAGGTCACCTTCAGCGTGTCGCTGGAAATCGCGCTCATGATGCGGCTGCGTTCCGCAGGGCTGGCGACTGTCAGCGTGCGCACGACATCGCCGATTCGCGTCGCTGCCTGGTTCGCACCGGCTCGAAACACCAATGCATTGCGATCGGAGATCGCAATGGCGGTCGTGATCAATTGGATCGCCAGGAACCCGCCCGCCAGAATCAGCGCGATGCGCCCGAACAACGATCGCGGGAACACTCTCATTGCTTCTCCTCCACCGGCTTTTCCTCAACCCTGGTGGCGAGCACGTAGCCTTTGCCGCGCACGGTTTTGATGATTTCCGGCTCGCGCGCCGGCTCGCGCAGGCGCTCCCGCAAGCGGCTGACCTGCATGTCGATAGTGCGATCGAGCGGGTCGGCATCGCGCCCGAAGGTGAAATTGGAGAGCTGGTCCCGCGACAGCACGACATTCGGATTCTGCAGGAAGATCAGCAGCAGCCTGTACGCCGCCCCGGACAGAGGGACCACCACGCCGTCCGGTGCGCACAGGTTGCGCGCACGCGTATCCAGCCGCCACCTTGAAAAGTGGAAGGCCTCCGGCACATCGACCTCGGTATCCGTGGGCAGGGATTTCGCCCGCCGCAGGATGCTCCGAATGCGTGCCAGCAGTTCCCGCGGATCGAAGGGTTTGGCCAGGTAATCGTCGGCGCCCATTTCCAGCCCCAGGATGCGATCGACGGCCTCGCCGCGGGCGGTGAGCATCAATACCGGCACCTGGGAGCGCGAGCGCAATTGCCGGCAAAGCGACAGACCATCCTCGCCCGGCAACATCAGATCCAGCACCACCAAACTTACCGGCTTCAACGCCAGCGCCTCCCGCATGGCCGCGCCGTCCGCCACCGCATGCGCGTCGAAACCATTCTTGCGCAGATATTCCTCCAGCAGGGATTGGATGTCTTCGTCATCATCGACAATCAGGATGCGATCGCGCATGGGCGCTGTTATACCTTCACCGCGCAGCCTTGGGGAGGAGTTTTGTCAACCAACGTAACAACGGCGCGCGGCGCGACACTTCGTTACATGAGCCGATCCGGGTTCGCTTACAGTTTCATCTCGGAAAAATCAGACCCGCTTCGATGATCCCCTGCGACAGGATGTTCCCGCTGCGGCGGCTGGCGGCTGCCGCGTTCTGTCTTGCTGCCCTCGGCCCGGCGCGCGCCGACGATCCTTTCGGCACCGAGAATCTCCTGCCGCCGGCGCCGGGACGTCCCTGGACCGGAGGCGCCGATCCCTGCGCCTACCCGGCCCCGCAGGGTCAGGCATTGACCCTGGCCAATGTGGTTGATCGCGCCTTGTGCGCCAACCCGCAGACTCGCCAAGCCTGGAGCGCAACGAAAATTCAGGCGGCCGAGCTCGGCCGCAGCCGCGCGGCCGAGCTTCCCGATGTCACCCTGGCCGGCAACGGCGGGCTGAACCGCACCTGGCTCGCCAACAGCGGCACCGTGCAGCAGGACAACGTCTCGGCCACCGCAACCGTGAGCTACCTGCTGTACGATTCCGGCGCCCGCGACGCCAACATCGAATTCGCCCGGCAGTTGCTGGCCGCGGCAAACTGGTCGCACAGCGCCACACTGCAGTCGGTGTTCCTCTCCGCGATCCAGAATTACTATCGCCTCTTCGCTGCGCGCGCCAACGTGAACGCCGCCACCGAATCGGAAAAGGCCAGCCTCGAAAGCCTGAAGGCGGCGCAATTCCGCTACCGCGTCGGCACCGGAACGCCTGCCGACCGGCTGCAGGCCCAGACTGCGTATTCCCAGACAGTGCTGACCCGGACCCGGGCCGAAGGCGATGCCCGCAGGGAGGCTGGGGCGCTGGCCAATTCAATGGGACTGGATGCCGACACGGCTCTCGAAATCGCGCCGCCGCGCATTGAAGCCCCCGACATGGCAACCGAATCCGCGGTGCGCGAGCTGGTCGAGTACGCGCGCAAGCTGCGCCCCGACCTCGCCGCGGCTGACGCCAAGATCCAGGCGGCTCGCGCCCAGGTGCGCGCGGCACAGGCCGCAGGCAAGCCCACCGTGTCGCTGAGCGCAAGCACCGGCATCGGCAATTCGAACAACCTGGACAGCTTCGGCACCGGCGCCATCGGCGTCAGCGTGAGCTTCCCGCTCTTCACCGGCTACCGCAATACCTACGAAATCCGGTCCGCGCAGGCGCAGGTCGAAGCGCGCGAGGCCGATCACGACGTGCTGCGCAGCCAGATCGCGCTCGACGTCTGGAATGCATGGCAGTCGCTCGTCACCGAACGCACCGCGCTTGCCAACGCGGAAGACCTGTTTCGCAGCGCGCTGGAATCCGACAATGTCTCGCGTGGCCGCTACCGGGCCGGCGCCGGCACGCTGATCGACCTGCTCAACGCACAATCGGCGCTGGCAAGCGCCCGCTTCCAGCAGGTGCAGGCGCAGTACAACTGGCATCTCTCCAAGGCGGCGCTTGCCAGCGCACTGGGCACGCTCGACCTGGCTTCGCTTGCAGCCAACGCCGATACGATCCGCATCGACACTTCACGTTCACCGGTGCGCAAATGAACAAGATTTCCCGGTTACCCTGGTTGCGCATCCTCGGTGCTCTCGCGCTTGCCGCCGCGCTCGGCGCGGCCGGCTGGGCGTGGAAGAAGGCCAGTCAGGTTCCCGTCGGCGAGCGCTATCGCACCGTGCACGCGGAGCGCGGGAGCATCACCCAGACGGTATCCGCCAACGGCACACTCACACCCGTGGTGCTGGTCAGTGTGGGCACGCAGGTATCCGGCACCGTGCTCCAGCTGCATGCCGACTTCAACCAGCGCGTGACCAAGGGACAGGTTCTCGCCGAACTCGATCCCGCTCTGCTGGCGGCGGCCGAAAAGCAGTCGCTCGCCAATGTGGCAAGTGCGGACGCATACCTGAAACTTGCGCTCGCCAACGAAGACCGGCTGCGTCAGTTGTTTGCGCAGGAGTATATTTCCCGCCAGGAAATGGATCAGGGCATCCAGATTCGCGAGGCGGCGCAGGCGCAGGTGCAACTGGGCACGGCACAGCTCGAGCGCGACCGCACCAATCTGCGCTACAGCATCATTCGCTCCCCGGTGTCCGGCGTGGTCGTGGACCGGCAGATCGATGTCGGACAGACCGTGGCGGCCAGTTTCCAGACCCCGACGCTGTTCAAGATCGCGCAGGACCTGAAAAGGATGCAGATCGATTCGAGCGTGGCGGAGGCCGATGTCGGTTCCATCCGGGTCGGCCAGGACGTGCAGTTCCGCGTCGATGCCTTTCCCGAGCGCTCGTTCGCCGGCAAGGTGCGCCAGATCCGCCTCAATCCGACCATCGCCAGCAACGTGGTCACCTACAACGTCGTGGTCGAGGTCGCGAATCCGGACGAAATCCTGCTCCCGGGCATGACCGCATACCTGTCCGTCGTGATCCTGACCAAGTCCGACGTGCTCATGGTGCCGAACGCAGCACTGCGTTTCCGCCCGGCGGGCGCCGACAAGCGCGGCGATGCCGACACCGGCAAACCGCGCAAGCGCAGCGCCCCGCAGGTTTATGTGCTGCGCGGCGACGCCATCGCGCCGGTCGAGTTTCAGGCCGGCATCGGCAACGGGCGTTTCACCGAGGCGGCGGCGGGTACCCTGACTGAAAACGATGCTCTCGTGGTGGAAGACCTGAAGCCGGCCGACAAGAAGGATCGCGGTGCTTCGCCGATGAGAATGTTCTGATGAGCGACGCGGTCATCCGGATCGAGCACCTGTATAAGAGCTACGAGACCGAAGCCGGCGTCTCTCCGGTGCTCGAGGACGTCAACCTGACCATCGGCCGCGGCGAATTCGTCGCCATCATGGGTCCGTCCGGTTCGGGGAAATCCACTTTCATGAATATCGTCGGTTGCCTGGACCAGCCGAGCGGGGGGCAATACTTTCTCGACGGCAACGACACCGGGAAGATGAATTCAGACCAGCTCGCCGGCCTGCGCAACCGCACCATCGGTTTCGTATTCCAGGGATTCAACCTGCTGCCGCGCGCGCGCTTGATCGAGAACGTCGCGCTGCCGCTGGTGTATGCCGGCGTGTCCCGGGCGGAGCGTCAGCACCGGGCGATCGAGATGCTGAAGCGCGTCGGCCTGGGCGAGCACTTGCGCTCGTTTCCGAATCAGATTTCAGGCGGCCAGCAACAACGCGTGGCCATCGCGCGGGCGCTCGCCAACCAGCCTTCTCTGCTGCTTGCGGATGAACCCACCGGCAATCTCGACTCCCAGACCAGCCGGGAAATCATGGGGCTTTTCTCCAGCCTGAATCGCAATCACAGCATCACCATCGTGTTGGTGACCCATGAGCAAGACGTCGCGGCCTACGCAGGACGGCTGGTGCACTTCCTCGACGGCCGCGTGGCCCACGATGGCGCCGTGACGGCAGCGCCGGAAAGCGTGCCGGCATGGGCATGATCCTGTCCATGTTCGCAGAGGCCTGGTCGGCGATGGGCGCCAACCGGCTGCGCACCTTCCTCACCATGCTCGGCATGATGATCGGCGTGGCCGCCGTGGTGGCGATGATGGCAATCGGGCAGGGCGCACAGCTGGCGGTCAATGCGTCGATTGCCTCGATGGGCAGCAATCTGTTCGTCATTCTGTCCGGCGCTTCCACCAGCGGCGGCCTGCGCGTCGGCTCGGGCTCCGCGCCGACCCTCACGCTGCTCGACGCGCAGGCGATTGCGGAGCTGCCATCCATCAACGCCGTCGCGCCCGCACAACCGGGTACCGCGCAAGTCGTCTACGGCTCGAACAACTGGAGCACGCAGATCTATGGCACCACACCCGACTATCTGACCGTTCGCAGCTGGACCCTGGAGTCCGGAGCCGCGTTCACCGATACCGACTTGCGCTCCGCCAACCGCGTCGCGCTGCTGGGCGCCACGGTCGCGAAGAACCTTTTCCTGGACGAGGACCCGGTCGGAAAAACGCTGCGCATCCGCAACAGCCCCTACATCGTTGTCGGTCTGCTCGCCGCGAAGGGTCAGAGCCTCGATGGACGCGATCAGGACGACACCATCCTGATCCCGGTGACCACCGCGCTGCAAAAGCTGTTCGGGTCGCAGTTCCAGGGATCCGTGCGCTTCATGATGGCGCAGGCGGTGTCGCCGGAGAAAATGGAACAGGCCGAGCGCGACATGACCGAGCTGCTGCGCGCGCGTCATCGCATCGCGGAAGGGGCCGACAGCGACTTCACCATCCGCAACCTCGCCGCGCTGGCCAGCGCGGCCGCCGCGACCACCAAAGTGATGTCCCTGATGTTGGGCGCGATCGCCTCGGTGTCCCTGCTGGTCGGCGGCATCGGCATCATGAACATCATGCTGGTGTCGGTGACCGAACGCACCCGCGAGATCGGCATCCGCATGGCGATCGGCGCGCGGCGCCGGGACATCCTGCTGCAGTTCCTGCTCGAGGCGATCATCATTTCGGTGATCGGCTGCTGCATTGGCGTGGCCCTCGGCGTTGCCGGCGCACTGGCAGCGATGGAATTCACGGGCACCAAAGTCTCTATCACCAGCCAATCTATCGTCCTTGCCTTTGCGGTCGCCACATCTGTCGGCGTATTCTTCGGCTTTTACCCGGCGCGCAAGGCCGCGTGGCTCAAACCGATCGACGCGCTGCGTTACCAGTGAAACCTCCGTGAATATTCCCCGCCCCGTGTCCCGCGTCTGCCATCCGCTGCGACCTGCGTCGCGTTTCACACGTGCCTTGGCGCTCGCCGCCCTGGCGGCCTGCTCGCTGGCCGGCTGCGGCGACAAGGGCGCCGCGCCGCCCGACGCCAAAAAAAGCGCGCCGGCGGTTCCCGTCCTGACCGCCACCGTGACGGAAAAGCGCGTGCCGGTGCGCCTGCACGCCATCGGCACCGTCGAGCCGGTCGCCTCGGTCGCGATCAAGGCAAGGGTCGATGGACTGATAACCAGGGCGTACGTGCGCGACGGGCAGGACGTGGTCAAGGACGACCTGCTGTTTCAACTCGACCCCAAGCCCTTCGAGTCCCAGATGGTACACGCGCAAGCCGACCTTGCGCGCGACGTCGCGCAACTCGAACATTCGCAAGGTCAGGAGCGCCGCTACAAGGAACTGCTGGAACGCAATTTCGTTTCGCCCGAAGCCTATGCGCAGGTGTCCGCCAACCTGCGGGCGCTGGAATCGACGATCAAGGGTGATGAATCCGAAGTCAACCGCACCCGGATCAACCTCGGCTACGCAACCATCCGTTCGCCGATCAACGGCCGCGCCGGCAAGGTTCTCCTCACCGAAGGCAACCTCGTCAAAGCCAATGACAGCCTGGCGATGGTGGTAATCAACCAGATTTCACCGATTTATATAGCGCTTTCGATCCCTCAGCAGCACTTCGAAGAGATCCGGCGCATGCAGGCCAAGTCGCCACTGCGGGTGGATGTCCCGCCCGAGTACGGCAAGACCGGCGGCAAGCTCGCATTCGCGGACAATACCGTCGACGCGTCGACCGGCACCATCAAGTTGCGCGGCATCTTCGACAATACCGCGAAGTTGCTCTGGCCCGGTCAATTCGTCGATGCCTGGCTCACACTGCGCGAGGAACCGAGCGCCCGGGTGGTGCCCGCGCAGGCTCTGCAAAACGGCCCGAAGGGTCACTACGTCTACGTCGTCAAGTCGGATGCCACCGCCGAAGTGCGCGAAGTCGTCGTGGATCGAATCGAGGGCAGCGAGGCCGTGATTGCCAAGGGCCTCGACCCCGGCGAATCAGTGGTCGTGGACGGTGCCTCGCGCCTGCTGCCCGGGTCGAAGGTCAGCGCCAAAAGCGCGGAAAAGCCGTCGTGAGTATCGCGGAGATTTTTGTCCGCCGTCCGGTAATGACCGGGCTGGTGATGATCGGCATCCTGATCTTCGGTATCTTCAGCTACCGACTGCTGCCGGTGTCGGACCTGCCCAACGTCGACTTCCCGACCATCGCTGTCACTGCCGCCCTGCCCGGGGCGAGTCCCGACACCATGGCCGCCGCAGTGGCCACTCCGCTGGAGAAGGAGTTCTCCTCGATCGCGGGGCTGGACTCCATGGACTCGACCAACGCCCAGGGCGTCACCCGGATCACGCTGCAGTTCTCCCTTGACCGCAATATCGACGCCGCCGCGCAGGATGTGCAGGCAGCAATCACGCGCGCGCAGAAACAACTTCCCGCGCAAATGAGCACGCCGCCGGCGTTCCAGAAGGTCAACCCCGCCGACGCACCGATCTTCTATATCTTCCTGACGTCCTCCACGCTGCCGATGTCCACGGTGGACGAATATGCGCAGACGCTGCTGGCGCAGCGCATTTCGACCATCAACGGCGTGGCGCAGGTGCAGGTCATCGGTTCACAGAAATTCGCGGTCCGGGTGCAGATCGATCCTCGGGCGCTGGCGTCCCGCGGCATCGGCATCGACGAGGTGGCGGACGCGATTGCCCACCAGAACACCAACCTGCCCACCGGCATTCTTTACGGGGCGCAGCGCGCCTGGACCGTGGAGTCCAACGGCCAGCTACCCAACGCCGCCACATTCGGGCCGATGGTTGTCACCTACCGCAATGGCGCCCCGGTGCGTCTCAGCGAAATCGGGCGCGTGATCGACAGCGTGCAGAACGACAAGCTTGCCGCCTGGTTCAACGATACGCGCGGCGTCCTGCTCGCGATCCAACGGCAGCCCGGCACCAACACGATCGAGATCGTCGATTCGATCAAGCGCCTGCTGCCGACTTTCCGCGCGCAGGCCCCCGCGGGATTGTCGATCGAGATCATGTACGACCGCTCGGAATCCGTGCGCGCCTCGGTCGAGGACGTGCAGTCCTCGCTGGTGCTTGCGCTCGCGCTGGTGGTGCTGGTGATCTTTCTGTTCCTGCGCAACCTGTCAGCGACACTGATACCGAGCCTGGCGCTGCCGCTCTCCATTGCGGGCACCTTTTCGGTGATGTACCTGTTCGGCTACAGCCTGGACAACCTGTCGCTGATGGCGCTCACGCTGTGCGTGGGATTTGTGGTGGACGACGCCATCGTGATGCTGGAGAACATCAGCCGCCACGTGGAAATGGGAAAGACCCCGATGCAGGCCACGCTCGACGGCGCGCGCGAGGTCGGCTTCACCATCGTGTCGATGACGCTTTCGCTCGCCGCCGTCTTCATTCCCGTGCTGTTCATGGGCGGCGTTCTGGGCCGGCTGCTGCACGAGTTTGCGGTCACCATCATGGCCGCCGTGCTGGTGTCCGGGTTCGTTTCGCTGTCGCTCACGCCGATGCTGTGCAGTCGCTATCTCAGGCCTCACTCGCAGCAAAGCCACGGCGCGCTCTACCGCATGAGCGAACGTGCCTTCGACGCCGTGCGCAATCTCTACGACGTCACGCTGCGCTGGTCGATGAAACATCGTCGCATCGTGATGATCGTGTTCGTGGGGATATTTGTCGTCACGGCCTGGCTGTTTTCCGGCATGCCCAAGGGCTTCCTGCCGAGCATCGACACCGGCCAGCTTCTGGTCTTCACGGAGGCGGCGCAGGACATCGGCTTCGAGGCGATGGCGGAGAAGCAGCGTGTGGCCGCGAACATCGTGCGCAACGACCCGAATATCGAGGCGGTCGCCGCCTTCATCGGTCCTTCGTCCTCGGGATCGAGTCAGACGCTGAACCTCGGCCGCATGTTTGTGAAGCTCAAACCGCGCAAGGAACGACTCCACGCCGACGCGATCATCCAGCAACTGCGGCCGAAGCTGCAGTCCATCCCGGGCCTTCGCGTCTACATTCAGAACATCCCAGCGATCCGCATCGGCGGCAAGGTCACCAAAAGCGAGTACCAGTACACGCTCCAGGACGCCGATACCGAAGAGCTTTATCGCTGGGCACCGGTCCTCGAAGCCAAGCTGCGCAGCCTGCCGGAGTTCCTCGATGTCACCAGCGATCTGCAAGTCACCAATGCCACGGTGAAGGTCGATATCGACCGCGACCGCGCCTCATCGCTCGGTGTGTCCGCCGGGCAGGTCCAGGATGCGCTTTACAGTGCCTTCGGTGCCCGGCAGGTGTCGACCATTTACACGCCAAGCAACCAATACTGGGTCATTCTTGAACTGCTGCCGGAGTTCCAAACCGGGCCGGACGCGTTGTCTCTCCTGTATGTGCGCTCGAGCGCGGGCACGCTGGTGCCACTGTCCGCGGTCGCGCGAATCGGCAGCGGCGTCAGCCCGCTCACGGTAAACCACCAGGGACAATTGCCGGCCGTGACGCTCTCCTTCAACCTGAAGGCGGGCGTGTCGCTCAGCCAGGCAATCGAAAAGGTGAACGCCTTGATCGCCGAGCTTCGCATTCCACCCACGCTGATCGGCAATTTCCAGGGTGCGGCCCAGGCGTTCCAGTCTTCGCTCACCGGCATGGGGCTGCTGCTGATCATGTCGATCTTCGTCATCTACCTGATCCTGGGCATCCTCTACGAAAGCTATATTCACCCGGTCACGATTCTCTCCGGCCTGCCCACGGCGGGACTAGGTGCACTGCTGACGTTGATGCTGTTCAAGCTGGACTTGAACATGTACGGTTTCGTGGGGCTGATCATGCTGATCGGCATCGTCAAGAAGAACGCCATCATGATGATCGACTTCGCCATCGAAGCGCAGCGCAAGGAAGGCAAGCCGCCGGAGGAGGCGATCTTTGAGGCCTGTCTGACGCGCTTCCGGCCGATCATGATGACCACCATGGCGGCGCTGATGGGCACGTTGCCGATCGCGCTCGGTTTCGGTGCTGGCTCGGAAGCGCGCCGGCCGCTGGGCCTTGCTGTCGTCGGCGGATTGCTGGTGTCGCAACTGCTGACCCTGTACATCACGCCGGTCGTCTATCTTTATCTCGAGAGAGCCAGGACCTGGAATGCGCGTCGTCGCGGCCGCAAGTCATCCGTAACCGCTGGCGCCTGACGGAGTGCTCGCTGACCCGTCGTACCTTATTGATCTTTTCGTAATTCATGACACATTCTTCCCTCACCCTCGTTCCCTCTAAAAGGGTACTCCCGGCTGCGCCTGGGTATCCCGGAGGGAGAGGGAGGCAAAAGCCCTCCCTCCGGGACAAGGGCACACTTGAAGCGGAGCAGAAGGGTGGGGATGAGGGAAGCGACTTTGAATTGAAGTTCTGTCATGTATTTTGGAAGGCTCAATAGTCCGAGGATCCGCGCCCGTTGACCTTTGAGTGGTCGTGCCACGACACTTCGCAATTAACCCTGCTGCTTGCCGGTAACCGATGAGCGAACCGCTGAAAAAGACGCATCGCCAATCGTTCCTGCGCAAGCTCGGTCCGGGCCTGATCACCGGCGCGGCCGACGACGATCCGAGCGGCATCGCCACCTACTCGCAGGCCGGCGCGCAGTTCGGGTTGAACATGTTGTGGACGGCGCTGATCACCTTCCCGCTGATGGTCGGCATCCAGATCGTCAGCGCGCGCATCGGCCGCGTCACGGGGGAAGGCCTGGCCGCCAACGTCCGCCGCCTGTTTCCGCGCTGGGTCCTGCTGGTCGTCGTTTTACTGCTCGTCATAGCCAACACCATCAACATCGCGGCCGACATCGCCGCCATGGGCGAAGCTCTGCAACTCGTCGTGGGCGGCGGCGAACACGGCCATGCCGTCGTCTTCGGCGTGCTCAGCCTGTTGCTGCAGGTCTTCATTCCTTATCAACGCTACGTGCGCGTGTTGAAATGGCTGACGCTGTCGCTGCTGGCGTATGTGGCAGTCGCATTTTCCGTGCATATCGACTGGCCCCAGACCATCCGGCAGTCGCTGGCGCCGGAACTCTCCTTCAATCCGCAGTTCGTCGCGGTCGTGGTCGCGGTGTTCGGCACGACGATCAGTCCCTACCTGTTCTTCTGGCAGGCCTCCCAGGAAGTCGAGGAACTGCGTGCCGGCAACGGCTCCTCCTCGCTGACGAGCACGCCGGAGGATGCTTGGCTGCACATGCGCCGCATCAAGGTGGACACTTATGTCGGCATGGGCTTCTCCAACCTGGTCGCTTTCTTCATCATTCTTTCCGCGGCGCTGACCCTGCATGTCGCGGGCATCACTCAGATCCAGACTTCCGCCCAGGCGGCGCAGGCGCTGCGCCCGATCGCGGGCGACTTCTCCTTCCTGCTGTTCAGCCTCGGCATCATCGGCACGGGCATGCTGGCCGTGCCGGTGCTGGCCGGGGCCACCGCTTACGCCGTGGCCGACAGTTTCGGCTGGCGCCAGGGCCTCGACCGCAAACTGTTCGAGGCCACGGAGTTTTACGCAATCATTGCGTTTGCTACACTGGGCGGGCTGCTGCTCGATTTCACCCCGATCGATCCGATCAAGGCATTGTTCTGGAGCGCCGTGATCAACGGCGTCATCGCGGTTCCGATCATGATCGTGATGATGCTGATGGCCACCCGGGTCGACGTCATGGGCCAGTTCGTGATCAAGCGCCGTCTGAAATTCCTCGGCTGGCTAGCGACGGCGGCGATGTCAGTGGTCGTCGTCACGATGCTCGTGACGGCATGGTGAGGCAAACCGCGGATTGAATTTCCCGGGTGGCGACCGGTCGAAGGCGGCAGTGCTTATCTTTGGAGAACGACATGGCAGATATCGAAGTATCCGGCGATGGGGCTCCAGGCTCGCTCGTCACCACCGCGCAGATCATTTACGCGCTGCACGCGCTCAGCATCCTCATCGGGCTGACCAGCGCAATCACCATCGTCGGCGCTTTCGTGTTCGGCATTCCCTCGATCATTGCGGTGATCATGAACTACGCCTATCAGCAGGGCGCACGCGGCACGTTCCTCGAATCGCATTTTCGCTGGCAGATTCGCACGTTCTGGTTTGCGCTGCTGTGGATCGTGATCGGCGTGATGTTGTTCGTGACGCTGATCGGCATCCCGCTCGCGTGGATCATCTGCATTGCCGCCGGCATCTGGGTCATCTACCGGGTCGCCCGCGGCTGGCTCACGCTGCAGGACCGCAAGCCTATGGCTTTCTAAGGCGTTGTCTCAAACAATTCTCACCGCAGAGGCGCAGGGGGCGCAGAGGAAAAGCCGAAACGTGAAAAAGAAAACTGGCATTAGGGACAGCGTAACTGTTCACGGATCGTTCTCGCGAGCTCTCACTGCATTGAATCATCAGCCAGTGAACGCTCTTAACGCGAATTTGTTTTGTCCCTTGTTTTTCCTGTGTGTCTGCGCGTCCTTAAGGTGAAACACTCAAGGGTACACTTGGAGTTGGAGCTGAAGCTGCCGCGGTGAGCGCTTCTTGGGCTCTGGACTTAATCGCCCTTGAGGCAGCTGCCCACAAAAGAGACTGACCGCCCTCAAATACTGGAACACCCATGTCAACAACGGAAATTGCGCTGATCGTCGGCGCAGGAAGTGGATTGAGCGCCTCGCTGGCCAGGCTGTTTTCCCGCGAGGGCATGCGGGTCGCGCTGGCCGCGCGCAACGCGGACAAGCTTGCCGGCCTGGCGGCCGAAACCGGCGCGCGCGCCTACGCGTGCGATGCCGGCAAACCGGATGAAGTGGAACGCTTGTTCGATTCCATGGCCCGCGATATCGGCGATCCGGGAGTCGTGGTGTACAACGCCAGTTCGCGCGTGCGTGGACCGATTCACACGCTGGATCCCGAAATGGTGCGCGTTACGCTGGAGGTCAGCGCCTTCGCCGGTTTTCTGGTCGCCCGGCGCGCAGCGGCAGACATGCTCAAGGCCGGACGCGGCACGATCCTGTTCACCGGCGCCAGTGCCAGCATCAAGGGTTACGCGGAATCCGCGCCGTTTGCGATGGGAAAATTTGCATTGCGTGGTCTGGCGCAAAGCATGGCTCGCGAACTCGCCCCGAAAAACATCCACGTAGCGCACATCGTCATCGACGGTGGCATCGCCTCCAATTACGCGAAACCGGAAGACGCCGGCCAGGATCGCTGGCTGGAGCCGGACGTCATCGCGCAGGAGTATCTGCGCCTGCATCGCCAACACCGCAGCGCCTGGACCTGGGAAATAGAACTGCGGCCCTGGGTGGAGAAATTCTAAGGATAAGGGTCTTATGCTTCGTGAACCGAAGTCCCGCTCAGAAAAAGCGAGCTGTGAGAAAGGGCCTCATGGAATGAACTATAAACTATAGACCCCATGCTTCCCTTCGGGTAAAGCGTTGACCCCGATCGTTCTTACCCGGGGCACCGCGCTTTGCCCGCCTACAGAGTGCCGCTTCGATCTCCGCCTGAAAGCGCTGGATGATGTGCAAGGGAATGCCGGGAAGACTGAGACGCGCGCGGCGCGGCATGACACGGTCCTCCAGGGGACAGAAACGCTATAAACTGGCAGGAAAACGTGGTTTGCCCCCTATCGCCACACACCTTGATGCCCGTATGTCTGCTGCTGGAGATGCCAAGGTAATCGGATACTTCGCGTACGCCACGCCGACAGATCTCGTTTGTGACGCAGACGCCTGCGTCATCGCTGGGTCCGAAGCGGATCTAAGGACCTACCTATCCGAGCTTGGACCACGTGATGCAGAAAGTCCCATACTGAAGAAGACGCGCTTCGGAGAGATCATGCGCGGTCTGAGACTTGGGGCACCGTACGCCTTCGACGAGGTTGCCTACAACCGGTTCTATCCTTTGGCGCAGCGCGAAGGGTTCGATCTTGGCCCTGAAGATTTCTCGGCTACCGGTCCTGGTCCAGGGAGGCACCTTGTGAGGGTGCAGTTCAAGGCAAGTAGCTGACTCATCCTCGAACGTCGCAGCGGCAACATTTTCAAGCACCAACAGAATCGAGGTTGTTTCGGTGGACTATAAATCGCCGTTGTCTTAGGGCATTTTCTGTACGCACGTTGGATGACTGCAGGAGTGTGTTGACGTTCAAACGTTAAAACACCATAATTTTACTTATGGACTCCCAAAAGCGTGCAACTGTCTATTTTGAATCCGACGTACACCGCGCCCTTCGGCTAAAGGCTGCGGCCTTGGATCGCTCGATCTCGGATATGGTCAATGATGCTGTAAAAGCCGCGTTGGCTGAAGACGCGGAAGATCTTGCAGTATTCTCAGACAGAAAGAAGGACAAGAGCATTTCGTTCGACACGTTTGTTCAAGGCCTGAAACGGCGTGGCCGAATATAGGCTTCTGGTCAAAGCCTCGGCTGCAAAGGAAATCGAGGCCTTAGGAACAAGAGCCGATCGTCAAAGAGTCATAGAGCGAATTCAAACCCTGGGCACCGATCCACGCGCGGAGGGTTCTGAGAAACTTGCGGGATACACCGACCGCTACCGGGTACGGCAGGGTCTGTACCGAATCATCTATCTCATAGATGACAAACGCCATGAGATTACAATTTTTAAAGTCGGACATCGAAAAGATGTGTACCGATAAGCGCTCCAACCCATAAGGATTGAGACGACTCGAAGGGTCGTCTCGATTCGCTGTTCAAGAGGCCCGGGGCGCGAGTGAAGGTCTGTCTATATCGCTGTTCAAGACAAACCGGCCCTCAACTTCGCAAGGAAAACGCGGATACGCTTCGCATTCTGGCCGAGGTCGCTGCGGCCGACGCGCGACTTGGAACGCAAGTCCACTTTCGTGCCGTCGGCGCCGGTTGCGATGCGCACGACCATGTCATCGGTGAATCCATACAGCAGGCTGGTCTGGCTGGCCTCGATGCGTCCCGTGGCCGGGTCGGCGTCGACCAATTGCATGCCCATCGACGCGATGGCGGCCTTCGCGGCTTCGAATACTTTTTCACTGGCAGCGCTCGTCGTCAGGGGAGCGAGGTCGGGGTAGGCCTTCTGCTGCAGGCCGGCGACTTCCACGCCGTCATACGTCACCGAGTGGTCACCCGGCTTGCGCAGTTTGGCGGCAGCGATGAGGTCCGGCGGATTGGCGGTATCGGTGCTGATATCGTGGATAAAGGGCAGCGTATCGACCGTCTGCTTCAAGCTCCACGGGACGTATGCCGCCACCACGCCGACCGCAGTACCGATGATCGCCGCGACCAGAGTTTTGCGGGGCCTTCCGCGGGTGATAACAAGGCCGGCTACCGACAGGGCCGCGCCGGCCAGCGCAAACCAGAAGGCCCAGCGCAGAATCGTGAATCCGATACGGAAATGATAGAGATCGAGCCGATACCCGATCCCGGAGAAAACCATCGCTGCGGCACTCGCCACGGCGACGAGTGATCCGACGACCACCAACCGGCTGCCGAGACGCGCGGGACCGGGACTCTGCTGTGTGTTCATTGTCTCCTCCATGAAAAAGGCTCGGATCCTCGAAACGCATTCACCGCAGAGGACGCGGAGGACGCGGAGGAAAAACAGGAACTAGGAAAAGCTAAAGTGGGATCAGAAGCAACGTGATTGCTCTCGGATCTACACCGGCAACTTTCACAGTAACGGAGCAACAGCCAATAAACGATTTTCACACGAGAATGTTCTTTGCACTTGCCTTTCCTCCGCGTCCTAAAAAAGGGTACTCCACGCTTCGCGAGGGTATCCGCGTCCTCTGCGGTGAATGCGTTTCGGGGTTCGCGCCTGATTCTACTCCGACGGCACTATCGATTTAAGCCAAGCAACCGGGCAGAATGCCGCCTCGCCCCGCCATGCCTCCAGCCCTTTTAGCTCTCGCCGCCGCCGCCTTCGTCTCCGGCGCCAACCTGCGCCTGTTCGACGCGCTGCTGCCTATTGTCGCGGAAGATTTCGCGGTACCGCCGACGACGGCCTCGATCGCCGTCACCGCATTCACGCTCGCCTACGGGCTGTTCCAGATCCTGCACGGCCCGCTCGGCGATCGCGTTGGCAAACTGCGCGTCATCGGCGGCGCGACGCTGATCGCCGCGGCGGCTTCGCTTGGTTGCGCACTTGCGCCAACGCTACCTGCACTGGCTGCGTGGCGCTTCGCCACCGGCATCGGCGCCGCTGCCATCGTACCGCTCGCGCTGGCCTGGATCGGCGACAACACATCTTACGAGAACCGCCAGGCCACGCTCGGCCGCTTCCTGAGTTTCATCCTGATGGGGCAGATCCTCGGGCCGGCGCTGGGCGGCGCACTGGCCGAATTCGTCGGCTGGCGGCGGGTGTTCGACGTCATGGCCGCGGTGTTCCTGGTGGTGAGCATCGTGCTGTTTACGGTCGATCGCCGCACACGTGCCGCGGTTTCCGGAAAGGCTCACGGCAAAGTATGGCGCAATTACGCCGCCGTGCTCGGCGATCGCTGGGTGCGCATCGTGGTCCTCACCGTATTTCTGGAAGGCGGGCTGTTCTACGGCGCGTTCGCCTACACCGGCGCCTGGCTCAAGGCGCGTTTCGGCCTGTCCTACCTGTTGATCGGGGCCATGCTCGCGGGATTCGGGCTCGGCGGCGTAGTCTACAGCCTGTTGGTGAGATGGTTGCTTGCCCGGCTCGACGAAAAAGGTTTCGTGCGGCTCGGCAGCACGCTGATGTTCATCTGCCTGGCGCTGCTGCCGCTGCTGGCGTGGTGGCAGGCTGCCATTCCCGTTTTCATCGTTGCGGGATTCGGTTTCTACATGTTCCACAACACGCTGCAAACGCGGGCCACCGAAATGGCGCCGCAGGCGCGCGGCACCGCCATCGCCGTTTTCGCATTTTGTCTGTTTATGGGACAGGCGGGCGGCGTCGCCATTTTCGGGGTGATCATCCGCGTGCTGGATTACGGCTGGGCTTTCGCGATCAGTGGCGCCGGACTGGCACTGCTCGGGATCTGGTTCGCCGTGCGCATCGCCGCGCACCGGACGCACGGCCAGGCGCGCGTCGTGTCACCGTAGCGCAGGTTGCTGCGCGCACTGCAAGTCACCGAAGTGACGCGAATCGACGTATGATTTGTCGGCGACATTTTGCGCCGTCAAGCAAGGGCGACATGTCGCCTAGAGTCGCCGGCCATTTCCGGCGAAAACACAACTGGAGACAGGAGGTTCAGCATGAAGAGGCTTCTCGCGCTGTGTGCAGCGCTCGCGGTGCTCGTGCCGGCGCAGGCGTTCCCGGCCGGCACGGTTATGGAGGCAAAACTCGGCAGGAGCATCGTCGATCGAGAAATCGCGGATGAAACCGCCACGTTCGTCCCTGGCGAAAAAGCTTACCTTTGGCTGAAAGTGGAGGACGCGACGGGCGAAACGCTGACCGTGACCTGGAAGATCAACGACCAGGCCTTCCCGGCGACGCTGAGCATTGGCGGCAGCCCGTGGCGAACCTGGGCGAGCAAGACACTGCACGTTGCCGGCGACTGGACCGTTACCGTCACCGATGCGGCCGGCGCCACGCTGAACGAGTCCACACTTAGCGTCAGGTAGAGCCGCGCCGGCCGCGCTCCCGCCGGACGGGGGTTCGCGGCCGGCGCCGGAACTTCTTGCGGGCGGGGGTGCACTGCCTGGTGAGCCAGAGGCCGCAGCTTCGACAATGCGACGGCATCGGAAAACCCAAGGTGAAAATGTGACGGGGCACAAACTCGATCATGCCGGGATGCGCATCCTGTGGCTTCGCCTGCGCCGGCCGCGTCTGGCAGCGGGTGTGACGAGCGGAATGCTGATCTACGTGCTTTTGTTCATTCTTAGCGCCATGTCTGGCCGGCTGCGCTTCATTCTTTCCTGGGACGCCGGTGTTCTGGTGGCAACGAGCCTGCTCATCGGGTTGAGACGCGCATTGCCCGACACGATGAAACGCATCGCGGCCCAGCAGGACGCGGGCAAGTGGACGGTGCTTTTTCTAACGCTGGTGGCGGCAAGCGCAAGCCTCGTTGCCATAGCGGGAGAAGTTCCGCTGATCAGGAGTGCCGGGGAATTCGAGAAGATCATGCGCACCAGCCTGATCATCGCAACCATCGTTGTTTCCTGGGCGTTCATTCACACCATCTTCGCGCTGCATTACGCCCACGACTACTACTCCAGTACGTCAACCGGGACAGCCGGCGGTACAACCGTGCGCAAGGGCCTGGCGTTTCCCGGAGAGCAGATGCCGACTTACATGGATTTCGCCTACGTCTCGTTCACGATCGGCATGACGTTTCAGGTGTCCGACGTTCAGATCACGGACCCGGCAATGCGCAGGCTTGCCCTCACGCACGGCATCATCTCGTTCTTCTACGCAACCGGGATACTGGCCCTGACGATCAACATGGTGGGCGGATTGATCTGATCCGGCGCTGCGCCGGATAACGAAAAAACGACGCAACCGGAAGCGTTTCCCGCCGTGCGTGGAATACATCGGCTCAAGCGCCTGTTTTTTTCGCTATCGCGGGCCGCGCCAATGACGGGGCGTGGCGCGCCCGTAGCGATAAACCAGCCAACCACCCAGCAGCCCGCCCAGGTGCGCGAAATGCGCGACCCCCGTTTGCGTTCCGGTCACGCCGAGCACCAGCTCGAGCACGGCGTAGAGCAGAACGAATACGCGTGCCGGCATGGGAATCGGTGGGAACAGCGGCACGATGGTGCGATTCGGGAAGACCAGGGCGTAGGCCAGCAGGATGCCGAAAACGCCCGCGGAGGCGCCGACAACGGGGCCGCCAGCGGGGCCAAACAGGCTGCTGACCAGCAACTGCGCCACGCCGCCGCTCACGACGCTGGAAAAATACGCCATCGCCACCCGGCGCGCGCCCCAGACCCGCTCCAACTCGCCGCCGAACATCCACAACGCAAACATGTTGAACGCAAGATGCGTCAGGCCGCCGTGCAGAAAACCGTAGGTGACGAGTTGCCACGGCGTCAGGAACGGAAGGCTCGCCAGACCGGCCCCGGCGCCCGGCCACAGGGCAAACCACTGAAACAAGACCTGCCCCATCTGCATTTCCAGAAGATAGACAACGACGTTGGCGATGATGAGGGCTTGCGTGAATGCGGGCATGGGCTTCCTTTTGGTTTTCGCGGCGGGTTCGACCTGCTCAGCAGGAAATCGTATGCATGTTACGCTTGCGCACCGTCCAGGAGTTCGACTCGCTCCTGGTTCAATCCCGTCCGTCAGTAATTCTCAAGGCGCGCACATGAACAACAATATTGCCCTGTCGATCATCCTGGTCTCGCTGTTCACCCCGGCTTTTGCCGCGACGCCTTATCAGCGCCCAGCCGGAATCGCGGATGACAAAGAGCCCCTGATTGTGGCGGGGTATCGCGCGCTGTTTACCTGTTCCGCGCACTTCTTCGCCGGGCGGCCGCTGGACGACATCAAGAAGGTCGAACTGGTGGACGTCGAAGGTCTCGGCTACCCCGATCCGGTCATCGATGAACAGCGCAGACTCGTGACGGCGACGGACATTTCGGGCGCAATCGTGCGCGTTGCCGGCTTTCGCGACAACATGGGCTGCACCCTGCTGCCGCCGCACTGGCAGATGGGCGACATCCCGCGATTGCCCAACGTGCAGTACGCACCCCGTGCGGATGTCGGCAATCTGCCTTTTCCCGCGGGCGATCGCGTCGATCTTCCCGCAAGCGGCCTCGACGCACGCCACCGCGCGCTGGCGCCGGTGCTCGAGCGTGCATTCGACGGCAAGACCTATGGCGAGGGCGCAGGCGTCGTGACTACCGCGGTCATCATCGTAAAGAACGGCAGGATCATCGCCGAGCGCTACCGCCCCGGATTCGGCATCCACTCGGGCTATCGCACCTGGTCGACGGCGAAGAGCATCTCCGCCGCGCTGCTGGCTATTGCCGCAATGCAGGGCTTGCTCGATCTGGATGCGCCGGTCAACATACCCGAATGGAATTATCCGGGCGATCCGCGGCAGGCCATCACGCACAAGCAGCTTCTGTGGATGTCGAGCGGCCTCTTCAGCGGCGGCCCGAATACCTACGCGGTTTACTTCGGCGGGGAGGATGTGATCAGCGCCGTGACCACCACGGCGCTGGAAGTGGCGCCGGGCACGCGCTGGAAGTATGCGAACAACGATACGCTGCTGCTGCTGCGGGCGTTGCGCCATCGGCTCGCCGACGACCTCAGATACCTGCGTTTTCCCTACGATGAACTTCTGCACCCGCTGGGCATGGTTCACACGCGCATGGAGATCGATCATCTGGGAAATTTCGTCGGCTCGAGCCAGACCTATACAACAGCCCGCGACCTGACGCGCTTCGGCCTGCTGCTCGCGAACGACGGCGTGTGGAACGGCAGGAGATTGCTGCCGGAAGGCTGGGTGAAATTCTCCAGCACCCCTGCGCCCACGCGGCCGCCGGTTGCCGGGCAATGGGGCTACGGCGCGCAGTTCTGGCTGCTGGACCAGATGCCGGGCGTGCCGCCCGGTACCTTCACAACCGCCGGCAACAAGGGCCAGTACGTTACGGTCGTTCCCGGTCACGATCTGGTAATCGTTCGCACGGGCGTCGATCCGGATGGAAAGCGCTGGGCGCAGGACCAGCTGGTCGCCGCCGTCGTCGAAGCGCTCGGCAAATAGGTCCGCGCCCGCCCCGGCCCCTGGCATAACGTATCGAACCCTTGCTTTTGTTACTTCAGGCCCCTATCACTCAAGAGTTGCCGAATTTGGCGAAGAATTCTCGTTTCATCATTGCGAAATCTATACCACTAAACCGAAAACAACCTGACCGCAAAGGCGCCAAGGCGCGAAGGAAACGCAAAGGAATGCAAGAAGAAAATCCGCAAATGGAAAACAGAAATATGAATCAGTTCACAAACGTCCCAAGCGTGGTTCGCAGCGGATGCAGCGCGCTTTGTGTCTCGCAGCCTTCGTTTTCCTTTGCGTTTCCTTTGCGCCTTTGCGTCTTTGCGGTGAGGTTTGGTTTTAGTCTCTACATCACTCAAGTTTGGGTCCGGCTTGGGCCTTCTCCACGTCGAGGCATGCCCGCTTGAACAAGATCCAGGAACGACTGCGCACCCTTTCGCCCGCCGCACTGAAGGGCATCCGTCGCGGCATCGAGAAAGAAAGCCTGCGCGTGCGCCCCGAGGGCAAGCTCGCCATGACCTCGCACCCGCTGGCGCTCGGCTCGGCGCTGACCCACCCGAACATCACCACGGACTTCAGCGAGTCGCAGCTCGAACTGATCACCGGCATACACACCGGCATCGAGTCCTGCCTCGAGGAACTCACCCGCATCCACCAGGTCGTCTATCGCGCGCTCGGCGATGAAATGATGTGGTGCGCGAGCATGCCCTGCGCATTGCCCGCGGACGATGCCATTCCGATCGGCCGCTATGGCCGCTCCAACGTCGGGCGCATGAAGACCGTGTACCGCACCGGCCTGTCGCACCGCTACGGCCGGCGCATGCAGATGATTTCCGGCATTCACTATAATTTTTCCCTGCCCGACGACATCTGGCCGATGCCGGCTGTCGGCGCGCCGAACGAAGCTTACTTCGCGCTCATTCGTAACTTCCGGCGCAATGCGTGGCTCCTGTTCTACCTGTTCGGCGCATCGCCCGCCGTGTGCGCCAGCTTTGTCGAGGGCCGCAGGCACGAACTGCGCGAGCTGGGCGGCGGCGCATTCCATCTGCCGCACGCCACGTCGCTGCGCATGGGGCGGCTCGGCTACCAGAGCGAGGCGCAGGCCGCGCTCGCCGTGAGCTACAACGACCTGGATAATTACGGCGCCTCGCTGTTCGATGCGCTCACTCGACCCTATCCGGCCTACGAGGCGCTCGGCATCCGCGACGGGGACGATTACCGCCAGCTCGCCACCAGCCTGCTGCAGATCGAGAACGAGTTCTACGGCAAGATCCGCGCGAAGCGCGTCATTCATCCGGGCGAGCGGCCGCTGCACGCGTTGCGCGAGCGCGGCGTCGAATACATCGAAGTACGCCTGATGGACCTGGATCCGTTCTGCGCAATCGGCATCGGCGCAGCCACGATCCGCCTGCTCGACGTGTTCCTGCTGCATTGCCTGCTCGAAGACAGCCCTCCCGACACGCCACAGGAAATCGCCGCCATCGGGCGCAATCAGAACCGCGTCGCCGCGCGTGGGCGCGAACCCGGCCTGCGTCTGGAAAGGCACGGACGCGAAGTCGCGCTGTTCGAGTGGGGTCAACAATTGCTGGCCGGGTGCGAACCGATTGCAACGGCGCTCGATGCCGCGCACGGTGGCGCCGCGTACCGCGACGCGCTGGCGGCCGCCGTCGCCGCGCTGAACGATCCTGATGGCGTCCCCTCCGCCCGCGTGCTCAGGGAAATGCGGGAGCAGCACGACAACTCCTACCTGCGCTTTACCGTCGCGCAGTCGCTGCGCCACGCCGCCGCCATCAAGCGCATGCCGCTTGCCGCCGAAGTGGAGGAAAAATTCGCCCGCTTGGCGAAGGATTCGCTCGAGGAACAACGACAGATTGAAGCGGCGGACACCATGCCCTTTGAAACCTACCGGCAGCAATATCTGGCGCCAGAACGGCTGAATGCGGTTCCGATCCGGCACAAGAGCTGAGCGGACGGGCCGCGGATTCAATCGCAGGTTATCCGCCTTCCTTTCTCGTTCGGCCTCGCATTCTTCCGCATAATTTTCTAGAATTGCGGAAACTCCCAATTTCTTACCGCAGGAAACCTCATGAAACTCTGGATATTCGATTCCCAGGCGTCCACTGACGATATCGAGGCGGGTTGCCAGGCGGCGACCGCGCTGATCGCGAAACGCGGGCTCAGCGTCGAGCGTGCCTACGACGCCGTGATGAAGCGCAGCAGCCGCGCGCGTTTCGACCAGCGCGCCGCAACAGCCTGGGACGACGCCGAGGACGAGGCGTTGCGCGTGACCTACCATGGCGCGGAGCCGGATGACGAACCTGTGCTCGGGCCGGCCAAAACACCCGAGCGGCATTCCTAGCTCCGGTCGCGGCCCCGGCGCGGGCCACGACGGTCTTGGTTACACGACGGTCTTGGTTACACGACGGTCTTGGTTACACGACGGTCTTGGTCACACCGCGGTCTTGGTTACACGGCGGTCTTGGTTATTTGACGATTTCGAGCAGTTCGACTTCGAAGATCAGCGTGGCGCCAGGCTTGATGACGGGCGGTGAGCCGCGATCCCCATAAGCGATGTCGGCGGGGCACACCAGGCGGGCCTTGCCGCCTACTTTGATCTGCTGCAGGCCTTCGGTCCAGCACTTGATGACGTTGCCGAGCGGAAAGGTGGCCGGCTGGCCGCGCTGGATGGAACTGTCGAACACCGTTCCGTTGATCAAGGTTCCCTGATAGTGGACCTTGACCGTGTCAGAGGCCTTGGGCGACGGCCCCTTGCCTTCTTGCAGCACCGTTACGATGGCGCCCGACGCCGTCTTCCGGGCACCGGACTCCGCGGCAGCTTTGGTCACGAAAGCCGCTCCGGCTTTTTTCTCCCTCTCCGCGACCACTGCCACACGGGCCTGCACCAATTGCTGAACTTTCGCCGCGTAGGCCTTTGGGTCGAGTTTGAGGGGCCGATTGAGGACGCCATCGGTCATGCCGGACTCGACGATCTCCAGCTCGGATTCGCTGAGCGCCAGATCCTTCAGCGATTGGCTGACCGAGACGCCGATCGCGTAAAGGGTTTTCTGTTCGTCGTTGGCAAGATCCGCCGCTTGCACGGCTGTAAATCCGATGCCGAGCAAAGCCGGCAGGCAGAACGCAATACTTCGCATCACGAATCGTCTCCTCGAAAATCCGCGATAGTACCTTAACCCGGATTTTCCGGCTTTCTCTGCGACGCCTCGTGAATTACTGGTGCAGCAGCCTGGGCAGGAACAACGCCACGTCCGGCACAAAGAGCACGACGAGCAAGCCCACGATCTGCAGCGCGATGAACGGCAGCACCGAGGCGAATATGTGGTTGAGGCTGATTTCCGGCGGCGCCACGGATTTCAGATAGAACGCCGCCTGACCGAATGGCGGCGACAGATAGCCGACCTGCATGTTGACATTGAACAGGACCCCGAACCAGATCAGGTCGTAGCCGAGCGCGGTGACCGTCGGCGCAAAGACAGGCATCGTCAACAGCATGATCGAGAACCAGTCCATGAACATGCCCAGCAGCAGAAGGATCGCCATCATCAACAGGATGACGACGATGGGAGCGAACGGCAGCCCGGTCATGATGCTCTTCAGATAAGTGATGCCGCCGAGCAGGTTGTAGACGCCGACCATGGCGTTGGCGCCGATCGACAGCCAGATCAACAGGCCGCACGTCGACATGGTCGTGAACAGCGAATCGCGGATCATGGTCCAGTGCAGCGTGCGCCGGATCGCCGCCGCGATGATCACGCCGGCGACGCCCATTGCCGCCGCCTCGCTGACCGACGTCAAACCGGAGTAGATGCTGCCGAGCACGGAGAAAATGATGAACAGCGGCAGGATGACCTTCTTCAGCGCCGCAAGCTTGGCCGTGAACGGAATGTCGCGAAGTTCCGCCGGGGCGGGTGGCCCGAGCTTCGGGTTGATGCCGCAACGGATCAAGACGTAGGCGATGTAGATCACCGCGAGCATGATGCCGGGGATCGTTGACGCGACGAACAGGTCGCCGATCGAGGTCGAGGTCGTCAAGCCATAAAACACCAGCACCAGGCTGGGCGGAATCATGGTGCCGAGCGAACCGCCGGCGCAGACAATACCGATCGCGAGCTTCGAGTCGTAGCGCAGTCGCAGCATCTGCGGCAGCGCCACCAGGCCGAGCAGAATGACTTCACCGCCGATGATGCCGGTCATCGCCGCCATCACCGACGCGGCAATCAAGGTCATCACCCCTACCCCGCCAGGCACGCGGCCGGCCCAGATCTTCAACGCGTCATAAAGGTCGTGGGCGACGCCGGACTTGTCGAGGATGGACGCCATCATCAGAAACATCGGCACCGACAGCAGCACGTAGGAGTTGACGAAGCCGTAAGTCCGGAAGGTGACGATCGCCAGGCTGTCCAAGTCGGCGAACACCGCACAAAACACGACCGCGATCAGCCCGGTCGCGAACGCGATCGGCATGCCCAGAACAATGATCAGCAGGACAAAGGTCCCGAGCAGCAGCAGCGAGATGCTTTCGATACCCATGGCTCAGACCTTTGCGCGCAGCGATTTCAGGTCGCCGCGAATGTTGGAGATCATCTGCACGATCATGAGCGCGGCGCCCAGAACCATTGCCACCTTGACGACGACGGGCGTCGGCTGCGCCCAGGCGGAACCGCCGACCTCCCAGTCGGTGACGGACAGACGCGCCATGTTGAATGCGAACCAGGCGAAGGCCGCGAAATAGACGAGCGCCAGCAGGGAGGTGACGACATCGCAGCGCAGCCGCGTGCGCCTCGAAAAGCGGTCGTACACGGCGGTGATGCGGATATGTTCGCGGCGCTCTAGCGCATAGGGCCCGCCGATCAGGAACGCAACGGCAATCGCGGTGGTGACGACGTCGTAGACCCACACGGTGGGCGCGCTGAAGGCCACGTCGGCGATGACGTCGTAGATCGTCACCACAATCGACAGCGCGAAGCTGTAACTGAGCGCCTTGGCGATCGCCTCGATCGCACGATCGACGGCATTCTTCGCCGTCGTCCCGGCGTGGGGCGCCGTTTCGGTCATGGTTCCCTCTCCTTGTTATTGTTGTCCGCAGGAACCAAGCAGGCGCGGCTCGAGCCGCGCCCGTTCGCTCAGGCGGTTGCTTGCAATGCGCTCAGAGTTTGCCGATCGACTGCAGGAATTTCAGCTGGCTCTCGTAGATCTCGGTGGCGAGCGGGCTCTTCTTCGACCACTTCTCCCACACCTTGCGGGCAACCTGCCGGAACTCCGCCTTTTCCTTCTCGCCCCACGGGATCAGCGTTTTCGGATCGCGCTTGGCCACGGCTTTGCGGTCCTCGAGCTCCTGGTCCATCCAGGTACGCAGGCTCCACTCGTCGACCGCGGCGGTCACGATCGCCTTCTGCTCGGCGGACAGCGCGTTCCACTTGCGCTTGGCGACGACGAAGTCGACCGAGTTCATGGAGTGGATGCCCGGGTAGATCGCGTAGGGCGCGATGCGGTTGTAGCCCGCTTCGTCATTCACCGACAGCGTGCCCCAGTCGGTCGCCTCGATCTTGCCGGTATCCAGCGCGGTGTACACCTCCGTGCCGGGCATGACCGAGACCGCCGCGCCGAGCATGGCGAAGAGTTCCGCCGGAATGCCGTCGGGCGCGCGCATCTTCACCCCCTTGAAATCGGCGATCGACCGGATCGGCCTCTTCGACGGGATCGACTCCAGCCCGAGCATGACCGGGCCGAGAAAGACGCCATCCCATTTGGCGGCGATTTTGTTCATGATTTCCATGCCGCCGCCTTGCCGGTACCACATGATCAGGTGCAGCGGATTGTCATACCCCGCGGTCAGGTCCCAGAATGCCGCCGCCGGCTCCTTGCCGCCCTGATACGCTATCGTCCCGACGGCGCCATCGAGCAGGCCCGCCTTGATGGCATCGAGCGCTTCCGCCTGTGGCACGATGGTCGCAACGGGAAAGGTCTGGATCTCCACCTCGCCCTTGGTGGCCTCCTTCACGCGCGCAGCAAAGGCCTGGAAGTCCTTGTACACCGTGGTGCTGGGTCCGTAGAGGTTCTGCACCTTCCACTTGTGCTGCCCCTCGGCTGCCGCAGGCAACGCAACACCCGCGGCAATGGCAAAGGTTACAAATCCTGCAAGTATTTTCGATGAACGAATCATTCGGTTCCTCCCGATGTTATTTTAGCGACGGGTAATCGCAACGATGTCCGTTTGGATGATTATGGATTGGAATTTCAACGAAACCACGCCGCAGCGCAGCACCTGCGGGCGGCCGCAAGTCATACAATGCTACCCGCACCCATGCTGCGGACCCCCCATGATTGGGGGTCGGCGCGGTTGTTCGCCACCTTCGGGCAGCCGGTTGTGCCGCTTCGATGGACGCCATCGCGTGGCGCAACCGCACCCGGATACCGCGTCATCTCTTGACGTTCAATCCCGCGCTTTTGATGTTCAAACTTGCGAATTTGAAGTTCGCATACGCCGCGCGGCCGCTGCTGTCGACGGCGTGCCCATGAGCCTTGCACCAGGCCACCAGTTCGCCGGGTTTGATGTTCATCTGGGTGGGAGACGCGCCCTTTGCACGCAGCTCGCCGAGTTGCTCGTTGTAGGTCTTGAGATAGACTTTATAGTCGTTCGGCATGCCATCCCCGTCGACGCAAAGCGCTCGAAACTCGGCGTAGTCTTCCCGTGATATGAACCCGATAACTGCTGGTGTCTTAGCCATGACTAGCCTCCATGTGACGCCAGTATCGTTTCAGTGCCACGGGTTTGTAAAGAAAAAAGCGGGCGGGCACGATGGCTCGACTGCTCACGAGCTGCACGACAACATCGAACACCCTGCCCGGTTGCGCGCCCAATCCGGCCGGCGCCGGGCAAAGTCCTCGCGGCCGGGCTGATCGTCGTAGGGACGGCGCAACACCTCGAGTAAGTCGTGAATACCGGCATCGTCGCCCCGCTCGGCACGGTCTATCGCCTGCTGCGCCAGATAATTACGCAGAACGTAGCACGGATTGGCGGCATGCATTCGCGAACGGCGTTGCGCGGCCGGCATCGCGTCGCGTCGCACCCGCGCGGCGTAGCGCCGCAGCCAGTCATTGAATGCCGGCTCCGCTCGCCGCTGCTTCGCCTCGTCATAGAACGCATGGCGCAACGGCGACAGGTCCGGCGAAGCGATATCGACGCCGCTCAGCGCGCGGAAGAACAGAGTCATGTCGACCTCCGCTTCGCGCAGCAACGCCTGCAGCGCCTGCATCAGTTGCTCGTCTTCGTCCCGGCATTCGGCCAGACCGAGCTTGGCTGAAATATGGTCGCGATCCGCCGCGGTAAACACATCCACGAATCGGCGCAGACCCGCGTGCAGCGCCTCGACGTCGGCAAAGGCCGGCGCCAGCGCATTGGCGAGTTGCCGCAGATTCCAGTACGCGATCTGCGCCTGCTGGCCGAAGCGATACCGGCGCCCCTGCGCATCCGTCGTATTCGGGGTCCAGTCGAAATCGAAATCGTCGATCCAGCCATACGGGCCGTAGTCGATGGTGAGGCCGAGGATCGACATGTTGTCGGTGTTCATCACGCCGTGCACGAAACCCACTCGCATCCAGTGCGCAACCATGCGGGCCGTGCGCTCGCAGACCTCTGCGAACCACTCCGCGCGCGCCTGCCCACCCAGTTGCGCGGCCTGTCCTCCGCCGCTCTTGCCCGGGATCAACGCCGGGAAATCGCGGCGGATGGTGAAGTCAATCAGCTGGTTCAGGAGCGCCACATCGTCGCGCGATGCCGGCAGTTCGAAGTTGCCGAAACGAATGAACGACGGCGCCACCCGGCACACGATCGCGCCGGGTTCGGACCGCGGATGACCATCGTAGAACATGTCCCGCACAACCGGCTCGCCGGTCGCCACCAGGCTCAACGCGCGCGTCGTCGGCACGCCCAGGTGATGCATTGCCTCGCTGCACAGAAATTCACGGATCGACGAGCGCAGCACGGCGCGGCCGTCGGCGGTGCGCGAATACGGCGTTGGGCCCGCGCCCTTCAACTGCAGCTCCCAGCGTTCGCCTTTCGCATTGATCGTTTCACCCAGCGTGATGGCGCGCCCGTCACCGAGCTGCCCGGCCCAGTTGCCAAACTGGTGTCCGCCATAGTTGGCTGCGTACGCCTGCATGCCATCGAGCAGCGCGTTGCCGCCGAATACCTGCGCAAAGGCCGGCGATTCGATATCGGCCGGATCCATGCCCAGCATCGCGGCCACTTCGCGCGACCAGGCCACCAGCCGCGGCGCCGCCACCGGCGTGGGGTCGACGTGCGAATACAATGCCCCGTGCACTTGTCGCCGCCCGGGCCCGGTCGCCGGATCCGCAGGCAATTCACGTACGAAGGTATTATCGAAACGCAGGGTTTGCATCAATCGCTGCTTGGAAAATGGGACAGCCGGATCGCCTATTGTAAGGCGCTCATACCCTGCCGCGCGAGGCGGGGGGTTGACCAGCCGGAACCCGGATTCTGCTTTGCGTTTCCGAAACCGGTGGGATAGCGGGGATTTTTTCGACCGTCGAATAATTGGCGACAGAACCTTACCTCTCCCGCCCCGCCTCATGCGTGACCTTCTGCACCGGCGAGAGCAGATACTCCATCACCGTGCGGCTGCCCAGGTTGACCTCCGCCGAGACGGCCATGCCGGCCGAGACGCGGAAGCGTTTGCCGTCGCGTTCGAGATAAGGCGAATCGAGCACTATCAGGGTGCGAAACCCCGAGGGCGGCATGACATGCTCGCGCGTGTCCTTGCGGTCGCGCTCGCGCGTGTCGGGCAGTTCGGCGGCGTCCGCACTGATGGTCTCGACGCGGCCGTTGAGCATGCCGTACTTGTTGAAGGGGAACGCCGCGAGCTTGATCTTGACCGGCTGCTTGACTTCGACGAAGCCGGCATCTTCGTTGGTGACCCAGACTTCGGCCTTGACCGGGTCATTGGCCGGCACCAGGGTGAGCAAAATGGCGCCCGGCGAGACCACGCTGCCCGGGGTGTGCGTGGCGAGGTCCTTGACGATGCCCGCCTGCGGGGCTTTGAGTTCCAGCAGCTCGCGCCGGTAGGCCTGCTTGCCCGCTTCCTGCTCGAGACGCAGGCGCTGCGCGTTGGCCTCGCTGCGTTCGGTGTGCAGTTGCTGCCGATAGGCCGAGGTGATCTGCGCGAGCTTCTTTCGCGATTGCTCGATGCCGGCCTGGAGGCTGGCGACCTGGTGCGTTTGCGCCTTGAGTTCCTGCTCCTTCTCGATGCGCTCGCGCGTCTTGTCGAGCA
>Ga0315286_10000441_pt1 | contig 34528 bp, 37 predicted proteins | sample YL17G10_0_MG_FD_205038 | JGI IMG/M metagenome (GOLD analysis project Ga0315286, IMG submission 205038) | Sediment microbial communities from Yellowstone Lake, YNP, Wyoming, USA - YL17G10_0 | ecosystem: Environmental > Aquatic > Freshwater > Lake > Sediment | place: USA: Wyoming | collected...
ACTCAAAACAAAATGCTTTTTACCAAAGTAAAAAGCATTTTGCAAGAAAAAAAGAAAACTCAATCGGAGATACTATTTTAAATATTCATTACTTCACAATTGACTAAGATAGATTGATAAGATTGATTATTTTTCAAGGCAAGCCTTAACCAGTCCATAGAATAGTGGCCCTGGCTTTTCTAATTTGCTCTTTAGCTCTGGATGTGCTTGTGTCCCTACAAAGTACTTGTGTTTTTCCTTTGGCAATTCAATGAATTCAACTAATCTTTTGTCAGGGCTCATGCCTGAGAATATTAATCCATGCTTTTGCAGGATTTCATGGTATTCAGGATTTACTTCATACCTGTGCCTGTGCCTTTCACTAACTTCTTTTTGCTTGCCATAGAGATCCCAGATAATTGTTTTTTCTTTCATGACAGCAGGATATGCTCCAAGCCTCATTGTCCCGCCCTTGTTTTCAATGTTTTTTTGCTCAGGCATTATGTCAATCACAGGATATTTGGTTTTCTCATCAACTTCAGTTGTGTTTGCATCTTTTAATCCGCAGACATTCCTTGCAAACTCAACTGTTGCCAGCTGCAAGCCATAGCAAAGCCCCAGGAATGGAATGTTTTTCTCTCTGCAATAACGTATCACTTCTATCTTGCCTTCCACTCCCCTGCTTCCAAAGCCTCCAGGCACAATCACTCCATCAATACCCTTAAGTAATTTTTTTGCATCTTCCTGATTGTTCACATCAGTTGTTTCTATCATCTTAACATTAATCTTTGCTTTCAGGTTTGCGCTGCAATGCTTCAAGGCTTCTAGAATGCTAGCATATGAGTCCTCGAGCTTAGTATACTTGCCACATATTGCAATATTCAATTCTTTGTCAAGCTTTGACAAGTTATCAACCAGTTTCTTCCACTCAGGCTTGACTCCAGAGTCAATTCCTAGTTTTTCTTTTATTATGTAATTAATTCCTTCTTCTGAAAAAACAATCGGTATTTTGTAGACGCAGTCAACATCAAGACCTGTAATAACTGCTTTCTCCTCAATATCGCAGAAAACACTTATCTTGTTCTTTATCTTCTCATCCATGTATTCTGCGCACCTGCCAATTATTATGTCAGGCTCAATCCCTCTTTCTCTTAGCAGGATTACTGATTGCTGGGTTGGCTTGCTCTTTTGCTCATGAACATTGCTAGGAATAGGAACATAGGTCAGGTGAACATAAAGAATGTTCTCATGGCCTACTTCTCTTTTCAATTCCCTGCAAGCCTCAATATAAAGTTCATTCTCAATGTCGCCAACTGTCCCTCCTACTTCTATCATCACAACATCTGCTTTTTCATCATCAGCAACCTTGTAGAACCATTCCTTTATCAAATCAGTAACATGGGGTATGAGCTGGACTGTTTTTCCAAGATAATCACCGCGCCTCTCCTTAGTTCTTATTGCTTCATAAACCTTGCCCATGGTAAGGTTCCAGTTGAACTTGCAAGTAACGCCAAGAAATCTTTCATAATGGCCAAAGTCCATGTCAACTTCTCCGCCATCATCAAGCACAAAAACTTCGCCGTGCTCAATAGGATTCATGGTGCCAGGGTCAACATTAAGATAGCCATCGCACTTTATAGGAATAACTCTTAAGCCTGCCTTTGTTATTAGATTTCCAATTGTAGCTGCAGCAACTCCTTTTCCTAAGCCAGAGAGAACACCGCCTGTGACCACAATGAACTTCTTGTTGGAATGATTCTTTCTTACAGGCATTAACTACTAAACCAACAAGTAATATATAAAGATTTATGAATTAGAAAACAATAATTTCATTCATAAACAATAATCCTGAATTCCTGCTCCTCGCGGTTTAATCCCATCTTTATAATCTTCTCCACCAGTTCTTCGAATTTCATTCCATGAGCTTCTGCCATCCTGGCCAGTCCTGCATCTCTGGAAATATCAGAATTAGGGTTAACTTCAAGGATGTAAGGCTTGTTACTAGCGTCAATCCTGAAATCTACTCTTCCATAGCCTCTCACTCCCATGAGAGTGTAAGCTTTTCTTGCAAGCTCTTCAATCTCAGCTTTCAGGCCAGGCTCGATTTCTGCTGGGCATTGCGGAGTTGTGCCTTTGTAATACTTGGTCCTGGTAAGCCATTTAGCCTCGTAAGGCAGGAAATTTCTTTCTTCAGGCTTAAGATTGAATATTATCTCTGACATCGGAAGCACTGTGAGCCTTTTGTTTCCGAATATTCCCACATTTATTTCCCTGCCGTCAATGAATTCTTCCACAAGTGCTGGCTGTTCATAGGTCTGGATAACCTCATTAACTCTTAATACCAGGCTTTCTACATCTTCGACAACAGAATTACGCCTTATGCCTACGCTGCCATCGCTCTTTCCAGGCTTGACTATCAACGGGAAGGTTAATCCATTTATTTTTACATCCGCATTTATTTCCTTGTTGAAGATAATGAACTTGGGTGTTGATAATCCATTCACCACAAACAATTGTTTTGCCCTTGCCTTGTCAAGGCAGTTTGCAAGGCATAAATAATTTGAGCCTGTGAACTTGAAGCCCAGCATCTCAAGCAGCGCAGCCATGTGAGGCTCTGTGTGGATGTCCTGCTTATAGCCTTCCTCTGCAAGGTTAAAGACTATGTCTGTGCTTTCCTTTAGCTCAAGCAATCTTTGGAATATTGTCTCGTCAGCAACCACCCTGATTACTTCATGGCCCAAGCTAGTAAGAGCGTCGTTCACGTTCTGTATGTTAGCATCATCAGTTCTTCCCTTGTAATCAGCAGATGTCTGCGATGCAACTTCCCCGTCTGAATAGACAATAACTATTTTCATACCAGATTTTCCCCAAAAAATTATCAGTTTTTTGTTTTTTATAATTTTTTTATCAAATATTTTTCTCGTCGTAATATTTTTTTACATATAATAATTTATTTTAGAGCTTTAAAAATGTTTTCAAATTATTTTTATTATTCAGAATTATATTTAAAATTTTTCTTAAGAATTAGGGTAGCGCTTCAGCGCAAGCTCAACAATCTTGTTAATAATGTCATCATAGCTGTAGCCTGCTGCATTTGCAGAGCGTATGAAGCCTGCTCCGTCTGGATTGATGCAAGGATTAGGATTGACTTCTAGAACAAAAAGCTCTTCTCCTCGCAGCCTAAGATCTACTCGCCCATAGTCTGCGCATCCCATTGCAAGGAATGCTTTTTTTGCAATATCAACTATCCTGTTTCTTATTTTCTCAGGAACATCTGCAGGGCATTTTCCTATGCTTTTCTTGCAAAGCATGGATTCCTCAACCCATTTTGCTTCAAAAGAAACAATTTTAGGAACTCCTTCTGGAAAATCAAATATTATCTCTGAGAGAGGAAGAGCTTCTATGCCCTTACCATTGCCAAGAATCCCTGCGTTTATTTCTCGCCCATCAATATACTCTTCAGCCAGGGCTGGCTGCTTGTAAACCTCAAGTATTTCCTTGGCTTTCTTTTCAAAGCTTGCATTATCATTAACAACAGAATCAGAGTTTATGCCAATGCTTCCGTCTTCATGCACTGGCTTTATAATCAAGGGATATTTCAAATCCTTATTTCTTTTTGCAGGCAGCTTCTTAATAAGCTGGTATTTTGGCGTTGGTATATTATTTTTTATCAGTACTTGCTTGGCTTTTTCCTTGTTAAGGCATAGTGCAAGTGCTTTTGAGCCTGCTCCTGTGAATGGCAAGCCTGCTTTTTCAAAAACAGCAGCAATCTCAGGCTCCTTCAAAGGGTCGCCTCCAATCCCTTCTGCAAGATTGAATATCAAATCATACTTTTGCTTTAATTTTTCCAATTCATCAGGGTTAATCTTTTCAAGAGCAGCAGCATGCCCTTTCTTCTCAAGAGCAATCTTGACAGCTTTTGATGTTTCTAGAACTTCGTTGTCTGCCAGCTTGTCAAGGTCCTTGCCATGATCAACTTTATCGACTAAGTTGTACAGAATCCCTACTCTCATTTTTCACTCTCTTAGTCTCTGTCAGCAAGCCATACCTCTTCATAGCCTCATTTAGAACCGTGTTGACTATCTTGTCATAGTTCATGCCTGCAGCATAGCAGGCTTTTGGGAATCTTGAGTTATCAATTGGGTTAGGCATCATGCCTGGCAAGGCATTAACATCAATGACGTGCGGTATCCCTTCCTTGTCAAGCCTCATGTCCATCCTGCACAAGTCAAGAATGCCGAGAACCTTGTAAGTTCTCAAGGCTACTTCCTCAATCCTTTGCTTGAGCTCATCATCAACTTTTGCAGGGCACACAATAGGGTCAACAGGATTATTCGGGTTGTCCCAATACCACTTGACCTCATAGGAGTCAAACTTGTTAATCCCAGCAGGCAGGTAGTCAAAAGTTATCTCAACAATAGGAAGCACTCTCGGAGGGCTGTTTCCAATCACTCCAACTGTGAATTCTCTTCCATCAAGGTATTCTTCAGCCAGTGCTGGCTGCTTGTAGGTTGAGATGACATACTTAACCATTTTCTTAAGCTCTTTCTCATTATTAACAAGAGAATTATTCCTTATTCCCTTTGATGAGCCTTCTGCATTTGGCTTGACAAACAATGGGAATACCAGGTCAGAGCTTATCTTCTCATCACAGTGATTGAACAATTGGTATCTTGGAGTAGGCACTCCGTGATAGATTAATATTTCCTTGGTCTTGGTCTTGTCAAGAGTTATTGCCTGGGTCAGGATTCCAGAGCCTGTGTAAGGAATTCCTAGCATGTCAAGAATAGCTGGAATCTGGCTCTCTCTTGCTCCATTGTTCAGGCCTTCTGCCATGTTAAACACAAAATCATAATTGCCATTCTTTATCTTTTCAAAGAACTCCTCATTAGCCTCAACTATTTCTGCAATATGCCCTTTCTTTTCCAAGGCTTTCTTGATGGCTAATGGCACATCTATCTCGTCGAAATCTGCAAAAGCATCAACTGGCTGATCATTAGGAGCTTCTTTCTTCAAGTTGAAAGCAACAGCAATCCTCATCTTTCCATTGGCTGCTTTCTTCTTTTCCTCAACTGTCAATGGGTTCTTGTACTCAAAGACCTTGCCTTCAAAATTCTCAAATACAACGCTCTCTCCATTCCTGTACTTGACGTACTCTGGGATGAGAGGCATCTTTCCTGCTCCAGGAGCATCAACTATGAAATGCGGAACGCACATTCCAGAAGTGAATCCATACAAGCTTTTCATTATATCAAGCCCTTGCTCAATGCTGGTTCTGAAATGCTCTGTCCCCTTGACGCAGTCTGCCTGGTACAAGTAATAAGGCTTGACTCTCATCTGGACAAGCTTGTGGAATAATTCGCGCAAGACTTTTGGGTCATCATTAATTCCCTTGAGAAGAACTGTCTGGTTTGCCACAGGAATGCCTGCATCTGCCAGCATCTCACATGCTTTCCTGCTTTCAGGAGTAATCTCCATCGGATGATTGAAATGCACATTAACAAATATCGGATGGTATTTCTTGAGCATATCAACCAGTTCTGGAGTAATCCTTGCTGGCATGGTGCAGGGAACCCTGGTTCCAATCCTGATAATCTCAACATGAGGAATCTCCCTGATGCTCTTGACAATCCATTCCAGGAAATTATCATCAAGCATTAAAGGGTCTCCCCCTGAGATTATTACATCCCTGACTTCGTTGTGCTTTGAAATGTAATCAATAGCATTAGCAATCATGTCCTTGCTTATTACTACCTCTTTGCCTACTTTTCTCTTTCTTGTGCAGAACCTGCAGTACATGGCGCACTTGTTGCTGGCCAATAATAGGACTCTGTCAGGATACCTGTGGACAAGGCAAGGGACAGGACTGTACTCTTCCTCTAATAACGGGTCTTCCTCATTAACATTATCTTCAAGCTCTTTCAAGTCAGGAATGCACTGCTTCCAGATAGGATCATTCTTCTCCTTGACTAAACCTAGATAGTATTCAGAAATTTTCATAGGATAAGTTTTCCTAACTTTTTTTACGTCATCCATGACATCAGGGAATTTCTCAGAGAATTCTTTTAAGTTCATTTTACAAATCAAACCTCCTTTGTGCTTGTGAATAGAAAAATCTCGCAAAAGCTCCTAGCTTACCGCCAGGCTCTTCATCATTTTCATCAGAAATATTAGAAGTATTGTTCATGTTTGCCGTTGTAGTAGTTGTCTACACGATCACCCAGATTTCCAGCAGTTTTTTGATTTTTTTTTTCTCGACTATTATATTTTTTATATAATTATTATGTGAAGCCCTATATTTAAATATTTTCATTTTGCAGAAATTCAAAAAAATATTTTTTTTATAAAATTTTTCTGAAAAGTTATTTACACTATTGAAAAGATATACGAGAAATCATCAGCAAGAATTTTTCTTGCAAAACTGATTAAAGGTTTTAGTTGTTGTTAGAAAATTTCTGCTTAATCTTTGATCTTCAAAAAGGTAGCGATTGCGAAAACTCCGAACAAGCTTCCTATCCCGATAATTTTCTGCGGTCCTAGAACATCCATAAGAGCTCCGGCAGCCAAGCTTGCCAAAGCAATGGTGATTCTTGTTAGCATGCTACCGACAGAGACAACTGTTGCCCTGATATTTTCAGGAACAAATTTGTGGAAATAGGTTTGGAGTAAGGGATCCTTTAAACCTCTTAACCCATCGTCAAGGATATAGATGGCTGCTGCGATCAAATAGAAAGGCGGGTAAATGAATAATATTAAGAAGAGAAGCAGCATCCTGATTAAGGTTGTAACAGCAACAACATTTTTGACCTTCATATTTACCAACAGTTTTGACATGAAAGGAGTAATCATCATAATAGCTGCTCCAATAGACCACATAATCCCTAAAGCGTATCTTGGCATTGAGAGGCTGACAAGGAAAGGTTGCCATCCGGCGTCTCCTATAATCATTAGGAATGAAAAAATACTTCCGAGAGTGAGGAGAAAAACAATCTTATGAGTAAAAGTGAATTTTAACCCTCGCTTGCTGTTGTCAAAGGTCTGCTTCATTGTTTTGATAAAGCCAGTTTTTTCCGGCCTGTACAATTCTTTTGCAAAAGCAGAGAGGATAATTGCGTTCACTAGGAAGCCAAATCCAAAAACATACCATAGCATGCTGAGCGGGTGGTTCTTCACAAGAATTGCGCCTAGAATGGGTGCAAATATTGCTCCAAAAGATGCTAAGCTTGAACTTTTAATGAAATACTCATGATGTAAGTCTTTTCTTATATGATGATTAAGATTGTCAATAACCCAGGCTTCTTCTGCTCCGCTCACAAAAGTCATGCCAATGCCAGCCAATACCCATAGTATGAGCAGCGTATAGAAATTTTTGAACAAGGGCATTAAGGATACAGCTGCTCCTGTTAATAAAAATCCGAGGATAACCGAGTATTTCCTGCTAATGCTGTCAGCAAAAGCTCCTGTTGGAGTCTCAAATAAGAACATGCTAATGCCAAAGGCAGAAGTGATTATCGAAATCTGGAAAAAAGAAAAGCCTAAATCCCTGAAATAAATAATCAGGAAAGGCATAATCATTATTGACAGGCCAAAAACCAAGTAATAAAGGTAAAAAGGCCACAGCAATCTCAGTTCATCCTTTTTGAAGAGCATTCATGTATTCTTGTTATATAAGTTTAAATAATTATTCTTAAAACCTAAGAAAAATATTTTGTTTAGTTCGCTCCCTGATAATCTAAGCCAAGTTCTGCTGCAAGCTGCTCAAGCTCTTCTTGTGTTGGTTCTCCTTGCTCTGGGTTTGCTCCTTCTTTTGGCTTCATTGCTGTCTTTTGCTCTGCTCCTGATTCTTTTTCATCAGCTTTTTTTTCAGGCACTATCTTGAGCACTGCCTTGAGCGCTGATGACTTCTTGTCAGGCTGCTTGAACTTGTAAGCATCACCGATTCCCTTGGATTTGCCAGAGTAAGGTATTTTCTCAACATGCTCAGAGTCATAAACAGCAACAAGGTCAACTTTCATCTGGTTATCCTTGGCATAGGCGCTCATTATGTCAGATTTTTCATGAATCTCATGGTAATTACCTAAGAAATCGTATGCGTTCTCCTTGCCTGGCTGCTCTTTGTTCTTTTCCTCAGCTCTTTCTGTCCCATGCTCAAGAAGATGATTCAGAACATCCTCAATGGTTCTATCAGGATGCTCTTCCTTGCTTATAGGATGAACAACTATTTTCTGCCCCTTGAAATGCTTTTTCAAGTGCTCGTTAATCTGCTCACCAATAGCTTTGTAATCAGGAGCCTTGTTAGCATCATACTGGATGTTCACTTCAATAACATTGCTCGAATAATTGCTCATAAGCCTTTTCTGGCTTAAAGGGTTTATTAATGTTTCTTTATGACAACCTTTAAAAAACCCCCTATATTATTAGTATGTATTATGGGTTTAAAGCTCTTTAATACTATGGGCAGGAAGAAAGAGGAGTTCAAGCCTGTCAAGGCTGGCTTTGTTGGCGTTTATTGCTGCGGCCCTACTGTTTACTGGTATCAGCACATTGGCAATCTGAGAACTTATGTTTTTGAGGACGTGCTTAAGAGAGTTCTTCTATTGAATGGCTTCAAGGTGAAGCATGTGGTTAATATCACCGATGTCGGCCATTTGACTTCTGATGCTGATGAAGGCGAGGACAAGCTCATGAAAGCCTTGAAAAGAGAAGGCTTGCCTTTGACCAAGGAATCAATGGTTAAGCTTGCTAACATGTATTTTGATGAGTTTAAGAATGATTTTGTCAGGTTAAATATTCTTCAGCCTGATGTGTGGTGCAAGGCTACTGAGCATGTTCCTGAAATGATAGAGCTGGTCAAGAAGATTGAGAAGAACGGTTACACCTACAAGACTGGTGTTGGATTAATCTTTGATACTGCAAAATTCAAGGATTATGCAAAGATGGCAATGCTTAAGCTTGAGCAATTGGAAGAAGGGGCGAGGGGAAAGAAAGATGAGGAAAGGAAAAGCCCTAGTGATTTTGCTCTTTGGATTACTAATCAGCCTAATCATATAATGCTATGGGATTCTCCCTGGGGCAAGGGATTTCCTGGCTGGCATCTTGAATGTTCTGCAATGAGCATGAAATACCTGGGTGAGCAGTTTGACATTCATTGCGGAGGAAAAGAGCACATACAGGTTCATCACACTAATGAGATTGCCCAGTCAGAAGCAGCAACTGGCAAGAAGCCCTGGGTGAAGTACTGGCTGCATGCAGAATGGCTGGTAATCCCAGAGGGCAAGATGTCAAAGTCAAAGGGAAGCTTTACAAGAGTAGCTGACCTGATAGAAAAAGGAATCAATCCTTTGGCTTTCAGGTATTTTACTTTTAGCGCCCATTACCGAATGCCTCTTACTTTTAGCTGGAAAGCTGTTGAAGGAGCAAATAATGCTTACAAGACTTTGAAGAACAGGATTGTAATGCTGAAGAATGAGAATAAGAGCCTTGACAAGAAGGGAAAAAAGAGATACTATGAAGAAGAATTCTTGAAAAAAATTAATGATGACTTGAACATGCCACAAGCAGTTGCCTTATTGAATGATATGATTAAGGATTCTGAGCTTGGCAGCAAGGAAAAACTTGAGCTGATTGAGAAATTTGACAAGGTTTTTGGGCTTGAATTGCTCAAGGAAGAAGAAGTTGATGTTCCTGATGAGATTAACAAGCTAGTCAAGCAGAGAGAAGATGCTCGAAAGAAAAAAGATTTCAAGCTTGCGGATAAGATAAGAGATGAGATTAGCTCAAAAGGTTTTGTTCTTGAAGATACTGCTGACGGTGTTAGGGTTAAGAAGAAATGATTTTTTTACTGTTTCACAATTTCTTTGGCAGTGGCTGATATTCTTTTTTTCCAGGTCCTAACATCTTAGCATAATCCTGTTTTGGCATTTGAGGTTCACTCATAGCTTTTCTGGTTAGTTATTCTGCAATGCCTATTCCTGGGCAAAGCAAGTTATCCAGTACTTTTAGCCCTCGCCGTCTGATTATTTCTTGATTTTTAGCGCTGTCACCTGAAAATCTGTCTGCTTTAGCTTCTCTAAGTATAGATTCCCTGTTCTTTTGAAAATCCATGCCTCCTAGAGCATCAACAGCAGTAAGGAGATAACAATAGCTAGGGCAGTCATGACTGTATTTTAAGTTTTCTATTCCTGCTCTTTCGAGCGCACCATACACCACTTCTTCAAATTTCAGATTGAGCTTTTGTGCTTTGTACTCTACTTTGTTAGCAGCTTCTATTAATTGGTCAACAAACTCAGGAGCGCACCTTCTTAGGTATAGTACATCTGAAAACCTTTCTAGGGGTAAGCCTTTCTCAAGCATGACTGATTGGGTGTTGATTACAAAGAATTCTCTGTATTCTGGTTCTACACTTTGTATCAAGTCTCTTACTCTTTTATTATTTATTATTATCTCTTCTAATTTTGGTATTTTAACTGGCGTTCCAGGTGTGTCCATGGTTGTCCCTCCCTTTTTGGAAAACACGTAACCTATGATTTTAAACTATATATATCTTTCTTCTATATATGATGAGCTTACTATATAAATGTTTCGTTTTGTTCCTATTAAACAGTGGTTACAAATCAAATTTCAGGCTTAACCATAAACTATTTAAAAAGGCGTATTCTTCGAAAGAAAAGACGAAATGCCTCCATAGCTTAGCGGTGGAGCTCGCGGCTGTTAGCTTCGCCTTGCTCAGAAATATCTGGGTAAGAGAAGGAAAGTAACCGCGCGGTCGTCGGTTCAAATGAAAAACTTGTTTTTCACCCAGAAAAATCAGGTTTTCTGAATGTCCGGCTGGAGGCGTTTTTATCATTGGGCCCGTAGCTTAGCCTGGCTGGAGCACACGACTGATAACCGTAGCGCTCAAGCGCGAGGTTCCCAGAAACTGGGTTTCTGAGGATGCGTAGCCAGATATCGTGGGGTCCGGAGTTCAACTCTCCGCGGGCCCATTAATGATTCTGAAGGTGTCATAATGCAAAAAACATCTAAGATTAAGCACGTGTATGAACATGCTGTTCTTAATATCTGCATAGATACTCTTGAGAAGAAGAAGCAGGCTTTGGTGTTTGTCAATACCAAGAGCAGCGCAGAAGCAGAGGCTGAGCGCATTGCTGTAAAGCTTAAAATTGATGATTCTGAAAAAGAAAAGCTTGATGAGCTTGCCAGCAAAATCATGGGTGTTCTGGAAAAGTCCACAAAGCAGTGCCAGCGTCTGGCTTTATGCGCTAAGAAAGGAGTTGCTTTTCACCACGCAGGCTTGCATTCTCAGCAAAGGGAATTAATAGAGGATAATTTCAGGAACGGAACAATAAAGATAATTTGTGCGACGCCAACTTTGGCGCTAGGAATTAATCTCCCAGCATTCCGAGTCATTGTCAGGGATTTAAAACGTTTTACTGCACCAAGAGGCATGGCATGGATTCCTGTTCTTGAATTTTTGCAGTTTTGTGGCCGCGCCGGGCGCCCTGATTTTAATGATGATTACGGAGAAGCTATCTGCCTTGCAGAAACAAGCGGAGAAAAAGAAAAGATTATAAAGAATTATATTCAAGGAGAGCCAGAGCAGATTCTTAGCAAACTAGCTGTTGAGCCTGTTCTCAGGACTTATGTATTAAGCCTTATAGCAACTGATTATGCGAGCTCAAAAAAGAGCTTGATGGATTTTTTCAAGAAAACATTTTATGCACACCAGTTCGGTGATGTAAAAGAGCTAGAAGGAATTATCACAAGAATTCTTAAATCGTTGCAAGAATGGGAGATGATAAATATCAAGGAAGATGATAAGAACATTGAGCTCGAAGCAACCTTGCTTGGCCAAAGAGTAAGCCAGCTCTACCTCGACCCTTATACTGCGTATTATCTGATTACTTGCATGAAAAGGGCAGAGAGCAAGATACTCAAGGACTTCTCATTCCTGCAAATGGTATCATACACTCTTGAATTGCGTCCTTTGCTAAATGTCAAGGTGAGCGAGTATGATGATATTGAAGAAAAGAACAATATGTTCAGCTCATCAATCCTGAGCCTTGAGCCCAGCATGTTTGAGCCAGAGTACGAGGAATACCTGAAGAGCATAAAGACAGCCATGTTCTTCTATGACTGGATAAATGAGATTGATGAAGAAGCCTTGCTTGAGAAATACAATATCAGGCCAGGAGAGATCAGGGTTAAGCTAAGCCTTGCAGACTGGCTGCTCTATTCTTGCGTTGAAATATCCAAGCTAATAAAACTGCACGGATTAATAAAAGATATAGAAAAAGTCAGGATGAGACTCACTTATGGTGCAAAAGAAGAACTATTGCCGTTGCTCAGGTTAAAGAGCATTGGAAGGATAAGGGCAAGAAAATTATTTAATAATAAGATTAAAGGTATTGAAGATGTGAAAAAAGCAGACTTAGGGCTCTTGACGCAGCTGGTTGGAAAACAAATTGCCCTCTCAATCAAGAAACAGGTAGGAGAAGACCTAAGAGAAGAAAAAGTTCAAGTTAAAGACACTAAAAGAAAAGGACAGACTTCTATAGCAAGGTATGATGAGGAATAAAACTGCCCAGGAAGCTCCCAGGCAGCTTCAAGGTTGAGATGAAAATAATTTGATATAATTTTTATTTCTAAAATATGACGGTTTTGTACAATACCGGCTCTCCTCCCTCAGCCTTATATTTTACTAGCTCTTTTTTTGATGAGGACACAATGTATTTGCCTGCATTCACATAAGGGCCAATTTTACAGCTAACCATCACAGTCTTATCAGAGAGCTTCTCCACAGTCACATCTTGCTTAAAGTCTCCGAAATGTGTAACCTTATATCCTCCTTCAAATTCAAAGGTTTCTCCGATTTTCACTGACCGCCTCTTATCAAATGCCTTAGCCAAATCACGCTTAACATCTTTACTAGCTGAAAACTGAAACTTGTCGTATCCAAGCGTAGGCATGGCCTCCATCTTTATCTCGCCATCATTATCTTTTATTACCTTCCCTGTTTTCTTGTCATAAACAACCCAATAATCCATGCTGGCCAAAGGTAGGGACATATAATCAAGTGCGTTGAATATCTCTCCTGCAAATGTATCTCTGCCGCATATCTGTTCTAGCGTTGAAAACACTTTGCTCATTGTTCTTCCGATAATCATTTTTCATCCCCTCTTCTTTGTTTTTATCTTGTTTTATCTGTGGCCCCTCGCCACGCTCTTAATAACTATGATATGGTAGTTACAGATTATATATCTTATTTCTCCTTTTTGGGAGAAAGATAAAAAAGTTTATAAGGGAGAAAGCCCAAATGCTAGTTATGGAAGCTAATGAAGCTGTTCTAGAAGAACTAGGCCTGTCAAAGAACGAGGCAAAGATATATCTCTTCCTATTAAAGAAAGGCTCAACCACAACAGGAGCCATAATCAAGGAGACCAGCATAGCCAACTCGCGCGTATATGAATCCCTTAACACTCTTGTCAGCAAAGGGCTTGTAAGCTACACCATAGAAAAAGATGGCAAGCACTTCCAGGCAGCAGAGCCAAAAAAGCTTGCAGAGATAGAAGAAGAAAGAAAAAACAAGATAGCAAAGCTTGTTCCAGAGCTTACACAACTGCAAAAATTAGCAACAACAGAGACAAAAAGTGCAATCTATGAAGGTTTTGAAGGGTTCAAGACAGCTTTCAAGAAAATAATAGATGACTGCCCAGAGAACGAGACAATATATATACTGGGATTTTCAGAGCCGCCATACGCAGACAACTCATTAAAGGTATTCCTTAGCAACATGAACTTGAAAAGCGCAGAGAAAAAACAGAAGCTAAAGATCCTGCTTGAAGCCGCGGAAAAATCAGGACAAGGAAAAGACCGTAAAAGAGAAAAATACACAGAGACAAGGTATATGCCCAAAGGATACATAAGCCCTGCCGCAATTGATATTTTTCAGGATTATCTTTACATGTTTGTATGGGAAGAAAAGCCCTTTGTTTTCATGATAAAGAACAAGAAAATAGCAGAGAGCTTCAAGCACTATTTTGAATTCTTATGGGCTATGGCTAAGCCTTGATTCTTTCAGAAACTTTTATTAAGCCAGCATGATTTCTTTTTTTCATGGAAAAAATAGTTGTTATAGATTTTTCAGGCACGCTGATTAAGCCTTTTGTTGTGGAAGAAGCTAATCTTAAGCGCTATGCAATACTTGGTATTCCAAAACCTTCTGTTGAGGAGCATAGGAGATTGCACAGCACCAAAGAGCATTATGATATTATCAGAAAGCATATTGCAGAAGCTTACGGCATTGGTGATGACATGAAAATAAGCTTTATGCAGAATCGGGGCGGTGAAGTTGAGCTTTCAGGCAGAGATGTTAAGACCATGATTATGACTGACTTGTTCAGGAATGCAATGTACTTGGTTGCCAAGGAACATGGAAAAAGGATTTATGCAGATGGAGTCTTGGAAACATTAAAGCTTATCCAGAAAAGAGGGTTTAAGCTGGCAATTGTGTCTGGCATTAGGAAAGACATAATCACAGGAATGCTTGCAATAACCAACTGTCCTGTAAAATTTGATTATATCTATGGCCAGGACCCTGTCTTGAGCAGGGATGATAATGAGTTATTGGATAAGGAACTTGCAAAACACGGAAAAATCAGTTATATAGTAGGAGATAAGTTAGATGATTTGAAGCCTGCAAAGAAGTTAGGGGCAAAATCTATCTTTGTAACCTGGGGTCATGCTTCTGGCGGAGAAAAAGAATTTGCAGATTATACAATAAGCAAGCCTAAAGAATTAGAGAAGATAATAAAATAAGCAGATTTAACTAATTCTTTGCAGCCTTAACTTTTATCTTCAGCGTCTGCCTTGCGATTTCTTTTTCTGATTCTATCTTGGCAACCTCGTCAAAGAATTTAACCAGCAGTTTCACCTCGGGGTTTTCCATGTTTAGCTGGTATAACTGTATTCTCCCGTATTTTCCTTTCTTCACTAATATCTTGTCATTTAGCATCGAATCCAGCATCCTGTATATTGTCGCCCTTCCCACGCCAGCATGCTCTGCCATGTCTGTTATGGAGTACTGTAAACGTCGGCCTATTATTAATAAATCAAGAATCTTGACCTTAGGGCTGTTTCCTAACATGTGCGTTATTATTGTTTCTTCTTGCATATAAACAAGTTATATTAACAAATATTTAAATGTTTCGTTTTGATACATGGATGTATCATTTTGATACGAATACTTTTTGTTTTGTCCGGGATTATCGCGAAAATGAGCCAGGGCATTATATAAATGGATTCAACAGCTTAATATGAATGGACAAAAAGGAGATGCAGCAAACCATCCTGGAAGTGTTAACAAAACACAATCCTCCGAGATGGCATGGTTGTCACACAGAAGAAAAGAATCTTTTGAAAAGATTTCCAACGCACATGCGCGGCACAAAAGAAGTGAAGAAAGCATTAGAAGAGCTTTACAGGATGGAATTCATCAACAAATATATGAAAACTGGTGAAATTCATGTTTCTCTTAACATCATGAAAAAGAAGGAAATAGAAGAGTTCCTAGAGGAATAGTTAATTTAGTTAATAATTTCCTATTTTTTCTGAATCCATAAGATCAGTAGATTAATTTGAGTGCTCATCTCTTTTGGAACATTAGGAATTTTTTTCAGGATGTCAGTATATAGGTCGTCTTTCAGAACTCTGTGCTCAACTACATTGTAATCCTTGAAATCAGAAAGCTCCCATCCTGACAGATGCCTTTCATTTTCATTGCCAGCCCAGGCACCTTGAGGCATAAAGCCGAGCGGCGTAGATACTAGAATGTTTTCTGAGTGCTTGAACAACTCATTGAGCAGTTCATACGCTTTCTGCTTTTCAATATGCTCAATAACATCGCCCATAATTACCAGGTCATATTTAACAAGCTGGTCCATTGAATCAAATATATCCTTTTTTATTATCCTGTTGTAAACTTGCTTCTGGATTGGGGTTATGCATTTATCAAACACCTCAACTCCCGTAATGCTTATTTTCCAGTCAGCTTTCCTGAAATTCTGGCCAGCCATAACCTCAAAAGTATCTCTCACCAAAAAACCCCACTTGCCAAAGCCAAAACCAACATCAAGAATACTGAATTCAGGCAGATAAACTGGTTTTCCTTTTGCTATCTCAGTAAAATCAAGCTTTGTATAATCTATCTTTGAAAAAATATTTTTAGCAATAAGATTAAGTATATACGGTATATTGCATGGAACACTTGATGACATAGAGAGGAATAGTCTTGCCTTATTTATAAAGATTCTTCATTAGAATTACTCCAGCAACCTGCTTATTCCTATCCCTCTGTTAATGTTGTAGATGACTCTTGCAAAATACTTGGCAACACTTACTTCTTGATACCATGGGTGCTTCTCTTTGAAGCCCGCCGGTTTATAAACAGCGTCAGTGCCTATTATCTTAGTAATCATTTTTTTCTTGTAAAGGCGGTCAATTGTCTGCAGAGCTTTGCCGTTGAAGAAAGCCAGTGAGCAGGCAAAATATATTTTTCTGGCACCGCGTCTCTTTAGCTCTTCAATGCTCTTTCCAAGAGTATTCGCAGTATCTATCATGTCGTCTACCAAAAGAACATCTTTCCCTCTCACATGCCCTATCAGAACAACTTTTTCAACTTCGTTTGGTTTACTGTAATCCCTTTTCTTATGCATAACATTAAGCCTTGTTGACAATTTGTTAGCATAATACTCGTTTTTGGTGGTAGCACCTGCATCAGGCGCAGTTACCACAAGTTTTTCAAGACTTATGTTAGCTTGGATAAAATCAAGCATGTTCTTTGATGAATGGAGATTCTCAAGAGGAATGTTTGGGAAACAGCCTGCAATTGTCTCGTTATGGACGTCAAGAGTCAGCACTCTTTTAACACCTAAAGCTTCAAGCTCCCTGGCAACGAACGCGGCTGTAATTCCCTCCCTTTTCTTCTGCTTGTCCTGGCGCGCATATGGGAAAGTTGGTACTACAACTGTGATGTAATGAGCATCAGCTAGCCTGACAGCATCAATAGCTGTTTTTAGAATCATGTAATTATCATTAACACTCAAGCCTTTGCTTCTGTGAGCAACGTCTTGGAATATGTAAACATCCTGGTTTCTTATGCTCTCCTCAAGCTCTGTTTTGGGTTCTGTATTAGCAAAGATTACCTCTTTGCTTTCTCTTATCCTCACATCATCATGTCCTTCTTCTTTTTGGATTATAAGCTCAAGCTCCTTTGTTACTTTTTTAGCAAACTGCTTGCCTGATTTACACGCAACAATTCCCAGTTTTCCCCTGTTAGTTTGCTCCATTCTATTATTCCCCCATTTTTTCTAGCAAAATTATACTGCTTATAAATTTTACCCCAAAAAATTTTTTATTTATAAACTTCTGTTACCTACTAGTTACACTTTTCAGCTTTTTTTCCACAAAAGCTTAAAATACAAGCTCTCTTCTCTCTTTTATTATGACTCTCTTGATAATCGGCGTAGACCCTGGCACTACTCTAGGCTATGCTATAATCAATGACAAGGGAGATTTCATTACCAGCGGCTCTGGAAAAGAATTCAGTATGAGCGAGCTGATTAGCAATATCATCAGCTTTGGAAGGCCGCTAGTTGTTGGGTGCGACAAGAATCCTCCACCTTGGTTTGCAGAAAGCCTTGCAGTAAAGCTGGGTGCTAAACTTTTCTTTCCGAGACAAGACCTTCTTGTTGCTGAAAAAAGAATTCTTGCAAAGGATTATGATGTCAAGCTTAATGCCCATGAAGTTGATGCACTGGCATCTGCTATTCTTGCATTTGATAAGCACAGGCATTTTTTTGGCAAGATAGAAAGATTTCTCGAAGAGAAAGATAAGAAAGAGCTTGAAGAAGCTGTCAAGCTTATCATGGTGCGTAATGAAGACCTTCCTCTTGAAGCTGCTCTTAAGATGGCAGAGCAAAAGGACAGGGAAAGAATTATCGAGACCCCAAGGCAGATTGTTAAGGAGACTGAGAAGAGCGCTTTTAGCGAGAAGATGCTCAGAGAAATGCAGGAAAAGATTATTCTTCTGGAAGAAGAGAACAGGAAATTGAATTACCTGATTAAGGAGAAAGATAATCTGATAAAAAGGTTGGGTAAAAAAGTATTGGGTGCGCCTAGGGAAGAAATTGTCGATTTCAAAGAGAGAAGAATCAAGCATTATACAAAACAGCTCAAGGATAATACGCGGCTTATCCAGCATTATGAAAAAGAGCTCAGGCGAAAGGACGAGTTCTTGATTGCTTTGAAAAACAAGGTATTGGTCAAGAAGCTGAATGACCTTAGCTGGGATGAGTTCAGCGCAAAAAAATTCCTTGACATCCATCAAGGCGATATTCTTTTTATTAATAATCCGAGCAGCATCAGCCAAAAAGTGGTTGATGAATTAAAAGGCAAGGTTAAAGTGATAATAACTAATAATGTGCCCAAGCGCGGCGATGACGCTTTTGTATTTTTAAAACCAGAAGGCATTGTCATAAAGGAAAATAGCAATTTTGCAATCGCTGAAAAAAACGCAATTGAGGAAGCCTTGAAAAAACGCGACCTTCTTAAAAACATTGTTGATGAGTATAGGAAGGAGAGGAAGAAGGAAGAATGAACTCCGGAAGCTGAATAGCCCCCGGGATTCTCAAGGTTGAGAGTATTATTCGTGTTTTGGTTTTACTTCTTGGCAAGAGAAAGGCACATATTTTGCAGGTCGCCTTCCAAAAATATTGTTGTCACCAAAAAAGCCGTGGAGAAACCACTCGTTTTCTTTTACTAATTCTGAATTGTCACGCACTTCTCTTATTCTTTCATCATCTGGGTTGATTGCATATGTGTCTAGCAGGTAGAACTGCTGTTTAATCCCTAGTGTTCTATGCTCTTCCAAACTGCAGGGAAGATTTTTAATGTACATTTCGTGTAAATCTATTCCTTTTGCTCTTAATGCTTGGTAATCAATCGTATAATTACCTCTTTTGTTTAGGAAATCAGTTATTTCATAATCCCTTTGATCATTGTTATAATCAAAGTCAATGGCTGTGTTTGCAACTAATGAAATAATTTTATTTTTTATCAGCGCGAATGGTATGTGAGCTACAATTATCAAAGTCTTATCTATACTATTCTTGTAAGCATGGTGTATTTGGAGGGCATCGTTTACCAAGGAGAAGACTGGAAGACCGTGAACAACTCTTTCCTGCGGTTGTATCCAAAATGTTTTGTTCTCTTGGATTTTTTCTCTTGCTAAATTATAGCTGCTATCTTGGTACAAAGTCAATATTCTTTCTTGCTCATAGTTAGACATGGAAAATCCTTTCTCATGAATTGTGTCCCATATTCTCTTTGCTGTTGGGAAGCGGATTGCCCTGAAAACAGTCAAATAGCCTTTTAAGCCATTTTTTTGGAGGCCTGAAAGTATGTTCATACCCTCAGTATCTGTAAGTTCTTTGCACGGGTAAGGGAAAGACATGTCTTCAAAGCTTAGCATGCCGATGAGTGTAGTGTCTTCTTCGAGAAGCTTTTTCCTTATTTTTTCTGGAAGATATGTGTTGGTTGTTAAATTACCGCTGAGATTTTCTGTAGTCCTTTCCCATCTTTTTAACATTTCTTCCAAGGTTAATGGTTTCATTATTCTCACTTATAAGTAATAACTTTTTCTTTATTTATACTCTCCCCATATTATTCATACGAAAAATATATAAATAGGATTTACTAATACCTTCCTATGCGAAGAAAAATTATCAGGCAAAAGAGCGCCTATACTGTCACCTTGCCTGTTGATTGGGTTAGAGCGCACAATCTCGATTCTAAGGACGAAATTGATGTTGATGAAGAAGCTGATGCTCTCATTATAAGGACAGAGAAAAAGCCAAAAACAGAAGAAGTAAGTCTTCAGCTGGAAAAAAGCACTTCTGACTATTATCGTATCATGATAGAAAATCATTACCTCAAGGGATTTGATGTTCTTAATGTAGAGTTTGAAGATAGCAAAGCCCTCAATCATATACAAGACATTGTTGCAAACCTTGTTGGGTTTGAAGTTATTGAACAAAGAGAAAACTGGTGTAAAATCGCTGCAACTGCACAATCCTCGCCAGAGCAATTCAAAACTCTCCTGAACAGATGTTTTAACATAATAACCTATACGCAGAACAAAATAATAGAGGATTTAGAAAAAAACTCATTTAATAATTATGCAGAAATTGAAAAACAAAGCAAAGATGCAAGGCGATTCTTGCTCTTTTGCACCAGAACAATACACAAATCATCAATTGTGCCTAGAAGAGAAGAAAGTTTTCTTCATTTGTTGCTCGAAAGATTAATTCTGATAGAACATGACCATTACTATCTGTACAAGAAAATAATAAAAGTCAGCAAACAAAAAATCAGGGCTGAAGTAAAATCAATTTATAATAAGGCTGCGCAAATGTTCACTCTTTTTAGAGAGATGTTTTTCACAAAGGACCTTAAGAACTTTGCAAAAATAAATGACTGGTGGGAAGAAATATATTTTAAAGAGGGGCAAAAACTATTTGAAAAATGCACAGAAGCAGAATCAATAGTTATTTATCATAGCATGCATTTGTCAAAGCTAATCTTCTTAATAGCACAGCCGAATCTTACTATGCAAAAGATAGAATAAACTGAATTTTTCTCAATCAACAACATAAATTCCTTTGTGAACCACCACTTTTACTTCCTGGCCAAGCTCAAAGCTGTTGGTCGGATGGTTCCTTACCATGCTTGACTGGAAATCATAGGGATTAATAACTTCAAGATAGGGATGAGTCCTTGCAACATAGGTGACGTGCTTCTTGAGAACAGCATAATCTAGCTTTGAGAAGTCAATAATGAGATGATTACTTTTTAATAGGTCTAATAATGTTATTTTTGAGCCTAGCTTGTCTACCTTGTAAACCTTGTCATCAACCAGGATAATATCGTTTTTTTCAAACCCTGGAAGCCTGACAAATAATGCTAATCTGTATATGTTCTTGCTGGTCTGCCTGCTCTTGGAGAAAAGACGAGAACTGCTCCTGTATTCTCCGCCAAATAAATCCTGCAGCTCTCTTCCCAGGTTTTGGGCAATGCTCTTGTTAGTGACATACAGGTCATAGCCATCATCAAGCCTCTCAACCTGGTTAATAAACATCCCCCTGTGCCTGAGATTCTCAACTCTCTTCTGCAAATGCTCAATGCTCTTGTCAAGAATGTCATAATTATTGCTCCTGACCTGGAGAACAGCTTCATAATACTGTGTGCCTTCTTTTTCGCAAAGATTACACTTGGCAAGCTTGAGAACAACATCAACCACATGCTCTGCTTTCTTGGTCTTGGCAATGACCTCGAACTGCTTCTTCTCCTTGAGTTGCATTGGTATCTCAAGGCTTTTGAAGATAACCTTAGAATTCGGAACTTGCTTTCTCACCAAGTCTGTTATGAGCTTTTCAATGCCCTTATAAGGCTTCCACTGGTTTTTCTCTACGTACTTGTTGCAAGAGCACAGAGTGAGATTAATCGCCTTCATATAAACTAACACCCTCTCCCTTAAGAAGAAAGGGGAAGATAAATGAGTTTTTAAAGGTTTGGTATAAACCTTTCATAACAAAGGTTCATCAAAAAGCTTTTATGCTTTTTGAGTGCCAAAAACAAAGTTTTTGAGCACACGAAAGTGTTAGTATGGGACATTCCTGCGGAAGTCCCATTCCACGCTAAAAACCGCAAGCTTTTTTAACCCTCATCTTTTCACGATACCTATGCCTGACAAAAAGGAGAACAAACAAAAAAAAGATGAAATAAGTCCGCCTAAAAAGCCAAAAAACCCAACCACGTGGTATGGCAAGATTTGGTTTTTCATCTGGCATGATAATTCTGTAGCCAGCTGGGTTGTGAACATAATCCTCGCGTATGTGATTATCAAGTTCATTGTTTACCCTGGCTTAGGCCTGGTTTTTGGCACGCACTTCCCTATAGTCGCTGTTGTGAGCAACAGCATGCAGCATAATAGCGTGCCTTTTGACCAGTGGTGGACTGCAAACGAGGACTATTATTTGGCCTTGAACATTACCAAGGATGATTTTGAAACTTATCCTTTCCAGAATGGTTTTAATAGAGGGGACATAATGTTTCTTATTGGCAAGAAGCCAGGGGACATAAAGCTTGGTGATGTTATTGTTTTCCAGTCAGGCAAGCCCTATCCAATCATTCATAGGATTATTAAGAAGGATAATATGAGCATGTGGGTATTCCAGACCAAGGGAGACAATAACAAGATGCAGATAAGGGACAGTGAGCTTGATGAGACTCGTGTTCTTGAAAAGCAGGTTCTAGGCAAGGCAGTTTTCAGAGCTCCTTTCCTTGGCTATGTAAAGATATGGTTTGTTGACCTGATGAAAATAACAGGCATTTATGGGTTGTTCAACCCCCAGCTTTAAAAGCAAAAAGTATTTAAACCGCCTGCTTAAAAAAGAGTTCTGTAATATGGCAACCATGTTTTGTCCCAAATGCGGCTCATTGCTTAAACCGAGAACTGATAAGAAAAAGAAGGTGCTCGCATGCAGTTGCGGCTATGTTTCTAAAGACGTTGGCTCTGCAGAGATAAAGGAGAAGATTACCAAGGAAGAGAAGAAGGTCAATGTTGTTAAAGAGGATGACACAAGCCTGCCTGAGACAGAGGCCAAATGCCCTGAGTGCGGCTTTGAAAAAGCTTATTTCTGGACCCAGCAGATGAGAGCAGGGGATGAGGCAGAGACCAAGTTCATGAAATGCAAGAAGTGCAAGCACACCTGGCGAGATTCAAACTAATAAGATGATTAATCCTGCTGACTATATCAAAGATAATTCTCTAAGAATAATAGTTAAGCCTGGCAAGAAACAGAACTATGTCCTAGGATATGACTATGATAAGAAGGCATTGATAGTTGAGATAAAAGCACCTGCCTATGATAACAAGGCAAACAAGGAAGTAATAAAATTTTTTTGCAAGCTTTTGAAGAAGCATGTCAGGATAAAGAGCGGGCACACGAGCCACACCAAGATATTGATTATCTCTTGATTATTTCATAAGCTTCACTTGTAAAGCCGCCTACACAAATCTACCCGCAGTATGTCATAATCCAAGTCAAGCTCTTTTCTTATTTTCTCAATAGAACGGGTGACTACTGTGAATTCATTGCCATATGTTAATATCAGCTCCAGCATTTCTGGCTGAAATTCAGGGCTGTTTGGGATTCTCATATAGGCTTTTGCTATTTCTCTTCCTCTTGCTTTAAGGCTCTTAACAAAATTATCTATGTGTTCAGATCTCCCCCGTGACACTACGTATGTCATTTGTGATTCACCCCGGCTAGCGGATGAATGAGAGATATTTAAATCTTTTGATGGTTCACTACTCTGAAGGTATAATATAGATTTCTTAATAGGGATTTGGAAGCAATAATAATTTTCCAGCGCCTCAAGTGCCGGCGGGGCTTATTAATTTTTATATCTTAATTAGCTTGCTCATCTTTTTCTTAAGGACATCAATAAGTTCAGGCTGATTATAGAAAAAATGTCGGGTATGCTTAGACAGAGTATTTGCTTTTTCAGGTATTGTTTGGGAAACCTCTTGCTAAGCTCTTTTCTCTGTGTTTCTTCCATCACTACAATAACATCTGCCCAGCTCAATTGTTGCTCAATCACAGGCTTCTCATTGTAAAGGCCTGCAGACTTGGTTTCAAACTGAGCATTAAACAATTCTTCTGCAGTCTTGCTTCTGTTCTCGTTCTGGTTGCAGATGAATAAAACTTTCATTGCTTCGTATAATATAATTCTGAGGATATAAAGTTTTTCTTTCCCTACAAAAAACTCCAACCACTAGTTGGAGAAATAAGCCGGGTGAAAGAATTAAATCCCCGCCCCCGGAGGGCTAGGTTTGCTACAAGTCCGGCATCCTTGGTATTTACTTGGATAAGATCTCTTCAATCTTGGTTACGAATTGTTCAGCGTCTTCAAGCGCTGTTACTGCGTTTTCCCTTGAAATGCCTGGTGTTGCGTCATACTGTGCGCTTTCTCTCTTAGTCTTGGTCTTTATGAGCTTGGTTATTAGCTCTTCACTGAGTGCGTAGGCTTTAGTGAGTTTGTGGATATGCATTGTTTCCAAGCTTTTGTCTCCATGAACATAGTGATATTCTAGCACAGCTATTGTGGCTGCGTGGCTTTTTGACTTGAAGCCTAATTTTGCCAGTGCTGCAAGTGCAGAAGTATACATTGCATAATAAGAGACAATTATGACCCAGTCATATACTTCAAAGCCATAGGGCAGGGTCAGGATCTTCTTTAAGTCTTCTTGCTCTGAAATCCTAAAGAGCAGGTTTGCGGCAGTATAGTTCTTCCTGGCTTTTGTCAAAAATGGTTTTTCTAGTTTGAAGTGCTCATTATTCTTGAACAGCTGCTCTTTTACCAAGTATCTTTCAATCTTTATTTTTAGCACGCCCATCCTTTTCATGCTACCAGCCCCCAGAACATTTCTGAGCCATAAAGAGCGATACCATAATCCTTTGATTCCTTCCCTATATTTAATTCTTTGGCTTTTAACATTTTCCTAAATTCAGTAATGTTTGTGATAAGAGGGCTGAGCACTATATTGTGGGAGTGCTGGTAACCAGCGCATTCTCGCTCTATGCTTTCTCTCAACTCCTTTCGTTTCAAGTCATTCACAATAAGCAACAAATCCACATCCGAGCCTTTAGTTGCTGTTCCTTTTGCATAGCTCCCGAACAGGATGATAGAATGTATTTCAGAAATGTGCTGCCCAGTAAGCCTTGAGATTAAGCCTTCTATAATCACTTTCAGTTTTTGATTCTTCTGAAACAATTTTTCTTTTCTTATCAAGTCAACTTCTCCAAGGAGATGCCTGGTTTTCTCGTTTTCCAAGTTCAGGGAGCACTGCTTCGCATTGCCTATTTTCTCAATTATAATTATGCCTTCTTTCTCCATCGCAGCAATATGATTATAGGCAGGGCGGTAGCCTATCTTGAGCTGTTTTGAAATCTTAAGTATTGTTAAGCCTTTACCAAGGCTTTTTCTCATCAACTCCACAATCCTTAATAAAGTCTCTTGCCTCATACTATTCACCTAATGAATAGTATTATTCACTTTAGTATATAAAGATTTCGGTTGCCAGCCAGAGTAGAGCTTTTGTTTTCGAGTCCGGCATAGGATGAAGTACGAAAAACAGGTTTTGTCGGCGATAAATAAGAAAAGTAGTCCCCGCCCCCGAGCTTTGATGTGTAATCAAATCCCGTGAAGATTCATAAGCTTCTTGCAGAAACAGGAACTCCAACTCTGCCTACAGTGATATGCTCAGCTTTAGGCTGCTCTTCTGTCTCAGACTCAACAACACTCCAATAGAAATCCATGAATTTTTGGACTTTCTGATTTTTAACATTAAGCTTGAACATCTGTGCTCTTCCCACTTTCCGTGTCATGATTATCCACTTATTATTAACTAATTCTTTCTTTAACTGCTTCATGCAAGGATAACTTATCTCGGAATGCTTAGCAATGTCTTTGAGTGAATAGTCAAAATCCTGGGCAACTATTAAGAAATCAAGCACCTTGTTCTTAGGCGTAAATCCTTCTCTTTTCAAAAATAATGATTTAGGTTCCATCTTTTACAGCATTAAGTGATAGTAATAAGTATTTAAAGGTTTCTATTTTATACCATAAGGGATATTTACATAACCCTCAATCCTCAATAAGAAAAGCATATAAAGAAGCCTATGCAATTCCTTAATTGTGAAAATACACAAAAGCGATTATGTCAAGTATAGCAGATTCTTAGTTAGAAAGCTCCATAAGAGCGGCTGCTGGGGAGCAGGCTCAATGTATGAAGACAACCTTCTTGATGGCTTACCAGATAAATCCATCGGCAGAAAAGTCCTTGGCGCACTCATCAAGCAAAGAATAATAATTGGGAAAAAGAAGAAATACGGGCATAAATATTATTTGAACACAGAAAGAATGGACAAGATAAAAGAGATAGTGAAAGAGCAAGGAAACAAGTCAATCATACCAATACTTCTGATGATATGAAAATTATCCCCGCCCCCGGACTCGAATAATCTTAACAAGAATTTATATCATTTCTTTCCTTTCTTTTTCTCATAATACTTGGCATCGTACATGTTCAGGTCGTCTAGCATGTCTTTCTTTTGCCAGTCACTTGCCCATTCGTCAACGCTGAATACTTTGTACTTGCCGTCTTCTGTGCTTCCAATCACTCTCCTGATGCCGGAGTTGATTATCATCTTTTTACAGATAAAGCAAGGCACCATATCAATCCTTTTTGGAACGCCGTCAAATATTTTCTCTCCATACATAAATATGTCCCCCCCAAGAACGCTAACACCAGCCCTTGCAGCGTTAATGAGCGCATTCATCTCAGCATGAACGCTCCTGCAAAGCTCATACCTGTGGCCAGAAGGAATTTTTAATTCTCTTCTCAGGCAATTGCCTCTTTCAAGGCAGTCCATGGTTTTTCTTGGGGCTCCAACATAGCCAGTTGCAATGATTTGGTCATCCTTGACAATCAGGGCTCCGAACTTCACACTCCTGCATGTTGCTCGAGTAGATACTTCTTTTGCGATGTTAAGGTAATATTCTTCCTTGCTAGGTCTTGCATTAACAGCTTTATCCATTTTGAAACCCTCCATTAATTTACCTGATTATTTCTCAATTAATTCTCAATAAATCTAATAATCTTTTATTGGGAATCTCTTGCACAATTCAAGCACTTTTTTCTTTACTGCTTGTTTTACTTTCTCATCAGCATGATTCTTGACAACTGATGCAATCATCTCACCAACTTCATGCATTTCAGCTTCCTTCATTCCTCGGGTAGTAAGCGCAGGAGTTCCTAATCTGATGCCTGAAGGATTGAAAGGTGTGCCTTTGTCAAATGGCACAGTGTTCTTGTTAACTGTAATGTTTGCTTCATCAAGAGCAGCTTCTGCTTCATTTCCAGAGCAGCCAGTGCCAGTGAGATTAACAAGTATCAGGTGAGTGTCTGTTCCTCCAGAAACCAATCTTAATCCTTGTTTTTTCAGTTCATCTGCCAGTGCTTTTGCATTCTTTACAATCTGGCTAGCATATTGCCTGAACTCTGGAGTTGAGGCTTCTGCAAAACAAACAGCCTTGGCAGCAGTATTATTATTATGAGGCCCTCCCTGCATTCCAGGAAACACTGCCTTGTCAATTTGCGCGGCATATTTTTCTTTGCACATAATAATTGCCCCTCTCGGCCCTCTGAGAGTCTTGTGGGTCGTTGTCATGACAACATCTGTTTCTGGGAAAGGGCTCTGATGGACTCCTGCAGCAACAAGGCCTGCAATGTGGCTTATGTCTGCGAATGAAATAGCCCCGGCTTCCTGCGCAATTTCTGCAAACTTTTTGAAATCAACTTCTCGCGGGTAAGCAGTAAAGCCTGAGACAATCATTTTGGGCTTTTCCCTGAGAGCCATCTCCCTTATCTCATCATAATCAAGCATTTCTGTTTTCTGATTAACACCATAATGGACAAACTTGTAAGCTTTGCCTGAGAAATTAACACCATGCCCGTGAGTAAGGTGGCCTCCGTGAGTAAGGCTCATTGCCATTACCTTATCGCCGAAGTTCAGGAGCGCAGAATAAATCTCAAGGTTTGCAGGGCTGCCTGAATAGGGCTGGACATTAACATGCTCTGCTTTGAAAAGCTTTTTAGCCCTCTCAATAGCAAGGTTCTCAACAACATCAATGTACTTGTTGCCGCCATAATATCTTTTCCCAGGATAGCCTTCTGAATATTTGTTTGAAAGCATGCTGCTAAGGGCTTCAAGAACTGCCTTGCTTGTCAGGTTTTCAGAAGGAATCATCATAAGGCATTCCTTCTGCCTCTTTAGCTCGTCCTTGATAGCAGCATCAACTTCCTTGTCTTGCTTTTCAATATACATTCCATTCACCTTTTATTTTGCGATTGATATATTGCCTATAATCCTAATTTTGTCTCATATCATTAATTTGAAAACAGCTGGTGCTATGCTTATGAAAAAAAGCACATTCAAAACACCAGACGCCAGGCTGAACATCACAGCCTTTCCAGGCCTTGCCCCCAGGATCAATGCTGCAGAAAAACCTGCTATTATTACGTAAACAATGCTTATTATAATCCCAAGCAATACAATATTTGTTCCTGCTCCTCCTAAAATTCCTGCAACAAAACCCACAGCTGCATAAAGCGGAAGCGTAATGACCAGTGAATGAATTCTTTTGCTTGAGAAAGCCTCTATTAGCCTTCCTGCTATTCCCATGAATATGCCTGCGCCTGGCCCAAAAGCAGCTCCTGTCATTATTGTGCTGAAAGTGACCACTTCAACCCCAATTGAGGAAAAGCCAATGCTGCCGGCAATCAAGCCAAACACCAGGTTAATCAGCAAGAAGAGCGCGATGAAGAAAAAACTCTTTGAAACCAGGAATAATAATGCAGAGGCAATGATTGCAAATATTATCAGGATAATATTTCTCTTTTGAAAAAGCTGATTCTTATTCTTACGATTCTCGTTATTCTCTCTCTTTGTGCTTAATCTGCCATGATGCTTATATTGTTCCATTTTACTTTTTTCTTCCATCCTCAATTAATTTATCAATCTTCTTGTAAAGCGCTTTAACAGTTGAATCATTGATTATGACTGCATCAGCCATTTGCCTGCACTTTAATAATTGCTGGCTAGCAGAGTCATTGCTCTCCATTTCCCTTTGCTCAGCCTTTTTAAAATCTTCAAAACTTGTAGGATCTTTCTCCCTCTGCCGCTCCTTAATCCTATTGAATCTTAACTCAATAGGCGCATCAATGAATATAAGCCTGAAGTCTTTTCCTCTTCTCAGAGCCTCTATCTCAGCAGGATTCCTTATGGAGTCAATAGCATAATTTTTTTCAGGAGCTTTCTCTATCTTTGATATTATCCTGTCAGCAAGCACAGAGCTGCCAAATTTCTTCCTGAGCCCATTGCCAACCTCGACTAGCCTGTCCCTGGTAATCTCCTGCCCCCTTTTCCTAATCTCTTCCCTGATAACATCTGATAATGAGTAGAAAACAAAGCCTTGCTTAACAAAATAATCGCCGACAGTAGTCTTGCCTGCGCCTATAAAGCTGGTAAGCCCGATAATCACAAAACACCCCTTACTCCTTGTCTGCTCTGGTGTAAATGGCTCTTTTTAATAATGTTTTGGTGTAATATCCTATTGTTATATTCTTTGGTTCAATAATACTTATAAATATGAACCTTTTGCAATAGTTTGTTTTGAATTTGGGGTGGCATAAATGAGTGATAGTGATCCAATTAATTATTCTCCTGATGACAAGAAAGTACTGGAGTATTTCTTCACAAATATAGATGAGCCGGTTTTTGCAGCTAAAAATTTTCACCCAGAAGTATGGGCTTTGATGCAGGCAAGATATAGCAGGTCAAGTGAAGGCCTGCGTGAAAGCTTTCTGAAACTTCTCAAGGAAGACCCTGAGAATTATAAGAACCTAATATCAGAGCTGAAAAATAGCCACGGAGGCTTGCACATAAAGCACGCTACTGAGAAAGCGATCCAGTTCATGGAAAAATGGGTTTTAGGCTATGGCCACAGCTCTGTTGCAGAGGGAGCTGTAATTGGCATTGGGCTTGAAGGCGTAAGCATACTAGCCACAAAAGTCATTGAGGATAATAGGATTAGCTCTTTTACAGAGAAGTCCACAAGATATGTCTCTTTTAGCAAGAGCTCTTTTTACATGGATTCTGATTTAGCAGGTTCAGAGCATGCTATTGAGATTAGAGCTTTGTTCGACAACCTATTTGATACGTACGAGGAATTGCGAGAACCAGTGCTTGCGTATGTAAAGAAAGTAGCGCCTCTGTCAGAAGGAACCACTCCTGCTGCATGGGAGAGGGCATGTGCGGCGAGAACCTTTGATGCAATCAGGTACTTGCTTCCAACAGCTACAAAAACAAGCCTTGGCTGGACTGTGAATGCAAGGCAATTAGCGCATGCAATAAGCAAGTTATTGTCCCATCCTCTTAAAGAAATTAATGAGATTGGCGAGCAGGTTAAAAAAGAAGCTTCAAAAGTATTGCCTTCATTATTAAGGTTTGCAGATAAAAACAATTACATGGTAAAAACGCAGCAGGAAATGACAAGATTTGCCAGCCAAATCAAATTAAGCAAAAGCCCTGAAATAACAAAGCCAGAAGTAACCCTTGCCTATTCCCCTCCTGATATAGAGGAGCATATATTGGCTGCAATGCTTTTCAGGTTCAAGAATTCTTGCTTCACTAATGTCCTTGATGCAGTTAAGCCTATGAGTAAAAAAGAAAGAGAATCTCTTTTTGACACTTATCTTAAGAACATGTCTGACTTTGACCACCCGCTGAGAGAATTAGAGCATTCGCAATTCACATTTGAAATAGTAATGGACTATGGAGCTTTCCGTGATTTGCAGAGGCACAGGATATGCACCCAGACCAACCAGTTGCTCACAGCAGACCTCGGCTATGATATTTCAGCTGACGTGGTGAAAGCCGGTGTCAAGGACAAGTATGTTAAGGCAATGGAAAAAGCAAAAAAAGTTTATAAAAAGCTCAGCGATAAGTTCCCTTTGCAAGCCCAGTATGTTTTGCCATTAGGCTTTAGAAAGCGATACATAGTCACAATGAATTTAAGAGAGATTTATCATTTTGTAAAACTAAGAACCATACCCTTAGCCCATGAGTCTTACAGAAAAATAGCATACAAGATTTATGAAATAATGAAAGAGAAATACCCGCTTCTCTCAAAATACATGGTTATTAACTATTCAGAGGAAGAGCTTGGCAGGCTTAAAAGCGAGGAAAAAACAGAGCAACTGAAAACAGTTGGCCCGCTATAAGATAATCCCGGCAGGAAATTAAAAGAACAACAGGATTAAATGAATTCGAAGAAAAGGTGAAAGTCTTTGAAAGGATTTTTTGTAATTATCGACGGGCTTGATGGCAGCGGCAAGAGCCTGATTGTCAATGGGCTAGCAGAGCACTTCAAGAATCAGGGCAAGAAAGTTTTTGAGCTCAAGGAGTTCTGGAAAACCTCTAATTCCCTTCCAGAGCCAGAAGAGCTCTTTGGCTATGACGTCATAATCACTGCAGAGCCTACCTATTCTATGGTTGGAATTGCTATTCGCCAGGAAATTATTAAGAATCATAACAGGGATTATTCTGTATTAGCAACAGCAACTGCTTTCTCCCTTGACAGGCTAATCCTTTACAAGAGGATAATCATTCCTTTGCTTGAGAAGGGGAAAACCATAATCCAGGACAGGAGCGTCACAACGTCAATTGTTTACCAGCCAATACAGGCAGAGCCTTTGTCATTGGCAAAAGTGCTGGGCTTGGAAGGCAACAGGCTGGCGCTGGAGAACAGGCCGGACTTGCTAATAATAGCAGATGTGAATGCAGAGACTTGCATTGAGAGGCTTGGGAAGAGAGATGATAAAAAGGATAATGTGATTTTTGAGAACCTGGCTTTCCAGAAAAAAGCTTACAAGCGCTTCAAGAGCAAATGGTTCAGGAAATTGTTTGAGGAGCGAGGCTCAAAAGTGGTATATCTTGAAGCTGATAAATCAAAACAAGAAGTTATGAGCAATGCAATAAAGCTTTATGAAGAATTTTCTGAAAACTAAGAAAAGATTACATATGAAGATTATGAAGAAATAATCTGCCTATTCCTCTTCTGCCATTACTTCGTCTTTCTCGTCGGACTCTTTTTCTTGCTCAAAAAAAGAATTAAGGTTCTTGCTCTTCATCATTGCGTCATAACTTATGCCCTTGGTGTTCCTGTTGATGACCATTAAGTAATTTGTATGGTATCTGCTGTTTATAAAGATGATTAACAATCAAAATATAACTTGCAATCACAGCAATCAAGAACTATATTATCAAGTTACAGGTTTTTAACTATTGAATAACGAAAATCCTCAATCTAGTAAAATCATGCAGACGGAGGAAGGTCTTTCCTGCCAAGGCCCATGATGCTCTGAATATTATCAGACAGAACCTCGCCTGTGATTGCGTCAATCCTTATATTAAGAATGTCAAAGCTAAGAGTAACAAGGGTGATGTTGTAAATCTGCTTGTCAAGATTCTGCAGGATGATTATTTTCTTGGTGATGCTCCTGTTGGGATATTTTTTGTCAACTAGCTCGTCACAAACCTTCAAGGCTTTGCTGATGCTAATCTTGACCTTTGCAATGTCAAGCTTCTTAATGATTCCTTCTTTCTTAAAAGCATCCTCTTCAGGGCGCATATTAATCTTAGGCTCTGTCTCAAACACAACAATCTTGTCAGTTTTCAGAGAATAATAGCCAAGCTCCCACTTGATGTCTTGCTTTTTAGCTCCTTTCTCTTTCTCACCCTCAACAAGCATGCTAAAGCAATGGGCAAGAAAATAATCAGGATGAGACTTGATGAACTGCTTGAAACTCTTGCTGCTCTCAACTTTTTTCACAACCTCTTTTAATGCCATGTTTTTTCACCAATCCTGTTTATTCAATCCAATTTATCAATTTAATTACTAATCCTAAGTTGGTCTTGAAACCGCAGTTCCAAAGGTCACAAAGCTATTCTGGTTAACCCTCAGCTGATAGGTCTGGTTAATCCAGTGCGCATTTAAGCTGGTTTTTATTCTTACTTCATCAATGGTTCCATTAAATTCATGGTATGTTGCAGGGCTTCCTCCTATTGTTGTGGATACGTTGAGCTGATATACACCGCCTGTAGATGCAATCTGACTATCATTGAAGATTCCATCAATATACAAATACGCATAAGTTGGACCATAATATGTCGCAATATAATGCCAAGCATTCAGGCTGAGGTTAGTGGTCATTGAAACTGTTTTACCACCTGCTGCTGAGGCATTGTAATACCTGGCATAGATTCGAGAACCAGCTTCTTGGGAGATTATATATGCGTTCTGCCTTTCAATAATCGCTCTCTTAGCTGTAGTGCTATCTTTTATATAAACCCAAGCCTCAATACTCATACTGGTCGGGTTTATTTTGGTCATGTTAGTGCAGTTCAGATAATGCCTGGCAGTTGAAACATTGGTTCCATTAAAATTATTTCCTCCGTCTATTATTCCCGAAGTTGTCCAGCCTATGTCTCCTCCTGAATTGTCAGTGCAGTTACTCTGGTTGCCTGTTGAATCTGTTGAATTCAGCTGGCCCATATGCCATACTGCTCCTGAGTAAGAAATCCACACACCAGACTTATTCTGGGCATCACTAACTGCAGTGTTGTTATTGTAATATATTGAGATTGTAGTGTTAGTGTTTGTTAAGTTAAGAATTCTCACCCAGACATCAGCGCGGGTGCTGGCAGTGTAGTTTTCTATTTCATAATCAAGTGCTGTGCCTCCATTTTGGCATGAAGTATTATAAAACCTTATGTCTGCAAAATCAGGCTGCATGCCAGAAGCATTGGTTAAGTTAATGTAAGCAGGGAAATTCTCAAGATAGCCGCTGGAATTTAAATTTGTGATGGTTATATTCATACATTTATCAGAGCCAGGGCTGGCCCACTCACCGCTGGCGTTGTAATGCAAAGTTCCCTTAAAGAACATATCGCCAGTTGCTCCGTCAATAAAGCCAGCTGCTGAGCCAGTTGAATCAGTGATTATGAAATCATTGTTGCCAGATGGAATAGGATCAAGGCATTGATAAAAATTCCCTCGGGTGGCAAGGTTTCCGCCTTTGTCAATGTACAAGACAGTGCCACCAGTAGAGTTCTTAATAATAAAGCTTCCAGCAGGAGGAGTGAGCGATACCTGTACAGGAGAGAAATTTCCTTTTATATCAACATAGCCAAACTGGTCAAACTTTACAGGATAGGCAGTGCTGTTTTTTATAAAGAAGCATGGGGCTGTTGAAGAGCAAGTAGTGCCTTTTCCTGCATTTTCTGTAGCACTAATATTGCCAATATACGTCCTGTTAGTGTAATAACTCCCGTTGACAAGGCTGCAAGTATAAAACATCTTAATAGTCCCTCCAATAAAAGCACTGCCCCCTCCTCTAGTATCAAATTGGCCAGTACTAGCATTTATTATAGGTGCTTTCATTAAAATGCCTCCTCCTGCACCACTTTGTACATCTCCGCCAACACCACCGTTTTCATCTGCATAGCCAGCACCACCATTTCCTCCTTTGCCAAGTCCTGAAACAGCTGCATCACCTCCTCCACCTCCAGCTCCTCCTCTCGTAGGTGACCCCCAATTTGAACCAGTAGTACCATTATCTTTTATTGAATTTCTGCCACTGACATTTACTGTCCCATTAATGATAATATCAGCTGAAGCATACAGCTTAACCCATCCTCCTCCTGGGTTTCCTGCGGCTCCTCCTCCGCCTCCTCCACCTCCACCGCCGCATCCTGATCCGCCTCCAGCTCCTCCTCCTCCTCCACTACCAGAGCCCATGTTTAAT
>Ga0315286_10000442_pt1 | contig 34519 bp, 33 predicted proteins | sample YL17G10_0_MG_FD_205038 | JGI IMG/M metagenome (GOLD analysis project Ga0315286, IMG submission 205038) | Sediment microbial communities from Yellowstone Lake, YNP, Wyoming, USA - YL17G10_0 | ecosystem: Environmental > Aquatic > Freshwater > Lake > Sediment | place: USA: Wyoming | collected...
CCTCTTGTTGCCACCCCCGAAGGGGTCCCTTTGGGACAAGGCACCAAGTCTCAAAGAAAAAGGATTGAAAAAGCAGTGCTTTCACACATGTTGGTGCCTTCGTGACTTGGTGGCGGCACTTTCCGACCGACTTTCTGGGAGAAGATCATGAATCGTAGACTATTTCTGCAATCTGCAGTCCTCACGGCCGGAATTCCAACGGTGTTCGCCAAGGCCGGCTTCCTGGAAGGCTCCATGCTTTGGCAGGATGAAGATGAGCTGCTCTGCAAGAAAAAGTTTGAAATTGCCATCTCCAAAGATTGGAGAACTAAACCCATCAACGAAGTTGTTGTCGAAGTCGGCCAGACGTTTCTTGGGACCGAGTATGTCGCCAATGCGCTCGAAGTGCCGGGAGAAGAACGGCTTGTCGTCAACATGCGGGGGCTGGACTGTGTGTCGTTCTATGAAAACGCCCTCGTGATCGCCCGATGCATTAAGAAGAACACGATGACGTTTGAAGATTACAAGAAAGAACTTGTCTTTATCCGGTACCGTGGCGGCGTGATCGATGGATATCCCAGCCGGCTCCACTATACTTCCGACTATATCGAGGACAACGACCGAAAAGGGGTCTGGAAGAATGTGACAAAAGACCTGGGTGGAAGTCCCTTCGTCAAAACGCTGAACTTCATGTCGACGCACCCCGACCAGTACCGACAAATCCGCGAAAGTGAAAAAGTGAAGGCAATGATTAGCGCGATGGAACAGGAAATCTCGAAGCGGCCGATGTACTACGTTCCGAAAGATCGCGTCGCTGCGATTTCCGAGAAGCTCAGAGAGGGTGACATTATCGGGACAACGACGGATGTTGAGGGAATAGACACCTCCCATACGGGTATTCTCGTTCGCCAGGATGGCAAGCTTCACTTCATGCACGCGCCGCTCGCCGGAAAGAAAGTCCAGATCAGCGATCGGGAATTCCACGACTATCTTGCCGCGAACAAGCGACAAACTGGTATCATGGTCGCAAGACCGCTCGAGCCTGTGTGATTGTGCGTCTGGCGTCGCGATTGTGAGGCTGCCATGCAACGACTGAAGATTGTCCAGGGCGATATCACAGAGCAAGTTGTTGATGCGATTGTCAACGCTGCGAACAACTCTCTCCTCGGAGGCGGAGGTGTTGACGGCGCGATCCATCAGGTGGCAGGACCGAAACTCCTCGCCGAATGTCGCACGCTCGGCGGGTGTTCCACCGGGGAAGCAAAAATAACAAAGGGCTATGATCTCCGCGCCGGGAACATTATCCATACTGTCGGCCCCGTCTGGCATGGAGGCCTTCACAACGAGGAGGAACTCCTGGCGCAGTGTTACAGAAGCTCCTTCAAGGTTGCACGAGAGAACGGACTGACGTCGATAGCGTTTCCGTCCATCAGCACAGGAGCTTATCACTTCCCGAAAGAGAAAGCTTCGAGAATAGCGTTAAGAGAGATTCGGAAAGAGCTCCACCAGAATGCGCGATTCAAAGAAGTTGTGGTCGTGTGCTTTGATGAGGAAACACTTCGGGACTATCGCAATGCATTGAAGGAACCCGACTGACGATGGGAACGTTATTATGGTGTTCGGCTCGTGAGAACCGATTTTGCATGAACGACACTGGAAACGGTAAACGAAGGTTCAATATGATTCGAAGTATCAGACCTTGGTATGGAATACTGAGGCGGGCCATTCTGATTGTTGAGGTTTGCCTGATCGCGGGATTGGTGGAGTCGGCTGTCGGGCAGCAGCCGCTCCTGAGTCCGCGCGATTCCGTCGAACTCAAGTACAACGGTAACAAGAAGATTACCGTAAACTACGGGCGTCCTTCGATACGAGGAAGAAAAATCATGGGAGGCCTTGTTCCCTATAACAAGTGGTGGAGGACCGGGGCAAACGAAGCCACGTCATTTGTTACCGAGGTGGATCTCGTGCTTGGCGGTGAAGTGATACCAAGGGGATCCTACACACTTTACACCATGCCCTCTGAGAAACAATGGAAGCTCATCATCAACAGGCAAACGGGACAGTGGGGGACGGTGTACAATCCGGACTTGGACCTTAAACGAATCCTCCTGAAAAAGAAGACTCTTAAAACTCCTGTGGAGAAATTCACCATCACTCTGGAAAAGAACGGGAACGGTGGTGGTATTATGAAGCTTGTGTGGGAAAACACGGAATTGTCGATAGCTTTCAAAATCAGGAAAAACTCAAAATCGAGCACACACTAACGACCTACCAACAGGAAAGAATGCGATGCTGACAACGATAATAGTCAAAAACAACGGCAGTCTCCGTCTCGAAGGGGATATCGAACTCGTTGATGCCAATGGCAACAAGTTCGACTTGGGAGGCCGCACCGCTATTTCTCTTTGTCGCTGCGGGTTTAGCAATGACAAGCCATTCTGCGATGGTTCCCATCGTGAACACAAATTTCAGTCGGAGATCACCGCCCGTGTCCTTCCACCCCTTGCTCCAAAACCGTAGCTGATCGATACCTCCCGGCCGAACATCGTATCCCAACGATCCCGATGACCGCATGGGCGCTCAGCGTTTGTTGACGGCCGGCCCGTCTCTCCGTTGTTTCATTACTTCGTACAGCAAGACGGCACTTGCGCTGGCAACATTGAGCGAGTCGACACCAAGTTGCATCGGAATAGCTGCAGCCGCGTTGCAGGCGCTGAGTACTTCCGCAGAGATTCCGTTTCCTTCGCTGCCAAACACGACACAGCAGTCATGCCTGAAGTCTATCGCGTCTATACTCTGTTGATCCGTGTGCGGATGTGCGGCAACAACACTGATTCCGTGGAGGGAGTGAAGATCAGTCAGCGTCCGTGTGATGTCGAGTAGCTGCACAACGGGGATCTTGAAGATGGTACCCATGGAATTCCTGACAGCGCGCCGCAAATAGGGACTGCTCGAAGTTTCTCCGACGAGCAAGGCCTGTACGCCAAATGCAGCGCAGTTGCGCACGAGGACACCGAGATTCTCCGAATTCGCAATTCCGTCAATTGCTGCGAGAAGAAACGGTCGAGGCGACCGGTGAAGGATCGCTTCCAGGGGGACTGGCGCCGGTATACGTCCAACCGCCATGATTCCCTGATGGAGGTGGAATCCAACGATGGAATGGAGGAGGTGCTTCTGGGCTACAAACGCAGTGATGGATTCGGATTTCTCTTCCAGACGGTTACGGTAGACTTCGAACCATTCCTGTGTCATCAAGACGGATGAAATGGAGAGAGCACTTTCAATAAGTCGAGCAACAACTCTTTCACCCTCCGCAACAAAGAATCCTTGCCGTTGATGTTCGAGCGGCTGGCGAAGCGTGCGGTAGGGGCTAAGGTCGCTTTCCTCAAGCGACAGAATGGTCTTGATCGTAAGCATGAAACCAACTCCTGGACAATATTTGTTGGAAGTATACAAAGAAGTCACGGGGGATACCAATTGTTGTCTCCGGTCTCACGTCGTCAAGGTCTGTTCGATCAAACGAGAGAAAAATCATGCGCTTGACAAAAGGAACTCGTCCGACGGGCAAGACGTGGACTGAACATCGACATCCGATTGGCCACGTGGGGAGTCAAAAACCCGATTTCTGTCTTGAATGCCAGATTTCTTGTCGCGTTGACAATTCCCCAAAAAGGACGTATTATCATATGTTTTCCGGTACTGGGAGAGTATGTGCGGATTGATACCCATTCGCGTTCATCGTGGAGGAAACCTGTATGACTATCAGCGAAAAAATTCACGGGACTGTTTCGGTTCTTTCCTTGAAGGGAAACCTTATGGGTGAGCCTGACACAGGTAAATTGCGAGATAGGATCTACGCGCTCCTCGAAGAAGGATTCACGAAGATCGTTCTTGATCTCAAGGGTGTGCGCTACGTCAGCAGCACCGGACTGGGAACATTCATCGCAGCGCTGACGTCTGTCCGAAACAAGAACGGTGACCTGCGGCTTGCCAACATTACCGAGAAAGTGGAGAGCCTTTTCGTTATCACCCAACTGGTCAAAGTCTTCAAAACGTACGACACGCTTGAGCGTGCTGTAGCAAGTTTCAAACTCTAGTCCACAAGATCGCGGTGTACCTCTGAAGGCTGGTATCGAGCCTCCGGCTCATCGCAAGAAACGCTGGATAGTGTCATGACAACGAACGCACCGTTATTCCATATCACGTGGTATCACAAAGACGAGCTCAAAGTCGTCGCAGTGTTTATTATTCTCGTTTGGTTTTTCTCACGATCCGCAATCCTCTCTTCGTTGGTTCTCTCGTTCATCGGGTCTTCCCTGATCTTTTTGTATACATTTCGTTTCACGCGCGTCCTGGTCCATGTCAGGAAGGGGTTTCCCTTCGCGGATCGGTGGCTGCAGCATGTCGAACCGAGATTGATTCTCACGTCGTCTGATCGTTCTCGGATCGCCATGACCGCGCTCTCATGCGTTGTTCTCGGCGTCCTTTGCATTCACCGCGTATCGCTCGCACTTTCGAATACCGCCGTTGAATCGCCCACGGACATCTACTGGATTCTTTTTCTGGCATGGTATTGGGTGGTGTGGACGCTGATGCTTGGCTATTTCATCTTTCGATGGCTGCGGGCAAGAAAACAATCGGGCGAAGCACGAGATCTATTCCTGGAGGGTTTGGTCGCGAGCATGTTCTTCTATCATGGTATTCCCACCAAACAACGCATCACTACCTTCACGGCAGGTTTGCTGCTGGGAGGCGTCCCGACGTATTTTGCGACTAATCTTGAACCTGGCACAGCACTCTCCTATGCGACGGCGTGTGCGCTTGTCATCCCGGTCATAATTCTGACACTGGGAGGAGCGTGGTATGCCAGCCGCTGGCATGCTCAGTAATCGACGGAGCTAAGATCTTTGGGAACATTCCTACAGTCTCTTTTCCTTTTTGCGATTTTCTATACTCCTCTCCGGCTGCTGCATGAGAACTGGAAACGCCTGGCCTTGCCTCCGTGGTTCATCTACCCCGCCGGAATCCTTTCATGGGGTGCAGTGCTCAGTCTCGTCGGTCCTCCCTACGCCCTGGTTTCTCTCTTGAAGGCAGTCCTCAAAGCCCCCGACGTATCCGCCGGGTTTGAAATTGGGGCAGTGTTGATCCTGATCAGCCTTCTGGCGAAAACTCTGGTTGACCATCCCGAGATCCTAAAGTGGAATCACATGAAACCCTTTCTTCAGCACTCCCTTCTCTTCAGGAGCTACTTTGGCGAACATATCGATCTGTTTGAGGAGTTGGAGAAAAAGAGAATAAACGACATTCATCGCGAGATTTCGGGCAACGACATTCCTGATGCACAGCAAAAAGTCAGAATCCTGTCCCATAGCGCTCCGGGGCAGGCAAGGCAAGATCTCGAAACACTGGGGGCGAAACCGCTGCAATCCGCTCACCTCAAGACGGAACTTGAACAACTGAAACTGGGCACGACTATCGATATTTCGGATACGTTCAAAATCAATGTTCTCAAACGGCCAACCAACGCTTTGTACACACAGGCCTACGAAATGAGCCTCGATCCGGCGGAAAGAACCTTGCGATTCAAGGTAAACTTCACAAACATTACCGTCGACGCGAAATTCAGTGCAGAGCGTCTCTTTCGCGTGAAGCAAGAGGTCTACGACTTGCTCCAGGCCCTGGTGAGCGAGGAATGGCTCAAACCGTACTCCGAATTCTTCGATTTATTGTTCCTGACGTGTTTCCGGGTTCAGCTTGACGGTTTCGACCTTCCGCGGCAATTCCCGTTCATGAGCATTCAGGTACCTGTCCATGAACTTCGTGCCCGGGAGGGACGAATCTACAACGTTGCCGATCTTCACACCATCGCGATGATCACGATGCATAACAAACAATGAACGAACACGAGCAAAACATTGAAACGAGACAACCATGGAAGAACTAATCATTGCACTCCTGCTCTCAGCTTCGTTTTACGGGGTCTTGCGATTCTTCAAGATCTCCTGGCTGAAACTCGCCTTCCCGCCCAACTTCATCTATATCGTCGGGATTTTTGCCTGGTGTACCGTCTTGGCTTTACTGACGGTTGTGTATTCGCTTGTGTCGCTGCTGATCGACGTCTATCTGACATTTGAATTCGCCACAGCGACTGGGCTGGTTATTATGCTGACTCTGTGTGCCGTCGCTGCAATACTCATGATAGCCAAAAAGGAAGTGCTGGATCTGGCCCACATGCTTCCCTTCCTCCGTGCGGCCATTCAGTTTAAGCCGTATGATGCAAAACGTCAAGAGCTCTTTGAGCAACATGAACGGACACAGCTACGGCAATCCGAAATAGCGTTCTCGAAGAGGACTCAATCCGGCGAACCAGCGGAAGATGAAGTCATCATGATCTCAGACGATGAGAACGGTGATATAAAAGATGTCAAGGCAGGATCTGATTCCCCGGAATCTTCGACTGAACTTGAGTTGTTGAAGAGAGGGGGAGGCGTTGATATCTCGGAACTCTTTAAGGCCAGGACAGCGGCAAAGCCGTCCCATCCTTTCTATCAATATCTGAGCGTGTTGCGCATTAATCCTTCGGAGAAGATCCTGTCCTTCAAGCTGGTGTTCCCAATGTTTACCAAAGCATCCGATATCACTCCTGAGAAGCTTCTGCGTGTGAAACAAGGGGCTTACCAGGTCTTCCAGGCAATCCTGGCCGAAGAATGGCTCAAGCCGTACCTGGAATTTGTCACCTCCGTGAAAACGACATGTTTTCGCATACGGAGAGATGATTTTGATATGGCGCAGGAACAGCTCTTCCTTTCCATTCAGGCCGGTATGTCGCACATGCGCCAACGATTGGGCAAACCGTTTAATAATGCCGACTTTAGCAGCATCGCTACGATAACGGTCGAAAAGGAGTGACCGATCTTGCCCTCGCGATTCCTACTCACCAACAAACAGGACCAATAACATGGATACTCGTCAACGGATCATCAGGACTACGGCTCTCTTTCTCATGCTGTGGGGCAGCCAATCCTTGCTCGCGCAGGATGTGAAACTTGAGTACAAGTTCAAAGTCGGCGATGTCGATCGATAGAAGGAGACAACGTTGAACAACATGACCTCAGACATGATTCCCGGTGGACAGAAAGTTTCCTCGGAAATGTATGTAACACAGAAAGTCGATAAGGTCAATCCTGATGGAAGCGCCGAGCTCTTGCGGACCATTGATTCCGTGGTCACAATGATGAACGATCAGCCTATGCCCAGTCAACAGGTCAAGCCGTTGATCGGAATTCCCCTCCGGGTGACAATACAAAAGAACGGCAAGGTGCTGGACGTGAAGCCCGTGAATGCTGCTACCGACGAAGCACTGAACAAGATGATTGATGCAATGCAGAAACAGCTCATGGTTCAGCCGGGATTCCCATCACGCGCACTGAAGATGAAGGAAACGTGGAAAGACTCTTCCAAGATTTCCCAGGAAACACCGATGGGCACCATGGTTACCGACATGAAGACGACAACAACACTGATCGGATTTGACAAGATCCTCGGCTATGATGTTGCGGTGTTGAAGGTGTCTGTGGAAGTGGCAGGAGAACTCGGGGTTGGCATGGGCTACATCAATGGGACGGGAAGAGGCAATTCGTTTTTTTCTGACGTCGCTGGGAAGGAAATCCGGAGTTTTGTTGACATGGAGCAGAATATGGACCTCAGCACCCCCCAAGGTTCCACCACCGTCAATATGAAGATCTCCCAGAAGAAAGAAATCATCAAGTAACGGGAGGAGCGAGCCGTTTTCAAGGCGATCATGCCGCAAGCATGCGATTGTGCATCGCTTGAAGATATCCGCAGGCTTGAACCATAGTTTCTCCATCGCCGGCCCGAAGCAATCGAGCGCTTTGGGCTGTGTTGTTTCCACAACCGTCTCTTGTGTTCTTCAGTGTATCCAACAATGCGTCGAGGTCCGATAGCCGACTGATCGGCTTAACCCTGCAAAGACAGGGACCCTTCCCGGGCGGACCTCTGGCAGCTGACGATCTCCATCAATCTCGTTTCCCGAATCTTTGAAACTGCCGCACCTTTCGCTATATTGACCATCGTTGTGACCATTCCTTGTACCTTCAATCCATGTCTCTGAAGGAAAGCACAAAAACCAAGTTCGAGCAATCACTGACATCGATCCTCCGAAACCATGAGCGGGGAGTTGGCGGAATTCGAACGACACTTGCTCTGACCAAGCGGCTTGATTCGCTGCTCTCAGCAAGTTATCGACAGCTTCAAGACCCGAATCACAAGCTCTTGTCGATCGTGGCGCTGGGAGGATATGGGAGAAAAGAGGTCTGCTTCTACTCCGATGTGGACATCATGATCCTGATCGGGCGAGAAGAACTCAAGGAGCGGACACAACAGGCGACACACAACTTTCTGCACTCGTTGCTTGATTCCGGACTTGATGTTGGACATAGTTTCAGGACAATCGAGGAGTGTGTAGAATTTTCCGTTGGTGAGATAGAAACGTGGCTGTCGCTCCTGGAGTCGCGCTTTGTCTGCGGCAACGGCCCGACCTATAATCAGCTCAGAAGCCGTATACGGTCTACGATCAAGAAATCCGGCCAACGCTCCTTCACACAGCGTATTGAGGCACTCACCAATCTGCGACATCAGAAGTACGGGGATTCAACAACCCTCTTGGAGCCAAATATCAAGAATAGTGCCGGCGGACTCCGGGATCTCCACACGGTTCTCTGGTTGTTTCGAGGTCTCGGCAAAGATCCGCTGAAGACCTCGAAGAACTTGCCCGCAATCGCAGGTTTGCTTCGGTCTGGCCACCTGCACAGACAATTTGGGAAGGACATTGCGAATCAGTCGCTGGCCGCATTGAATGTTCTGCTTCGAACGAGAAACGAAATGCATCTACGATCGCAGTCGCATCATGACACCCTCGAGTTCTCGTTTCAACCAGTCGTGGCGAATGGTCTGCATTTCCACGCCTCAAAGACCCGTACCAACGTTGAACGGTTCATGCAGGATTACTACATCGCTTCGCGGCACGCGGCTCAACTCCTCCAGCGGACAATCATATGGAGCAAAGGCCACGTCGGCCTGGATTCTGAACATCATTCTTCCGAACGACTGGATAACATGTTTTCGGTCGGGAATGGAAAGCTTCAACTTCTTCATCCACGCCTCCCACTAACCAGCGAAATCATTCTCAAAGCATTTGTGCTCAGTGCTGAACGGGGCATTGAATTTTCGTTTCAACTGGAAGACCGTATTCATCACGCGCGACGCAAGCTCAAACCGCTCCGGTCGACGGAAGAAACAGCGCTCGTTCGCCGATTGCTGAATCAACGGGATGGACTGGCGAAAAGCCTTCACCGTATGAATGACCTTGGTATTCTCGAGTGTTGGATTCCCGAATGGAAACCGATGGTGGCGTTTTTCCAGCACAACATGTACCATTACTACACGGCCGATGAACACACACTCAAAGTTGTTGACAATGCCGAGCTGCTCGGGCACGAGACATCCTTGTTCGGTGAGGTCTTTCGGGCGCTGCCGAGAAAAGACATCCTCTATCTTGCCTGCATGTTCCATGACATTGCCAAACCATTGCGAATCGGGGATCACGAGATCGTCGGCGTGGAGATGGCCAACACGATTCTGCACCGCCTGGGGTACGACGGGGCCGCCGCCGATGTCGGCTTCCTCATCCGTCATCATCTTCTTATGGAACAGATCGCCTTCCGCCGCAATTTGAACGACCCGCAGACCATTGTTGATTTTGCTTCGCGGTTCCAGAATGCTTCCCAACTCGATCTCCTCTTCGTACTGACCTATGCGGATCTTTCGGCGGTGAACAAGAATGTCTGGACACAATGGAAGGAAATGTTGTTGACCGACCTCTATCGAAAGACATCCGATGTCCTGGCCGGAGTCCAAACGAGCCAGGACCTTTCCGTGCGTGCGCAGCAGGAGATCGACGAGCACATCTCAGTTCTTCTGCCGTCGTTGACCGAGCTCGTATCGATCGATGAGGCGAAAACGCATCTGGGAGGACTGGGGAGTCTTGATTATTTCAAAACGTTTGCGACTAATGAGATTGCAGACCACATCCGGAATATCGGAAACACCATTACTGCTTCCACATTGTTCAAGAATCAAGAGGACTTCACCGAGGTGACACTCATTGCCCGGGATGCTCCCTATGCGCTGTCGCGTTGCTGCGGCGTTCTGACGGCGAACGATGCAAATATCCTGGATGCACACATCTTCACGCGAAACGACGGCATGATCATCGACAAATTCCGGGTCTCCAGTATCGTCACGTCGTCCGCGCTGACGGAGCAGCATTGTGCACGGATCGAATCGGACATGCGGGATATCTTCGAGGGACGCATTGATGTTGCCCATCTTCTGGAACGTCATCGGTTGCGATGGAAACGCCGGACGCATCCTTTGAATCCCAATATTCGTTTCGATGTGGAGTTCGAAGAACATTCGCGATTCACAATCATCGACGTCTATGCAGCCGACCGAATAGGATTTCTGTACAAAGTGACGGAGACCATGTCAAACCTTGGCCTCAACATTTCGTTTGCCAAAATCGCGACACGGGTTGACGGCATCGTCGATTCATTCTATGTCCTGGACAGATTTGGAAACAAGGTTTGCGAGGCGAAACAAAAAGACTTCATCCGGGTAGAAATTCTGGATACGATGAGAGCGTTTTTTGAACTGGAGTTGTCGGGGGTAGGCACAGTATGACGAAGGATCAACCCATTGGAGTCTTCGACTCAGGAATCGGCGGTTTGACGGTAGTTCGCGCGTTGCTCCATCATCTGCCGAACGAGAATCTCGTGTATTTCGGCGACACGGCGCGCGTACCATATGGTCCGAAATCCGCACAAGTTGTTCGTGAATACGCACTTCAGGATACAGAAGTGCTCCTGGCCCACAACGTGAAACTCGTTATCGTCGCATGCAATACGGTCTCCGCTGTTGCGCTGGACGTGGTACAGAAGATCGCGCAGGTGCCGGTTCTTGGGGTTATCATACCGGGGGCCGAAGCTGCCGTGAAGGCAACGAAGAAGAAACGAATCGGTATTGTCGGCACCGTGGGGACAATCATGAGCAACGCCTACGTCCATGCCATACGACAGCTCGATCCGCAGGCAGAAGCATTCGGCCAGGCTTGTCCCCTGTTTGTGCCGCTGGCGGAAGAGGGATGGACGTCGCACGCGGCGACCGAACTCATCGCCAAAGAGTATCTTTTTCCGCTGACGCTTGAAAAAATCGACACGCTGGTGCTTGGCTGCACCCACTATCCTCTCCTCCGGGATGTTATCGACAAAGTGCTCCATCGGTCAGTAACGTTGATAGACTCGGGGGAGGCTACAGCACTTGCCGCCGTACAGCTCCTTGAGGACACAGGAATGCGCAATCCGAGCAAACTGCGGCCGAATGTTCAGTTCTTTGTCAGCGATGTGCCCCATCGGTTTAGCGAAGTCGGCGAGCGCTTTCTTGGTCAGAAGCTGGGCAAAGTACAACGTATTGCGGGTTTCGCTGCGTGAACAAACAAACCTACATATCTGATACGAAAACACACTATGAACATTGTTGAACTCATCAGAAAAAAACGGGAAGGACATTCCCTCACGGAGGATGAATTTCGATTTCTTCTCTCCGGATACGTTGAAGGAAGAATCCCTGACTATCAGATGTCGGCCTTCTTGATGGCTTGCTATTTCCAGGGAATGAGCGAACAGGAAACCCTCACATTCACAACGCTGATGCTGCATTCGGGCGAAGTCGTTGATCTGACCCCGATTCCCGGTATCAAGGTTGACAAACACTCGACAGGCGGTGTCGGAGACAAAGTATCCCTGATCCTTGCCCCGATTGTCGCTGCATGCGGCGTGCCGGTACCTATGATTTCAGGGCGTGGCCTTGGTCATACGGGAGGAACACTGGACAAGCTCGAATCGATTCCTGGATTTCGGACAAATCTCTCCATTGCTGAATACAAGAACGTCATACGTGAAGTCGGTGTGGTCATGATTGGCCAGACGAAGGAGATCGCCCCCGCCGACAAAAAAATGTACGCTCTCCGGGATGTTACAGCAACGGTCGAGTGTATTCCGCTCATTGCCGGAAGCATTATGAGCAAGAAGCTCGCGGAAGGGATTGACGCCCTTGTGCTTGATGTGAAAACCGGTCGCGGCGCGTTTATGCAAACACATGAACACGCACGCGAACTTGCTCAGACGCTGGTGAGAATCGGAACGCAGTTTGGTAAGCAGACTATCGGCTTCATTACGGACATGAGCCAACCGCTCGGAATGACCATCGGCAACTGGCTGGAGGTGATGGAATCAGTCGAATGCTTACGGAATAATCGTGGAACGAACGATGCTTCTTCTGATCTTATGGAGGTGACACATCTCCTCTCCGGCGCAATGATTATGCTCGGCAAAAAAGCCCGCACCATTGAAGAGGGAATCGAGAAGAGCAGGGAAGCAATAAGGCGGGGAACGGCATACGAGACATTCCTGAAGCTTGTACGAGCTCACGGCGGAGACATTTCGGTGATTGAAGACGCCGGCTTGCGGCAACCTCTGCCGAAGTTTTCAATCGACGTCAAATCACTTGAACGCGGCGTCGTGAGCGACATCGACGCCCTCGAGCTCGGGCTTGCGAGCATCACCTTGGGTGCGGGTCGGGAAACGATCGAGGATATCATCGATCCAAAGGCGGGGATCAAGCTCAACAAGAAGGTGGGTGATCCTGTTGAGGCTGGAGATTCTCTTGCGGTGTTCTATACGGATCGTGAGGATGTGCTTCAGCCTGTTCGCAAACGTATTGAGAATGCGTTTCGGGTGGGATTTGTGAAGCCTGCAACAAAGCCGCTCGTGCTTGATATCGTTGACAAGGACGGAATAAGACCCTGGAAATGGCTTCCATCGTAGGATGCCTTTGAAACGCTTCTTCCGGCTGACGAGGGAAGAAATGGTGTGACTGCTCTTACGACCGTATGACAGTTCCAAAATCCGTCTTCGATCAGCCTTGTTTGAACCCCCGTCGCAGCACCTCTACCATCTGTTCATGAATCAATCCGTTCGTGGCCAAGACGTTCGGAAAGTATATGGTGGAGGGAAATCCTTTGAAGTTCGTGAACTTGCCTCCTGCTTCTTCGACCAAGAGCACACCGGCCGCCATATCCCACGGATTCAACGTCACCTCCCAGAAACCATCGAATCGCCCACACGCCACATAAGCCAGATCAATGGCTGCAGATCCAAGTCGGCGGACTGCCTGAGTGGCCATAAGCATATTTGAAAAATGCTCCACGGCGTTGTGCGGATTGTTTTTGATGTCGTACGGAAATCCCGTTATGATAAGACTCTCCATCAACCGCTTGACTTTCGAGACATGGATTCTCCGGCTGTTAAGATATGCCCCCTTGTTTTTTTCCGCGGTGAACAGCTCATCGGTGTTCGGATCATACGTCACACCAAGAATGATTTCGCCCTTATGTTCCAAACCGATGGTTGTGCAGAAAATCGGCAACCCATGGGTGAAATTCGTTGTCCCATCCAATGGATCAATGATCCACTTGTAGTCCGACTGGGTTTTGTGACTTCCTGACTCTTCGCCAAGAAACTCATGAGTTGGATAGCGTTTCCTGATGATTTCGATAATCATCTGTTCCGCTTTCTTGTCGATTTCTGTGACGAGGTTTCGTTCCTCCCCCTGTTTTCGTTCCAATTCCCTGAATTTGCCGACGCTTATTTTCAGGAATTTGCCGGCTTCTCGCGCTGCATCCACTGCAAGTTCTATCATGGTCGCTCCCTTTCAAGGCACAAGATAGCAAAAACCGAACAGCAATCCAAAAAGGAGAAGAAAGCGGCTGTTCGGCGGGCGTTGCGACTCACAAGCAGCGTTCCAAATCCTCCTCGCCGTTTCCAGAAGTTGAACCCCGAAACAAATATGGTTAAGTTTCGAGCAACACAACATGCTCAACGCAACGCGAGATTCTGCGCCATGCGCCAATGAGCATTTCATAGCAACAGAACACATCACCAATCACTATTCTAGAGGAGGTCCTCATGTTTTTCATACTCAGTGCTGCGATTGCGATTGTCGCGGTGTTCATTTGGAACACGTCACGAGCAACGAATCGGCAAGCCGCCGGCGTCTCGGGTATCATAGCCGTTGTTTTTGTTCTCATAGCGTTTTCTCAATTGTTCACGGTTGTCCCTGCCGGCCATGTCGGCGTGGTGAATTTCTTCGGCACGGTCTCAGAAACATCTCTCAAAGCCGGGATCAACTTCGTTAATCCCATGGCAAATGTCATTAAGATGTCGATACAGACACAGGAACTCAAGGAAATGATGGATGTTCCGTCGAAAGAAGGCTTGACCGTCCAACTGGAGGTGAGCCTTCTGTATCATTTGAATCCTGAAAAAGCCCCCGAAGTCTACAAGACAGTCGGAGAGTCTTATGAAAATGTCATCATTGAACCTCAGTTTCGTTCAGTCACCCGCGGCGTCACCGCAGGGTACGAGGCAAAAGCACTCTATACATCGGAGCGGGAACACCTGTCATTGCTGATCCTCAAAGAACTCACCGCTGCAACAGAATCACGGGGTATCACCGTGGAATCGTGTCCGCTTCGACGTGTTGGACTGCCGGCGGGTCTTGCACAATCGATTGAGACGAAGCTCCAGGCAGAACAGGAAAGCCAGCGAATGCAGTTTGTGTTAACGAAAGAACGACAGGAAGCCGACCGTAAAAGGATCGAAGCCCAGGGCATCTCGGACTTTCAGAACATTGTGACGAAGGGTATCAGCGAGCCGCTGCTACGATGGAAGGGAATTGAGGCGACAGAAAAGCTTGCAGCATCGACGAATGCAAAAGTAGTGATCATTGGTGCGGGGAAAGACGGTCTACCGCTGATTCTGGATACGAAGTAGAAGGAATCGGAGATGATTAAGGAGGCGGAGGAGGCGATAGGGGGTCTGTTGCCTCCGCAGCCTGATCGTGTTGTTGCTGAGGATCCAGGTAGGCAGAAAACAATGGCTCGATATCTTCGAGTTCTCGTTGGATGAAATAGGAGATCCCGTCTCCGAATGAATGAAGGATGACAACAGCGTTGACACTTGCATCTTGTTTGCTGGCATTCATCAAGCGTGAAGACATTCCTTTGTTCACGCTATTGATAGCTTTGTAGTGTACTAGAAGTTTTTGGAGATTCCAGTCCGGCTCGAGCCCTTTTGCCGCGCGAATGAATTGTCCTGTGAGGTACGTTGAGATCGATCGGAAAAATGTCTCGATGGACGTGGCGAAGGGAAGGTGAAAGCGAGCCATGGGACGCAGTATGTCCATGACGGGACAATTACTTGTGGCCATGAAAACGCCAATGATGGAGGAGAGCCCTTTCTGCAGTGTCGTTTTCTTGACGAACGTGCGCTCCGGCGTCTTGACGGTGACGAGCGTGGACTCATACGAGACATCATTGCGGAATGTCTCGACAATTCTGGCAAGATTTACTGCGACAGGACAATACTCCACCGCCGGACTAAGCGGGCAATTCTCACACTGGTCATAGGCGAGTTTTGTCCATTCGGGTTTTGGCGTACCATCTTTGTTGATGAGTTCGAGGGTTTGAGCGTTCAACTCCACATCGAAGTTAATTTCGGGCCCGTTCTCAAACTCGAACTTGTATTGATAAAGCAGGATTTTCTTGGGCTGACTCATTGTCAAAGTAAGTTTTGGTCGGCATCACTGTGATGCGGTTGTATCATGATTCTCTGATCTTCTGGAGCCGTTCTGCCAACTCCGAGACATTGACCGGTGTACCTTCTGCTTTCTTTCCTTCAAATTCCGTACGTGAGAAGTCCAGGAGCATCTGAATCTTCTTGGAAATTGTTTCACACCGCGCGCGGGCATCGCGGATGAGTTTATCTCGTTCGGTTGCTTCGGATTTACCCTTCAGTTTGAGCACCTTGTTTAGGTCGTTTTGAATTTCAGTGAGCGGCCCCCGGATGTCCTCGAAGAAAATCGACGCGTACTGGTGTTGAACGTCATAGAGTGCCTGCTCCGATGACCGCGAGCGCAACAGTGAGCGCAGCCGCGTGATCAATTCGGTCGTGTCAATTGGCTTGACAAGATAATCGCGGGCTCCGTTCTTCAGACAGTCAATGGCGGTGGTAAAATCTGCAAATCCCGTCAACATGATGACTTCCGTCTGGGGAAATTGCTGACGGATGATGCCAAGCGCCTCGATGCCGTTCATACGGGGCATGTTGATGTCCAGAAGGACCGCATCAAACGCCCGTGTTTTGAGCTTCTCAATGGCTGACTCGCCGTCTTCCGTCACATCCACGTCGAATCCGGCAGCCTTCAATTTCAACCTCAGGGTGAGACGAAGGCTTTCCTCGTCGTCGACCACAAGAATTTTGTCATTCATGAAATCCTCATAAATAGGTAATGATTATCCTACCGCCGCGGGAAGAGAGTACGCAAACGTTGTACCTTTTCCAAGTTCACTCTGAACGCCAACCGTCCCGCCCTGAGCTTCGACAATCATTTTGCAAATGACAAGCCCGAGACCGGTACCTTTGTGTTTGCTCAGCGTTCCGGAGGAGGTCTGCTTATACCGCTTGAAGAGCAAACCGATTTCCTCCTGCGAAATACCCACACCGTTGTCGGTCACCTTCACGCGAACATACGTTCGTTCGATATCCTCCTCCTCGGTGTGAAGTTTTTCCTTCACCGGCTCCGCAGAGATGATAATCGTTCCGCCTGCTTTTGTGAATTTGACGGCATTGCTGAGAAAATTCAGCATAACCTGTTCAGTTTTCTGAGCGTCGACGTAAACGTTCGGCAGCCCCTCGGCGTAAGCTTTCGTCACGACGAGATTCTTCTGCCTGAACTGCACCTCCATTTGCTTGAGGATCGGGTCGATGAATCGAGAGATGGGAACCGAAGCCTTGATGAAAGCAACATTGCCCGCTTCATACTTCGAGACATCCAGCAAATCGCTCACAAGCTCGAGAAGTCGATCTGAGGACACGTGGGCTGAATAGATCAAATCAATATAGTCCTGGTTCAGGGGCACGGTTTTGTCCGAATCCTGGAGAAGCTCCAGAACATTCTTAATGCCAATGAGGGGACTGCGCAGGTCGTGGACAAGCATGGCCATGAAATCGGCCCGCATGCGCTCCAGCTCAGCTTCCGCTCTTTTGAGCAAAATGAGCATCCGGGTACGAACCAGGAGTTCCTCCGTATCGATAGGCTTCGTCAGGTACTGGTCTGCACCCATGGCAAGGCCTTTGGCGATGCTTTCCGGATCTTTTTTCTGCGCCGTAAGAAAGATGACGGGAATTTTCGAGGTTTCCGGATTTGCCCGAAGGCGCTTGAGGGTCTCGAAACCGTCCATTTCCGGCATCTGGATGTCCAGCAGAATGAGATCGGGCTTTGTTTCTTTGGCAATTGAAAGGCACGCCATACCGCTGCTGGCGCGAAGCATTTTCACTGGTTTCCGCTTGAGTGCAAACTCCAGTAGGTCAAGGTTGTCTTCTGTATCGTCGACAACGAGGATGATGGGATGGTATTCAGTCATCGGGTTTTGAGTTCTATTTCTAGTGAGTGGAGGAGATAATCTTCTTTACGGTTTTGGAAATTTCCGTGGTCGAGAACGTATCCTTCCTGAGAAAATCGGTAATATGGGTAGCGACCATCGCGTCTTCTTCTTCTTTGGTCAATTCTTTTCCCGAAAGAAGGACCACCGGTATCTTCTTCCACCGTTCATGTTGTTGAAGCTCGCGAACAACCTGGAAGCCGTCCATTTCCGGCATGACGAGATCAAGCAGGATCAGAGCCGGGATCGATTCCCTAATGACATCCAATGCTTGTTTTCCACCGAGGGCAACCTTCACGTTGAACCCATCTCGTCCTAACAGAGCTTTGAAAGCAAGGGCAAAACCCTCATGATCATCCACGATCAGGATGTACTGGTCGCTGGTCTGACAATACTGCTTGATGAGCGAAAGAAGGCGTTTTGGCTCCGTCGGCTTGGTGACAAGGTCAACCGCACCAAGCGAAATGGCCAATGGCTTGTTCTCGACGATTGAATGAATGATCACCGGTATATCTTTGATCTCAGGTCTGTTCTTTAGTTCCCGAAGGACCTGCCAACCATCCATTTTCGGCATCATGATGTCGAGTGTAATCAACGCAGGCCTGATCTTCATGGCGGTCTCAAGTCCTTCTTCGCCGGACAACGCACCCGTCACGGAATATCCTTCAGGCACAAGATATTTCCTGAGAATTTCGATGACATCCGGATCGTCATCAATACAGAGGATTTGCGTTCCCTGAGATGAGGAAGGAATCTGTGCCGTTGCAATGGTCTTGGCGACTGCGGCGATCGGTGTGGGCTGCGGTCGCTTGAGGTCCGGCATTGACACAACATCCTGGCTTTGTTGAGGCAGCACGGTCGGGATAGTCAGTGTAAACATGGAACCTTTGCCATATTCACTCTCCACGATGAGGTCACCTCCAAGAAGGCGAGCCAGCTTTCGCGCGATCGGAAGGCCAAGTCCGGTGCCCTTGTATTTTCTTGTGCTGCTGCTGTCAACTTGCCGGAATTCTTCAAAGACAAGCTCGATATTCTTCTTCTCGATCCCGATGCCCGAATCCTTGACGGCAAAGGAAATCATACCGTTGTTTTCCCTGACTTTGATGTTTAGTTCGCCCTTCTCCGTGAACTTCGAAGCATTGCTCAACAGATTTACGATAACTTGGCGCAACTTGACAATATCAGTCGTCATGGTCGGCAAGTTTGGCTGGATATCCTGCGTCAACGTCAAGCCCTTCTGTTTGATAAGCGGCTCGACGATCATCGAGCAACTGGAGACAACCGAACCGGGATCGTCGCTTTCCACGTTCGCCATCATTCTGCCTGATTCGAGTTTCGAAAGGTCGAGGATGTCGTTGATCAGCTGGAGGAGGTGCTGGCCATTCTTCAGGACCTTGCCAAGCGCCATGCGCTGGTCCGGTGTGAGCGAATCGCCGGTTGGGCCGAGCAAGACAGAGCTGAAACCAATGATGGAATTGAGCGGTGTCCTCAGTTCATGCGACATACTGGAGAGGAAGTCCGACTTGACGCGATAGGCCTTTTCGAGTTCTGCATTCTTGCCGTTCAATTCCTCGTTGCGTCGCGCTATTTCTACCGAGAGTGCCCGCGTCGCATCGTCATTGAGTGCGTTGGTGATGGCAACACTCAGCTGTGGGACCGAATTGCTGATGATTTCCTTCTGCAGATCTCCAAACTTGGCAGTCGACCCAAGCACGAGCACACCCAGAATACGGTCTTGAAACATGATCGGCACAGCGATGATATAACCGGGAAGTATTTCGACCAAACCGGTATCGATAGTAAATCCGGAGTTGGCGGGTATGGATTCGATCTCCAAAACACGTTCTTCGGCTGCGCATTGTCCGGGAATACCTTCTCCCATCGCGAACGTTTTCACCAACTCGCCGTTCTGCCTGAGAGCGTACCCGCCAACGAGTTCCAGCAGGTTTTTGTCTCGATCGATGAGAAAGAGAGCACCCACCGACGCATGCGTGTGATCACAGAGAATTTGAAGACTCTTGATTTTTACATCATCAAGCGATTTGAGAGAATTGAGGGTTGTAACGAGTTCGGAGTACGCTTTGAGTCTGGTGTAATTATTGCCGAGCTCCTTTGACATGGCGTTGAAGTTGGCTGCGAGCTCTCCAAGCTCGTCCGTTCGGTTCAGCGTAATCGGCTCGAAAACCCCGGCCATAATGTTTTGGGTCCCTTGCTTGAGCAATCCGATGGGATTGGTGATGGAGCGGGTCAGGACAAAACCCAAGGCAAGCGCAAATACTGCTACGAGAACGTTGACAAGAATTACGAACCAGCGAAGGTCCTTGGTAAGGCCGGTCGCCGACTCGATATTTCGCGGAAGTGTGTAAACCTTCTTCTGGTACAGATCGTGAATCAATCGACGTGCCGTCCCCATGTTCTGTGTTTCAGATTCGAAGATTGTCACGGCCTTCAACCGGCTCTGAATCGAATCAAGATTATCGCGTGTCCGCGGCAGGTCGCCGATGAAGATGAGTTTGTCTCCAACATGCTGGACCCAGTTATTGAACAGCAGGCGTACTCGTCGGACATCTTTGACGGAGGCGCTGTCGGGAAAATCCTCAAGCAATGAGGCAATGCCGACGTCAAATTCTTTCCACCCGGATTCATACTGAGTGCGGGCAGTGGGCGATGATGATAATGCGTAGTCATTCGCGGCGGCCGGAATATCGTTCAGAGACTGCCTGACCTTTTCAATGTCGGTGAGCGATTGCGTATCCGCTGCGGCAAATTTGAAATTTCTTTCGATTCGTGAAAGATAGGCAATCGTCAAGACCGTCATGGCTGTGAGAATCATCACCAGAAACGCAAAATTACCCAACACTTTCCAGTACAAATGTAATTTCATCATGCCCCCTTGACAATCAATAAAGAGTAAACACGAGGGAAAAAAAATATCCTTCTCGCTAGCATCATGCTCAGTTACATGTTAAGATATCGCTGAATAATGGCCAGGAGTTCTTCCGGGTCCGTGGGCTTCGAATAGTGCTCCACACATCCAATCTCTTTCGTACGGGCCTTGTCTTCGGGCTTGGCTTGCGCCGTAAAAGCGACGATCGGGATGTCTTTTGTCCGAGCATCAGCTTTCAAAATGGGCACAGCGTGCCAGCCATCCATGACGGGCATCTGCATGTCCATCAGAATCAGGCGTGGAGGTTTCGCAAACGCCTTGTCGAGGGCTTCTTGGCCATTCTCGGCAATTTCAAGCTCGATGTCGAGTCTACTGCGAGAGACAACAAAGATCACAAGATCTCGATTATCCTCGTCGTCTTCTACCAGAAGCACGGTTTTGTTCATGCAAGTTATCCTTTGATTCCGACTCCGCGCCAGGAAACGGCGGATGCCGTTCCGTCACGGATGTCATGATAATGAAGAAATATACTCCCTAAAACGTTGCAGTAACTCGTTGATGCGGGTTGTCAGTTCTTCCCAGTCAACAGGTTTTTTCACAAAACTCTCGTTTGGCCTCAATTCCGAAGACTGGAGTTGACCGACTTCTCCGGGATCGGCAAGAAAAATAAACGGTACGAAATTGAATTTTGAACTTCCTCGAATAATATGCAAAAAACGCATTCCGCTGAGGCCCCCACTGGGAAACTCGGAGTCGCACAGGATCATGTTCGGATTGACCTTCTCGATTTTTTCCAGTGCGTTTTCGGGCGAAGGAGATTGAACGACCGCATATCCGGACGATTTGAGTTTCGGTGTAAGATCTTCCTTGGTGCCAATCGTTCTGGAAACAAGCAGAACTGCACCCTTGTACTGATCGGCGACCAGATCGAGCAAAAACTTTGACTCATGTTCGAGGTATTCGGAAACGCTTACTTGATACACCTTTCTTATCCATTCGAGCGTGGAGGAGGAGTTCCGCAAGAGCTCTCGCTTAGAGATGATTTCCTTCACAGCACGGCTGTACATTTCCAGCTTCACTTCTCGCTGGACGGATTGTTCTACTTCGGCCGAAATGGAGAGCGACACGGCCAGTTCATGGAGCGTACGGGCGAGGTCGTCCTTCGGTGCTCCGTTGATCCATGCAATCTCCATTGAGCTACGAAGCTGCCTGACGGTAATTTGAAGGTTCATTCTGCTTATCTCTTCGCGCGCCTTTTTTTCATGCTCGAGCGCCTGGGTCAGTTCCTCGAGTTGGCGCTTCATCTCCTCCATTTTCATCTTTTCTTCGGACACGCGCGCTTCAGCCTCCCGCTTCCGGTGCTTTTCAGCGATCTTTTCTACCATCGCCGCGCGCATCTCGGCTTCCTGTTGCTTGCGTTCACCCAGAACCGGGTCCCCCATATCTCGCGTCACTTCTTGACTGGCGGGACGGGTTTCCATTTCTTTCTTGACACGTTCTTCGATGAGACGTGCCTCGACGGCTGCGCGGGCTTCCTCTTCGTGGCGTCTCCGGTCCTCGATAAGGCGCGACTCCGTCGCCGACCACAAATCGGCGTCTTGTCGGTTGCGCTCTTTTGCTATGTGCGCTTCGATTTCTCGCTTGACTTGTTCTTCTGTTGAAATAGAACCGTGCTCTCTCCGTCTTGCGTCGCTCAGCAGAGGCGTCAGATCCGATTCTCCTCGGCGTGCTTCGTCTACCGCCATCTTCGCTTCCAGGTATTTCTTTCGCCGCTCTTCCGCCTCACGTCTTTTGTGCGCTTCTTCAGCGATTCTCGCTTCCAATTCCTTGCGTTTATGCACTTCTGCCGCCGCCCGTGCTTCTAGCTCTTTTCTTCGCTGATCCTCAGTTGCGGCACGCATTTCGGCTTCTTTTCTTCGTTGTGCCTCGATTGAAACCTGTTCTGCTGGTTTCTTCGAGAGATCGGTCACAGGTTGGGCTTTGACAACGGTCTCTTGCACTTGCACGAGCACAACGGGGTTGGCGACCTTGGCGTCACTTTTCTTCTTTTCCTCAGCCTCAAAGTGGGCAATCCGATCTTCGAAAGCATAGATATACGGATTGCTTGGATCGAGCTCTTTGGCTTTTTTCAGCTGAGCCTTACACATCTCGAAGTTCAAATCCTTCAAATACTTGTCCGCCATCAAAAGGCTCTGGTGGGCAGCGTCCTTCGATGCAGGAGCAGATTCGAGAGGATTTTGGCTTCTTAACGCCACTTTGTCAAAACGTAGGTTTCTGTGAAAATCTGCGGTTGTTTGGAAAAGTATAATAAGAATTCAAACAGAGAAATGCAAACAAGCAAAAATCCAAACAAGCAACATAAATGTGTGGTCTTGTATGAAGAGTTACTTCAACTTCGCCCCATAAGTGTCAATCCTCAAACCATCACGCTTTAACTGACATGGTGAGGGTAGTTCTGCCAGCGAATGGAAGCAGCTCGCCTGACCAGGCTTTGGCCAAAAGATCTCGAATCGACTTGAAAGTTCTGTTCGTTCGCAGGGAGAGCATCGCAACGCTTATTCTATCTCTCTCGATCGTCGCTTGAATGGTGCGGAGACTTACCTCTTGCAATTGTCCGGAGGCACTTTCGATCACGGTCGGTAGCCGTATGTAGCGCGGGCAGAACCCGCTTCAGAAAACAGAATGTATTTCAATACCCCAGTGCGAATACGCAAGGACTGCAAGAAATCGCACTCATCACAATCAAAAAATCGGACAACGTGGAGAAAAGTGCCAAACGAAGATCCCGGGAAGTACCCATCTACCGGTTGAGGATTCGCTTGATTGACGGGGCAAAAAACTCTAACTTGAAATAGGGCCAGCTTCTCTGGAAAGCTGAGCCAAAGAGAAATTGTATTGACTATCGAGGAGAATTCTACGATGTACAATATTGTTGTTCTGACTGCCCTGGTGTGTTTCACCGTGTCTGCAGCTCAAGCCCAAACAAAAGAAGCTGTCAATACGACTTCGGAGACAAGGGTGAAATTTGATCCGAACAGGGATGCTGCGAAAGACATTGCGGAGGCAACTGCGTTGGCGACGAAGGAACACAAGAGAATCATCCTGGATGTCGGTGGCGAATGGTGCATCTGGTGTCATAAACTGGACAAGTTCTTCGAAGACAACAAGGATGTTTCTGACTTTCTGCATGCGAAGTTCATTGTCGTAAAGCTGAACTACAGCAAGGATAACAAGAATGAGACGGTTTTGGCGAATTATCCCACCATCAAAGGGTACCCGCACCTCTTCGTGCTAGAGAACGACGGCAAACTTCTGCACTCTCAAGATACCGGAGAGTTGGAAACAGGCGATCATCACGACCGTGACAAAGTGTTCAAGTTCTTGAAGAAATGGGCCTTGTAGCTTTTTTGCAGCTCGATACTCTCCTTTTGGTGCGTGGCATGGAGAATCAACAAAACTTAGAGATTCTCAGGGGGCCAAGCCCTCTGCAAAATAAACCCAGGATATGACTTGAATTTTCTCTCAAAATCTTATACAATCTAAAGCACGCTACCCTGCACTTACGATCATTTGCTGAATGGCAGTATTAGGCGGTTTCCCCGTTTTGAATATCTTGGTCGTTGACGACGAAGATTCCTACCGACTTGGGCTTGAGATGGCCTTGAAGATGTCGCATAAGTACGTCGCTACTTCCTGCGACTCGGCCTTCGCAGCGATGGATGAGCTCAAGAAGCGAGCGTTTGATGTGATTATTCTTGACTACAACATGCCGGAAATGTCCGGCCTCGATTTTCTTCACTGGATGCAGAAAGAGAAGATAGCAACCCCGGTGATCATGCTGACGGCGGCAGGGTCGGAGACCATTGCCGTGGAGGCAACGAGGCTCGGTGTGTACGATTATTTCCGCAAAGATCAAATCGACATCAACCGCCTGCCGATTGCCGTCATGAGTGTTCATGAACGCTATCTCTACAGGAAAGAACTTCATCGACGCGAGGAAGAAGAGCGAGCGAACAAAGGGACTCAGAGAGACATGGAGTCACTCAAGCTGTTTGATAACACGGTGAATTCGCTCGGCCAGTTTGTCGAGAGCAGTCTTTCGGCACTCCTGAAGAATCTGCAACGACAGGAGAATGAAATACTCAAACTAGTTTCTGCAGACTCGAAAAACCAGTGCCGTGAAGTCTTTGTCGAACTCCGTAAGGGAATTGAGGTGGTTTCGACGGGGATGAAGTCCATGCTTGACCTGACTTCACTTGTCACAAAGAAAATGGAGAGTATTCAAGGTTCCCGCAAACCAGAGCTGCCGCAATCGTCCTGATAGCACGACCAAATCTGTCCAAAAGAGAAGGGCGATCCCCGAAAAGAGAATCGCCCTTTCTTTATCTTAGCCGGCACGGTCTACTTCTTCTTTGACACCGATTCCTCCACGATCTGTTGATTCATCGCGCTAAAGATCTTTCCCACGGAACCAACGATTCCGGCGACATCGGAGAGATTCGAAGGGATAATCATGGCGTTGTTCTTCTGCGCCAGCTTGCCAAATTCGCCCAGATATTGCTCGGCAATACGTAGGTTTACGGCATCGAGCCCCCCCTTATCGTTGATTGCATTGGCAATTTCGCGGATCCCTTTCGCAGTTGCCATCGCGACTCGTTCAATTTCCTGTGCCCGTCCCTCTGCTTCGTTAATCCGCTTCATCTTCTCGCCTTCGGATTTGGCGATGGCCTCCTGTTTGTCCCCTTCCGCCCGGTTGATTTTCGCCTGCTTGTCACCTTCCGATTCCGCGATCAATGCACGCTTTTCCCGTTCGGCGCGCATTTGTTTTTCCATCGCATCCTTGATGCTGGTGGGAGGCACAATGTTCTTGATCTCGTGACGAGTTACCTTAATCCCCCATGGCAACGATGCTTTGTCAACGGCTCGGACAATCTCCAGGTTGATCTTGTCCCGTTCTTCGAATGTCCTGTCGAGATCGATCCTGCCGATTTCGCTTCGCATGGTCGTTTGGGCAAGCTGCGTTGTCGCAAAGATGTAATGTTCAACGCCGTACGACGCCTTCACCGGATCGATAATCTGCATGTAAAGGATACCGTCCACCTCCACGGAGATATTGTCCTTCGTAATGCACCGTTGGGGCGGGACGTCAATCACCGTTTCCTTCATCAAATGCTTGTGGGCAATCCGGTCGACAAAGGGAATAAGAATATGGAACCCCGCTTCGAGCGTGGCATTGTATTTGCCGAGTCGCTCGATAATGAAGACCGTTTTCTGCGGAACAACACGTGCGGTCTGTATGAGGATAATGAAAACAAAGAAAACGATTCCCAGGATGATGATGGTCTCGAATCCCATGGAAATGACCCTTTCTATTGGACTGGTTTGACTTTTAAAAGAAGATTCATGCGCTCGACGATTTCGACGGTCGTCCCCTTCTTGATGACAACTTCTGCCTCAGCGTCCCAGGAGGTACCGTGAAATTCAACTTTGCCTTGGCTTGTATTGGGCTGGATGTCTTCAATGACCATCGCGCGTTCGCCACGAACATCATCCATGGATTGAGTGTCAGTGAGTTTTCCCGAAACCCTTCCCTGGAAATATTTTTTCCCCTGCTTGCGGAAAAGAACCAAGGAAAGGATCGACCCCGAGAGAAAGACGAGAAGCTGGACGTCAAAAGAGTTAGCGATGCCAATCCACATACACAACGCTGTGATCCACGCTCCGATGCCGAAGAATACGATCACGAACCCGGGAGTCACAAGTTCAGCGAGCATGAGGACAAGACCGAGGAGGAACCAAAACAATTGGGAGGGAGAAGATTCAAACATGGTTGTTTTCCTTTCAAGCTTTCAGATGCAGTTGTTCGACGGTAACTTAGAGAAAGAGAGCCGCAATGTCAATCCACGCAAAGGAGCGGATGAACAAGGACGTATCCGTCGTTTTCTTCCAACGCTCCCAAAAATGAGAATATCCCGCAAACCGCGCGTCTGTGGCTTCTCTCGGGGACGACCACTATGTCTGGAAGCGGTGGACGAGTGTCGTTGAAGCCTGTGCCGTCGGCAGGATGATCATTTCTGCCAGCTGAACATGGGGTGGTCGGGTGGCGCAGAACAGTACCGCTTCGGCGACGTCGTCGGGACTGAGAGGAGTCATGTTTTGATATGTTTGCCTTGCGCGTTCGGTGTCTCCATGAAATCGCACAGAGCTGAATTCCGTTTCGACGAGGCCAGGATCGACGGTACACACGCGCAACGGAGTATCAACAAGATCGAGACGCATTCCTTTTGTCAACGCATCAACGGCATGCTTCGATGCACAGTAGACGTTTCCCCTGGGATAGACTTCGTGACCGGCAATTGAGCCGATGTTGATAATCGTTCCCTGACCCCGTGCGACCATTCCTGGAATAATCGCCTTGCTCACATACAAGAGGGCTTTGACATTGGTATCAATCATTTCTTCCCAGTCGTCCGTGGATCCTTCGTGGAGCTTGTCCAGACCGCGACTGAGGCCTGCATTGTTGATCAGGATCTGAACCCCCTGCCACTCCTTCGGAAGCGATAACAGCGAGCGCTCGACGTCCTTTCGGTTTCGGAGATCGAGTGCGATAACGTGCGTTTCGGTGTGGTACTGTTTCTTTACGCTGGCGGCAAGCTCAGCAAGATTGTCCTTGCGGCGGGCAATCAGGATAAGTCGAGCTCCCTCTTCGGCGAACTTCATGGCGCACGATCGTCCGATGCCGCTGCTGGCGCCTGTGATCAGCACCGTTGTGTGTGAGAGTGTTGTCATCATACGATATGTCCCGGTATGTGTGTCAGAATCCCTGGGTTCAAAAAGTACAACGCACTTCCCCGATTATCAATAGAAGTCAGGACCGTCCGCGTGCGATCTTCCAATGGTCAACGACGTCATAACCCCGAACGACGTTGTATTCATCGAAATGCGCAACGGTGAGACATGAATGATTCTCCAGGATTCGGACGGTGGAGCCAACAGGAAATTTGCCCTCAATGATCTTTGGTTCGTCGGCACTGATTTTTCCATGTTCCTGCGAAAGCGTCCGGAGGTGTATGTGCGGATTCAGACGTGCGAGCTGATAGTCCTCGTAGATGCCGCCCATCCCTATTTCGCGCGCAACGTGGCCCGGTCCGCCATCTTTTGAGAGTGCAAGCGCGCCGGCATCGGTAAGAAAGTGGGACGACCCCTTCTGATGCGAAATGACACTCGCAAGCACCGTTACTGCGCAATCTGCGACACGGCAAACGCCAAGCGCAACCATGGTTTGATCGAAAAAGCAGTAGTTGCCCGGACGAACTTCCGTCACTCCATCAAGATTGTTGATAACAACCATGCATGGTGTTGATCCTATGCTTACACCCGGAACACGATATCCTCGGCTCCGCAGGCGTGTCGCAAATTCCGACATAACACTCCGTTCCTGATTGGCGGCAGCCAGGATTTCGGCGCCGGATTTCCCGGCGTATGCATGTCCGGAATGGGAAAGAACTCCATCGAATTCGAATACACTCTGTTCCGAAAGCAACCGGACGAGATCTACGGCAAGGGGAGAAAGTGGGTCAACACCTGCCCGATGATATCCGCAATCTACTTTTAGCCAAATATGTATCCTCGCACCGACTGCCTGACATTCACGATTGAGATGCTCGATGGCTTCAAGGCTGTCTACCACCACCCGGAATGTGATGGCTTGGGCAAGTTTGACAGCGGCAGGGACATAGACGAGCGGAATCGGGAATGCCCAGGTGATATCGTCGAATCCCTGGTCTGCAAAGTACTCAGCTTCAAAAAAAGTGGACACCGTGATACCGCGAGCACCCAGTTGCCGTTGACGAGAAGCAATTTCAATGCATTTGTGGGTTTTGATATGAGGGCGAAGCACCACGCCGAAAGAGTTGGCTTTCTTCTGCATCCATGCAAGGTTGCTCTCGAGAATATCGAGGTCAAGCAGCAGCGCTGGTGTTTTCAATTCGTCGATGTGCATGAAAACACCCGATTGTGTCAAAATAGTTCAACAATGAGCTTTTGTTCGAAATGGTTCTTCGACAATCGCGTTTCAATGTCCTCGAATGTCCGGATCTTCATGCATGACTCGTATCGGGTACCTTTTCGTCATCTGCTAACTGGACGATGATCGACTTTGAAGAAATCATTTGGATGTTGGTTTGTCCAGCAATCGTTTTCTTGTGAAGGCAATCAATCCGCCAGCATCGATGATCGCCTGACGGGCAGCGGGCATGGGTTCAACCCGGAATCTGTTTCCCGTTTTCTTGTTCCAAACTTCCGTTGGTGCGATATCGAGTTCATCCCCCTCGGAGGCCTCAATCTCTGGGCATACAACAGTCTGAAGCCCCAGATTGATTCCATTTTGGAGGAAGATCCGGGCGAAGTCTTTTGCGATAATCACAAGACCGTGTCCCTTGAGCGTTGAGACTGCTTGCTCGCGGGATGATCCGCATCCGAAGTTCTTGCCGCCGAGAATGATGCTTCCCGGCCCAGTCTGTTTCTCTTTCAGTTTCGAATTGAATTCTTTGTTATCTGCGAACGCATACTGCGGAGTCTCCGTCGGAAGCACGGTTGCCATATACCGGCCCGGGTAGATCACATCAGTTGAAATGTCGTCGCCGACTTTAAGCACTACTATTGCCATGTTATTTCGCTCCTTTCGTAGGATCCGTGATAACACCCGTAATGGCTGATGCAGCGGCGACCGCAGGGGAGCATAGATACACGGCGGAATTCGGATTGCCCATCCGACCTTTGAAGTTGCGGTTGGTCGTCGAAAGCGCAATCTCCCCGTCACCCAAGGCTCCTTCATGAATCCCGAGACACGGACCGCATCCGGGATTCATGACCACAGCCCCGGCTTTCATGAAGTCTCCGATGATTCCCTTGCCTAACGCCTGCGCATAGATTTTTCCGGATGCCGGAAAGACCAGCATCCGAGTGTTCTTTGCAACTTTCTTTCCCTTGAGGATTCGAGCAGCTACCTCCAGATCGTCGAGGCGTCCATTCGTGCAAGAGCCGATCACGATCTGATGCACCTTTGTTCCCTTGACTTTCTTGATCGGCTTAACATTGTCTACCGTGTGGGGACAGGCAATCTGCGGGACGAGTGATGACACGTCAATGTCGATCGTACGTTCGTAGTGAGCATCTTTGTCTGGGGCGACAAAGTCAATCTTTCCCTTCACGCCGGCCTCTTCCCGCAAATATCGCTCGGTTTCCTTATCAGCAGGAACGATACCGGCGGTGGCCCCCGCTTCCACGGACATATTGCAGATCACGAGTCGGCCTGATGTTGACATTGATCGAATCGTTGGACCGTGAAACTCGATTACCTTGAAATTCGCCCCTTGCGCGCTCATCACGCCGATAATGTACAGGATCAGGTCTTTAGGACCTACGAGTTTCTTGAACTTGCCGGCGACGTTCACTTTGATGGTTGCGGGGACTTCAATATTCAATGCTACTCCAAGTGCCCATGCACTCGCCATCTCCGTCGCACCGATTCCGAAGGAGAAAGCCCCCAGTGCTCCATGACTTGTCGTATGCGAATCGGTTCCGACGACGATGTAGCCAGGTCTCACGTAGCCGTTCTCCGGGAGAATTTGGTGACAAATGCCGCCCACATCTCCCCGAATATCGTGAAATTTGCCGATGCCGTGTGTAGAAACAAACTCCCGGACTTTTTTCTGGTTCGACGCCGTCTTTGAAGATTCAGCAGGAACCCGATGGTCGAAAATGATAGTGACCTTTGAAGGATCCCAGATTTTCGGTACCAGCGGAGTCTCGTGGTAGATTTCGATGAATTGGTTAATGACCAACGCAGCGTTCTCATGTGACATGGCGAGGTCGATCTTCGGCTCGACCACATCGCCCACCTTCACCGAAGCGTTGCCCGAGGCACGAGCCAAGATTTTTTCAACGACCGTCATTCCCATATGCTACTCCTTATGTGTGAAACGAATTTGTATGCACCATCGTCGATTTCTCCACGGCATCACCGCTTCCCCGCAGTTCAGTTTTTGCCTGTCACCATGAGGGACTACACAGCGCGACACTGTTTGAATTTCGTAATCTCTTCATCAGTGTAGCCAATGCCCTTCAGTATTTCCACGGTGTGTTCGCCGAGTTTCGGCGGGGGAGTTTCTACAAAACCCGGTGTTTTCGAAAATTTCGCTGTCAGGTTAAACAGTTCAAGGTTACCAATCCCTTCGATGAATGTCGTGCCGAAAGTGTTTCGGTGTTGTATTTGCTCTTGATGGAGAGCTGCCTCGAGTGCAAGTATTGCCCCCGCAGGTACATCATGTTTGTTCAGCTCTTCCACCCACACGTCCGTCTTTTTTAGAGCCAGTTTTGCTTCGAGGAGTGGGGTGAGTTCCTTCCTGTTCTTCTTCCGAGTGTCGCGTTCCTGAAAACGTGGATCAGTTTTCAATTCGGGGACACCGAGCACATTTGCGACCGCTTCCCACTGTTCTTGTTTGTTTGCGGCGATGTTGATGAAACCGTCCAGCGTTCTGAAGACTCCCGAAGGAGCCGCTGTGAAATTGTCGTTCCCCATCAGTACCGGCTGCTGGCCGCCGATCATGAGGTTTGCCGCCACCCATCCCATCAAGGGCATGATGGAATCAAGGAGTGCCACATCAATGAATTGTCCTTCACCCGTTCGTTCGCGATGAAACAACGCCGCCATGATTGCAAATGCGGCGTTGAGTCCGCCGACGGTGTCGCACACAGGGAACCCTGCTCGCAGCGGATTCAACCGTTCGTCACCGTTGATGGCCATCTCACCGCTCAATCCCTGAATGATCTGATCATACGCCGGCTTCAGCGCATCGGGACCAGTTTGACCGAATCCAGAAATCGCACAGTAGATGAGTTTCGAATTGATGTGGCTGAGTACGTCGTACGAAAACCCAAGTCGTATCATAACATCAGGCCGAAAATTCTCGACCACCACATCTGCCGTCGCGACAAGTTTCCTGAATATCTCTTTTCCTTCGGATAATTTCAGGTTCAGCGTGAGGGACTTCTTGTTTGCGTTTTGTGCGAGAAAGCTGGTTCCCATGAGCATTTGATTGTACTTGGGAACACAACCGAGCTTTCGAGCAAGGTCGCCGTCGGTGGGATTTTCGATCTTGACTACCTCTGCCCCCAATAGCGAACAGTGCAGTGTGGCAAACGGGCCTGAAAGAACGTTCGTGAGATCGAGAACGCGTATGCCGTCCAAAAGTGCCTTCTTGTGTTCCATGTCAAGCTGTCCTTCCAGAATCCAGCGTGGGAGTACGGTTGTTCACGGCCTGGATGAAATCGAAGTCTTCATGTTTCGGAGAACGGAAATCCAATCGGCCCTGATATGTAAACCATACCAGGCATGTCCCGATTGAAGAATCTTGCAATATCCTTGGCAGTCTCAATAAGTCGATCCAGCGAAATGTCGGGACGTCGTCCAATCCGATGTAAGTAGTGGACGAAATCTTCGGTACAAACATTGCCACCGGCCACTTTGGTGAAGGGGCATCCTCCAAGCCCTGCGACGGAAGACTCAAACAATGTGACACCGGCATTTAATGCGGCGTAACAGTTCGCCAGTCCCATCCCGTACGTATTGTGAAAATGGCATGTGCATTCCGCCGAATTGTCCATCTTGAAGATAGCTTCGAACATCAGCGTCACCTGATCCGGTGATGCATGGCCTGCGGTGTCCGCAAGACTGATGTTCTTCAGTCCGGCGTTGAGAAACTGTTCGACAAGCTTCATCACGTGGTCCTGCGGCACTGGTCCCTCATAGCCGCACCCGAACGCTGATTGAACCGACACCTGCACCTTCTTGTTCGCGCTGATCGCCTGTTTCGCGATCGCGATAATTCGCTCCGTGGCCTCTGCAACAGACATCCCGGTGTTCTTCTGACTGTGTGTTTCGCTTGCCGACACACCCATACAGAACATGTCGACGCCGCAAGCAAGTCCGCGTTCCAGACCTTTCTCATTCAGGACAAGGCCGGAGAGAACCACGCGCTCGGGCTTTGTACCAGGAGCAGCGAAGTGTCTGAAGAGAGCGTCGGTGTCGGCCATCTGAGGAACTTTGGTCGGATGGACGAACGATCCGATCTGGATGATGTCCACGCCCGAACCGATCAAGGAGTCGATCCATCGGATTTTGTCTTCCATCGGGACGGTCTGCCTTTCCATTTGCAGGCCATCTCGCATACCAACTTCGTGTATGATGATCTCTTTCATATCATGAGGAAAAGGAATAGCCGTTGGAGATACAGCGAACCCCGAAAGGAGATTGTTCGTTCATCATTCTTCGTCGGGATTGCTGCATTCGCTGCGGTTGAGATTCTAGAGTTTTTCCGCGATCGCGCTTGCCATTTCGAGTGTCGTGTTCTTGCCTCCCATGTCGTAGGTGCGCACGATTCCTTCTTTGATAACCTGAGCGACCGCTTTCTCGACGGAGTTTGCTGCCTGAGTCTCACCGAGCCAATCCAACATCATTCTTACCGCGAGAATGGTAGCAATCGGATTGACCTTGTATTGACCCGCATATTTAGGGGCTGAACCGTGCGTGGGCTCAAACACAGCCAGTTTTGTTCCGATATTGCCCGAGCATCCGAATCCCAATCCGCCGACCATTTGAGCACAAAGGTCGGAAATGATGTCGCCGTACAGATTCGGGGCCACCAGCACATCGTAGTTGAACGGGTTTTTCAACAGCCACATCGTCATCGCGTCAATATTCGCTTCATCGAACTGGATCTCAGGAAATTCCTTTGCTACGTCCTTCGCAATATCCAGGAACAATCCATCGGTGGCGCGAACGACATTGGCTTTATGAACGATAGTGACTTTCTTTCGTTTGAACGTCCGTGCAAACTCAAAGGCTGCGCGAATGATGCGCTCGGAACCTTTCCGCGTGTTAATTTTGCAAGAGACCGCGTATTGATCCAAGGATAATGTGCTGAATGGCGCGAACGGCTTCGATATCTTCGTCAGCGTGTCTGCCAATGCCTGAGGCACAGGATTGAACTCTACACCAGCATAAAGATCTTCCGTGTTCTCCCTGAAAACGACCAGGTCAATTCCTTCCTTATGATTCAGCGGATTACCCGGGTACGCTTTGCACGGCCTCAGGCAGTTGTAGAGGTCAAACATCTGTCTCATGCGAACGATCGGAGAACGATAGGTAAGGCCTTTGTTCTGAAGTTCGGGGATGAGTTCAGCCTGTGCGGCCTTTGCGGGCTTTGACGTGATTGCACCGAACAATGCGGCATTGACATTCTTCAGAAGATCTACGGTCCGCTGCGGCAGAGCATCTCCTTCCTTGCACCAGAACTCCCAGCCGATATCGCCGTGGATGTACTCTGCATCAAAGCTAAGCTTGTCCAGAACGATTTTTGCTGCATCGAGAACATCGATTCCAATGCCATCGCCCGGCAGCCATGCAATCTTGTACTGTGCCATAACTTGTCCTTTTCTCGTTTCTGTGTACGTGTTCTCAGGGATTTGTTGATTCAACCACGGATCAGGGGTGGAAAAGATCCTTCACTGCCACACTGAAGACAAAGGCAATGCTCGTGCCACAATAGAAAATCGCTGGCACCTTTGGGAGGCTTCAAGAACCGCTTCTAAAGGCTGTTTTGGAGGATTTTGCAGAGTTGGGAATGGAAATCCTTCCTAAACATGAAAGAAGATGCTCGGTCTTTCTCAGGAATGAGAGAGTTGCCGAAGGCCGCCGTCGGTGAGAATTTGCCACCACAAGAAAGGGATTTTGTGCAGCCTTCTAGTCGTTCACGGGCCGAACTTGACGAAACAAACCGAATCGTGCGACGAGCATTGTGCCGAAATCCGTTTCCACCGTGCGCGCACTCATCAGTTTCAGCACTCCGTCGCTTGCGTACCAAATACGCGTTGTGAGGTCTTTCGTTTTCAATGCACCGGCCGCGTCGGACACATCCTCGTACCGCCCGATCAAACGGACACGCTCGGACGGG
>Ga0315286_10000443_pt1 | contig 34437 bp, 29 predicted proteins | sample YL17G10_0_MG_FD_205038 | JGI IMG/M metagenome (GOLD analysis project Ga0315286, IMG submission 205038) | Sediment microbial communities from Yellowstone Lake, YNP, Wyoming, USA - YL17G10_0 | ecosystem: Environmental > Aquatic > Freshwater > Lake > Sediment | place: USA: Wyoming | collected...
GAAACACTTCTCGGGGTCAATCACTGCCTTGGCTTCTTCATTGCCGGGAGCCGCCGACACCTGAACAGCGTCGAACTGGCAAATGTCGAGGCAGTCTTGGCAGCCGTTGCAGGCATCAACGTTAGAGACATAGGCCTCGTAGCGGCTCTTCTCCCACCAGACCGAGACGGGAATGCCGGCTTGATCCATAGCCACATACTCTTCGCAGCAGTCGCGGCAGCACTGACAGCTCGCGTTGACGCCGGTCATGTTGGCGTTATTGGCCCAGCGGTGGATGAGGCCGTCCTCCTCAAGATCGTCACTTATCTCTATCGCCTGCTCAGACGTAAGCTTCCGGCCGGTGCCCCGGCTCAAGGCGTACGCGGCGCCGCGGCCGAACTGGAGACAGTGCCACTTCTGCGCCTCGACCGTGAACCGGCACGGCTCGCCGACGACGGAGGTGCGGGTACGACAAGCGCAGGGGACAACGGCGATGAGGTCCTGGGCTCTCAGGATTTGGTGAAAGTCCTCCGCCGGCAGGACATCGGGAAGGTCCTTGATAGCGCCGAAGTAGGGCACGATGCGGCTGACGCGGGCAGTAGCAGCCCTGAAGAAGCGGGCCAAGCGCGGGTAACCCTCCTCCAGAGAAAACTCGTGCCACAGCCGGAAGTATTCGTGGTCCTTCTGGGGATCCAGGCAAGGGCTGGAGAGGGTTGCGTCATGAAGTTGGATGAGATGGCGGGAGAAACGATAGTAGTCGCGTCTATCGACGTCGCCCTTGGGAAAGATGACTCCTCTGTAGTAGAGACGATCGAGCGTCCCGCGAACTTCACCCTCAGACACGCCGGTCTTCGCGGCGATCTCCGCGACGCTGCCGGGGAGAGCTGCCGCCAGCTTCGCCTGCGAGGGCGTCATCAACATCTGGAGGATGGAACGTAGGCGATCTGAGTCGGGGAACCCAAGCCACTCTGCCAAAACATCGTAGTCGTCAGTGGGCGTCATTAATTGCGAGCTCCGTTCCCCGCTTTGATCTGAAGGTCATCCCAGTAGACGCTTCGAACGCTTCCTGGATGTCATACTACACAAGAGGCCAGATAAAGAAAAAGCAGTTTTGGTGAGCGATCATGCCGGGGGACGAGAAAGTGGGAGGCCTGCTTGATTAGCCAGGCCCCCCACTTCGCTTTTGGCTTTTCCGGCTCAGGCGACGGCGCCGGGGATGAATTCCGGCGGGCGCACCACCTTCATCTTTAGGGCCTGGGGTGAGCAACCAACGACGCAGGCACCGCAGCCGAAGCATTTGTCGGAGTCGATGACCGGCAGGAAGTTGCCGTCGACGTCCTTCATTTCGATGGCATCGAACTGGCAGCGGTCAGCGCAGAGGGAGCAGCCATTGCAGTCAGCCGACACCGCCAAATAGGCCTCATAGCGACTCTTCTCCCACCAGTCGGCGACAGGCACTCCTCCCAGGTCGATCGACACCCATTCCTCGCAACAATCACGGCAGCAGTTACAGCTCGTGTTGATGCCGGTCATATTGGCATTGTTTGCCCAGCGATGGACGAGCCCGTCTTCTTCGATGTCATCGCAGAGCAACAGCGCCTGCTCAGTGGTGAGCTTCCTGCCGGAGCCGCGGTTGATCACATACTCAGCGCCGCGACCGAACTGGAGGCAGTGCCATCTCTTCGCTTCGGCGGTGTGCTCACATTGCTCCTCGACAGCCGTCGTGCGTAGGCGGCAGGAGCAGGGGGCAACAGCGATGAGCTCCTGCGCTTTCAGAATCTCATGAAAATTCTCGACGGGCATAACTCCTGGGACATCCTTAATCGCTTCGTAGGCGGGCACGACACGGCTGATGCGGGAGGTCGCGTTCTTGATCATTGCCCCAAACCAGGGGTACATCTCTTCCCTGCAAAACTCATGCCAGAGCTGGAACAAGGGGCGGTCCTTCACCAAGTCCAGTGCGCTTGTAGCCTGGACTGAGTCATGGAGCTGTATGATGCTGCGAGCAAAACGGTAGTACTCGCGGCTGTTGAAGTCTCCTTTGGGGAAGACAACGCCCTTGTAGTAGAGATGGTCGAGAGTCTTGCGAACCTGATCCTGGGAGACACCGGTTTTTTCGGCAACCTCCGCGATGCTACCGGGTAGAGCCTCAACGAGCTTCGCCTGCCCCGGCGCAATTAGCATTTCGAGTATGGAACGAAGGCGATTTGAACCCGCGAATCCCAGTCGTTCCGTCAGGACATCGTAGGAATCTCTGGCTGTCATCGTCGATATCTCCGTTCTGTGCTTTGGGGGGATCGTCCCTACAGGGGCTCTCAGTGCTTTGGGGGTCACATCCTAGCGTGGTACACAAATGAGGGGGAGCAGAGCTGCCTCGTTTCAAATACCATCAACTGAATGAGCCGCACAGAGCCTCCGCTACTCTTTGGGGCCCGGCTTGTAGTTGATCCAGGAGATACGCCTCTTTACCTCATCCAGGTGCTTGGTGATAAGCTCGGCATGCTTGGCCTCTTCGCCAGCCAACCAATCCAGCATCTGCTTGCTCTCGGGCTTCCAGGGGCGTTGTTCGGCAGCGCCAAGGTAGAAGGCGCGCGCTTCGTGCTCTCGGCGGAGGGCCTCCTCAAGCACCCCCACCAATTCATTCTCGTAGTACTCGTACTGCTGCTCGGCCATGAACTCCTCCTTAGCGGCAATTGGTGCTCTTAGACCAGTTTATCATGGCAGGGATGCTGACGGCGACAGGAAGCAGGGTGTCCGTTTCCTCACGGGCGGGGGGGCTCAATAGGTCCCAACGTTCTCAAAGATGCGGCGGGGGTTCCCCCTGGTCATCGTATCGACCTGCTCCTGGCTGACGCCTGCTTGGAGAAGCGCCGGTATCACGTCGTCGACGATATGGAAGTAGTTCCAGTTCGGAATGTGCTCCTGGATAAAATCCTGCGTGAAGGAGTCGATGTAGACCGACGCGTCGTGGGAGAGAACCATGCGCTCAGCGTAGCCCATCTCACAGAGCTTCGCGATCACGGCAACCCGTTTGTCAGTGGACAATATTATGTCAATGCCGAAGCGGTCCATGCCGAGATAGGAGCCACGGTCTGCCAACTTCGTCAGATAGTCAAGGTCCTCGCTGTCCCCGCTGTGACCAATGATGACCCGCCGCAGGTCAACACCGTCACTTTCGAAGAGATCCTGCTGCTCCAGACCCCGCCGCATGCCCGCATGCGTGTGAGTGCTGATGGGAACGCCGGTACGGAGATGAGCGCGCGCGGCGGCCCGCAGTACCTTCTCCACGCCAGGGGTTATACCGGGTGCATCGGTAGCGCATTTGAGCACCGCCGCCTTGACATCTGTCCCTTGAATGCCCTCGGTGATGTCGCTCACAAAGAGGTCGGCCATGGCATCTACATCTCGAACCTGGAAATAGGTTGGCAGCTCGTTGAAGGTGTAGAGGCCGGTGGCGGCGATAACGTTGATCCCAGCTTCTTTGACCACCGGCAACAGGAGGGGAACGTCGCGGCCGATGCCAAGAACCGTGAGGTCGAGGATGGTATCAACGCCTTTGGCCTTGAGATCTTTGAGCACCTTGAGAGTCTTGTCGAGCTCTGCTTGAGGTTCCCAGATCTGGGGGAAGTTGTGGGCGACGCCCTCAGCCTGAACGATGATGTGCTCGTGCATGAGAGTGAAGCCGAGGTCGGACGTGCTGATGGGACCTGTCATTGTCTCCACAGACGGCCCGCTCAGCGTCGGCCTGGCTTGCGCGGATTCAGCGGTCATGGCGATCCCCTCTTTCTTGTCATTGTCATCATCGCAGGCGACAAGCGCCAGGCCGGCGGCGCCGAGCGCGGCAACGGCTCCGGTCTTCAGAACCCAACGCCGCGAGACGGGCGTTCGCAGGAGATTCGACTCTTCGTCTGATGTCTCCATCTCTCTCCTCCCGGTTTGTCGGGCCGTCCGAACTCTCGCCTCTCTTATCCACCTAGACGCCGTTCGGCGTCGCGAGCCGCCCCGAGGAAGGTATTGCGGGCCATCATGTTCACTTCCTTGTCGGCGCGGGCCTGGAAAAGATCGCGCCAGAGCTGCAAGGCGTCGCGGTTCTCCGGCTCAACCTTGCACACCCAGTCGACAAGATGGCAGGCGAGAACTAGTTCGCCGGCAGCCTGAAGCTCGCGGGCGCGGGTCAGGACGCTCTGGGTACCAGCCAGCTTGAGGATCTCTGCAGCCTGGGCAGTGGTGGCAGCAGCGAAGAAGTTGCTGGGGTCGCCATCATACCAGCCGCCGTATTGTCGCCAGACCCCCTGCACAATGAACTTGGGGTGGCCGTAGATGGGCTGGAGATAGGGTTTGGCAGCGAGATCGGCAGGAGGCTCGACCTCACGCAGGATCTGCTCAAGCCACTGTCCCTTGTTCATACGCTCAACGACCTGATCGTCAATTGAACGTAGATAGCGGGCAACATCGAGGCAGGCGGTCCGCACGTTGTCCTCGCCCTCGATGGCCGGGCCATGGCCGGGCAGTAGCAGCACCGGCCGCTTCTCAGCGATGGCTTCCAGGCCTTCCGCCCAGCCTCGGGTGTAGCGCTGAACTTTCCAGGGGTTGCCGACGTTCGGGCAGGCCCAGGTAAAGAAGTCACCGGCGACCGCGATCTTTCGTTCCGGCGCCCAGACCCAAGTATGGTCGTCGGTCTCGCCCATGCCGTAGACCAGTTCGAAGGTCTCACCGCCGACTTCGATTGAAGTGCGGTCGTGGTAGGTAGTGTCGGGATAGGCGAAGACCGGGACCGAGGCGGGCTGGGATGGGTCCGGCGGAGGAGCACCCCATTGCTGGGCATTAAGAAACCGAATCCAGCTGGCCATGCGTTCGTAGCGCCGGAAGCGGGGGATGACGTTTTCGTGGCCGATTATGGTGGGGCGGTCATAGCTGCGTTCATCGGCATCTTTCAGGAAGTGTTCAGTGCCGCCCACATGGTCGACGTGGCCGTGGGTGTAGACGATGGTGTGGATGGGCGCCTCCGTCCGCTTTCGGAGCTCCTCGACGATCGGCTTCCCATTGCCGGCGAGAGAGGTGTCCACGATGACGATGCCCTCATCGGTGACAAAGGCGATGACGTTGCCGAAGTAAGGGAAGAAGATGGTACGGGGCGCTATCTCCACTATGCCCTCAGGATTGCCGCCAAGGCTGACGATTGAACTAGAACCGGGAGCCGGCGACCCGATCGGGCCGGGCGAGGCCATCGCGGCGGTAGCGGCAGGCGTGCTGCCGGCAGGAGTAGCCGCCTTTTCCTCGTCCTGTTCCTTGCATGCCGCAGCCAGGCCAATACCGACAGCGGCAGCCGCGCCTGTCATCAGCAGATCCCGGCGTGACAGTTTTCCGGCGAGCAGTTTACGCTTCTGGCCTGACGATGACATCTCCGTGTCCTCCTCTCCCATATACGACGAGACTGGCTTTGCGGATAGATCCGCAAGCAGCACCGGATTGTCGATCTTCCAGCGCCGGCTTCACTCTTTGGGCGCAACGCCAGCCGCCCGTAGCACCAGGTCTCGATACTCCTTGAGCGGCGACTCGATGAGGATCATCATACGCTGCGCCTCCATCGATCCCTCAGCGTGGACGGTCGTCACCTCCATGTGAGCGGAGTCGCCGGAGGAAACCATGTTGTGCGCAAACTGAATCAGGCGCATCCGTTCCTCGGTAGTGTACTTCGCAGACGCGCCCAGGTAGTGCTCCAGGTAGTCGTGGATCTCCGGGTTCTGCCAGTCGAGATAGGTTGGGGCGGTCGTGATGATCCCGCCGGAGATATCCTGGATCAGCTTGACTATCTCGTGGTAGTTCTTGGCGAAGTGGAGCTTCGCCATGTTGGTGATCAGTGGGTTGGGCACACATATCTCGCCGTAGTAGACCGGCGACTTGATGGCGGCCGTACCCAACGCCTTTAGCGTCTCCACATAGGCAACGACCTCCGACAACTTGCCACGGATGTGCCCCACCCTCTCGATACCGTTGGCCTCCGCCATGGCGATAGCGATCCCCGCCATGATCTCGACGATTGGGATCTTGTAGGCGACGGCGGTGAAGCGATGATAGGTGGCGAAGGTGTAGGCGAGGAGCATGGAGTACTGCCATTCTCCGCATAGGAAGACTCGCTCCCAGGGCACGAAGACGTCGTCAAAGACGATCATTGCCTCGACAAGTCCGCGGTCGGGGCGGTTGGACGGGAACTCGGCGGGAGACCGCCCACCACGGCCCGGCCGGCAGATGAGGCTCACCCCCTTGGCGTTCGCGGGAACGGCGAAGGCGACAGCGTACTCCGATTCATTCTCCCGCATCTGGCGGGTAGGAACGACCAGAATCTCGTTGGCGGCGGGGGCGCCGGTGATATGGATCTTGGCGCCCTTGACGATGATGCCGTCCTTGTTCTGATCGACTACGTGGACATAGTAGTCAGGATGGATCTGCTGCGAGGGGACTTTGCTCCTGTCGCCCTTGACATCGGTCACGGCGCCACAGAGCATGAGGTCGTTCTTGCGGAGATACTCCAGGTAGTTGCGCGCCCGCTCGCTGTACTCCGGCTTCCCCATCTGATTGGCGGTGGCCATGATGGCGTTGAGACAGTCGGTGCCGATGTCCTTGCCAAAGGGCAGCCCACCGGTGAGCCGGATGGACTGCTGTACCATCTGCATCCTCTTGTCGATATCTTCGGGTGTCTTGGGGGTAGTGAAGTAGCGACTGATCGGCTCGCCGGTGTCGGGGTGAGCAGCGACGAAGAGATCGCGGATCTGGGGGTCCGTCGACTCCGTCAGTTCATAGTCTCCAGCAGCCGTGTCGGTACCGATCTTGAGTATGGGGTGGGTCGTAACATCCTCTACCTTCTCGCCGAACATATAGACGCGCCGCCCGTCCCTCAGGCTTTGCCTGTACTCCTCTGGTGTGCGGATTGCCATGATTTATCTCTCCTTTGCTGGACTGCTGCCTATTCGATGAAACTGACCAGCCGGTTATCGAGGACCAGCGCCCCGGATGGCGCCTACAATAGGCCAAGATAGACTAGAAAACAAGGCACCTGACAACGGCCGTACCAGTGGGATACCAGCGGCGGAATGCGCTAGAATGTGTATCAATGACAGGAAGAGATTCGACAATGGGTCAGGAAGAATTCGAGGGCCTAACGTACGAGTTGCCACCCATACGCCCTCCCAGCGAGGCCCATTCGCTGCTGGTCAGGGTGATGCGGGGCTGCCCCTGGAACTACTGCACTTTCTGCTCAGTGTACAAGAACCTGCCGCGCAAGGAGATGCTGCGATCGGTGGAGGAGGTAAAGGGCGACATCAGCGCCCTCCGGGCCAGCGCCGAGACCGCACGCCGACTCGGGTACAAGGCGGAGCCGCAGACAGCGTTCCTCGCCGACTCCAACGCGATCGTGATCAAGACGGATGACCTAGTGGAGATAGTCACTTTTCTCAAGAAGGCATTTCCATCGGTGGAACGGATAACGTCATACGCGCGGGCGAAGACTGTGCTGGCAAAGGGGATAGGCGATCTGAAGAGGCTGCGCGAAGCGGGCCTGGGCCGGCTGCACATGGGTTTGGAAAGCGGGGACGACGAGGTGCTGGCACGGGTCAAGAAGGGGGCGACAGCGCTGGAGATGATAGAGGCGGGCAGGAAGGCCAAGGCTGCAGGGTTTGAGCTTTCGCTGTACATCATGCCTGGGTTGGGCGGAAAGGCGAGATCGGACGAGCACGCGCGAGGGACGAGCACTGTCCTAAACGCAGTCGACCCGCACTTCGTCAGGGTGAGGCCCTTCCACGTGGCTCCCGGCTCGCCGCTGTACGACGAGTTCATAGCCGGGCAATTCGACGCGATGTCGATGTGGGAGATGCTGGCAGAACTGCGACACACGGTGGCAGAACTAGACCTCACCGGCAGCATATGCTTCGATCACATGATGAACGCGCCAATATTCCGCCAGGACTGGGACGGGTATGAGTTGCCCGAGGCCAAGGGGCACCTCCTGGCGCTTATGGACGACGCCCTGGCCTCAGCGCCGAGAGACAGATCAGGTAGATATCCCAGCGGAGTAAGGTTGTTCCCTGATAGACCGGCATTTCCATAATGCAGAAGAATCTAGGGAGAACACCGCAAGGACAGGCAGGGATGCCTTGGAGAGGAGGCAGCCGGGTTCCGGCTAGAGCCCCTGCCTCACGAAGGATCGTAGTGACTACACTGGTCTACAGTCTCTTGGTGTTTGTCTGGGCAGCGGCCTCACCGTTGAGTGCGCCCCCGACAAGAGCCGCCAGCGGCGTCGACCAGGCATGCAGCAACGTCTTGCCAGGCAGCACCGCTGTAACCCTCTCCTGGCCGCGGGCCACCGGCGCCCATCAGGTCTGGCTTGATCTGAGCTTGTTCGACAATGGTTTCGAACCTGGCACCTATGCTGCAGCAGGCCCGTTCAGCCCTAACACAACCTCCTACGTCTGGCAGAGCATCAGCCCCGGCCTGCCCCATTACTATCGCGTGAATGCGCTCTACGCTGACGGCTGGCACCTTCTAAAGACGGGCAGTTTCGTGTCCGGTCAGTGTCAGTGGGGGCCAGCGTCCATCCATTGGACAACGCAAGAATGCAGCACAAGCATGCCGGGTAAGGTAAAGGTCTCCTTCAACTGGGCACCCAGCCTCACCCCCAATTCCCAGCAGTGGCTAGACCTGAGCCAGTTCAATAACGGTTTTGCGCCCAACACCTTTGTGGGGATGGGACCGATCGTGGCAGGGGAGTCCAACTTAGTCTGGGACGGGTTGGCACCGGCAGCGCCGCATTACTGGCGGGTGAACTCCCTAACCGCCGGCGGCTGGCAGTCCAGCCAGACGGGCACCTTCACAACGCTGAGTTGTAGCATGCCGAATGCGCTGGGAAGCGCCGCCGCTCCTAACCCTGGGCTGATTCAACTGCGGGATGAGTTGACAGCGGAGATAGCAGCGTCGGGGATAAACGCGGCTGTCGCCGTTACCGACCTGCAGACAGGCGAGTCGATAGACGTGAACGGAGAGACCCCCCGGCTTGCCGGCTGCACGCTTAACTGGTTCGTCTTGCTCTCGGTTGTGATCGATCTTCAAGAGGGTCGCTATCCGGAGGGAGACGTGGGCACGCTCATAGCCGAGACGATCTACGGCAGCAACCCGATAACGGCCCACGCCCTGCTGATCAAGACAGGCGGAAGCGTCCCGGCAGGTGTGACCAAGATAAACAACCTCCTGGCCCGGTTGGGGATGCGCAACTCTGTCTTCGATCACCCTCCAGCTTACCCGGACGAATACTCCCTAAAGGGATGGCCCAACATCGTCACGGCAAATGACGTGAACCGCGCCCTGGCATCGTTCTACCACGGGGCGATCGTAAACATCCCCTGGCGCGACTACTTGCTCGACAAGATGACAGGGGTGAAGCCGGGCCTACAGTATTTGATCCCGGCTGGAGTGAGTTACGGAACAGTGTCACACAAGAATGGCTTCAGTTGGGTGCCCGGCGGCTGGATCGACAACGACATCGGGATCGTCATGTTCGACAGCGGCGGAGTGACTTACGCCTACGCTATCTCGTTCTTCACACAGGACGTGCCGACGAAATACGATGACATACCGCTAGGACAGGCAGTGTCCAGTATGGTGTGGCAGTACTTCGTGAACCGCTACTGATCCCGAACCACGCTTCGCTTTGGCGCAGCCCAACTCCCCCTCAAGCCAAGTCATCATTCGCTTTCCCCACATGTCATTCACTTGGCTTTCGGGCAACCGCTATCAGGTTGACCCGCAGCGAAGCCAGGAGCGAAAACCGGTTCACCAGGCGCTCATAGACCACTCCCAGTCGATAGGCCAGCGGATGAAAGGCTAAATACTCCGGCTCCGTCTCAAACCTCTCGATCTTCTCCACGCTCAGGCCGACACCCTCCAATAGCCTCCTCAGCCGCCCGGCGGTATTCGCCCGATAGACAGTGGGGAAGATGTCGCGCTCCCCTACACCCCGCGACCGGTTGAACCTGACGTGCAGGCGATGGGGAAGGATGCCCGCCAAGAGCGGGACGTAGTGGAAACGATTGGGAGTGAGGAGCAAGAGCCGTCCTCCCGGCTTCAGGACGCGCGCCATCTCTCGAAACGCCTCCGCCGGACGCGGCAAGTGCTCCACCACGTGGCTGGTCAGGACGACTTCGAAAGAGACGTCCGAGAAGGGAAGGGTCTGTACATCGCCAAGCACCGAGCGCTGGATGTTGGGGTTATCGCGGAGCTGAGTCGTGACGTCAACCCCAACGATCAGGACGCCGGTAGAGCCAACGTCATAGCGGAAGATGCGGCCGCTGCCGCAGCCGGCGTCCAGCACAAGAGAACCGTCGGCGACGTACTCCCGGATCACCTCTTCGAAGCGCTGATACATGCCGCGGAAGTCGGGTGGATAGAATTGTCGCCTTAGGTCGTCCTTTCGCCACCTGAACTTCAGCACTTGTCTAATTCATCTCCTGGGAGAAATCTTAACTGATGGTGAGCCTGATCGGGCAGCCGCCCCAAGGGCATTTTAGCGCTAGATCGCTTGCAATGGCACTGCTGACATGATATATTAGCGGCAGACTTGGAAGCTCTTTTTCGGGAGTGGGTGGAACCCACTTTTTTGTTGGCCGGACTTCGAGCCTGAGCCGAGGGGTCTTTGGTCGAATGAAAAGCGACTTTCTGATGGCGATAACCCAACTAGCGGCAGAGAAGAACCTGCCCAAGGAGATGGTGCTGGAGGCGGTGGAGTCCGCTCTGGCGTCTGCCTACAAGAAGGACAACCTCGAGGCCAGCAACGTCGTGGTCCGGATCGACCGCGAAACGGGAGCGGTGCATGTCTTCACCCAAAAGACCGTTACAGAGGAGGTCACCGACTCTCGAATTGAGATGTCGGTGGAGGAAGCCCGGTCACGCAAGCCTGATGCCATCATCGGCGATATTATTGAGACCGAGACTAGGCCTCAAAATGGCGGCCGCATCGCCGCTCAAACAGCGAAGCAAGTGGTCCTGCAGCGTCTGCGGGAGGCGGAACGGGAGGTCGTCTTCGAGGAGTATTCCGGGAAGGAAGGCGACATCGTCTCAGGCGTAGTGCAACGGTTCGAGGGGAAGAACGTAATCATCGACCTGGGCAAGGCGGAGGCGGTCCTGCCGCCGGCCGAGCAGGTCAAGATAGAGCACTACCGGCCAGGACAGCGCCTCAAGCTCTACCTCCTCGAGGTCTTTAAGTCGAACAAAGGGCCCCAGGTCACCGTCTCTCGGACTCATAAGAACCTTCTGCGCCGCCTGTTCGAGCTGGAGGTGCCGGAGATCTTCAAAGGGGCGGTCGAACTGCGTTCCATCGCTCGCGAGCCGGGATACCGGAGCAAGGTAGCAGTGTCCTCGTCCCAGGAGGGGATCGACCCGGTTGGCGCCTGCGTGGGCCTGCGGGGTATTCGGATTCAGAACATTGTCAACGAGCTGAACGGGGAACGGATAGACGTTGTCCAGTGGGACGCGAATTCATCCCGCTTCGTCGCCAATGCCCTCAGCCCAGCACAGGTAGTTAGAGTCAGTGTCAACGAAGCGGAGAATACCGCCTCCGTAGTGGTGCCCGACCGGCAGCTATCGTTGGCCATCGGGAAGGAAGGCCAGAACGCCCGCTTGGCGGCCAAGCTCACGGGATGGCGTATCGACATCAGAAGCGAGTCGCTCGCCGAGCAGGAGGGGCTCGCCGGAGCGCCGCCCACGGCTGCCACGGAGGAAAAGGAGGCCATTGCAGCGGAGGTACCAGCAGCGACTCCTGCCAAGCGCAAACGAGGCGCTGCCGCAAAAGAGGAACCGGCCATGGCGGAGCGACCTCTCACCCCCGAGGAAGAGGCCGTGCTCGCCATCGCTGAGGAGGAGGTCGAGGCAGCAGAAGAACCTACGGCAGAAGAGATCGGCGAAGAGGTTGCCGTGGAGGCTGCCCCAGTAGCGGAACCCATCAAGCCTCAGATCCGGTTCGCTGAAGAGTTGCTAACGACCACCGCCGCCCCGGCTGGAGGCAAAGTCAAGCGGGGTAAGGGGAAGAAGGGCGTCTCCAAGGCAGCGGACGAGGCCGAGGCGATCATCAAGCCTAAGAAAGCGAAGAAGACGAAGGCACGGCGGCCCGTCATCGACGAGGAGATGGACGATTTCATTCCCTGAGTCGAGCGACCGGCGCTGCCTTCTCCAGAGTGTCTGAGCCGTGGATAAGAAGATTCAACCCAAGACGCGGCACATACCAGAGAGAACATGTGTAAGTTGCCGGGAGACGGCCAGTAAGAAAGGGCTCATCCGGATCGTCCGGACTCCCGGGGGGGGCGTCGAGGTAGACGAGACCGGCAAGAAGGCGGGACGAGGTGCTTATCTCTGCCACCGCTGGGAATGCTGGCAGGAGGCGCTGAAGCGAGAACGGTTGGACAAGGCCCTACGCATTAAGCTTTGGGAGGCGGATAAGGATGCCCTTAAGGCCTATGCCGCAGAACTGTTCAAACCCGCTTCCCCAACCCCCTAGGACGACAACCAAGAATATGCCTGCTAACTGAAGACAGACTGGGTAATGAATAAGCAATCCGGCGCTACCAAGACAAATACCAAAGCCGACCCGGACTCCGGGGCCAGCGACGACGGCAAGAGCATCGAGATCCCTCGTACTCTGACCGTCAAAGACTTGGGCGATCTCGTCGGCATGTCGCCGATCGAGGTGATCAAGGAGTTGATCAAGAACGGGGTCATGGCCAGCATCAACCAGGTCATCGACTACGACACGGCCGCTATCATTGCACACGACCTGGGGTTTGAACCCGAGCCAGCGGCGGGGGAAGCGCTCGAAATCGCCCCCCTGGAAGAGGCGGCACCGGAGGCCCTCAGCGAGGAAGAAGCCGCTGCCCTCAAGCCACGGCCTGCCGTGGTAACAATAATGGGACACGTGGACCACGGCAAGACTAGCCTTCTGGACATCATCAGAGAGAGCAATATCACCGCCGCCGAGGCCGGCGGCATGACTCAGCATATCGGCGCCTACCAGGTGAAGGTGAACGATCAGCGGATCACTTTCCTGGATACGCCCGGCCACGAAGCGTTCACAGCGATGCGAGCCCGCGGCGGCAAGGCGGCCGACATCGCTATCCTCGTCGTAGCCGCCGATGATGGCGTGATGCCCCAGACCGTAGAGGCGATCGACCACGCCAAGGCGGCGGGTGTTCCCATAATCGTGGCTCTGAACAAGATAGATCTGCCAAACGCCAACCCGGACCGAGTCAAGCAGCAGCTCGCCGAGCAAGGGCTGATGCTTGAGGAGTGGGGGGGCGAGACGATTTGCGTCCCCGTCTCAGCCAAGACCCAGGAAGGTATTCCCGATCTGCTGGCCAACATCCTCGTCGTTGCGGAAGTGGCCGACCTGAAGGCGAACCCTGACCAGCCCGCCCGAGGCGTCGTAGTCGAGGCAGGCATGGACACTACCCGCGGACCGATGGCAACAGTATTAGTGCAGACGGGCACTTTGCGACTGGGAGACGCGGTGATCGTGGGGGAGACCTCAGGAAAGATCAAGGCGATGTTCAACGAGCACGGCCGTCACATCAAGTCGGCTGGGCCGGCGGCGCCCGCCAAGATCCTCGGCCTGGGCACTGTCCCGCTGGCCGGGGACATAGTCGTGACGGTGAAGGACGAACGTACAGCTCGATCATTCGTTCTGGAGCGGCAGCGGGAGCGAGAGGCGGCAGCCCTCAAGGAACAGCGACCCGTCAGCCTCGATACCCTGTTCGGAGAGATATCGGCCGGTAAGGTCAAGGAGTTGAACGTTATCCTGAAAACAGACGTGCAGGGAAGCATCGACCCGATCCGCACGTCCCTGGAGCGGTTGAGCACAGAGCAGGTACGGGTGAAGATAATTCACTCCGCTTCCGGAAGCTTAACCGAGTCGGACATCATGCTGGCGCTCGCGTCCAAGGGTATAGTCATCGGCTTCAACACACATCCCGAACCAGGCGCTCGCCGGCTGGCAGAGATAGAAGGCGTCGACATCAACCTCTACAGGATCATCTATGAACTGGTAGACAACGTGGAGAGGGCGCTCAAGGGCCTTCACGAGCCCGTCTACAAGGATGTGATAGAGGGACAAGTCGAAGTAAGGCAGGTATTCAAGATAAGCCGGCAGGGGAACATCGCCGGCTGCTTCGTCCGGGATGGCAATGTGACCCGCAGCGCTCTTGTCAGAGTCCTCCGAGGCGACGAAGTCATCGTCGAGACCGACGTGGCCGCCCTTCGACGCTTCAAGGATGACGTTCGCGAGGTACAGGCCGGCTACGAGTGCGGCGTGAGCCTGACGAACTTCGATGCGTTCGTGGAAGGCGACATCCTCGTCTTCTACCACCGCGAGCGGGTCAACTAGGCGATAGCACCGTCTGTAGGCCCTCGTCATCTGGATCTACCAGCAATCCTCGATACCGGAGAACCCCCAGACCATGACCCGACGAATAGAACGCCTCAATGAGATATTCCGGCAGGAGATCAGTGATCTCCTGCGCCGTCAAGTCAAGGACCCGCGTCTCAGCGTGTTCATAACCGTCACGCGGGTCGACATCTCCCCTGACCTCAGTCACGCCAGGGTGTACGTGAGCGTGATGGGCAGTGAGGAAGAGAAGCGGGGAGCTCTGCGCGGCCTAGACGCCGCGGCGGCCTTTATCCGCCACGAGTTAAGACCACGGCTCGCTATGCGCCGGATACCTCTTCTCACCTTCCGCCAAGACGATTCTATGGAACAGGGCGCGCACGTCCTTGACCTCCTCGATGAGGTCGGTGAGCAGGAGAGCGACGAGGATTGACCGAGAACGGTATCCTGAACGTCTGCAAGCCGAGGGGTTGGACATCCCTTGACGTGGTCCGGCTGGTGCGCCGCTACAGCCACGTGCGGCGGGTCGGTCACGCAGGAACGCTTGACCCGGCGGCCGAGGGCGTCCTGCCGGTGTGCTTGGGCCAGGCGACCCGTCTAGTGGAATATCTCCTGGACTACCCCAAGAGCTACCGGGCGCGCATCCGCCTGGGTATCGTGACTGACACCTATGATGCAGAGGGAACAGTAGTCAGCACCGCTGACCCCTCGTCGGTCACACGGAAGATGGTGGAGCAGCTACTGCCAGCGTTCACCGGCGAAGTCACGCAGGTGCCACCCATGTTCAGCGCCCTCAAACGGGACGGAGTACCTCTCTACCGATACGCCCGGGCAGGGAAGACAGTGGAGCGAGAGCCCCGGCCAGTGCGCATCTACCGGCTTGAACTGATTGATTTCGAACCTCCCACGTTGACCGTCGAGATGGAGTGCGGCCGCGGCGTGTACCTGCGGACGTTCGCTCACGACCTCGGCGAGCATCTGGAATGCGGCGCCCACCTGGAACACCTCGTCCGTCTCTCCGTGGGCCCTTTTTCTCTGGATTCGGCGGTGGGGATCGAAGAACTGCGAAATGCCTTCGACGAGGGCTCCTGGGGTGATCTGCTGCACCCCTTGGATTCCGTCTTGTTGAACCGGCACGCGGCTATCCTCGGCGAGCAGAACCAGCAGTTAGCCGCTTGGGGTCGTACGGTCGAGCTAACACCCGTACACCCAGAACGGATCCGCGTGCTCACTGAGGGCGCCCTCTGCAGGGCTTATTCGCTCGACGGACTTCTTGTCGCGCTTCTTCGCTATCAGGGGGATAGCTTCCTTTGGCGGCCGGAAAAGGTGTTTCCCAGCCCCGAAAAGCCGGAAAAAATGCTCTAAACGTCGTTTCTTCCGCCGGAATCTCTTGACAGGCGCCGTAGAATCGCTATCATTCAAGAAAAGCTATCGTTTGAGTTCGGCGGGGTGCCGTTTCATAGCAGGGCATTGGCCCAGTTAACTCAAGGAAGGGGGAAAACTGGATGCAGGCATACTGTCTAAAGTGCCGTCAGACGAGGGAGATCAAGAACGCACAGCAAGTCAAGATGAAGAACGGGAAGCCGGCGACACGAGGTGTGTGCCCCGTTTGCGGCACCAAGATGTACCGCATCGGCAAGAGCTAGGTCGCGCAACAGGAATAGCTCCTCCAAGACCGTATCTAGCTCGTACTCCAGAATCAAAGGCAGGATGGCGGCTGCTCGCAGCCGCCATCCCGTTCGTCTTGGATGAACTCGCGAGGCTAGCTTGCTGCCAGGTGCCTCAACTGCTAGAATGCAGCGGGTCTTGGCCAACGAACATCCCCCAGACCATCAAGTTCAGTTCGGGCAGGAGCGTGCAAGGTGGGAAAGATAAATGTAGCAATCATTGGCGTCGGGAACTGCGCCTCTTCTCTGGTGCAGGGTGTCACTTTGTACCGCGATCTGAAGGGCTCCCCAGTGGTGCCAGGCATAATGCACGCCAACCTGGGAGGCTACGCGATCGGTGACATCAATTTCGTCGCAGCGTTCGACATCGATGCCAACAAGGTGGGGAAAGACCTCTCGGAGGCCATATTCACATCCCCCAACAACACCTACCGCTTCGCAGAAGTGCCGCCGCTGGGCGTCCGCGTCCACCGTGGCATGCTTCATGACGGCCTGGGCAAGTACCTATCGCAGATAATCAAGAAAGCCCCCGGTCCGACTGACGACATAGTGGGCATCCTGAAAGAGACAGAAACACACGTCGTGATCAATTATCTCCCGGTTGGCTCGGAAGAGGCGACCAAATGGTACGTGGAGCAGGTGCTGACCGCCGGCTGCGGCCTCATCAACTGCATACCGGTGTTCATCGCCAGGGAGCCCTACTGGCAGGCCCGGTTCAAGGAGCGCGGTCTGCCGATCATCGGCGATGACATCAAGTCGCAGGTGGGGGCAACGATTGTGCATCGAGTATTGACGCGCCTCTTCCGCGATCGCGGCGTGCGCATCGACCGCATGTATCAGCTCAACTTTGGCGGCAACACCGATTTTCTGAACATGCTGGAGCGGGAGCGGCTGGAGTCAAAGAAGATATCGAAGACGAACGCCGTTACGTCCCAGCTAGACTACGAGATGCCGGCGGACGACATCCACGTTGGGCCCAGCGACTACATCCCCTGGCTCCTGGACAGGAAGTGGTGCCACATTCGAATGGAGGGTACGACCTTCGGTAATGTGCCCCTGAACCTTGAGCTCAAGCTGGAGGTTTGGGACAGCCCCAACTCGGCGGGAGTTGTAATCGATGCCGTTCGTTGCTGCAAGCTGGCGCTCGACCGCGGTATCGCCGGCGCCCTCACCGGTCCCGCCTCCTACTTCATGAAGTCGCCCCCCAAGCAGTTCACCGACGACAAGGCGCGAGCAATGGTGGAGGAGTTCATCGCCAAAGGCAAGGCATGATAGTCTACTGGGTATTCCGTCTCATAATCTTCCTGGGACGACCGTTTCCCCCCAAAGTCGGCTACTTCTTCGCCCGCATCATCGCCGACATCTGCTATCCCTTCTTCCGGCTTGAGCGACGGGCCTTGAAGGATGCGATGTCACGCGTGCTCAACACCGACGACGAGGCAGAGATAAGCCTCGCCTGCCGGCGCTCCTTCCGCAACTTCGGCAAGTACGTCGTGGACTTCATTCATTTCCTCGATTCGACACCGGAGGAGGTGCGAAGCCGTATCGTGTTCGAGCACCTGGAGCGCGTCGACCAAGTGATGGCGGAGAAGAAGGGCGTGATGTTCATCACACTGCACTTCGGCAACTGGGACATGGGGGCAGCCGGCCTCTCAGCCTATGGCTATCCGGTGAACGTGATTGCAGAAACATTCCCTCACTCCCGAATGAATGCCCTAGTGCAGGGGTCACGCCGCCACCTAGGGATGAAGGTCATCCCGATGCAGAAGGTCGGGCCCGGCGTCATCAGGGCGCTACGTCGCGGCGAGGTCCTCGCTCTACTGATCGACGCGCCGGAGCCGGGAGGAACCGTTAGCGTAGATTTCTTCGGCGCCCCCAGCGAAGTGCCGGCAGGGCCCGCCCGCATAGCTCTCCGCACGGGAGCACGCGTGATGCCCGCGGTCTTGCTCAGGGTGAAGGGGGAGGAGGACAAGATCCATCCTCTCGTGGACTTTGACCTTACGTACGAGAAGACAGGCGATGAAGATGCGGATGTGCGCCGCTTGACCCAACAGATCATGTCCTCGTTGGAGCGCCTAATCCGTCACGACCCCGACCAGTGGTTCATCTTCCATTCTTTGTGGAACCGCACGGCGAAGATGCCCCAGACAGAGAGGACGCTGGCTCCCGAACACCAGAACTAACCCCTGCCAATCCATGCTTAAGTACCTCGCGCTTCTCTTCACCTACAGACTCCTGGGATGGCTGCCTACACCGGTGGCCTACTTCATCGCGGATCGAGCAGCGACGGCCACCTACTACCTGCGAGGTAAACTACGCAACACTGTCCAGCAAAACCTCCGTCAGGTAATGGGGTCAGAGGCCACCCCCAAGGAAGTGCGCAGCGCAGCGAAGAAGGCGCTCCGCAACGTAACCCGCTACTATGCCGACCTTCTCCTTTTGCCGCGTATGAACATCCCCAGATTCATCGAGGAGCGGCTGACACTCCACAACCTGGAGTACCTGACCGATGCGATCACCTCGGGCAAGGGAGTGATTATCATCAGCGCCCACTACGGAAACCCAGAGCTTATCCTTCAGGCAGCGCGGACCCTGGGGATAAACTCCCTGGGGATCACCGAACCTCTGCAACCGAAGCAGATATCTGACTTCGTACACCGGCTGCGGGCCAGCCAGGGGCAAACGTTCCTTCCCGTAAGCTTCTCGACGATAAAGGAGGCGATCCGCTGGTTGGGAGAAGGCAGGGCGGTATCGATCTTGTGTGACCGGGACATCCAGCGCACGGGGATAGTGATACCATTCTGCGGCGCCGAGGCTCGCCTCCCCGTCGGAGTGGCCCAGCTCGCCATGCGCACGGGGGCGACGGTGATCCCGATGTTCAGCCGAAGAATGAAGGGGAACCACTTCGAGGTGTACACAGAGCCGCCGGTGGAGATGACGATGACGGGTAACGAGGCAAGCGACGTCCGGGTGAACACCCTGAAGATAATCTCCTACATCGAGAAGTACTTGCGGTTCGACCCCGGCCAGTGGATAGTGATGGAGCCGATTTGGCGAGAAGACGAGGCCAACAGCCGTCAGGCCGATGCGCCGGCTCGGAGAGTTCAAGTATAATAGCGTTCTGGCACTGGTGAATGAGGTAGTAATGGACAGGTCTGCAGCTCCCACGATAGAGGCTACGGTCAACGACCGCTCCGTCGAGAATCCCTGGGTGCTCGAGACGATAGGCTGGGGCGGCGTGATGCTCGACATCGGCTGCCACGGTAGTGAGTATCTGCCGGAGATGGCCGCACGGGCCAACAGGGCGTACGGCCTGGACATCGAACAGGTACCCCATGTCGACGGCGTCCAGATGGTACGGGGCGATGTCATGAACCCGCCGCTGAAGCCGAGGAGCTTCGACGTGATCGTCTCGATCTCTGCCATCGAGCACATCGGTTGCGACTTCTATGGCCAGATCCCCTCTGAGGACGCCGACATGACGGCGATGCAGCAGATCAGGGAACTTCTGCGGGATGATGGGCGCCTGCTGATCTCGGTGCCGTACGGTCGGGGTGCGACCCACGCCTGGTTCCGCGTCTACGACGCCTACCGGCTGCGGAGGCTGTTGCACGGCTTCCGCCCGCTATCGATCCGCTACTACCGCCGCAATGGCAACCGGTATGAGCGCTGCATGGCGGAAGAGATTGCCGATGCCGGCTTCGACCTCGCCGGGTTCCGCTCCGACGGGCTGGTCTTAGCAGAGCTGGCAAAAGGCCCCCTAACCCAAACGTTATCGCCCCTGGAGACCGGCTGCGCCAGGGCCGGCGGAAGAGGCTGAAGGAACCATGATTAGAGACGAGATTGCGCAATTGGTGGCCGACGCCGCTCAAGAGGCACGAGAGCAGGGAGACCTGCCATCGGTGGGGCTGCCCGACATCGAGGTGGAGCACCCACAGAGGCCGGAGCACGGCGATTACGCCTCCAGCCTCGCCTTGCGCCTAGCGCGAACCGGTCGCACCAAGTCGCTGACGCTCGCCGAGAGCATCGCCCGGCACATCAAGGCGCACGAAGCGGTGGGCGAGGTCAGCGTGGCGCCACCCGGCTTCATCAACTTCCGCTTGAGCGACGCCTGGGTATCGCGGCAGATCGAGACCATCCTCGCGGCGGGGGAGACATTCGGGAACCTGTCCCTCGGCGGCGGGCAACACCTGCAGGTGGAGTACGTCAGCGCCAACCCCACGGGGCCGTTGCACGTCGGGAACGGGCGCTGGGCATCGATAGGCAGCAGCCTGGCGAACGTCCTCGAGGCGGCAGGGTACCGAGTGGAGCAGGAGTACTTTGTCAATGACATGCTGACGCAGGTGGAGGTCTTCGCCCGGACGTTGCATGCGCGCTACCTGCAGCTCTTCGGGCAGAAGGTGGAGATACCTCCGGACGGCTACCCCGGCGAATACGTGGTCGAGCTGGCGCAGGAGATCAAGAAGGAGTACGGCGACCGCTTCCTGGGGCCGTGGGAGTTCGGACGCGACCCGCCGCCGGAGTTCCGGGACATCGGCGTGAGCCGGATGATGGACTCGATCCGCGACGATCTGGCGGCGATGGGCGTCACGTTCGACGTGTGGTTCCGGGAGTCGAGCCTATATGGCCACGACAGTCGCTACGACAAGATGATGGCGGTGCTGCGGAAGCAGGGGTACGTATCCGAGAAGGAGGGGGCGGTCTGGTTCACCAGCAGCGTCCTCGGCGAGGACAAGGATAACGTGCTGGTGCGCTCGGCGGGGACGCCCACCTACTTCGCGTCGGACATCGCCTATCACTACGACAAGTTCCTGGTACGGGGGTTCGACCGCGTGATCAACATCTGGGGAGCCGATCACCAGGGGCACGTGTCGCGGCTGAAGGCGGCGGTAGCGGCGATGGAGATCGACCCGGCGCGGCTGGACGTGATCATCGGGCAGCTCGTGACGCTGAAGCGCGGCGGCGAGACGGTGCGCATCTCCAAGCGGGCGGGAGAGATCGTCACGCTGCGGGAGGTGGTCGACGAGGTGGGAGCGGACGCCTGCCGCTTCTTCTTCCTGACACGCTCGGCGGACGCGACGGTGGAGTTCGACCTGGATCTGGCCAAGCAGCAGAGCGCCGAGAACCCCGTGTACTACGTCCAATACGCCTACGCCCGCATCGCCGGCATCCTCAACCTGGGGCAGGAGCGCGGCATCGACTTCGGGGACGGCGACGTGGGCCTTCTCACCCATCCGGCGGAGCTGGCGCTGGTGCGCAAGATGCTGCTGCTGCCGGAACTCATCGAGCTGATGGCGCGGACCCTGGCGCCGCACCATCTCCCCCACTACGCCCTCGAGCTGGCAACGGCCTTCCACGAGCTGTACGAGCGCTGCCGGGTGGTGACGGACGACATCCCGCTGACAAAGGCGCGGCTGAAGCTGGTGGCGGCAGCGCGGATAGCGCTGGGGCGGTCGCTGGCGCTGATGGGGGTTAGCGCGCCGGAGCACATGTAGGCGGGGCAAGCCCAGAGGCTACGGCCAAACCCCATTTGTTTTTTTGTTCCGTTGATTTTCGCATTTTCTTTTCGCTCCCCCGAATCTGCGGGAAGCGTTTCGGCGGAATTGACTCTGCGAACTGCTGCCCTCCCAGATTCGACGCAGCCCCATCGAGAGGCGAAAACTATTCGCGGCTTGGGAATCTGCCGGTGCAGCAGGTAGATTCGAGGGTTGCGGAATACAATTCACTTTTTCACCCTGTTGATGGCTATTGATTTCTGCGCCGCAGGCTGCGGCGGGGCAGGTGCGCCGAGGCTGGAAAGCCTCGGCTACGGCGGCACGGCATGTTAAGGGTAGCAGTTCGGGGTGGGATCTCTAAGGGGGAAGTGACACCAGCAGCGCGTGGGCGCGAGACTTACCAGACATGCCCTTGACAAACTATTGTGGGCGAATTATGCTTGCGCCATCCCCGTCATGTGACCCGACACGGCGCCGCGCTGAACTCATCGGAGGCGGGCGAATGAGGCACAGACATCCCGTCGCGATCCTTGTTCTCTGCTTTCTCTCGCTGGTCTTGGTCGCGCTTCTCGTCCCCCGGCGGGCAACCGCCGACGGCGTGCTTTACCGCGACGAGGTCTTCGACTCGGTCACCGTCACCAGCGACATCTCGTACGGGCAGGCAATTGACGAGGACGGCGAACTCGATACCCTTCACCTCGACCTCTATGAGCCGAGGGGCGATACTGAGCCTCTGCGCCCCGCTCTCGTGTGGATTCACGGCGGCTTCTTCAGCGGCGGCGACAAGGAAGATGATTTCGACGTCGAAATCGCAACCGGCTTCGCAAGACGCGGATGGGTGACTGTCTCCATCAACTACCGCCTCCGCGACTACATGGACATGCCCCAGGCGGCCTCTGCTGCCGTTGATGCCCAGCACGATGCCCAGGCCGCCATCCGCTGGCTTCGGGCCAATTCCACCGCCTACGGCATCGACCCCAACCGGATTGCCGTCGCCGGTTTCTCCGCGGGCGGGGTCACAGCGCTCAATGTCAACTACAACTCTTCCGACCCGGGCGACAGCGGCAACCCGGGCTACCCTTCGGACACGTCTGCCTGCGTGGACATCTCCGGATGGATGAACGTCGCGTTGATGGAGCCAGGCGAGCCGCCGGCCCTAGTCATTCACGGCAAAGAGGACCCGTGGATTGGGTTCGACGCCGCGTTGGAGATCGTACAGCGTGCCGCTGAGACGGGCGTCTCCGTAGAGTTCCACCCACTTGAGGAGGCGAGTCACAACGTCTGGACGTGGTATCAGGAAGACATCATCCTCTGGATGGCCAACTTTCTGTACGCGAATGTAATTCAGCTCCCGCCGCCGGGGCAGGACACCGATGGCGACGGCGTGCCCGACGCGAGCGACAACTGCCCGGTCCTGACCAATCCCAATCAGATGGACACGGACGACGGTGGCGCGGGCAACGCCTGCGATCCGGACGACGACGGGGACGGCGTATGGGACGAGCGAGACAACTGCCCTCTAGTCTCCAACCCCGACCAAACCAACACGGATTCCGGGCCCATTGACAACGGGCCCAAACTCACCGGCGACGACATCACTAACCCCTTCGAGGACAATATCGGCGATGCCTGTGACGGCGACGCCGATAACGACTGGCTGAGCGACGCCGATGAACCGGCGCACGGCACCAACCCCTACAACCGGGACACGGACGGCGACACCGTCCTCGACGGCGCCGAGGTCATCCTCGGCTCTAACCCTCTGAACCGGGCCAGCAAGCCAAACCTTCAGCCGCCCAACGACAGCGACAGCGACGGCCTGCCGGACAACATCGAGACGATATTCGGCTCAGACCCCAACAACCCGGACACGGACGGAGACAGCATTAGGGACGACGTCGAGGTCAAGGGCTGGGGCACCTCGCCGGCGGTGAAAGACAGCGACGCCGATAACTGCGAGGACTGGATCGAGATAGCCTCCATCAATGCCGACAAGCAGGCCAACCTCTTTGACGTTCTGTGGGTGACGAGGATGGCCTTCGGTCTGGTGCCACCGCACCTGGGGCTTGACCTTAACAAGGACGGAGTGGTGAACATCCTCGATGTCAAGATGGTGTGGAAGAACTCAGCGCTGGTGAGGCCACACGCGCCCTGTCCCTGAACCGCACCACTCGTTGTTGACAAAGAGCCCCGCGCCGTGGTCGGGGGCTCTTTTGGGGTTCAGCTGCGAGACGGGCGACTCGCCGCCAGCCTCATGTTCCCCCTCGCGCACGCGAGTACGCTTTTCTTTAAGGGCGTAGCGTAGGGCGCGAAGAGGGCGTTCGATGTCACTCTGTTTGTTTCTGGTGTACCCACCGATTCCGACAAGGTTCTGGACATTGACAAGAACGCTGCCAACAACATCCTGGACGTGGTGGCGTCGGCGAGGAACTCGTCGCTGCTGAAGCCACACAGCCCGTGCACACCGGAGGGATAGAAGCCGTCATTCCATCTAGCATTGAATGTAGGGCCGGGCACAGAGTCCCGGCCCTACCGCATTTGGGGGATGGCGGGCGAGACGCCCGCCCCACGGTTGCGGCTAGGGAGTAGATGCGAGATGTGGTAGCATCGATGGGAGCGGGCCGGCCGGCTCGGGGGAGGCGGCAGACCGGCTCGACTTGATATCCAGCTTTGGCTACGTTTCGGAGAACCTAGAAGAGGGCTACCTAAGATGACCACCGGCTTACATTTCACGAGCGAGGACTGGGCGCGCACAGAACGCGACTGGGCGGCATGGTGGGAAGGAGAGCTGGAGCGGCCGCTGGTGCTGATAAACGACTTCGTCCCGCCGGAGAAGCCACTGCCGGAGATGCACTTTTTCACCAGCAACTTCCCCCTGGAGATGCCGGCGGAGGAGGTGGTAGAACGCATAGAGGCCTTCATCGAGGCGATGCGCTGCTACGGCGATGCCTTCCCCCGCTGGTTCCCCAACTTCGGCCCAGGCATAGCGGCCGGTTTCCTGGGAGCCAACGTGCACACCACACAGCGGACCGTCTGGTTCGACCCGCCGCAGGTATCGGATATCTCTCAGTTGCGCCTGGTGTACGACCCCGACAACGTGTGGTGGAAGAGAGTGCGAGACCTCACCGTCGCGGCCGTGCAGCGCTGGGGCGACCGAATCGCCGTCGCGCACACGGACCTGGGCGGCAATCTCGATATCCTGGCATCGTTCCGGAAGACGGACCGGCTGTTGCTGGACGTCTACGACACGCCGGAGGAGGTGACGCGCCTGGTGGAGGAGATCACCAGCGCCTGGCTGCGCTACTACGATGAGCTTTACGCGATCATACGCGAAGGCCGGCGAGGGACGACACCCTGGGCGCCGATCCTGTCGAGCAAGCGCTGCTATATGCTGCAGTGCGATTTTTCTTACATGATCTCGCCCGCCATGTTCGAGCGCTTCGTCTTGCCGGACTTGACGGCGTGTTGCGCGGCGCTAGACCACGGATTCTACCACCTCGACGGTGAGGGGGAGATCCGGCACCTTGATCTGCTGCTGTCGCTGGAGCGGCTGCGCGGCATCCAGTGGATTCCGGGCGACGGGGCGCCGCCGCCGGAGGAGTGGCTGCCGCTGCTGAAGCGGATCCGGGACGGCGGCAAGCTCTGTCAGTTGTTTGTGAGCGCCGAGGGAGCGATGACGATCGTGCGCGAGCTAGGCGGCCGCGGGTTCGCGCTGCAGATCCTGGATCTAATGAACCAGGAGAGGGCGGCGGAGTTCCTCACAGCGCTGGCAGCAGCCGATGCCGGGGCGCGGGGGTAGGTGGCGCGGAAATGGCGAACCCAAAGGTATGGCGGGAGGACTAAAGTCCTCCCCTACATTTCCTTCGGGGATGGCAGGCAAGCCCGCCCCACGATTCATCAGAGAAACTAGCGTCCTTGCCAGCCCTGATTCCCCGTGCTACGATCCTCGTAGTCGAGAGAGACATCGCGTCAGGAAGAAGACGGGCCTACTCTCGATTGCAGGGAGGCACGCCGCTATTATGTCGAGTCGACACTTCAAGCTGCCGATCGGAGAGAGCGGCGAGGACGCGCTGGCGATGGCACGCCGCTGCGTCCTGGCAGGCGGGCGCTTGGCGAGAGAGCGCTTCCGCCAGCCGACGGAGGTCGGCGTCAAGGGCCGCGGCAATATCGTGACGGAGACCGATCTGGCGATCGAGTCGCGCATCGCCGCCCTGCTGGCCAGGGAGTTCCCTAATCACGTCCTGCTGTCGGAGGAGAGCCACGCCCACACCAGCGCCGATGAGGGCTGGACGTGGGTGCTGGACCCGCTGGACGGCACGCGCAACTACGCCAGCGGCATCCCTTTCTTCTGCACGAACCTCGCGCTCAGCCACGACGGCGAGCCCGTCATTGCGGCAACGTACGACCCCGTACACCGGGAGCTGTTCTCGGCAGTGAAGGGCCAAGGCGCTTGGGTGAACGACGAGCCGATCCACGCGTCGAACCAGCCGTCGCTGCAGGCGTCGGTGCTAGGGATCGACATGGGGTACAGCGACGTGCGGGGCGCCTACATGCTCAAGCTGCTGCAAGGGCTGTGGCCGGGGATGCAGAGCGTGCGCATACCGGGGAGCGCCGCGCTGGGGCTGGCCTATGCGGCGTGCGGCCGCTTCGATCTCTTCGTCCACAACTACCTCTTCCCTTGGGACGTGACGGCCGGTATCCTTCTGGTCAGAGAAGCGGGAGGCGCGATCACGGACCGGGACGGCAACCCGGTGAGCATCGAGAGCGAGGGGGTCATCGCCGGCGGGCCGATGGTGCACGCCGATTTCCTGCGGCTGGCGGCAGGCAGTCCCTGGCGAGATGGGGAAGCGAAACAAGAGGAGATGTAAGCAGCATGGCCGATGAGATACCGCTTCCACCACCGCAGATAATTCCGCCGCTGCCACCACCGATCTCACCACCGCCCCCTTCCACGCAGCCGCCACGACGACCGCTCCCACCCATCGACCCGCGGCAGTCGCGGGGGCGCTTCATCGTATGGGCAGGCGTCTTTGTGGTGATCGTCGCCATCGTGATCGTCGGGCTGGTCGCGCTGGCCGGTCTGCCCGGTGGGGGCAGCGGCAGCGACGGCGACAAGGCGACTCCCACGCCGGCGGAAGCGACGCCCGACGCGTCGGCGGGGGCGGCAACAGCGCTGGAGAGCTACGTCCGCGATGTGCTGGCCCTAGAGTACGCCGGCGATTGCAGCGCGTCGATACTGCCGAAGGGCGAGGGCAGAGTCTGCTCGACGTTCAAGGGCGAACGGCTGGGGCAGCGGGCCTACATCCTCGGGGCCAGCTCATATGAGTCCACAACCTGGGTCTTCCTCCGCCAGGACGGGGGCAACTGGCAGGTCTACGCGACGCAGCCGGTGAAGCCGGACACGGCGAACGTGCCTGGGGCTCCCTGGCCGCTGGAGAAGGGGGCGAAGGTGATCGTGCTGGGGACGGGGAACTGTCTCAACGTCCGGGTGTCGCCGGGGATCAACGAGGCGCCGGTGGACTGTCTGGCGGACGGTGCGGAGGCCACCATCGTCGAGGGGCCGGTGGAGATGGACGGCTTCCAGTGGTGGCGTCTGGAGGACCGCAGCGGCTGGGTGGCCGGCGACTGGCTGCGCTATCCGGAGGGGCCGGCGACGGCGACGACCACGCCCGCAGCCGTGACTCCCACGCCGGGACAGTAGGCTCTTAAGGCAACGCTTCTAGCGAATGGCGCGGCGGTGGCGCTCGACGAAGCGACGCATCCGTACGAGCGCCTCTTCGATGAGCTCGTAGGACTGGGCATAGCAGGCGCGCACGTGGCCGACGCCGCAGGCGCCGAAGGCCGAGCCGGGAACGACCGCTACTTTCTCCTCCATCAACAGCATCTCAGCGAAAGCCTCGTCGGTGAGGCCGGTGGAGGTAATCGAAGGGAAGGCGTAGAAGGCGCCCCGCGGCTCGAAGCACTTGAGGCCCATGGCGTTGAAGCCGTCGACGATGAGCCGGCGGCGGCGGTCGTACTCGGCGACCATCCCCCGGACATCCTCTTCGCTGTTGGTTATCGCTTCCAGACCCGCGTACTGAGCGACGGTGGGGGCGGACATCATGACGTACTGGTGGGCCTTCATCATCGCTTCGATGAGGTCGGCGCGGGCGGCCACATAGGCGAGGCGCCAGCCGGTCATGGCGTAGGCCTTGGAGAAGCCGCCGAGGAGGATGGTACGGTCGCGCATGCCGGGCAGGGCAGCGAAGCAGGTGTGCTCGACGCCGTAGACGAGGCGGTCGTAGATCTCGTCGGAGATGACGAAGAGGTTGTGCTTGCGAGCGACCTCGGCGACGGCGAGGAGGTCTTCCCTCTCCATCACAGCGCCGGTTGGGTTGCAGGGGTAGCCCATGAGGATGGCCTTGGTGCGCGGGGTGATCCGCGCCTCGAGGTCCTCGGCACGCAGCTTGAAGTCGTGGGCGTCGCTGGTGGGCACGGGGACGGGGACGCCGTCGGCTATGACGACGCAGGCGGGATAGGCGACGAAGTGAGGGTCGTGGCAGAGGACTTCATCGCCGTAGTCGACGAGGGCGCTGAAGGCGATGTTCAACCCCTCGCTGACGCCGGTAGTGACGATGATCTCGTTCGCCGGCTCGTAGAAGATGCCGTAGTGATGCTCAAGGTGGCGGGAGATCGCCTCGCGCAGCTCGATGATGCCGTAGTTCGAGGTGTAGTGGGTCTGCCCCTCCTCGATGGAGCGGATGGCGGCGTTGCGGATGTTAGCAGGCGTAACGAAATCGGGCTGGCCGACGCCCAGGGAGATGACGCCCTCCATCGTAGCCAGGAGGTCGAAGAAGCGGCGGATCCCGGAGGGGGAGAGACTCTCGATGCGCCGCGAGACCTGGCCGCGTCGGGTGCTGTCCGGTTGATGAATGGTGTCTGACATTACTTCTCAACTCCTAGCCATACGTCTTTATGCGGGTAATAGTACAGCATTGATGGCCGCGCGGCCTACCTCTTGCCGATTCGAATCTCGGCTGCGCGAACGTAAACGTCGGAATTGGCGGGCAAGAACGGCTAGGATTTGGTAGCCAACGCTCTCGCGTCTCCTAAGGCTTTGGCGACTTGGATTGAATAACCCTCTTGGTTCTCGCTTTTTTCGTTCGGATCGCCTTGCCGATTCTGGCGGACGCCGCGGGCACGACGTATAGATGCTCCAGGATTTGCCAGGTAAGGTCACATAGCGCCTTGGCCTCATCGCTGGACAGGTCATCAAGGCCATCGTCGCCTGGATGAGCGCCATAGTTCGAGAGAACTCGAATGTTGTGTGCCAAAGCAGCCAGCATAGGTGTGAGCTCACCCGTGGTGGCGAGTTCGTCAAGTTGGTCGGTCAGCTTGCCCTTCTTCACACCCCTGTCGATCGCTGCTCCCTGCAGTGCTCTCCGGCAAAGAACAGCCGAACCCTTGAAAGCGCCAACGGCGAAGCATAGCCGAGCCTCGACATAGTCTTCACCCACCTGTTTCTTGCTGATGTCTGGGTGCGGCTCCATCTGCAATGTTGGAAAGACGGAGTTCACCTTTTCAGGGTAAAGGTAGTCAAGCAGAAGGAAGACTGGCTTCTTACAGTTCTCACATCTGCCCAGGCGCCATCTGTGGCCTCCGTATGTGAATAGGCGGGCTAGTGATGATATCAAGCTACTGTCGATCAGCCTGCTCGCCTCTTGGCCAAACCACAGGATCGTCGAATCCAGCTTCCCGTCATCCATTGGAAAGTGGGTTATCTGGGCTACGGCCTGGCAGTGTGGGCAGGTGGCACTAGGCATCTCTCACCTCCGATGCGCGGTAGTCAGGCGTTCGACGGCGTCGCGGGCCGTCGCTCATCCGTTGCTCACTCCCAGCCATACGTCTTTATGCGGGTAATAATACAGGACTAGCCGTTCCTGGTCTTCCAGGGTGACTTCGAAGACCAAACGCTCTTGCTGGCGCCACTGAGCGTCGATGCTGACGACGGCGACGCGGCGGCCCTCACGCTCTACCCACTGCGGCCGCTCGCCATAGCGACCGCCGGAGTAGCATCCCACGCGGATTAGCTGCTCGACCAACCCAACCTTCCCGTCAGACTTCTTGAAGAAGCTCCAGGGTAAGACTGTAAGCGACCCCGACGGCGCGGAGGCAGACTGTGATACGGACATCAGACTCGCGGAACTTTTGCAGCCCTTCGGTAGTACTGAGGTCCATACCGGTCAGGTCGCGGCAGCGGAGGTTCCCCATCTCATCCTGGAAGGCGCGCAGGAACCGGCGGCCCAGGCGGAGAGCCTCATCATCGGACTGGGTGAGGTCGTCACGGCCATGCTTGATACCGAAGCACATGAGAGCGCCGGCAGCAGCACCACAGACCTCGCCGCTGCGGGCCATGCCGCCGGCGAAGGGGCTGGCGATGCGGGGTATGAGCTCGTTCTCGATACCCAGCTCTCGGCACACGGCCAGGAGCACAGCCTCTGAGCAGTGATAGCCCTGGGCCAATAGTTGTTGGGCCGGGTTCAGGTCCATTCGCATCCTCCTGGAAAACGGCAGCCCTAGAGTGAAGGGCGGGCCTTGTGCCACTCCGTCGCTTGTTCGTAGGCGTAGGCTACACGAAAGAGGGAAGCCTCGTCAAAGGGCTTGGCAAGCACCTGGACGCCGACGGGCAGGCCGTCGGAGAAGCCGCCGGGGACGGAGATGCCCGGTATGCCGGCGATGTTGGTGGGCAGGGTGAAGATGTCGCTTAGATACATCTCGAAGGGGTTGTCGACCTTCTCGCCGAGGCGGAAGGCTGGTGTGGGAGTGACGGGCGTCACGAGCACGTCGTACTTGGCGAAGGCGGCGTCGAACTCGCGGCGGATGAGGGTGCGCACCTTCTGGGCCTTCAGGTAGTAGGCGTCGTAGTAGCCGGCGGAGAGGGCGAAGGTGCCGAGCATGATGCGCCGCTTGACCTCGTCGCCGAAGCCGTACTGGCGGGTCTTCTCCATGTTCTCCCACATGCTCTCGCCTTCTTGGTAGGAGAAGCCATACTTGACGCCGTCGTAGCGGGCGAGGTTAGCCATCGCCTCGCTGGGGGCGATGATGTAGTAGACGGCGAGGGCGTAGGCGGTAGAAGGCAACGAGACATCCCAGTCGACGGTGGCGCCGAGGGAGACCATGACATCGATGGCTTCGTTGACAACCCGGCGCACGCCCGGATCCATCGCGTCCGGCAGGTACTCCTTGGGCACGCCGATGCGCACGCCCTTCAGGTCGCGCTGAAGGGATTGTCGGAGGTCTGGCATCTCCAGAGCCGCTGAGGTGGAGTCGCGCGGGTCGTGGCCGCCGATGCAGTTGAGTACAAGGGCGGCATCCTCCACGTCGCGGGCCAGGGGGCCTATCTGGTCGAGGGAGCTGGCGAAGGCGACGAGGCCGAAACGGCTGACCCGCCCGTAGGTGGGCTTCAGGCCGACGACGCCGCAGAGGGCTGCCGGCTGTCTTATGCTGCCGCCGGTGTCGGAGCCGAGGGCGACGAGGCACTCGCCCGCCGCTACCGCCGCCGCCGAGCCGCCGGAGGAGCCGCCAGGGACGCGGTCGAGGTCCCAGGGGTTGTGCGTCGGGAAGAAGGCAGAGTTCTCGGTCGAGGAGCCCATGGCGAACTCGTCCATGTTTGCCTTGCCGACAAGCACGGCGCCAGCGGAGAGGAGGCGCTCCGTGACGTGGGCATCGTAGGGTGGGACGAAGCTCTCGAGCATGCGGGAGCCGCAGGTGGTGGGGACGCCCTTCGTGCAGATGACGTCTTTGATGCCGACGGGGACGCCAGTAAGGGGTGTGACATCGCCGCGGGCAATGCGGGCGTCGGCCTCGTCCGCCTGCTTAAAGGCCAGCTCCTCGGTCAGGGTGACATAGGCCTTAACCTTGTCCTCAACCCGACGAATACGGCCGAACACGGCCTTTGTCAGCTCACGAGAGGTGAGCTGCTTCTTGTCTAGGAGGTCGCGGGCCTCATGTACGGTGAGGTAATACGGTTCCAGAATCTCCTCCTCAACGGTAAACAAAGAGCGGGCGGAAAGCCGGCCGGTTCAACGCCGCTATTCCAAGACGGCCCGAACTCGGAACAGACCGTCCTCAGACCGGGGAGCGTTGGCCAGGATATCACCGGGAGGGAGAGAGTCCCGGGCTTGGTCAGGGCTGAAGACGTTCTCCAGGGGCAGGGTGTGAGCAGTGGGAGGCACGTCATCGGTGTTGAGCTGCCGAAGGACATCAAAGTGGTCGAGGATCTCGGATAGCTGCTCCTCGAACTTGACTTTGTCCTCTTCGCTTAGAGCGACGCGCGCCAGCTTGGCGATATGCTCGACCTCTGCCCTGGTGAGACCCAATCTCCCCTCCTCAGGTATCCGTCGATTCGGATTATAGCATCGCCGTTGGAACGGGGGCAACGCGTAGATAGGCGACGTTGAACATCCGGTAGGGCTCTGCTACGATGATCACGTTGGGGGCAAGTGAGGGCGGAGATGGTAGAAGCTGCTGAAAGAGCGGCGGTTCTGGGCCGGCCCAGCTATGTATGGCAGTCGGGCCAGGAGCGCCGACTGGCCCTCATTCGCCGCTACGTCGATTTGGAGAACGCGCGCATCCTAGACGTGGGGTGCGGCATCGGGACTTATGTAAACAGGCTGAGGGGCCTCTCGGAGCACGTCTACGGGATCGATATCGACGAGCAGCGCGTACGGCGCGGTTCTATCACCCTCCCCAACCTGGCGCTCGCCGTGAGCGAGCATATGCCCTTCCCCGACAGCAGCTTCGACGTTATCCTGCTTCATGAGGTGATTGAGCACGTATCGGACGATGCAGTGACTCTCCAGGAGGCATGCCGCGTCGTGCGGCCGGGGGGCAAAGTCGTGATCTACGCACCAAACCGGCTCTATCCCTTTGAGACGCACGGAATCTACTTGGGGAAACGCTACATCTCCGGGAACATACCATTTGTCAACTATCTGCCCGGTTTCCTGCGGCGACGGCTGGCGCCTCACGTGCGCGTCTACAGCACGGGCAGCCTGCGATCGCTGACCAGCAAGTTGGATGCTTCTTGGGTGGCGCACACGGTAGTCTACCCGGGCTTCGACAAGATCGCCGCCCGCAGCGGGCTAGTCGCAAAAACGCTACGAGCGATACTCTACAGGCTGGAGAATACCTGGTTCCGAGCCTTTGGTCTCTCACATTTCCTCGTCCTGGAGAAGCGCGAGGCCATTGGAAAGGGGTACGAGGGTGGCTAGTCTGTTCAAACGCCACCGCTGGCGCTCCCGCTTCCGCAACGGAAAGAACGGGAACCGCCACATCAACAAGTGGCTGGCGGTGCCGCTCATCCTGTTCGGAATCATGGTCGTGGGGGCAGCGGCCGCCACCGTCGCCGGCTTCATAATCTACCGTAGCTACGCCGACGATTTGGTGCCGATCGAGGAGGTGCTGGCACAGCAGTCGGCGGGAGGCGCCAAGATATACGACCGCAACGGCCGGCTGCTATACGAGTACATGGACGACCTAGCGGGGCTGCGACAACCGGTGCCTCTCTCAGGTGTGTCGAAGTACCTGATAGACGCCACTGTCGCCACAGAGGACTCCACTTTCTACTCCAATCCCGGCGTGAACATCAAGGGTCTCCTGCGGGCCGCTTATGAGAACTTCTTCCCCGGCAATCTGGGCTTCTTGAAGGGCACGGGCGGCAGTTCCATAACTCAGCAGCTGGTGAAGAACGTCTACATCTCGGAAGCGGAGCGGCAAAAGCGGTCGATCTCACGCAAGCTGAAGGAGACCGTATACGCGGTGGAGCTGACTAACCGCTATTCCAAAGACCAGATATTGGAGTGGTATCTGAACCAGATACCATACGGCGGTGTCTACAACGGCATCGAGGCGGCGGCACAGGGATACTTCGGCAAGTCGGCGAAGGACCTGACACTTGCCGAGGCGGCGCTCCTGGCCGGGATCCCTGCCTGTCCCAACTGCTACAGCCCCCGCGAGAACCCGGCCGCGGCTGTAGCGAGGCGCCATCAGGTGCTCGTTCTGATGCTGGAGAAGGACAAGATCACTCCTTTGGAGGCATTGGCAGCAAACCAGGAGCCGCTGCAACTGGCACCGAACTGGTTCTTCATCGACGCCCCTCACTGGGTGCTCTCCTACGTCGGGCCGGAGTTGGAGAAGATGTTCGGCCACCAGGCGTTGTACCGAGGGGGCCTTGAGGTCACCACAACCCTTGATCTGGACTTGCAGAAAAAGGCGGAGGCGATACTGGAGGAGAAGATCAGCGACTATGAGGAGACGGCCGGTGGCCATAACGGGGCGCTGGTGGCGCTGGACCCGACCAGCGGCGAGATCCTAGCCTATGTCGGCAGCCGCGACTATTTCCGAGAGGACATCCTGGGCGAGAACGACATGGCGCAGGCAGTGAACTCACCGGGGTCGGCGCTTAAGCCGTTCACGTATCTCACGTCATTCATGAAGCTGGGCTGGGGGCCGGGCACGCTCGTCCTGGACACACCGGCCAGCTTCACGGAGGCAGACGGGACGGTCTTCACACCCCGAAACCCCTCCGGCGACTACAAGGGGCCGATATCGATACGGACGGCCCTCGGTAACTCGCTGAATGTGCCCGCCTTCAAGGTGATCCTGGCCACCGGCGTGCAGGACGTGGTTAACACAGCGAAGAAGATGGGGCTGACCTCCCTCACCGGCAGCTACGGCCCTTCCTTCACCATCGGGGGCGTGGACGTCAAGCTGGTGGACATGGTCTTCGGCTACAGCGTCTTCGCCAACAACGGTGTGATGAGAGGAACACCGACGGTGCTCGACCTGCCGGAGGGTGACCGGAAACTGGACCCGATCTCGATATTGCGGGTCGAAGACG
>Ga0315286_10000444_pt1 | contig 34435 bp, 18 predicted proteins | sample YL17G10_0_MG_FD_205038 | JGI IMG/M metagenome (GOLD analysis project Ga0315286, IMG submission 205038) | Sediment microbial communities from Yellowstone Lake, YNP, Wyoming, USA - YL17G10_0 | ecosystem: Environmental > Aquatic > Freshwater > Lake > Sediment | place: USA: Wyoming | collected...
GCGCGCGTGCGTTCATGGCCGGAGAAGGTGGTGCCGGGCACGACGCTGTACGCGTACCTGCTGAACAACTACTGGCACACCAACTACAAGGCCGATCAGGAGGGCCCGCTGCGGTTCCGGTTTGCGCTGCAGCCGCACGGAGCGTTCGACGTCGTCGCGCTGCGCCGATTCAGCGACGAGCAGGATCAACCGTTGCTGGTCGTGCCGGCCGTTGCGGCAGCCCTTCCGGTGAAAGCGCCGTTCACGGTCGCGGGAGGCCGGGTGATTGCGGCATTGGTCGCGCCGGTCGATGCGGGAAAGGCGCTGCTCATCAGGCTCTACAATCCGACGGCGTCCGAAACGGAGGCTTCAATCCGGCCGGCCACCTCCGGCGCGCGGCTCTTCGCGGCCGACAGCCAGGGAACCGCCGAAAGGCCGATCGGCTCGATGGTCAAGCTCCCGCCGTATGCGACGAGGATGGTCAGGCTGGATCTTCGCTGAACGGCGCTGGTTCCCGCGGTCTGAAGACCCCGGGCTACACCAGATGCAGGCCGGGTCTTCAGACCCGGCACTCAGCGGGGGGCGCGATTCATTGTTCCCGCCCACGTGACGTGGGGCAACCACGGGGGGTTGCCCCTACGCGAGGGGAAAATGATCTTCGGCGTCGAGGATGGCGTCGAGGAAGCCGTGGTTGCCCCTACGCGAGCGGGGGATGATCCTCGTCCTCTCCGCTCGGCGTGACGGCCCGCCCGGTCAGGTACTGCCCGACCAGCGTCAGCGCCCGCTCGCGCGCCGCACCAGACATGTCGCCGGCGAGATCCTCGAGCGCGGTCCGCACGACGTCCCGGTGGTGGACGTCCAGACCGTACTTGGCAACCGCGTCCAGCCACAGGGTGTGAATGAGTTCGACGTCCTCTGGCGTCAGATGCGGCACGTGCGGCCCCAGCTGGAACATTTCGATCGAGCGGTCGCGCCTGCACACGACCAGCCGGGCCCGGAAGGTCTTGTCCTTCTCGACGCGGTCCCACGACTCTCCCAGCATCTGCGCGAGTTGCGCCGCGTTGAACTTGCCGGATTCACCCACGACAATTTCCGTCGACTGGAGACGCGTGGCCGTCTGCACGATCGCGTCGCCTGCGTTGCTGGACGGCACCACCAGCAGCTTTACCGGGCGGCCTTCGCGCTCGGCGATGGCCACGACCCTGGTGAACAGGGTCTGCTCGTAGTCCTTGAACAGGCGTGCGCTGTCGAAGTCGCGGTACCCGGTATTGGGCCCCTGCAGCAGCCGCACGGTCATCACGACGATGTCACGCGCGGCGTTGTCGGGGCCGTCCATCACCCACTTCAGGTGAGTCAGCGAGTTGGGATCGCGCACCGGCACCAGGACGCTGCCGGGTCGCACCGCCAGATCCTCCTGGCTCACGTCCGCTGACGGCTGCAGCTGGAACTGGTCGAGCTTATGATCCTCGCCCGCGCGCCGCCTGGCGGTCGCCCGCTCCGAGACCACGAACGCCACGTACAGCACGAGGGTAAAGGCAATCCCGGAGATCGTCGCGACCTGCTTGGTGAACAGGTTGATCATCGCCACCGACAACAGGGCCAGGGTGATGGCGGCGAGGCCGATCGGGAACTCGAACCCGCCAATCTTGAGATTGAGCGGCACCCGCCACTCGCGTGTGCCTGGCGACGTGTACCGCAGCACGACGAGCGCCACCGCCTGCAGCGTGAAGCTCCAGATGACGCCGAACGCGTACGCCTCACCCAGGATGTAGATGTGCCCCCCGCTCAGGATGACGGTGGCCAACTGCAGGCAGAGAATGAGGTCGAGGAAGCGGTGAGTTGTGCCGTACCGCGGGTGCGGGTGGCGGAACCACTGGGGCAGGACGCCATCCTCGGACACCCGGTTCAGCACGGCGTTCGACCCGACGATGCTGGTGTTGACGCCGCCCGAGAGAATCAGGAACCCGCAGATCACCACGAACGCCTGGAACGCCAACTGCAGGCTGTGCGGCCCGGCCAGGTGCATCGCGATGCCGGAAATCATGTTGCCGTAGTATTCCGGCCGGTCCTTATCCGGGATGAGCGCGGTGGCCAGGAAGCTGACCGACACGGTGAGCACAACGCTGTAGACGAACACGACCAGCGCCGCCTTGCGGAGGTTCAGGGCCTTGGGCGACTCAATCTCCCGGTACACCTGGGCGAGCGACTCGTAACCGCTCATCGCGAGGAACGAGTGTCCGAAGCCGATCAACAGCGCGATGGCGGTAAGGGCGGGAAACCGCGTGTCCTTCAGCCACCCAAGCGCCTCGTGGGTGAACGTCAGGTTCTCCCGGACCAGCGGCGGCGGCAGGTGCCCGCCGCGCATCAGCAGCGTCACGACTGACCACACGAGGAGGATCACGACCATCACGGTCGTGATCTGGATGATCTTGAGCGCGTCGCCGCTCGATTCGTGCAGGCCGTGCGTGTTGCGCCACCAGAAGTACAGGATCACCAGCATCGCGAAGCCGGCCGCGAGCATGTCCCTGGGGATCGGCAGCTCGACGCCAAAGCGGGCCAGCACTTCTCCCAGCAGTCCGATCATGTAGAGGCCGGCCGACACGGCGCTGATCGGGCCTGTCAGCACGTAGTCGAACAGCAGCGCCGACACCGACAGCTTGGCCATGGTGCCGCCCATGGCCTCCTTGACGACGCGGTACACGCCGCCACGGACGAACATGATCGAGCTTTCGAGGTAGATCGCCCGAACACAATAGGAGAAGAGCATGACGCCGAGGACGAACCACGGCGCTGCCTTGCCGACTGCCTGCTCCGCGATGCCGCCAGCGTAGAAGGCTGACGACCCCAGGTCGCCGAGCACGATGGCTGCGGCGCGCCACAACGAGATAAATGACAGCAGCGCGGTGGTCGCGACCACGACGCGGGTTGGCTGGATTCGGGACGGATTCGATTCGGACGCCATCCCCGCAATCTTAGCAGCGTTTTCGGCCGTGCCGATGAGGCTCTGGTCGGCTGGTCTCGGGCCTTTCCCTGGGATCGCCACGCTCCAGCGTGGCCTAGGTGGGACCCGGTTGATCTTGGCGGGGGGGTGTCGCCTGGGTGGTTCGTTCGACGTTGCGGGCAATCAGGTCCACCGCTCGATCGCGAGCGCCGGCCGACAAGTCACCGGCCAGTTCCTCAATCGCGGTGCGAACGACGTCTCGATGGTGGACCTGGAGTCCCAGCCTGGCAACCGCGTCAAGCCACAACTTATGAATCAGTTCGAGGTCCTCTGGGGTCAACGGCGGCGCGTGCAGACCGAGTTGGTACAGTTCGACGGCGCCGTTTCTCTGGCAGACGACCAGTCGCGAGCGGAAGTCCATGTTCTTGTCGGTCCGATCCCACGCTTCGCCGAGCATCAGCGCCATCTCGGCCCCGGACAACTTGGCTGACTCGCCGACCACGATCTCAGTGGACTGCAGCCGCACGGCGGTTTGCGCGATCGCGTCGCCGGCGTTGGTCGACGGCACGACCAGCAGTTTCACCGGACGCCCCTCGCGTTCGGCCACGGCGACGACTCTGGTAAAGAGCGTCTGCTCGTAGTCGGCGAAGAGGCGCGCCATGGCGAGGTCCCGGTAGCCGGTGTCGGGCCCCTGCAGCAGCCGCACGGTCATCACCACAATGTCGCGCTTGTCGGTGTCGGTGTGATTCAACACCCACTTCAGGTGCGTCAGGGTGTTGGGATCGCGCACGGGCACCAGCACGTTGCCGGCCCGTGCGGCCACGTCAGCCAGCCCCACGTCCGGGGTCGCAAGCAGCTGAAACTGGTCGAGTCCGCTCTTCTCGGCGCGGCGCCGGGCCGTGGCGCGTTCGGAGAGCACGAACGCCAGGTACACGAGGAGGGTGAAGCCCGCGCCCGCGATGGTCGCGACCTCTTTGGTAAACAGGTTGACGACCGCGACCGAGAGCAAGGCCAGCGTAATCGCTCCGAGGCCAATGGGGAGCTCGACCGACCCCATCCTGACATTGAGCGGCACCCGCCATTCTCGATGGCCCGGCTGCTTGAAGCGCAGCATCAGCACGGAGAGGGACTTCAGCGCGAAGCTCCAGATCACGCCGAACGCGTACGCCTCGCCGAGGATCACGATGTGTCCGCCGCTCACCAGCACGGTCAGCAACTGGAGGGCGACGATCATATTGAGGAAACGATGGGTCGTGCCGTACTTTGGGTGGGGCTGGCGGAACCACTCCGGAAGGACCCCGTCCTCGGACACGCGGCTCATGACGGCGTTGGCGCCGACAATGGCGGTGTTGACGGCGCTGGCGAGAATCAGAAACCCCACGACGACGACGAAGGCCTGGAACATCAGGCGCACGCTGTGCGGCCCGGAGAGGTTCATCGCGATGCCAGAGATCAGGTTGTCCGAGAACTGGTATCGCAGCTGGTCGGGTATCAGCGCCTCCGCCAGGAAGCTGACCGAAACCGTGAACACGAGGCTGTAGATGAACACGACCACGCCGGTCCGGCGGAGATTCAACGGCTTGGGTGATTCGAGTTCGCGATACACCTGCGCGAGTGACTCATAGCCGCTCATCGCAAGAAACGAGTGGCCAAAGCCGATCAGCAGGGCAACTGCGGTGATCGCCGGAAACCGCGTCCCCTTGAGCCATCCGAGCGCTTCGTCGTTGAAGTTGAGGTGCGCCAGCGTCGGCGTCGGAGCCAGCGCCCCGCCTCGCGAGATTAACGTGAACGCGGCCCACAGGAGCAGCATCACCACCATCACGGTGGTGACCTGCACGATGCGCAGGGCGTCGGTGCTCGACTCGTGAAGGCCGTGCGTGTTGCGCCGCCAGAAGTACACGATGATGGCCATCGCGAGAACGGCCGCAAACTGGTCCCTGGCGATCGGGAGCCGGATGTTGAAGTGGGCCAGCACCTCCGCGAGGAGTGCGGCGATGTACAGGCCGGCCGACACCGCGCTGATGGGTCCGGTCAGGACGTAGTCGAACAGCAACGCCGAGACCGAGAGTTTGGCCATGGTGCCGCCCATGGCTTCCTTCACGACGCGGTACACCCCCCCGCGGACGAACATCACCGAACTCTCGATGTAGATCGCCCGGACCGCCCACGAGAAGAGCATGACACCGAGGATGAACCAGGGGGCGGCCTTGCCGACGGCCTGTTCGGCAATCCCCCCGGCGTAGAACGCGGAGGACCCAAGGTCGCCGAGCACGATGGCGGCTGCGCGCCAGAACGAGATGAACGACAGCAGGACCGTGGTCGCGATCACGACCTGTGTCGGCTGCGGCTTCTTCAACTCGGACACCATCAGCACGATTCTAGCCCTTCGATTCAGAAGTTCGGCGACGAACTTGTTCGCCAAGGACCAAGGGCCAAGCCCAATAACCGCTCTCGCGGCGGCAGAATGGGCCGCTTACGCAGGTTTTGAAACCGTCTCTGGGAACATTCCTGTAGACTGACGGCGCCCCGGAGGAGGACCCGTCCATGACTGCCACCTGCCGCACCCGCCGCCTTGGTCTCGCTCTTGCTGGTCTTGTTCTCGTCGCCGGCCTGGCCGCCGCGCAACCGGCGCCGCAGCCGGTCGGGCAGCCCGCGCAGAGAATCGCCGCCGCTCCCGGGCCGTTGCCCGGCATCCTGACGCTGCGCGAGCAGGCTGCGGTCTACGACAGCTGGTTGAAGATCCGCCTCGAACGTATCCTGCCGGAGTTGATGCGGCAGGAAGGCTTCGACATGTGGCTGGTGATCTGCCGGGAGAACAACGAGGACCCGGTGTTCTCGTCGCTGGTGCCCTTCACGTCGATGTATGCCAGCCGGACATCGATCCTTGTGTTCACCGACAAGGGCGCCGAGGGTATTGAACGGCTGACGGTGAGCCGGTCCGGCATCGGCCAGCTCTACAAGAGCGCGTGGGAACCGGACAAGATCGATCAATGGGTTCGGCTCGCGCAGATCATCAAGGAGCGCAACCCGAAGAAGATCGGCATCAATGAGTCCGACACGTTCAACTACGGCGACGGCCTGACCGCAACGCTCAGAAAGAAACTGATGGCGTCGCTGCCTGCCGAGATGGCCGGCAGGGTACAGTCGGCGGAACGTCTTGCGATTCGCTGGCTCGAGCGGCGATCGGCCGAGCAACTCGAGGTCTATCCGCAGATCGTCGCGATCGCGCACGGCATCATCGCCGAAGCATTCTCGCGTCGCGTCATCACACCCGGCGTCACGACGACCGACGACGTGGTGTGGTATTTCCGCGAGCGTTCACGCCAGCTCGGGCTGACCAACTGGTTCCAGCCATCCGTGTCGATTCAGCGGCCGAAGGAGAGCCCCTACAAGGACAGCAACGTCATTCACCGCGGCGACTGGCTTCACTGCGACTTCGGAATCGTCTATTTGAAGCTGTGTACCGACACCCAGCAGGTGGCCTATGTGTTGAAGGACGGAGAGACCGACGCGCCGCAGGGCTTGAAAGACGCGCTCGCGCAGGGCAACCGGCTGCAGGACATCGAAATGGCCGAGTTGAAGGCCGGGCGCACCGGGAACGAAATCCTGGCGGCGGCGTTGAAGCGCGCGACAGGCGAAGGCCTCAAGCCCAGCATCTACACCCACCCGCTAGGTGTGCACGGTCACGCGGCCGGACCGATCATTGGCCTGTGGGACAAGCAGGATGGCGTGCCGGGACTCGGCGACTTTCCGTTGTTCGAAGATACCGTGCACTCCATCGAATTGAACGTGCGCGCGGCAGTGCCGGAGTGGGGCGGCCAGGAAGTGCGCGTGGAACTCGAGCAGGACGCGGTCTTCACGAAGGCCGGACCGCGCTGGCTCGACGTGCGCCAGACGTCCCTGATTCTGATTCGATAGCCACTCGTCTACCGGATCAGCAGGAACGGCAGGGCCGAACTGACGCCTTCGTACACGACGGCCATCTCGGCGGCGGGTCTCAGGGAGCGGATACCCTCGAACGGCGTTTTCGCAATCATGTCCCGGACTTGCCAGTCTCTTGACAGCGTGACCTTCATCGTCGCGTCTTCATACATCACCGCGTCGTCGCTCATCGAAAGGCGACTCTCGTGCCCGCGCTCGCGCCGCCGGATCGTGTCGCCGTCGATGTGGAAGGCATTGCTGTCTTCGGCCGCGAAGAGGCCGTCATCGAGAAAGAGCCGCGGTTTGTCCGTGTAGGGCTTGCCGTGATGGACGCAGAATGTCTGGCAGTTGTCGCACTCGTTGCAGAAATCGTCGACGTGCAGGATCTGGCGGTCCTGCACGATTAGGAATTCCTCGGAGCCGCTCACGACCAGCCGTCCACCATCCACGCCAACGACGGGAAGCACCCAGCGCACCGGGCGCATCGTGAAGGTGTAGTTCGACCGGTTCGGGCAGACCTCGACGCACTTGTCGCAGAACGCCGTGCATTGCACACACCGCAGTCCCTCGCGGCGCGCCTCGGCGTCGGTGAGCGTGGATTCGACCAGCCCGAACCCGACGCGCTCGGCCACGGGAGTCAGACTCGGTCTGATCTGTGCGATCTTGCGCGCCCTCGCCGCCTTGACGGCGACGATGTCCCGCGCCGACAGGCGCGCGGGAGGCGAAGACGGCGGCGAGCACGGCACTCCCAGGCGTTGGCAGATGGCCTCGGCCGCCTTGCGGCCGTCGGCGCACGCCGAGATGATGCTGCCGGGTTCAATGACCATGTCGCCGCCGGCGTACACGCGGTCGGGACCGGCACAACCTGTCGCCCCATCCACGATCACGCCGCCATTCGCGTGGCGCATCACCCGGCTTCCATCAAGAAACGCCAACTCGGGAAGTTGGCCAACGGCCACGATGACCGTGTCGCACGGCACGACACACTCGCTGCCCGGGATTGCCCTCGGCAGCCGCCTTCCGTCGGGCCCGGGTTCGCCCAGCTCGTTGCGCACGCAGCGGACGCCCACGATATTGGCGCCGTCGCGGAGGATCTCGACCGGAGTGACGAGCTCCTCGAGACGATTGCCCTCTTCGAGCGCGCCCTCGAGTTCCTCTGGAGCGGCCGGCATCTCCGGGCGGGTGCGCCGATACAGAATCGTCACCGGGGCGCCGACGAGACGTTGCGCGGTGCGCGCGGCGTCCATCGCCGTGTCGCCGCCGCCAATGACGACAGGGTGCTTCCCGATCGCTACCGCCTGCCCCCGACGAGCGCGATCCAGCAGGCCGAGGGCGGGCACGACGCCGGGGCCTTCGACCCCTGGCACGGGCAGCGGCGTGTCGCGCTGAAAACCCGCAGCCAGATACACGGCATCGAAGCCCTGGTCGAGCAGTTCCTCCGGCGGCGCGGTGATTCTCGTGTTGAGCGCGATCGTTACGCCGAGCGCGGTGATTCTGTCGATGTCCCTCTCGATGACCGCCGAAGGCAAGCGGAACGATGGAACCACGCGCAGCATGCCGCCGGCGACATCTCTTGCTTCGAAGATGGTCGTCTGCACGCCGTTGAGCGAGAGGAACGCGGCCGCGGCCAGACCCGACGGGCCGCTCCCGACAATCGCCACGCGATGCCGCGTCGGCGCGCGCCGCTTCGAGGCATACCCGGCGTGTCCTTGTTCTTCCGCGCTGCGCTTCAGCGCGCGGATCGCGACCGTCTCTTCGTAATCGTTGCGGGTGCACCTTGTCTCGCAGAGCCTCGTGCACACGTAGCCGGTGACGCCAGGCAAAGGATTCCGCGCCAGAATGAGCTCGAGCGCCCGGTCGTATTCGCCCTGCGCGATAAGCCACGCGTACTCGGGCACATCCTGCTCGACCGCACAGGCTTCGACGCACGGCGCCACAACGCAATCCCACATGCCCAGCCCTGATGCCACCTTCGGCAGGCCGTGCGGGAAGGCCTGCTTCTTGTACCGCCGATTCGAGAGCGCCACGGCGGCTGCGCGGCCGACGTTGGTCAGCCGATCCCGCGAGAAGCCGGCGAGACTCGTGGCGCCGGCGTCGCTCATCGCCGTGCCGATGTGCTCCAGCCAATTGGTGAGGCGCGTATAGCCCCCTGGCTTCAGCAGATCGGTACACCCGGTCACCGGCAGCGCGCCGCACGACAGGACGGTCGCGACATTCAGCGCGTCGACGCCCGCCGAGTACGACACGTGCAGATCACCGTTGAACGCGTGCAACAGCCTGTCGTACAGGCTCATCGTCACCGGGTAGAGCGCCCGCCCGGACATGTACATCTGGTCGCCGGGCAATCGGCCGGTGTGATTGCGCGTGGCCAGGGTGTTGCTCAGCTTGACGCCGAACGTCAGGCCGCGCGCCGCGCCCGCGCGCTTGAGCGCTGCGATCAGATCAATCGCTCTGTCGTATTGCAGGTCGTGGTCAAACGCGGCGTCGGGAATGTCGATCTCGGCAAAGCCCAGTTGCCGGTTGACGATGTCCCGAACCTCGTCGCGGCCGAGCAGCGTGGGATTGAGCTTGACCACGGTGTGAAACCCGCGCTGGTCCAGCAGATAGCGGGCAATGCGCTCGATCTCGTCTGGCGGGCAGCCGTGCATCGTCGAGAGCGTGACGCTGTTGACGATGCGGGTGGGAATGTCGACGTCGGCAAACCGGGGAAACTGGCGACGCAGGCAAGCGGTGATCTCGGCGATCTGGACGGACGCGTCAGCCATGACGTCCAGGAAACGCGCCATGCGCGGACTGGTGATCCCCTCGAAGTCGTAGCCCACGCTCATGTCGAAGATGACACCAGGATCGAGAGACGGCCCCGTCGTCTGGCTGTCCCAACCCAGCAGCCGGGGCAGGATGTGCAGGATGGCCCACGCGACGATGTACTCGTGTGCCGATTGCTCGAGCGTGAGCTCCTGCGACCATTCGACGTTGTAGCCCTCGTCGGTCATGTCGATGCACGGACGAGGGATCGTGAGCTCGTCCTGCACCTGAACGGTCTTCAACTCCATGAACCGGCCGCCACAGAGGTAGGCGGAGATGATGTTCTGGCTGAGTTGGGTGTGCGGCCCCGCTGATGGTCCGACCGGCGTCGCGAGGTAGTGGCCGAAAAGGTCGTGGACCGCGAACGGCGCGTCTGGCGCCGGCGTGTAGAAGAGCGACTTGTGGATGTCGAAGATCGAGCCGTTGCGCCCGTATTCCATCAGGATGCGGGCAAGTTGTGTCGCAAACGGCTGGATCCGCATGACATCGGACATGAGTGGAGTGCTCCGGGGCCGAGAATCGCCGGGGTCCGGCGGTCTCTGCAGGACAGCATACGCCACCGAGGTCTCTGTCCATTCGCGTCTTTCGGGCAGACGCTTGTATCATGTGCGCGTTGGCCTCCTTCGAATACTGAGGCCGATCCGTCAACGTCAGGAGGATTCCGATGGTACCGCGCGCCACTCGATTGCCGATTCACACGCTCGTCGTTCTCCTCGTCGCCGTCGGGTCCGTCATCGCGGTGGTCGCGCAGGACCGCGCGAGCCAGGCACCGGCGGCCGTCACGGCTGCCGACTACGCGCGAGCCGAGACGTATCTAGGTCCAGGCGTGTCGGGGCTTGTCGTCGGGGGCAGCGTGGCTCCGTCGTGGCTTCCAGATGAGCGCTTCTCGTACCGAAGCGTCACCGCGCAGGGCGCGGAGTTCATTCTGGTCGATCCGGTCAGGCGGACACGCGTGCCGGCGTTCGATCACGCGAAGCTCGCGGCGACTCTGGCGGCGGCGGCCGGTATCGCGGTCGACGCCAGGCAGTTGCCGTTTCAGTCGATCGAACTGTCCGCGGACGCGAAGACCGTGTCGTTCGACGCGGAGAAGCGCCGCTGGTCCTGTGACGTGGCCGGGGCGAAATGCGTCGCCACAGGCGATGCGACTGGCGGCCGCGGCGCAAGCGCCGGAGGGCGTGGGCGGGGACAGGGCGGTCTGGGACAGGCTGCCGGGCGAGGCGGCCGCGGCAGCGGCGCCGCAGGCGTGGCGTCGCCGGATGGCAAGCGGGCCGTCTTCATCCGCGACTGGAATCTCTGGGTGCGCGACGTGGCCACCAGTCAGGAGAAACAGCTCACCACCGATGGCGTGAAGGACTTCGGCTACGCCACCGACAACGCAGGCTGGGCCGGTAGCGATCGCGCGATCGTCCTCTGGTCTCCCGATTCGAAGAAGGTCGCCACCTTCCAGCAGGACGAGCGCGAGGTCGGCGACATGTACCTGGTCAACACCACGGTCGGTCATCCCACGCTCAAGGCCTGGAAGTACCCGCTACCCGGGGACAAGACGGTGGCGATGCTGCAGCGCGTCATCATCGACGTGGATGCGGCGCGCATCACGCGCCTGCAGATGCCGCCCGACTACCACCGCGCGACGATGGGCGACAACTTCAGCCTCAACGACATGAAGTGGAACCCGGACGCCTCGCAACTGGCGTTCGTGTCCACGTCACGCGATCACAAGCAGGCCATCTTCCGGATGGCCGACGCCGCCACGGGCGCGGTGCGCACGGTCTTCGAAGAAACCGTGCCCACCCACTTCGAATCCGTTTCCGGCTGGCAGATCCTCTGGCCGACCAACGAAGTGATCTGGTATTCGCAGCGCGACGACTGGGGCCAGCTCTACCTGTACGACCTGGTCAGTGGAAAGCTGAAGAATCAGATCACCAGCGGCGAGGGCCCGGTGGCGCGGATCACGCGGGTTGACGAGAAGACCCGCACGATCTGGTTCTCGGCGTTCGGCCGGGAAAAGGGCCAGGACCCGTATTTCCAGCACGTCTACCGCATCGGCATGGACGGGAAGACCTCTGTGTCGTTGTCACCCGACGATGGTGACCACAGTGTGCAGTTGTCGCCGTCAGGCCGCTTCCTGGTCGACACGTACTCGAAGCCGGACGTGCCGCCAGTGGTCGCACTGCGAGACGGCGATGGCAAGCTGGTGATGCCGCTCGAGAAGACGGACATTTCGAAACTGCTCGCGACCGGCTGGAAGCCGCCGATGCCGATCACCATGAAGGCGGCGGATGGCAAGACGGACATCTACGGGCTGCTGTTCCGGCCCATCAATTTCGATCCCACAAAGAAGTACCCCGTCGTCAACAACGCCTACCCCGGCCCGCAGTCGGGGAGCACGGGTTCGCGGTCGTTCTCGGCGGCCAGGGGCGATCGGCAGGCGCTCGCCGAGCTCGGCTTTGTCGTCGTCACCATTGACGGCCGGGGCACGCCGAACCGGTCGAAGTCGTTCCACGACGCGTACTACGGCGCCATGGGCCGCGACAACACGCTGCCAGATCAGGTCGCGGGCATGAAGGATCTCGGCCGCAGGTATCCGTGGATTGATCTCGATCGCGCCGGCATGTGGGGCCATTCGGGCGGCGGGTTCATCGCGGCCGACGCGATGTTCCGCTATCCGGACTTCTTCAAGGTCGGCATTTCGGAATCGGGCAACCACGACCAGCGGAACTACGAGGACGACTGGGGCGAGCGGTACCAGGGCCTGCTGGTGAAGAACGCCGACGGCACCGACAGCTACGAGGCCGAAGCCAACCAGACGATGGCGAAGAACCTGAAGGGGAAGCTGCTGCTCGCGCACGGGATGATGGACAGCAACGTCCCGCCCTCCAACACGATGCTGGTCGTCGAGGCGCTCATCAAGGCCAACAAGGATTTCGATCTGCTGCTGTTCCCGAACCAGGCGCATGGCTACGGCGATCAGTCGCAGTACATGATGCGTCGGCGCTGGGACTACTTCGTCAAGTGGCTGCTCGGTGCTGAGCCGCCGAAGGAATACCTGATCAAGCCTGCGCCGGCTGGCGGGCGCGGGCAGTAACGGAGATCCTCGTGTTCGCGTCCGCTTGACGAACGCCCGTTCAGGGCCGAGATTACTACTGCCCCCGTGACTTCAGGTCGGGAGGTGTGTGATGTCGATCCCCTCGTCCATCGAGCAGTTCGTCAAGTTGAACGGTGTCACCTACACGCCCATCCACCACCGCGTGGCATTCACGGCGCAGGAGGAAGCCGCGGCCGCGCACGTTCCTGGCCAGGAATGGGCAAAGACCGTGGTGTGCTTCGCCGACGACAAGCCTGTGCTGGTCGTCCTGCCGGCCCACTACGTGGTGGATTTCGGGGCGCTGCGCTCAATGACCGGCGCCAAAACGGTCCGCCTGGCCAACGAACGCGAATTCACGGGCCTCTACCCCGATTGCGAGACCGGAGCGATGGCTCCGCTCGGCCCGCTCTATGGTCAACCGGTCTACATGGACGACAGCCTGTTGAAGGACCCCGAGATCGTGTTCCACGCCGGCACGCATGTGGACGCGATGCGCATGCGACTGACCGATTTCGTCAAGCTGGTCCGGCCGCTCGCCGGGCACATCGCTGTCAAGACCCATCACTGAGTCGACATCGGCCCTCGCCCTCCGACTGTCCCTGCCGCCGCGCGTGGTAGCATGCGAGGGTCGGGGTGTTTGTCCCGCCAGACGTCCATCTTGCCGGGGTCACATCATGCGCAGAATCTGTGTGTCTCGTGCCGCCATCCTTGCGTCTCTCGCGATTGCTCTGGTCGCGTCGCTGTCATCAGCACAGCCGGCCAGGCGCGCCATCACCCTCGACGACCTGCACAAGATCAAGTCGGTCGGCGACCCTCAGCGGTCACCGGACGGCAAGTGGGTCGCCTATACGGTTGGAACGGTCGACGTCGAGAAGGACAAGCGCGATTCGGACATCTGGATGGCGAGTTGGGATGGCGCGCAGCAGGTGCGGATGACGTTCACCGCGGACAGCAGCGAGAGCGCGCCGCGCTGGAGCCCGGATGGCCGCTACCTCTCGTTTCTCGCGAGCCGCGGCAGCGAGGACGAGAAGAAGCGGGGCGCGCAGGTCTGGCTGCTCGACAGGTCGGGCGGCGAGGCGCAGAAGCTCACCGACGTCAAGGGCGGCGTGAGCGACTATTCATGGTCGCCAGACAGTAAGCGGATTGCGTTCGTTTCGAGCGACATCGATCCGAGCGATGAACCCGAGAAGATGGAAGGCTGGAAGCGCAAGACCGTGCCGCCCGTCGTCATCGATCGGTACCACTTCAAGCAGGACCGCGAAGGCTATCTCAAGAAGCTGTACTCGCACATCTGGGTGTTCGACCTCGCGGCGAAGAAGGCGGACCAGATCACCAAGGGCAATGCCGACGACAGCTCACCGGTCTGGTCGCCGGACGGGACACGCCTCGCCTTCGTGGGTCGTCGCGATCCCGACGCGGATCGCAACGAGAATTCCGACATCTACGTCGTCGCCGCCCGGCCTGGTGCCGAACCGACGAAGCTCACGACCTTCGTGGGTACCAACGGGGGACGGCCGGCCTGGAGTCCGGATGGCCAGTGGATCGCGTATCTGCAAGGCGACGAACCGAAGTACTCCGCCTACCAGCAGGAGACGCTGGCGATTGTGCCGGCGGCGGGCGGCCCCGTCAAACTGTTGACCGGCACCCTCGACCGCCCGGTCTCGGACCCATTGGTCTGGACGACGGACGGCAAGGCGCTGCTGTTCGAGGTGACCGATGATCGCATCAGCTATGTCGGCCGCACGACAACCGCAGGCGGTGCGGTCGAGAAGCTCACATCCGGCCGCCGCAACGTGTCGAGCTTTTCGCGGGGAACCGACGGCGCGCTGACGCTGGTGACGGGCACGGCCACCGAGATCGGAGAGGTGTACGCCTTCGAGAACGGCACGTTCCGCAAGCTGACACATCAGAACGACGCGTTGTTTGCCGAGCTTCAGCTTGGCGTCACCGAGGATTTCACATCGAAGAGCAAGGACGGCACCATCGTCAACAGCCTGATGGTCAAGCCGGGGTCATTTGCTGCCGGGAAGAAGTACCCGCTGCTGCTCTACATCCACGGTGGCCCGAACGGGCAGGACCAGCATCAGTTCAGTTTCGATCGGGAGTTCTTCGCCGCCAATGGGTACGTGGTGCTCGCAGTCAACTACCGGGGCAGCAACGGGCGCGGGAGCGCGTTCCAGAAAGCCATCTTCGCGGACTGGGGCAACAAGGAAGTGGTCGATCTGCTGGGGGCCGTCGATCAGGCCATCGCCGCGGGCGTGGCGGATCCGGAACGGCTGGGCATCGGCGGCTGGAGCTACGGCGGCATCCTGACCGACTACTCGATTGCGACCGACCCTCGGTTCAAGGCGGCCGTGAGCGGGGCTGGCAGCGCGCTCCAGCTCTCGATGTATGGCAGCGACCAGTACATCGTGCAGTACGAACGCGAGATCGGCGTGCCGTGGAAGAGCCGCGATCTGTGGATCAAGATCTCCTATCCATTCTTCCAGGCCGATCGGATCAAGACGCCCACGTTGTTCCTCGGCGGCGAGAAGGACTTCAACGTCCCGATCATCGGCGGCGAACAGATGTACCAGGCGCTCAGGAGCATGGGCATCGACACGCAGCTGGTGGTCTATCCCGGCCAGTTCCACGGGCTGACGGTGCCGAGCTACCAGCGCGACAGGCTGCAACGGTACCTGGCCTGGTACGACAAGTATCTGAAGCCGGCGAAGTAGCCCCGGCGGACGCGAGGCGGCGTCCATCAGCCCAAGCGGTCTCCGGGTTTACGCCCCGCTCTTCGCCGCAACCGCGTCGAGCAGGCGGCTGAACGCCACGTCGAACTGCTTCACGCCATCGGCGAGCAGGTGTGCGGTCACCTCGCGAACCGAGATGCCGGCGGCCTCGATCCCCCTGAGCGCGGCGGCGGCGTCCTCGGGCGATTCCCCGAGGCTGTCGCGGATCTCACCATGATCGCAGAAGGCGACGAGCGTGGCCGGCGGAATCGTGTTGACGGTATCGGCCCCAATCAGCTCCTCCACGTAGATCACGTCGCGGTACGCCGGGTTCTTGGTGCTCGTGCTGGCCCAGAGCAGACGCTGGGGCCGAGCGCCGCGCCCGGCGAGCGCCAGCCAATGAGGCGTGCGGAACGCATGCAGGTAGCGATGATAGGCCAGGCGCGCGCTCGCGATGGCCGCCTTGCCGGTCAGTTGGCTGAGGCGTCCCTGTTCGTTCTCGCTGGTCGAGGCGGCGGCCTTCTCGGCAAGCCTCGCGTCGATGACGCTATCGATCCGGCTCACGAAGAAGCTGGCTACGCTGGCTACCCGACTCACATCATTGCCGGCAGCCGCGCGCGCATCCAGGCCGGCGATGTACGCCTCGGCCACCTTCTCGTACATGTCGACCGCGAACAGCAGCGTGACGTTGATGTTGATGCCTTCGCTGATGAGCTGCCGGATCGCGGGGATGCCCTCGGTCGTGGCTGGCACCTTGACCATGAGGTTGTCGCGGCCGACCGCCTTCCACAACCGGCGGGCTTCATCGAGCGTGCCTTCCGTGTCGTCGGCGAGCGTCGGCGACACCTCGAGGCTCACGAACCCGTCGCGGCCGTTGGTGTGCAGGTAGACCTGGTGCAGGATGTCGGCGGCGTCCTGGATGTCGGCAATCGCCAGCGCTTCATAGAGCGCCTTGGGACCGGACACGCCTGCGGCGACATGCCTCGCCAGCGCGGCGGTGTAGTCGGCGCTGCCGGCAATCGCCTTCTCGAAAATGGCGGGGTTCGACGTCACGCCAGCCACGCCGTCTTCGTCGACCATCCGGCGCAGTTCTCCGTTCTCGATCATCTGCCGGCGGATGAAGTCGAGCCAGACCGACTGCCCGCGCGTCCCGAGCGCCTTCAACCGATTCATGCGCGAATACCTCCCAGCACCGTTCTGGCCACCTCCGCGACGTGCTCGGGAGTAAAGCCAAAGTGTTTCATGACGACCTTGAGTGGCGCCGACGCGCCAAACGTCTTCATGCCGATCACGGCCCCACGCGGACCCGTGTAGCGATCCCATCCGAGCGTTGTCGCGGCTTCGACGGCTACGCGGGCTTCCACCGCCGGCGGCAGGACGCTGTCGCGATACGCTCGATCCTGTTTCTCGAAGATCTCCCACGACGGCATGCTGACGACGCGAGCCGTGATGCCGGCCGTGAGCAGTTGATCGCGCGCGTCGAGGCAGAGCGTCACTTCGCTGCCGCTCGCGAGCAGCAGCACGTCGGGCGACCCGTCGGCGGCGTCCACCAGCACGTAGGCGCCCCTGGCGACGCCAGAAGCCGGCGCGCACCGCGTCCGATCGAACGTCGGGAGCGCCTGCCGCGTCAGCAGCAGGGCCACGGGGCCGCGCATCAGCGGCATGATGAGGCGCCACGCCTCGAGCACTTCGTTGGCGTCGGCGGGCCTCACCGTGATCAAGCCGGGCATTGCCCGCAGCGATGGCAGTTGCTCGACCGGCTGGTGCGTCGGCCCGTCCTCGCCCACGCCGATCGAGTCGTGCGTGAACACGTAGATGACGGGCAGCTCCATCAACGCGGCCAGGCGCAACGACGGCCGCCCGTAGTCACTAAAAATGAAGAACCCCGATCCGTACGGCCGCACGCCACACAGACAGAGACCGTTCATAACCGCGCCCATCGCGTGTTCGCGAACGCCGAAGTGCACGTTCCGGCCTTCGTACGCGCCAGCCGAAAAATCGCCGGCGCCGGCCATCAAGAGTCGTGTCTTGGTCGACGGCGTGAGGTCGGCCGACCCGCCCATGATCCACGGCACCCTGGCGGCAATCGCGTTCAACACCTTGGCGGAGGCTTCGCGGCCGGCCATGCCCCTGGCATCTGCCGGGAACATCTGCAGGTCTGCGTCCCAGCGATCCGGCAGCTCGTGGCGTTGCATCCTCTGCAGGTGATCGGCGAGTTCGGGGTAGTCCTGCGTGTAGGCCGCGAGGCGCGATGTCCACTGCCGGCTCAGTTCCCGGCCCCTGGCGCCGATGCCAGCCGCGAAATGCTCGCGGACCCGGTCCGGCACGAGAAACTGCGCGTCTTCCGGCCACCCGTAGTTCCGCTTCGTCAGGCGGACTTCCTCCTCGCCGAGCGGCTCGCCGTGCGCCTCCTTGGTGCCCTGCTTGTGCGGCGCGCCGTACCCAATCACGCTCGAGACGATGACGAGCGTCGGCCGGCCCTTCGTGGCGCGGAACGTCGTGAACGCTGCATCCACCTGCACGAGATCGTTGGCATCAGCGACCCGCACCACGTGCCATCCGTAGGCCGCGAACCGTGCGCCGACGTCCTCGGAAAAGGCGAGCGAGGTCGCCCCTTCGATGGTGATGTGGTTGCTGTCGTAGATCCAGCAGAGGTTGTCGAGCTTCAGGTGCGCGGCCAGCGAGGCCGCCTCGCTCGAGAGCCCTTCCATCATGCAGCCGTCGCCGGCCAGCGCGAACACGTCGAAGTTGAACAGTTCGTAACCCGGGCGGTTGAAGTACTCGCCCATCCAGCGGCTCGCCATCGCCATTCCCACGCTGGTGGCCGCGCCCTGGCCGAGCGGCCCGGTGGTGGTCTCAACACCGGTCGTCAGCCGATATTCGGGATGGCCCGGGCACCGGCTGTGGAGTTGACGGAACTGCTTGATCTCAGCGAGAGGAACGGCAAGTTCGTCAGTCGCGCGTGAATGATCGTCGACGGCCTTCACACCCGAGAGGTGCAGCATCGAATACAGCAGCATCGAGGCGTGACCGGCCGACAGCACGAAACGATCGCGATTGGGCCAGAGCGGCTGATCCGGATCGAACCGCAGGAATCGCTGCCACAACGCATACGCGACCGGCGCCATCCCCATCGGCGCGCCCGGATGGCCCGAGTGCGCCGCCTGGATCGCATCCATCGACAGCGTGCGGATGGTGTTGATGGCCAGCGTTTCGATCTGGGACGACGCGTCGTTCACTCTATGGCTCCTTCTGCCCGGTCGCACGAGGTTGGGTCGCGACCCTCGGACAAGCAGTCACCTAGTCTACTTCCGCCGGCGTCCGCTTCGTGATCACCCAGACGCTTGCCGCCGCGACCGTGCCGAATTCCATCACCAGCACCCACCACGGCAGGCGCCAGCCGCCGCCAGAGGCTGACACCCGCCACACGAAGTAGGTGAGGAGTGAGGTCTGCGTCCAGAGGAGCAGCGGCAGTGTGGCTCGCACGGCGAGAAACGGACAGATCCACAAAAGGTACCAGGGGTAGACCGTCGGCGACAGCAGCAGCGCCCCGCCCATCGGCCACGCCCACGCCGATGGCGAAAGCTCACCGCGCCTCCGGCGAAACCACGCGGCAACCGCGAGTCCCGCGACCACTGGCAACGCCACGAGCGCACGCGTCCGGAAGACACTCTCGACCATGGCGTACGCCGGCCCGTTGAATCGCCACTTCGCCAGATAGCTGGGCAACGCGCCAATCGGCGCAATCAGTGTGCCGCCCGCGAATGGCAACGCCAGCAGGAGCCCGAATCCGACGGCGATCGCGGCGTCGCGGACACGAATTCTCCGCCAGAAGAGCGGCGCGAGCACGATAGGCACGAACTTCAGTTCGACGGCTGCCACAAACGCAATGGCCGCCAGCCAGCCGATCCGATTCGAAAGGGCAAGAAAGGACACCGTCAGCAGCAGGGCGCCAACCACATCCAGGTGACCGCTCCCCGCGACTTCGAGGATGACCAGCGGATTCCACGCGTACGCCAGCACGAGCCACGAACTCCGTCCCGCCGCGGCAAGCCATCGAAGCAGCAGAACGACGATGGCCAGATCGAGCACGACGAACGTCAGCTTGAACGCGATGACCGATTGATCGATGGCGGCGATGCCGCGAAACACCCACTGGGCAAACGGCGGGTACATCGTGGGCAGCGCCGGGTGATTCATCTTGCGAGTGAGGTCGGTGTGCAGCGCGTCGAGCGCGGGGTCTGCCGGCACGGCCTGGTAGGGATTGACGCCAAACGCCTGGATGCGGCCATCCCACACGTACCGGTAGATGTCGTCAGAGAGCGTTGGCTCAACCTGGAGCAGCGGCACGCGGCACAGCACGGCCAGCGCGAGGCAGACCCAGAGACCGGTGCGGCCAGGCACGCGTCCGCGCGAAACCAGCCAGATCGCGATCAGGTAGATGATCGATGCCGCGGCGGCCAACGCCAGGACGATCTCGGTGTCGCGGCGCGCGTCGAACCGGGCCACAACCGCCATGGTCGCGGCCAGCGCTACGCCGAGAGGGACCAGAACTGTGCGCACGATGTGACCTACCCTTCGACCCGGGCCAGCGGCAAACCAGCCGCCGTCTCCGACGTCGCAAGACACGGGCCCAACGTTCCGTTGCTATTCGCCATCGCGGTCAGCTCATGGTCTGCCGCGCGAGCCTGGCTTCGCGCGTCTGCACCAGCGAGGCTTCCATCTTGTCGAGCACGACTTCGCCGCTGGGGCGGCGGAACCCGAGCGTCAGCGCGCCGGTCGGGCATTGGGCCACGCACGCGGAACAGCGGACACACTCGGGATCGACGACCGGCAGATCCTTGTTCGCGAAGTTCATCACGTCGACCCCGGCGTGGCACGCCATTGTGCACTCGGTGCACGACGTGCACCTGGCCTTGTCGGGGAAGATCCGGAAGCGGGTGCCGCGCCCGTAGATGTGCATCAGTGCGCCGAGCGGGCAGGCAAACCGGCAGAAGGCGCGGCCGCTCAAGAAGAAGCAGAATCCCAATCCGACGACGCCGGCCAGCATCACGTCGACGAGCCAGGCGTAGTTCAGGTACGGAATGCCGTTGTAGATCCAGCCAAATCCAATCGCGGGCCAGGAGGCCGGGCCATTGGCCCATCCCCACAGACGGAGCCCCAGCAACGTCAGCGCGAGGGCGAGCATCCCCTGGCCCAGCATGTTCATCCGGTTCCACTGTGGTCCGTGCGGCATCTTCTCGCGGTGCCTGTCGCCCACGGTTTCGGCCACGGCGCCCCATGGACAGATCCATCCGCAGAAGCCGCCCTTGCCCCATCGCCGCACCATCAACGGGATGATCGCGGCCAGTTGCACGATCGAGATTTCGATCCAGAGCAACATGGGACGTGCGGTGAAGAGGTTGGCCACGTTGAGCGGGAACGGCACGATCAAGCCGTACGCGCGCCAGTACGCCCGCTCATGACCGCGGAACCCGTCAAGCCGTTCGAAGAGGGCGTCGGCGACGACCCGCAATGGCTGGCCGGGCTCGAAGTAGCCATTCCGGCCCGCCCACGGCAGGAAGATCTCGGGCAGGAGGCACAGAAAGAACCACTGCACGAACATGAGCGTCAGCGTCTGCCACATCACGTAGCGCGTGCGCGTGCGCCGGATGCGCCGGATGCCGAAGATCGAGACGACCAGAGCGTAGACGACCGTGAAGTAGAACGACGGACGGCCAAGCGCCATCTTGATCGTGTAGAGCAGATGGGTTTCGGTGCCAGCCATCCGGCCAATCGCGCCGTCGATCGCGTCAATCAGGCGAGGGACGTCGTAGGGAAAGGCCCGGGACTTGGCCACGAACTGCTGGAACGGGAACTCCGGGTAGCTGCCCTTCCAATGAAAGAGCAGGAAGCACATCAGCAGGGACAGTCCGAGCCACCCCCACGTAACCAAGTCCCGATCGCCGCGCATCGGCAGATGCGATCGTCTGAAGAAGTCGATCGGCGACTGCCGGCCGATCATCGCAAACACGGTGTGATTCAGGATCGTCGTTTCCTGCTTGTCCCCGTCGACCAGCGTGACCGTCGCGGGTTCGATGCGCGCGACGGCGGTCGCCGGCAGGATCCGGATCGAGCCGGGCCCCTCGGGGCTCTTCATCGTCTTCATCGTCGCTGTCGTCACGTAGGGCGACACGGGGTGCTCGATGTGCACATCGGCCGATGGGTCACGTTCGATCGCGTGGAGTTTGTCGAGATTCTCCGGGGAGGGTTTCGCGAGGACAGCCTGCCGGTGGCTCAGTGTGACCCTGGCGCCGCAGGCGGCCAGCGCGACGGCGGCTTCGACGGCCGCGTTGCCGCCACCCACCACGAGCGCCTGCTTTCCAGCGAGTTCCCGCGGATCGAGGAGTCGGGTCTGAACCTTGTCGAGGTGCCCGCCCGGGCAATCCAGTTTCCGGTGAATGCCGCGACGACCGATGGCCACCAGGACGTGCTTCGCCCGCGTGACGCGCTTGTCGGCATGATGCAGCAGGCATTCGCCGCCCCTCCGCTCGACGCGCTCGATCTGCGACACGAGTGGTTCGATCCCTGCCGCGACGCGCTGGCGTTCGACTTCGGCGAGAAGATCAAGCGTGTTGGTGGCAGTGAACCTGAGCCCGCCATCCGAACCGACGTCGGCGGCGTCGGTGTGGACTCTCTGACGCCCTGGAATGTCTGCGATGGTCGCGAGCGCCCGCGTCGCGTCGTAGAGGGCGAATCGGATCCCGGCGCGCTGGGCCTCGATGGCCGCCGCGATGCCCGCCACACCGGCGCCCGCTATGGCGACGTCGATCACGTCAGGGTCGGAGGATGCCTTGAAGCCCTTCTCAGCCAGGATGAGTTTGATGGCGGCAGCACCGCTCGCCGCCGAGGGCTTGAGCAACGGCACACCGGCCAGGTCGCCGATGATGCGAACACCGGGGATCGTGGTGACGCCGCCAGGGCCGGACTGCGGCAGCGGTTCAACCGTTCCAGCCGGCCACTGCGCGTGCAGCCATCGTCGGTATGTCGCGAGCATCCAGCCAGACCCTGAAATCCGCTTCACCTTATCCCGCGCACGCCCGCTGCACCTCATCCACCGTCTTGGGGATGGGCGAACCGAGCACCCTGTGTCCGTCCATCGTCACCAGGATGTTGTCTTCGATGCGATAGCCGCGAGCGTCGCGATACTGCTCGACCGTGTCGTAATTGATGAACGCCGCGCATGTCTGAGCGGCCTTCCACTGATCGATGAGCGCGGGGATGAAGTACAGACCCGGCTCGACCGTCAGCACGAACCAGGGCTCGAGCTTCCGCGCCAGTCGCAGGTAGCCCAGGCCGAACTGCGTGCTGCGCGTCACGCTGTCGTCGTAGCCGACAAACTGCTCGCTCAGATTCTCCATGTCGTGGACGTCCATGCCCAGCATGTGGCCGAGACCGTGCGGGAAGAACAGGGCGTGGGCACCGGCGGCCACCGCTTCGTCGACGTCCCCTTTCATGAGGCCGGCGGCCTTCAGATCGGTCGCGAACGAGCGGGCGGCCAGCAGGTGCACGTCCTTGTAGGGCACCCCTGGCTTGATGGCGCGAATCGAGGTCATCTGCGCGCGCAGCACCATCTCGTAGATCTCCCGCTGGCGCGACGTGAAGGCGCCGCCGACCGGGATGGTGCGCGTGATGTCGCTGGCGTTGTGATGCGGCGTCTCCACGCCCGAGTCGAGAATCATCACATCGCCCGCCTGCAGCGTGTTGACGTGGTACGGATTGTGGAGCGTCTCGCCGTGCACCGTGCAGATTGGGGGGAACGAGAAGGCAAAGCCCCGCGCCGTGGCAATCCGCGCGATCTCCGCGACGATCTCGCGCTCGTGGCGTCCCGGCTTTGCGGCCGCCATCGCCGCCAGATACATCTCGCGCGACACATTGACAGCCGCCTCGATGTCGGCGATTTCCGCCGCGCTCTTGTAACTGCGCTGCGCCACGATGGCCTTGTGCAACTGGGCCGATCGATAGTCGCGAACCGCCGACGGGTGGAGGCCGAGCAGAAGAGCCAGTTTCAACGTGTGCTCGGGTCGGTACGGCGCGAGGAAGTGAATGCGGCGTCCCTGGCCGATCGCCGCGGCCACGCGCCTTGCCAATTCGCCCATCGGCGCGGCCGACGCGATGCCGGCCGGCCTGGCGCGATCGGCCATCGTCGGCTGTGGGCCGTGCCAGACGATGTCTGCCACCGTGAAATCGTCGCCAAACAACGTCTCCGCGCCTTCGTCGATGTCGATAATCGCCGCCAGCCCGGGCTGGTCAACGGCGAAGTAATAGAGAAACGTGCTGTCCTGGCGGAACGCGTACACGTTGGCCGCGTAGTTCATCCCGACCTCGTCGTTGCCGAGCAACAGGATGAGTCCGGATCCGACATCTTCCCCCAGCCGAGCGCGACGTTCACGGTAGATAGCCGCATCAAACATGTCTGGTCACCTCAAGAGGGCCTGTCTGACCGATAGTGTAGTTCTGAAAAAGGGGTCGGGTCACTTTTTTTGGAATTCGTAAAAAGCGACCCGCCCCCCATTATTCTTGCGTTCTGCGGCAACACCCCGCCCGGCGCCAGCAAGCGCTGCCCTCAATCGAGGATACCGGCCTCGGCTAGTACGTGATTCTCACGCGATACTTCAGCGTCGTCTCGCCTTCCGCTCCAACCGGAACCGTGAATTGCGCGGCCCAGGCGGCGGTCTTCTTCCAATCGTGCGACGATCGCAGCATGCGCCACGTGCCGCCAACCGGCTCATTGACCTGCACAGTGACGGGCGTCGACTTGTGGTTGCGCAAGGTGATGGCGAACTCGGCTTCGTACACCGAGTCGGCGATCCGCGCGAAATCAACCTGGTTGCGCTCGCAGATGATGTCGAAGGCGTTGCCGATCTTGAGGTCGACAGACTCATCCTTGGGCGTGTGATCGATCCGGTCTTCGCCGACAAACTGCAGCCCGCCCCTCGTGTCTGCCTGATAGACACGAACCACGCCGGCGGGCATGGGCACGCCGAGGCCGCTCTTGTCGTCGTTCCGGAAACGATAGAACACCTGGACGTTGTCCTTGATGGGTGCCCCGGGACTTTGGCGGTTGCGATAGTAGAACTGCTGGCCGTCGACGACGTAGCGCTTGTCGACCGGGATGCCTGTGCTGTTGAGCAGCGCGAGTTGCTTGGTCTGGCCGTTGGCCACGGTGGTGCGCCGGCCGAGCGTGTAGAGGTGGTACTCGGAAAAGGCCTCCTCCGCCATCCTCGAGTCGGCCGCGGAACGGGCGGCCATCATCTCGAGGGCGCGTTTCTGGGCGACAGGCTCCACGCGGTTCAGGTCGCCGGCAACCAGTTGCAGTTTCGCGTCGCGGAAGCCCGTGCCGCTGCGGTTGGTGAGGGTGACCCACGCGTCGAGATCGGCCGTCTTGTCCTCGCGTCCGACGGTCAGCACGTAGTCCGCATTCCACGACAGCCCTCCGGCCAGATACGACGTCTCGATGCGGTGCTGGGCGCCGCCGCGATTCGCCAGTTTCCACACGAGCGTTGGCCGGCTGTAGAGATTGGCGGGCAGCTCGGGGAACCGCAGCTGATCGGACGTGAGCCCCGTAACGTATTCGTCGCCGATCTTCCAGATGGGACCGTTGTTGTAGCTGACGAGCGTGGCCTTCACATTCTCGGTTCGCGTCGTCCCGTTCTCAGTGCGGGTGCGGACCATGGTGATTTCGCGACCGACGTACTTGCGCAGGAGCTTGTCGGGTTCGAGCAGGTCGAACTCGTAGTTCTGTTCGAGGACACTGAGGCGCGACGGCTCGGTGAGCGACCGGAAGTGCACTGTGGCCGGATTGACCGTGGCGGCAATGTCGACGAACTGGAGTTCGGATTCTCCGGCAGGGAGCACGAATTCGCGCACGTCGCGGATGAGGGCCAGGCTGGCGTTGTAGACGGTGATGGCCAGGCCGACCTGGTCCTCGGCCGATGCCATCGGCGGGTCGGTGCGGCGGGACGCTGAGGTGGACGTGGTGGCACGAAGCCCGGCCAGCGCGGCGCCCACGAGAAGTACGAGAACGGCAGCAGAGAAGATTCGCTTCGCAGTCATGTGGACCTCCCTTGGTCTACTTGAAGAACGGGGAGGTCCGGATTTCTTGCAAAGTGAGACTGAGATGAGAGAAGGGGCCTGGCCCCTTTTCTCATCTCAATCTCATTTTGCCGTCCAGGTGGCGCCGCCGTCGAGGGTGGCAAAGCGGCGGCCGTCGCGCGTGGTCACGGTCGCCGAGCGGGCGTCGGCGGCCTCGACGGCGACCAGATCGACGCGTTCAGGGAATGGGCGTGTCGTCCATCGCTCGCCGTCGGTGGTGACGATGACGGTGGCGTCGCGGCCGACGATCCAGCAGACAGTGGCTGATGGCGCCGAACCGGCGAGCAGTTCCTTCGACGCACCGGCCGAGCCGGCGAGCGGCTGGTCCTTCAACACACTGGTTGGCTGTAGCTGCCACGTGGTGCCGCGGTCGGTGGACCTCAGCAGCCGGCCACCGGAAGCAATGCGCCACATCGCGGAACCGTCCGGGGATACGACGTCTCGAGGCGCCACGGCCGCAGCCTTCATAGCCAGTTGCTGGCGCGACTTGTCCGCCGCCATTGCGGGTGCGGACGCCGCGGGCGGCTGCGAAACGGCTTGAGCCTCGTTCACCACAATAGCCACGGTCGGCGGCGAGCCGGCTCGAGCCTCGTTCACCACAGTAGCGGGCAGCCGGGGCGATTCGGCTGCCGGCCGTGTCCCCGCCACCCCGGCATCTCCAGCGCGAATGGCGCCCGTAGCGTCTGGCACCTTGGGCACCGTGTTCTGCCCTGCGCCGCTCGTGGCCGACATCTGTGCCCGGGCACCTGCTTCCCCCATCCGTTCGGCGCCCTTGCTGTCTGGTTTCGGGAGCGTCGCGAATTGCTCCGCTCTTCCGGCCTCGGGCAACTGAACCCCGATCTCGCTCGCGCGGTCAGCGCCCTTGACTTCCGACGTCCGGGCTGCGGAGGTCCTCCCTGCGCTCGCGGCGTCTCGCTCGCCAGGGATCGCTCCGCGCTCCTGCGGGCGGGCGTCCGCCATCACGTGCTCCGGGACGGGGGATTGTCCCGCCTTGGCAGCCTGGTCGCCCGTTGGAAAGTCTGGCGCTATCACCGGCCTGACGGCCACGTACATCACGAGGATCGCGGCGGCTGCTAGGGGAACGATCCACCGCATCCGGAGGGACCACCGTCGAACCGAAGCTGACGGCTGTGCGGCGTCGGGAGTCGGCCACGCGCGGACCATCAAGGCCAGCGCCTCCTGGCAGCGGTGGCAATCCGCGAAGTGGGCCTCGAGGCCATCGCGCTCGGCGGGCGCGAGCGCCCCTTCGGCATACGCGGCGAGCATGTCAGCGCCGGGGCACGCCTCGCCGTGCACACCCGGTTGCAGCGTGGCACGCAGCAACTGGTCCGTCTCGGCATCCCGCTGACGTTCGGTGCTCACGTGTGGCCTCCCCTCTCTGAAGAACGAATCCATCCCGGTTTCTTGCACCGGCTCCGTACGCTTGACAGCCTCTGTGGGCTTCGCCTTGCGAAACGACGCCCTGCGTTCTTTCCGTCACCCGGGCTTTCGCCGGGGTCCCCGGCGCGGCAGCCGCGCTGGGGTGGCCTCCGGGGTCCAGTCCTGGATTCCAGCGTTCGCCGGAATGACGGGCTGGTGGTGCCTCTCCCGGCGCCGATCACATGTGAGGGCGCCGGACAGAGCGAGGCGAAACTCCGCTAGCCATCTGGCGGAAGCGCCTGTGCCAGATCGAATGCCGGATCCGTGCGCGCGTAGTCGAAACAGGCGGCCACCTGCGCGTCGGAGAGCCCATCGGTTTCGCGGAGTTGCCGCTCGACGCCCGTGCGCAGATCGCGGCGCGTCCGTTCCAGCTTGCGCGATACGGTGGCCTCAGACTCGCCGAGCACACGTCCGGCTGCGGCCAGGGTGAGCTCCTGCGCGTAGTAGAGCGCGAGTCTCAGCCGGTCGCGGGGAGCCAATGCCGCCAGCGCCGCTAACAACGCGGCGCGAACCACCGGCTGGTAGCGCGACTGATCGACGTCTGGCGGAGGGACATCCGCGACGGGCTGCGCGGCCCCATCCTGCTCGGGCAGCGGCTCGAACCGCCGCGCGGCCCGATGATGGTCCACCATGCGCTGGGCCAGGACCGCCCGCAGCCAGCCCGCCAGAGAGCTTCGGCCGTGAAAGTAGTCGAATAACGACCGGCGGGATCCGTCGCGTTCGTGGAGCCCATACAGGTCGGCGTAGAGAGAATCGGCCAGTTCGCGGGCGGTGTCGAGCGGCGCCACCTGGAGTGAGGCACGGAGGAGCACGGGGCGGAATTCGGCGACGAAGTGTTCCCACGCAGCCGGGTTGCCGCGCGCACAGGCACACGCGAGCGCCAGGTCCTCCAACTTCAGCGACTCCAGATACTGCTCGATCTCACGTGCCGACGGGGTCTGGCCGCGAAAGCGCTGATCTGCGCTCCGGGCGAGGCACGCGGAAAAGTCGGGCTCGGCGACCGCCCACCGATCCGCTCGCGCGTGCCGGTGCAGGCGCCGGACCGTTCCGGCGTCGATCGAGAAGGTCTGCGGGGAGGATTGGGTCGCCATCGCGTCGCGCTATGATCATCCTACACCCCGCCGCGCGTGTGGGGTCAGACCCCAAACACAACTATCTACGACTTCTTGGATCCGGATTTCTGGAGAATGTTGTGTTTGGGGTCTGACCCCAATCCTTGACGCCGGACGCGCCGCTCGATACTGTTTGGCGGATTGCCTCGTCCTATTATCCCGTCGATTCGTCCCGACATCCTGTCGGCTGGTTCGTTCCCGAAAAGGAGTGATCACATGCGCACGCTTCGTCCTCTTACCAGGTTACTCGGCGCGGTGGCCGTCCTGGCGCTGCTGTCGATGGTCGTTTCCATCGACCTCGGCGCCCAGGCGCTCTCGCCCGATCTCGCCAAGACCTTCAAGTTCCGCTCCATCGGCCCATCGCGGCAGAGCGGCCGTTTTGTGGACTTTGCGGTTCCCGAGAAGGAACCCTGGACGATCTACGCCGCCACCGGATCGGGCGGCCTGTGGAAATCGGTCAACAACGGCACCAGTTGGGAACCGATCTTCGACAACGAGGCCGTAATCTCGATTGGCGACATCGCCGTCGCCGCGTCAGACCCGAAGATTGTGTGGGTCGGCACCGGCGAGCACACCTCGTCGCGCAGCACCTACTGGGGCGATGGCGCCTACAAGTCGATCGACGCCGGCAAGACGTGGACGAACATGGGACTCAAGGATTCCCAGCACATCGGCCGCGTGCTCATCGACCCGAAGGACCCGAACATCGTCTACGTCGCTTCGCTGGGCGCGTTGTATTCCCAGAACGATGAGCGTGGCGTCTACAAGACGATCGACGGCGGAAAGACATGGACCAAGTCGCTCGAGGTGAAAGCGGATGGCCGGATGGTCGGCGCCGCCGACCTCGTCATGGATCCGGCCAACTCCAAGATCCTCTACGCGGCCGCTTACGACAAAGAGCGCAAGCCCTGGACATTCAACCTCGCGGGGCCGGGCAGCGGCATCTACAAGACGATCGATGCCGGCAAGACCTGGACGAAGCTGGCGGGCGGCCTGCCGGGTGGCATGCTCGGCCGCATCGGCATCGACGTCTACAAGAAGAATCCGCTCATCGTCTACGCGAACATCGAGAACGGGAACAAGCCCGGCATGTCGGATGCGGATCGGCTGGCCGAGCTGCGCGCGGGCAAGTCGAGCGCCGGGATGATCGGCGAAGAGGTCTACCGCTCTGATGATGGCGGGAAGACGTGGAAGAAGGTGAGTCCCGACAAGCAGAACGTCGGTGGCGGCCCAGGCTACTACTACATGCAGATTCGCGTCGATCCGAACGACGCGAATCACGTCTATGTGTTGACGACCGGAGTGACGCATTCGACCGACGGCGGCAAGACGTGGACCTCGCCCTTCCGGTTTGGCGGCGACAACCACGCGATGTGGATCGATCCGGCCAACTCGAATCACATCCTGCTCGGGTACGACCACGGTATGGGCATCACATACGACGGCGGCAAGGCCTGGTATCACCCCGACGAGCTGCCGCTGGCGCAGTTCTACCAGGTGGGCTACGACACGATGTGGCCCTACAACGTCGCGGGCGGCCTGCAGGACAACGGCTCGGTTCGCGGGCCCAGCACCAAGCGCGGCGGCGGCCGCATCGTGTTCGAGGACTGGCAGAACGTGGGCGGCGGCGACGGCATGTACAACGTGACCGATTCGGCCAACCGGTTCCTCTACAACGAGTCGCAGCAGGGCGCGATCTCCAGGACGGACCTCTACACCGGCGAGTCGAAGGGCATCCGCTATCCCGACAACAACTTGCGCTACGCGTGGACGGCGCCCATCCTGATCTCGCCGCACGACCAGGCGACCATCTACCACGGGGCGAACGTCCTGGTGAAATCCACCAACCGCGGTGACACGTGGACGGTCATCAGCCCCGACCTCTCGGCCAACGACAAGACGAAGCTCATCGTGCCCCCGCCCCCGGCTGTCGGCAAGGGCGGCGACGGCAACATCCAGTTTCAGACCATCACCAGCGTCGACGAATCCGCGCTCGTGCGCGACCTGCTCTACGTCGGCACCGACGACGGAAACGTGTGGGTGAGCAAGGATGGCGGCAGGGATGGCGCCAAGAGCTGGACGAAACTGAACGACAAGATCGTTGGCAACCCCGGGTACTACGTGAGCCGCGTGATCGCGTCGCGGCATGCGCCCGGCACCGCGTACGTGAGCTACACCGGTTACCGCAACGACGACTTCAAGGCCTACCTCTACAAGACCACCGATTTCGGCGCCTCGTGGGCGCCGATCACGGGCAACCTCCCGGCCAAATCGGTCAACGTGATCCGCGAGGATCCGTACAACCCGAACCTGCTGTTTGTCGGCATGGACTGTGGCGTCTACGCGTCGATTGACGGCGGCAAGAGCTGGACGGAGTTGAAGAACGGCATGCCGACGCAGCCGGTGCACGATCTGCAGATCCACCCGCGCGAGCACGAACTGATCGTCGCCACGCACGGCCGCGGGATCTTCATCACGGACATCTCCGCGCTCGAGGAGATGAGCGACACGGTGCTCGGCCAGGACTTCTATCTCTTCGACGTGGGTTCGAAGGTGAAGTGGGTCAACCGGCGCGACAACGTGTCGGCGTCGATCAACTACGCCGGGCAGAGCGCGCCGAACGGCATGATGATCAACTACTACCTGAAGGGCCCGGCCCAGGGCGACGTGGTGGTCAAGGTGATGCAGGGCACGTTTGTGCTGGCCGAGACCAAGGGCCCGAACGCGGCTGGCATCAACCAGGTGCTGTGGAACCTGGGCGGGACACTGTCGACCGCGCCTGGCGTAACGGCAGCCGCGGGAGGACGCGGCGGGCGCGGTGGCGGTGGCGGTGCCGGCGGCGGGCGCGGCGGGCAGCAGACGCCACCGCCCTATGCGAGTTTTGGTGGCGGCGTCCCGGCCGACATCGGCGAGTACGTCATCAGCGTGACCGCTGGCGGCAAGACGTTCACCAAGAAGGTGAACATTCTTGAGGATGTCTGGTTCGACAAGCAGTACTAGCCTCGGAGGCCGCTTGCGCGTGAGTGCCGGGTCTGAAGACCCGGCCTCCAGCAGGCGGCCCCCGTTTTGACGGCCCGTCTCACCGTGCCCACTGGACCCAGAGGTCTTCAGACCAGGCGCACGACGCAGGGACTGCAGGCCGGGCCTTTTGCACTGGAGCCCGGGGTCTTCAGACCCCGGGTTGCCCGTCGAGAGAGCTGAGCTTCGGTGTAGACGGAGCCGTCAGCCCGCCACTTCCTCGTACGCGGCCGTCAGCACGCGCGGAATCAGCGGGCCCTGATCCGGGAAGCTCTTCAACGGATCCTTGATCCCCACGATCGCCTCCCGCGACTTGCCAGCCTTGATCTCGCCCCGGACGAACTCGAGCAGGGCGCCCAGGTAGTCCCTCATGCAGGCAAGGTCCGCCTTGCTGCCGGTCACCTGGAATTTCGCGTTGGCGTGGCCGAAGATGTAGATGGTGTCGGCGGCGTGATCCGCGGCGATGCCGTCGAGCACCTTCATCCAGTTGGCAATCGACGCGCCGGCCGGTTTGTCGATATACGGATGGCTCCGGTTGAAGACGAGGTCTCCCACGTGGACGACGTTCGCCTTCTCGAAGGTCACCACGGCGTCGCCGCTCGTGTGCGCCGGGCCGTAGTACCTGAGCGCCATCGCGTCGGCGCCGACTGCCTCCCGCCACGTCGTCGTGAAGGTCGTATCAGCCACGACGACTTCCGGCGCCGGGGCATCCGGCCTGGCTGCCGCCGCCCGTGCCGCGGCTTCGCGCTGCAACTTGGGCACATTCGCATGCGCCAGAATCTTCTTCACCGCCGGCAGGAACACCGGATTGCCCCCGGTATGGTCACCGTGGTGATGCGTGTTGACCAGGTAGTCGATGGTCCTGCCGCCGTCCCGCTCCTTGACGCCGTCAAGGCAGATCTTCGCGGTGGCCGGCATCTGGGCATCGACGACGACGACGCCGTCTTTCGAGATGTGGTAGCCGATGGTCCCGCCCTGGCCGGTGAAGAAGCCCACCGTGCCGCGGATGGCGGTGAACGCGGTCTGTGGCGCCGCTTGTGGCGCCTGGCCTGGCGCGGCGTGCGCGAACAACCGGCGGAGATCGATCGTCGAGGCAGCAAGCGCCAGCGACGATGTGGTCAGGAACTGACGACGATTCAGCGACATTGGCAAGTGCTCCTTCGGTGAATGGTGAATGTCATTGTAGCCGGAGCCCGACCGCCCCAGGTCGGAGAAACTCGAGGCGGGTCAGCTACACTGGGCCGACTCAGTACCCGTGGTGCCTTATGGACACAAACGACGCAGCAAGTCTTGAACTGACCGCGGAAGACATGCAGCGCATGGGCGAGGAGACGCTTGCGCGCATCGTCGCGCACGTCGCCAGCCTCGCTACGCAACCGGCGCGCGGCAACGTCGATGCGGCGGACCTGTGTCTGGCGTTGCGCGAACCGGCGCCCGAACGCGGGTCCGATCTGGCGTCCCTGCTCGACCCGCTCTTCAACGACTGGATTCCGCGCTCGTTCACGACGCCTGGCCCCGGCTACCTGGCCTACATCCCGGGAGGCGGACTGTATCCGGCCGCGCTCGCCGACTTCATCAGTGCGGCGACCAACCGCTACACGGGCGTGTGGCTCGCGGCACCCGCGCTGGTTCAGCTCGAATCCAATGTGCTCGACTGGTTCCGCGCGTGGATGGGCTTCCCGGACACGGCACGAGGCCTGCTGACGACCGGCGGATCGATGGCGGGCTTCAACGCGATTCTTTGCGCGAGGGAGCGCGACCTCGGCGATGACATCCGCTCGGGCGTGCTCTACACGTCCACGCACGCGCATCACTCGATCGAGAAGGCGGCCCGGTTGGCTGGCATACGTGCCGATCGAATTCGACTGATACCGGTTGATGCCGGGTTCCGCATGCGCGTGGACATACTTGAGCAGACAATGCGGAACGATCGTGCGAACGGCCTGCATCCGTTTCTGGTGGCGTCCTCGGCAGGCACCACCAATACCGGGGCCGTCGACCCGCTCGACGCCATAGCCAACCTGTGCACGGCCGAAGGCGTCTGGCACCACGTCGACGGTGCGTACGGCGCGTTTTTCCACATGTGCGAAGAGCTCCGCCCGCTGCTCAGCGGGCTGTCGCGCGCCGATTCGCTGACACTCGATCCGCACAAGGGACTCTTCATGCCTTATGGCATCGGGGCGTTGATCGTGCGCGATGGCGCGTGGCTGCGCAGCGCACACGCCGTGTCGGCCGGTTACCTGCCCGGCACTCCCGATCCGGATCTCTTCTACGACCCGAGTCAATATGGGCCGGAGCTGTCGCGTGGCTTCCCGGGACTCCGCGTCTGGCTGTGCGTGAAACTGTATGGCGCGGCGCGGTTCCGCGCGGCACTTGCCGAGAAGCGCGCGCTCGCCGTCCAGGCGGCCGACCGCATCGCGCGCCTGCCCGGCGTCGTGATGGTGGCGCCGCCCCAGTTGTCGCTGTTCGCGTTTTATCTCGCCTGGCCGGGCGCCTCGCTCGCGCAGGAAAACGACGCGACCAAGGCGCTGCTGGAGCGGGTCACCGCTCGAGGCCGTGTGATGATCACGGGATGCCCGGTCGACGGTCGGTATCTCGCACGCGTCTGCGTCCTCAGCTTCCGCTCGCGGCAGGCGCAGATTGATGCGTGCGTCGAAGATATCGCCGCCGAAGCTGCGGCCCTGCGTCGATAGCGTCACATCCGCCGCAGGAAAGACACCGCGGAAAGAGCCGTGTCGGAGGAAATCCAGAACACGGGCAGCGCGTGGTTGGCGCCTCAGCGCCCCGTTCCGCCCACGACCGCGGCGCGCGCTGTCCCGGACAGCGTATGATACGGGCGTCCGAGACGGAGAACGACATGACGCAGGCCAGCCCAGCCGTGACTGACACTCGCACCATCGACCGCTTTCCAGTCCGAATCTGGCTGATCTCGCTCGCCGGGTGGATGTTCGACTTCTACGACCTCGTCCTGTTCTCCTTCCTGCTCGTCCCGATCGGCCGCGATCTCGGGCTCACCAACGCGGAAGAGGCCGTGCTGCTGGGCGTCGCGCTCGGCGCCTCCGGCATCGGCGGCATTATCTTCGGCTACCTTGCGGATCTTTACGGCCGGCGCGCGGTGATGACCTGGACGATTCTCATCTACTCGATTGGCACGGCGCTTACCGCGTTTTCGACCGGCTTCTGGACTGTTCTCGTCTTCCGCTTGATCACGGGCCTCGGCGTCGGCGGCGAATGGGCGGTCGGCCATGCGCTGCTCGCCGAATCGTCCCCCCAGCGGATGCGCGGCCGCGCATCCGCCCTGCTGCAG
>Ga0315286_10000445_pt1 | contig 34419 bp, 31 predicted proteins | sample YL17G10_0_MG_FD_205038 | JGI IMG/M metagenome (GOLD analysis project Ga0315286, IMG submission 205038) | Sediment microbial communities from Yellowstone Lake, YNP, Wyoming, USA - YL17G10_0 | ecosystem: Environmental > Aquatic > Freshwater > Lake > Sediment | place: USA: Wyoming | collected...
GATCGGCCTGCAAAGGGCATCCCAAAAAGAGTATTCAATAGACGAACTCAACACCGACAGAATTGTTTTTCACAGCATTCAGAACCTTTATAGAAGGGGCAAAATGATTGTTTATACCTCGCGGATGCCGGCAGAAAATGACCCTTGTAATATCATAGAACGTGAAAGTGTGTTTTTGTTTCCTGACCTGCGGATGTTTGACAGGTATGACCAGGTATTAAAAGCTCTCATGGAGAAGTACGCTAACCTTGAAGGCAATGTGGAAAGTCTCCGGAACGCTCATCGTAATATGCTCAAGCGCGCGGTATTGTTGTTTTATCAGGCAGGTCATTTAGACAAGGCCGTAGAGATTTACAATACGCTGCGAAAAGAATACCCCCACGACGAGGATGTGCAGGTTTCGCTTACTGAGTATGCGAGGAACAGGCTTATCAATGAACTTGCAGATATAGGCATAAATGATGCCCGCGAGATTATAATACTTATGCTGCAGGAGGCGTATTACCGATATGCTGCGGGTGATGACGATGAGGCTTTCGGCAGAGAGAAGATGGCCAGAGAGGTATATGACCATTATCAGAAAGAATACGGAAAAGAGGGGGACACCGACAGAGTGACGTTGCCTGATTTTGAGGTGCTCAGATACATAGGGATAACCGGTTTTCTGAATGACCAGCGGTATCCAGATTTTATTCGTCAGAACCTGATGGAACGGATACAGGTTGAAAGGCCTGACCTTTACGAAAAGCTGAAACAGCAGCAAGAATATTTTATGCAGGAGATGAAAAAGCAGGAAAGCACGCAGCAATGATTGAGCGGTATTTTGCGACGGATAATCTGACCGAATCACAGCAAAAAGCGGTCTGGCACAGGGACGGGCCTCTGCTCGTTATAGCCGGTCCCGGCAGCGGCAAGACGCGGGTGATAACTAACCGTATTGCAGCGCTTGTTAATCAGGGGGTAGTGCCTTCCAGTATTTGTGCAATAACGTTTACGAACAAGGCGGCCGATGAGATGCGCAACAGAGTTTTTGCGATGAATGTTGGCGGCGGCGTGCATATAAGCACGTTTCACTCGCTTTGTGTAAGGATACTCAGGCAATTCTGGCAGGCGGCGGAGGTATCGCCGTATTTCAGTATTTATAATGAAACAGACCAGAAGAACTGCGTCAAAGAAGCTGTAAAGGCGGCAGAGCTTGATATAAAGAATTTCCCGCCGGGGCGGATACTGGAAGCAATCTCGCGACTGAAAAATAATCTTCAGGATGTCGCAGATTTTACGGCCGCCAATAGCGAAGATTATTTTTCACAGTGCCTCGCGAAGATATATCATAATTATCAGAAGATTCTGAAGCAGAACAACGCGATTGATTTTGACGATTTGCTTTTAAAGGCTGCATTTCTTTTGCGAAATTTTCCCGATATTCGCAGACAGTTGAACGAAAGGTTCCGGTATCTGATGATTGATGAATATCAGGATACCAATCACGCCCAGTATCAGATTGCCCGCGGGCTTTCCCTTGAGCACGGCAATATCTGCGTAACCGGCGACCCTGACCAGTCGATATACGGCTGGCGAGGTGCGGATATCGGCAATATACTTGCCTTTGAACGAGACTGGCCGCAGGCGGTGGTCGTCAAACTGGAGGAAAACTTTCGCAGCGGCCCTGAAATTCTTGTTGTTGCCGACAGGCTTATCGCTACGAACAAAAGCCGCAAGCTGAAAAATCTTATTCCGGTAAAGCAGGGCGGCGCCGAAATTGTTGTGCAATGTCTTGATGACGAACAGGCCGAGGCTGCTTTTGTGGCCGGTTTTATAAAACAATTGTTTGACAACGGCGCAGAGGCCAACCAAACAGCTGTTTTTTATCGTGTAAACTCGATGAGCAGGGCGGTTGAAGAGGCTTTTATTGAAAACCGTATTCCTTATCAGGTGGTTCGAGGCATCGAATTTTACAATCGCAAGGAAATTCGCGATGTTCTTGCATATCTGCGGATTGTAGTAAACAGTGCGGATGCGCAGGCACTGTTGCGGATAATCAACACGCCGCCAAGAGGCATAGGCGATACAACGATTAGGCGGCTGGGGTCTTTCGCGGCATCGAAAGGCATAAGCCTTTATCAGGCGGTAAAAGACTGTGAGGCTTTGGATTCCGTTCCGGCTGGTACAAAAATAAAACTTAAAAAATTTTCTGATATGATTGAAGATTTCAGAAAAGATATGACCGGTCCGGTCGCGGTTTTGATGGACAAGGTTTTCAAAACAAGTGGTCTTTATGAGTCCCTCAAAGCGCAGACAGCGCAGGAAGATTACAGTAAAGCCCCGCCGCTGGACAATATTGCAGAGCTTATAGGTTCTGCAGAAAAATTTGACCGGCAGCAGAGTAGAACTCTTGTTGATTTTCTGCAGCATATTGCGCTTTTCAGCGATACAGATGCCTACGATTCACGGAGCGGCAAAGTATCGCTGATGACGTTGCATTGCGCCAAAGGTCTTGAATTTGACAATGTTTTTATTATAGGTCTTGAGGAGGGAATTTTACCGCATGAAAGGAGTAAGGAATTTATCTCTGAAGTTGAGGAGGAGCGGCGGCTGTTTTTTGTCGGAATTACAAGGGCAAAAAAACGACTGTGTATAACTTTGAGCAGACACAGGGCTATATACGGCCGGACGATGATGACAATTGTTTCTCAGTTTCTTTTTGAGGCCGGTCTGCAACCGCAGGATATGGCTCAGAGGCAGGGAAAATTTGAAAATAAACAGCAGGATGATATTTATTATGAAAGAGATTACAGTCAGGATTCTTATGATGGAAAACAGGCTTTTGCTGTCGGTCAGCTCGTATCGCATAAAAAATTCGGACTTGGCAGAGTAAAGAAGTTTCACAATCTCGGCGAGAGCAGTATAATTGTTATTCAGTTTAAAAGCGGACAGATAAAACCGCTAATGCTGAAGTATGCTGATTTGAGTGTTGTAGAATGAGTCAATAGGAAGTGCGTATGAAGCAGCATCAAATAAAATTTTATTATAAAAATGTTACAGCAGAAGTTCTCGGCTCAGAGCACGGCATAACCGAAAAGCAGTTCGACCAGTTGGCACAAAAGACCGAGCCGTTGATTGAACAGTTGAGTGCCGACAGGTCGGCAGACAAGGTTCGCTATCGTGATTTGCCTTATCAGGATAAAACTGTTGAGCAGGTGAAAAAAGTTGCAAAGGAGTTTGGCTGGTGCGAAAATTTTGTTGTGCTCGGCATAGGCGGTTCCGCCCTCGGTAACATAGCTCTTCAAACAGCACTAAATCCGTATATGTATAATCTTGATGATAAGCAGCGCAAATGTCCAAGACTGTTTGTTCTTGATAATGTTGACCCATCGCAGATAAGTTCGTTTCTTGGCTGGTTAACTGACAGATTTGATAAGACCGTCTTTAATGTGATAAGCAAATCAGGCAGAACGGCTGAAACAGCGGCACAGTTTTTGACGGTTTGCGAAATGCTCGAACAAAAGCTGGGTAAAAATTCCTTGAAGAAACATATAATTGCAACAACCGACCCCAGGGAAGGGACTTTGCGCAAGACAGCAAACCAGTTCGGATTGGTTAGTCTCCAAGTGCCTGATGGGGTAGGCGGCAGATTCAGTGTTTTAAGTGCCGTTGGTCTTTTAAGCGCAGCGATATGCGGGGTTGATATTGAGCAGCTTCTGGCAGGAGCAGCCGAGATGGACAAGAAGGTAAGTCAGCAGAGTTTTTATCAGAACCCCGCAGCGGTAAACGCAGCGATAAACTGGCACTACTATAACAGGGGCAAACGCATATCGGTGATGATGCCGTATAGTTACACGTTGAAGGATTTTGCCGACTGGTACAGGCAGCTTTGGGCTGAAAGTCTGGGCAAGGCAAAAGACCTTTCCGGCAGGGATGTTTCTGTAGGGCCTACACCTGTAAAGGCGCTTGGGGCAACTGACCAGCACAGTCAGGTACAGCTTTACAGGGAAGGGCCGAATGACAAGCTGTTTACATTTCTTGCAGTTGAGGATTTTGGCCGGGATGTACAGATTGGCCCTGCCCCGGCTGTTGCACCGGAGCTTGGTTATCTGGCCAACCAGAAGATGAGCAAACTTTTGAACAGCGAAAGGATTGCGACAGAATACGCTCTTGTAGCATCTGGGCGGCCGTGTCTTACTGTTGCGTTTGAGAAAGTTTGTCCTTATACTGTAGGGCAGTTTATTTATCTTTTTGAAGTTTCTACATCCATTGCCGGCTTGCTGTTTGGTATAAACGCTTATGACCAGCCTGCTGTTGAGCTTGGCAAGGAAGCGACATTTGCTCTTATGGGCCAAAGCGAATTTGCGGCTCTGGCTGAAAAAATAAAGCCTTTTGCACAAATGGATAATCGTTTTATCATATAAATTTTTGAAAAGGAGAAGTTATGCGGTTTGTGGTAATAATGGCCGGCGGCACGGGCAAAAGGCTGTGGCCTTTGAGCAGGGAAGACAGACCCAAGCAGGTTCTGCGACTGCTCGACGGCGATACTTTGCTGCGAAATTGTTTTCAGCGTTTAAGTTCGCTTTTTGACCACCGCAATATAATTGTCCTGACCAACAGGGGCTATTGCGACCTTGTCCGTGAAAATCTGCCGGAAATTCCATCCGATAATGTAATAGCTGAGCCGATAGTTCGCGATACGGCAGGTGCCATTGGGCTTGCGGCGAGCGTCCTTTGCCGGTTTGATCCTGATGCTACTATGGCGGTAGTAACGGCAGACCAGGTTATCAGGCCTGTGGATGTTTTTCAGCAGGCGCTTGCCGACGGTATGACTTATGTGGAAAAAAATCCTGATGTGCTGATAACCTTCGGAATACAACCATCTTTTCCAAGCACCCAGCTTGGTTATATAAAGCTCGGCAAAAGCCACACGTGCAGCGGCTGCAATAACAAAATCTTTGATGTTGAGGACTTCAGGGAAAAGCCGGATTTGAATACTGCCGAGGAGTATCTTTCAAGCGGTGAGTATTGCTGGAATTCCGGTCTTTTTGTATGGAAGGCCAAGCGCATACTTGAGCTTTTGTTTGAAAATCTTCCGCAGGCAAAGCAGCCGTTACAGAAAATTCAGGCTGCCTGGGGCGGACCGGCCCAGGATGATATACTTGCCGAGTATTTTGTAAAGCTGCCGAAGATAAGCATTGATTTTGCGGTTATGGAAAAGGCGCCGGATGTGCACGCCATAAAGCTTAACTGCCGGTGGTTTGATATGGGTTCTTTTTCAGCTCTCGCAGATATTATTCAGTCCGATGCCGACGGCAATATTGTTGTGGCAAACCAAAGCGAAATTCTTGATTGTAATGACAGTATTTTTGTAACCGAGGATAAAAATCATCTGATAGCTGCTATCGGGCTTAAGGACATGGTGGTTGTACACAGTCCGGACGCCACGTTTGTTTGTCCTGTTGAACAGACCGGGAAACTGAAAGAGCTGCTTGAGCTTATCAGAGAGCACGGCAGAGAGCAGTATCTGTAACTAAATTTTTTGTGAATAGATGCGTTTTTTATGTATAGACCTGGGTGATAAGCGTAGCGGTCTTGCGGTATGCGATGATGATGAGACCATAGCTAGTCCTGTTGGTGTTATCGAGGGCGGGGGAAATTTGTATGACAGGATAATTCAAGCGGTAAAACAGTATCAGGCCCAGGCTCTGGTTTTTGGTTTGCCTTTGAATATGGACGGCAGCGAAGGTGACAGAGCGGCAATTGTCCGTAAGTTTGCGGCCCAGCTATCGGAGAAAATGGAAATTCCGGTATTTTTTCAGGATGAAAGACTTTCAAGCTACTCGGCGCAAAACCGGCTGTCTCAGACGGGCCTGACACACAAAAAGAAAAAGAAAAGAATAGACGCTGTTGCAGCATCTGAGATTCTCAAAGAGTTTATAGCGGCGAGGGGAAAAAACAGATAATCGAAGCACTTGTGTCATACGACACAAAACCAGAAAAATTTAAAAGTCATAACCAATTGTTGTAGCTCAACTTATAACTGGACAGTAGTGTTGTTATGTAATAAAAATTAAAAATTTTTAAAAAATACGTTGACATATAAAAAAATTTATAGTATTATCACTAAGTCAATCGGAATAGTGATAATGGAAACAATGTTTATTACGCCAAAAATAATATCGCAGAAATGTAGGTATGCCTTGCGGGCCATATTTGAGTTGGCCAGCCGTGATAAAACGGATGTAACAAAGATTTCTGAAATAGCTGCTCTGCAGGCTGTGCCGCCTCGGTTTTTGGAAAATATTCTCGTTGAGCTAAAACAGGCTGGTTTTGTAGCTTCCAAGCGAGGCAATGAAGGAGGATATATGTTAGCAAGGCCTGCATCAGAGCTGACGGTTGGTGAAGTAATCGCATTTATTCAAGGGCAGCACAAATACAATTTTGTGCAGCCTGCCAGTGAGACTTTAAGAAATGGCGATTATGCATTTTCCACGCTTTGGAGTTGCTTAAATAATGTAATATCAGATGTTTATGATAATACAACATTTTCCGACCTCGTTGAAGAAGAGTCAAAAGCAACCAAAAACTATGTGCCAAATTATGTAATTTAAATTTTTTTGGAATAATATCATATTAAATCTATAGGAATACTTAAGAAGCAGGAATATGGAAAGTCATTTAAGAAGTATATTGAAAGGAGTCAGCTGGAGAATTGGCGGCACTTCTGTAACGATTGTGGTAGCCTGGCTTTTAACAGGCAGTATAAACATCGCTGCCAAGATAGGGGTAATCGAAACAGTCCTGAAAATCGGTGTATTTTACGTCCATGAACGAATCTGGAATCGTGTCAGTATTGGAAAGAAAGAAACACCCGAATACCAAATCTAAAAATAACTTTTTTAAGGAGGATTGAAAAATGGCAAAGAGATTTGAAACCGAAGATGTAGCGGCTCTGGTAAACGGATTAAATTATGCCCAGAAGGTTGAGCGGAGTCTTGAACTGATTCGCTGGGCGTGGAACGAATACGGAGACGGTCTTGTAGTAGCAAACAGTCTGGGCAAAGACTCAGTAGCGGTCTGGCATCTTGCAAAAAGAGTTAGCGCAAAGATTCGAGGCTTTATTATCACGACCCGTTACAAACCCGCCGAGACGGTTCAATTTATGAACGAACAGGTTCGCAAATACCCGGAGCAGCGGATATTTAAAAATGACGAATCTATTCCGGACAAGCTTTACGCTACCGACCCGGATAAATGCTGCGAGATTTTGAAAGTGCAGCCGACTCGCAGGGCTATCGAGGAAATGAATGTCAAATGCTGGGTAACAGGGTTGCGCTGCACAGAAGGCAGAACACGGACGGATTTCAAGGAAATTGAAGAAAGAGACATTGGCCTGGTAAAGCTTAATCCGATTCTTATATGGAATGAGCGCGAGGTCTGGCAGTATCTTGCCCTGAATAAAGTCGATGTAAATCCGCTTTATAGCAAAGGTTATCGTTCACTTGGCTGTGCACCCTGCACGCGTATAACATCTGACGCCAACGAACGGGCTGGCAGATGGATAGGCACAAGCAAGTGCGGCGGAGAATGCGGTATTCATACCAGGCCTTTAACGGTTGAAAATTCTGCCGAAATACCACAAAAAGGTTGAAGATATATATGATTTTGATTAAAAATAGAACAACGCGAAAATGGCTGTCTGAAATTTTAAGGACCGTTGTCGAGCTTATGGCGGCGGCAGGCGAAGTTTTGATTACAGGCAGGATAATCAAGGATAACGATGGCAGCAGGGCAGGAAAGAGCGAACCACAAGAAGCCTGACTTAGTTTTACAATCCACAGTTGCGGCGGACAAACTTCACGGTGTTTATCCTCAGAGACAGACCGACCTGTATATGCAGCGGATTAAAATTCCGGGCGGAAGAATACAATGGCAGCAATGGCAGGTTATCGCCCAGCTGCAGGAACGTTTTTCGCCCGGTACTCCTGTTCATTTGACGACCCGGCAGGATATCGAGCTGCATAATCTGCGTCTTGACGATACTGTAAAGGTGCAGCAGATATTGGTTGATGCAGGTTTTTCTGTTTACGGCGCCTGCGGCGACAGTCTGCGAAACATTACGGTTTGCCCCGGTTGCGGATTCTGCAAAGACGGCCGGGATGTTTTTGACATATCAGAGATGGTGAAAAATTATCTTCAATCTCGGCCGGCGATATTAAATCTGCCGCGTAAATTTAAAATAAGTTTCTCCGGCTGCCGGCAAAGCTGCGCAAAGCCTTATCTGAACGATATCGGTTTTATCGCTGTTTCAGAAGAACATTTCGAAGTAGTAGTTGGCGGTTCGCTCGGCCCTGTGCCGGCTTTGGGAATAAAGGCATACGAGCAACTGCCGGTGTCGGATATTTTTGCATTGTGCTGTGCTGCAGTTGAAATGTTCGTAGAGTATGGAGACAGAAAAAACAGAATAAAAGCAAGATTTCGACACGTCCGCGAAAAGCTCGGTAACGATGCCTTTTTAAGCGAATTGGACAAAAGATTCAGAGGGGCTAAAAATAAAGAACCGCGGTCGGAATTAAATTTGTTAACTAAAACCAACTCTGATTTTAAGCTTCTCCATCGCCTGAATATTCCCGATGGAGATATAATCGCAAAACATATTCTTCTTTTAGCTGATTTATGCCGCCCGTGCGGAATAGAGTCTCGCATAAATTTCGAGCACGGCATTGAACTTTACGGTCTTGAGCCGTTAAAGCTGCCGGAAAGTCTGAAAGCGTTTGAAAATGCATCTATAATTACCTGCTGTCCGGGCAACAGAAGCTGTCCATATGGTTTGATAAACTGCCAACTGACAGCTTCGATGATACGCGATGCACTTGCTGACGATAAGCGATTTAATAATGTCCGAATAAATATTTCAGGCTGCCCGAACAACTGCGCCCATAGCGCCGCCGCAGCGATAGGACTTGTAGGGCTGAAACGTGAGAAAGAAGAATGCGTTCAGCTATACATTGGCGGAGGCGAAGGCAAAAATCAAAATCTGGCGCAAAAAGGCGGAGTTGAAAACGTCAAGAATATCACTCCGGTATTTTTTTCAAAATAAAGGACTTTCAAGTTTTTCGCCCAAGCGTTTATTTTAAAGCGGTTTTTGTGTAAGACTTCTGCTGGGGGGAGAAATTGCTTAGGAAGTCATTTATTTCATCGGCGACTTTCCTGCCTGAATAAAGCATTGCTCCAAATGTCGGGCCCATACGCGGAATACCGTAAACTGTAGCCGTTGCCATACCGCAGACAAAAAGGCCGGGGAAAACCTGCCCTGTTTTTTCCACTACTAAATCCTCCGAACTGTTCACATCCATCGGCCCAAAAGTCTGCATTTTAAGCAGGTTTCTTTTTTCCATGCTTCTACATACCCAGGCATCGTGGCCGGTGGCATCAATAACAGCTTTTGCTTCCAAGGAGACAGGGTCAACACACGTAATAGCTCTCGGCAGGGCGGAAACAGCAGTCCAATTGATTACTGCACCTTCAACCTTATTATTCCGAAGAACTATATCGTCAAATTTGGTCATATTAAGAATCCTTGCACCGGCATCGCAGGCCCAAGATATGAGTTTTGAACAGGCATTTGGGCCGTCGGCAATAAACAAACCGTCGTCAGCTTCTTTGTAAGGTATTCTGAGCTCATCCAATATTTGCTGGGAAGGTGCGCGGAATGTGAGCGTATTCATAAGATATCCGCCAATCCAGAATCCACCGCCGGCGTAGTTATTGCTTTCTACGACCAAAACCTTAAAACCTTTTTTGGCTAAATCTCCAGCGGCCATCAGGCCACTCGGTCCTGCGCCGATAATTATGACGTCCGAGACAATGTACTCTTCAAACCACCTGGCAAATTCGCCTACTATTGCACGTGTTATCTGCGATTCACTTATTTTCTGGAACATTGCTTTTTCCTTTCAAAAGGTTTTATGATACCATATTCATATTATTTCTATAGATTTAATGGGAATTATAATCTTTAAGAAACTTTTGTCAAGTTATTTTTGGGTTAATTTAACTTTTAGCAGAAAATCATCATTAGAAGCTTAGTTGGTAGAATTTATAGTCAGCCAGCCTTTAGGACAGGAATAACAGAGCTTAAGTTTATTGTGCTTTTGCAATTATATCATCTGGAATGTCGAAGTTGGCATAAACATTTTGAACGTCGTCGTGTTCTTCGAGTTCATCCATGAGGGCGAGGATTTTTCTGGCTGTTTCAGTGTTGTTTATAAGGATGGTATTCTGGGGTATCATTGATATTTCAGAGATTTCGGTGGGTATCTTTTTTTCATCAAGTGTTTTTTTTAATTCTTCGTATGCGGAGGCATCGCATGTTATTTCATAGATATTTCCTGTATTCTGGAAATCTTCTGCACCGCCGGCCAGTGCGATTTCCATAAGGTCATTTTCATCGGCGGCATTTATGGGAACGGTTATAAGTCCTTTTTTGTGGAAGATATAATTTACACAGCCAGTTATGCCTAATGAGCCGCCGTGCCGTTCGAAGATTTTTTTTACTTCCGGTGCTGTCCGGTGTCGATTGTCAGTTAATACTTCAGCCATAATAGCAACGCCGCCGGGTGCATAGCCTTCATAAAGAACAGGCACAAATGAAACAATCTCTCCGCCGCCGGCGCCTTTTTTAACGGCCTTTTCTATGGTGTCCTTCGGCATATTGGCCTGTTTGGCTTTGTCGATGGCATATCGCAGCGACAGATTGGCTGAAGGGTCTGGTCCGCCGTTTTTGGCTGCAACAATGATTATTCTTGCGATTTTGCTCCAGACTTTGCCCCTTTTGGCGTCGTTTGCCGCCTTTTTATGCTTAATCCCTGCCCAGTGAGAATGTCCAGACATAAAAGCCTTAGCTCAGTGAATAACCTTGTTCAGCGGATAAGTAATGATGCCGGAGGCGCCGGCTCGCTTAAGCTGCGGCACAATCGCTCTTTCCACCTTTGCGTCAACAACAACCTCGACCGCGACAAAATCCTTATCTGCCAGCGAAGAAATTGTAGGGCTTTTTTCTGCCGGCAGAATTTTCAGCACTTCATCGAGACAGTCTTTACCTACGTTCATTTTTAGCCCCACGGTGGTTTTTGCATCGATGGCAGCGTTTAAAAGGATGGAAATATTTTCAATTTTTTCGCGTTTGAATTTGTCTTTCCAGGCGTCTTTGTTGGCGATGAATCTTGTTGTTGAACTCATAATGGTATCGACTATTCTGAGGTTGTTGGCCTGAAGGCTTGAGCCTGTTTCAGTGAGTTCGACAATAGCATCGACAAGTCGCGCCTTTACTTCGGTTGCACCCCAGCTGAATTCGACCTTTACGTTGACTTTTTTATTTTTGAAATATTCTTTTGTTACGCCGACCAGTTCTGTTGCGACTATTCCTCCTTCGAGGTCTGCCGGTTTCTTGACGGCTGATTCGTTTGATACGGCCAAAGCCCACTTGGCGGGATTGGCGGTTGACTTGCTGTAGAGCAATTCGCAGACCTCGTAAACGTCCGATTTATTTTCGAGTATCCAGTCGTATCCTGTAAAACCCGCGTCAAGCGCGCCGTCTTCAATATATCTGCTCATTTCCTGTGCCCGCAGCATTGTAAGCTGAATCTCATTGTCGTCGATTTGTGGAAAATAACTTCTTTCGTAACCTGTTATGTGGAAGCCTGCCTTTTCAAAAAGTTCGAAGGTTGCATTCTGAAGACTTCCTTTGGGGATACCCAGTTTCAGAATTTTCTCTGACATTTTCACTCCTTTTCCCGTTCCCCGCTTTCGCGAGGACAAGTTTGGCGGGAATGACATTATTTTTTTGCCTTTGGTTTTTTATCTGCTCTTGGTTTTTTCTCTGCAAGAAGCTGTGCAGCTTTTGGGTTAGCAAGTTCGCTGTCGTGCCGCACAAGGGTATAGAAGGTATAAGCATTTACTGCGGATATCTGCCTTTCGACAAAGGCTACAATCTGTTCATTTTCAAGTTCGCTTTCAACAGCATCGTAAGCTTTAAGGTATTGAATCATTTTTTCCGTCAGTGGTACGGCGTGAGAATTGAAAACTGTCACCATAATATACCTGCTGATGAAACCTGTCATACCGTTGAATTTTTCAAGAATTTCCTTTATACCTTTTTTCCCGGTATTTGTCAGGTCTTCAGGTAACAGGCAGTCGTATTTCTGAAAGATGGCGTTAAGCAGCGAGGTAAGTCTGATGGCACATTTTTCAGATTCTTCGATGTCCCGGCCTATTACTTCAGCTATTTCTTCCGCCCTTGCTACTCGCAGGTCATTGAAGTCGACAAAATGCGACTGGATTTTTTTTAAAGCCGCTTTTGCCCGGGATTCGGTTGATTCCTCACATAACACGGCAAAGACAATTGCTTCGATGGGGTCGTGATACACGGGTTTTTTGGATTTTTCATCGCCTTTTTTCAGAATACTGAAAAGTTTTTTCAAATTCTGTATGTATTGACTGCTGTTTTTCATTTTTCTTCTTTTTCCGGGAACTCTTTTGAGATTTCGTCAATCAGCCTGAGCGTCTCAGCAGTTTTTTTAAGTCTGTCATCTATGTGAAAAGACAGATGCGGGCAGAATCTGCTTTTGACATAATCGCCGAGCAGTGCCCCAATACGTCCTGATGCGTGCTGAATCGCCGTAAAAGCCAGTTTTTGTTTTTCAGGAGTTTTTCCCATAATGCTCAAAAAAACGTTGGCATTTTTTAAATCCGGCTCGATTTTTACTTCCGTCACGCTTATAAAGCCTTCAATTCGCGGGTCGCCAAGGTGATTATTGATTATATCGCTGATCGCTTCCTTAATTACGCGTGCCATCTTTTCCTGTCTTATCTGCGACATATTTCTTGATTATTTAAAGTGTTCTTTCTACCTTGATAATTTCGTAAACTTCAAACGTATCTCCTATTTTCACATCGTCAAACCCTGCGATTTTTATGCCGCACTCAAGACCGTTTTTGACCTGTCTAACGTCATCTTTGAAATGTTTGAGAGATTCTATCTGGCAGTCGTCCCTGATGATAATATTGTTGCGGATAAGCCTGATTCTCGCATTTCTGTTGACCTCGCCCTGTTCGACGTAGCATCCTGCAATGGTTCCGGTTCCGGAGATTTTGAATGTGTTTCGCACAACGGCTCTTCCGATGCTTTTGAACTGTTCTTCAGGTTCAAGCATGCCGACCATAGCCTTTTTAAGGTCTTCTGTTATCCTGTAAATAATGTTATATATTTTTATATCGATGCCTTTTGCTTCGGCAAGTTTGGCAGCCTTGTCTTCCGGCACAACATTAAATCCTATTATTATTGCATTTGAAGCTTCGGCAAGCACGACGTCGCCTTCGGTTATACCGCCTACGGCAGCGTGAAGTATTTTTATCTGTACTTCGCTTGTGCTGAGTTCCGACAGATATTTTGTCAGCACATCTACCGAGCCCTGGACGTCGGCACGAATAATGATATTGACGTCTTTTGTTTTACCGGCTTCAAGTTGGCTGAAGAGGTTTTCCATCGTAACGACTGAGCGCGTACCCAGTGCTGCTTTTCTGTCGCTTGTCTTTTTCTCGTCAGCGGCGGCCTTTGCGCGGTTAATGTCTTCGAGACAGTAGAATTTATCGCCTGCTTGAGGTACATCGTTTAAACCTGAGATTTCAACAGGCATAGAGCTGATTGCCGGGTTGATAGATTTGCCGAAACTGTCTCGCAGGGTTCTGATTCTGCCGTAGCCTGTGCCGGCAAGAACGACGTCTCCTTTTTTTAGTCTGCCTTCCTTTATCAGAAGTGTTGCAACAGGTCCTCTGTTAGGGCTGATTCTCGCCTCGACTACCCATCCTGTGGCGGGTATTGTGGGGTCTGCCTTAAGTTCGAGCAGCTCAGCGGCAAAATCGAGATGTTCAAGAAGTTCTTCAATGCCTTGTCCTGTTATGGCGCTGGTTTTGATAACTTCGGTAGTGCCTCCCCATTCGACGGGTGTAAGCTCATGTTCGGCAAACTGGCCGTATATCCGGTTCACGTCAATGCCAGGCAGGTCAATTTTATTTAGGGCAACGATGATGTGAACGCCCGCAGCCTTTGCGTGATGAATCGCCTCTACGGTCTGAGGCATAATGCCGTCGTCGGCAGCGACGACGAGAACAGCGATATCGGTCATATTTGCACCGCGTGCCCGCATTGCTGTGAAGGCTTCATGCCCCGGCGTATCGAGGAACGTAACTTTCTTGGGATTGTTTTTATCGCCCCATGTTACCTGATAAGCGCCGATGTGCTGGGTGATGCCGCCTGCTTCGCCTGCAGCGACCTTTTCCGAGCGGATTCTGTCGAGAAGGCTTGTTTTTCCATGGTCGACATGGCCGAGCATTACGGCTACCGCTGAACGTTTCTGCAGGTTGTTTCTTGGCCTTTTTTCGAATTCTTCAATGATTTGCTGTTCGATGGACTGCTTAGCCTGCACTATCAGTTCAGTGCCGAGGTCTATAGCGATAAGTTCAGCAATATCTGTGGGGATAATCTGGTTTGCGTTTGCAAAAATGTCGTGAGTTATAAGTTTTTCTATGATTTCTGATATTTTGACGGTCAGGACTGTTGCCAAATCCTTAACGATTATCGGTTCTGATATATAGGCCTTTTCCGGCCTTATTTTCGGGACTTCTTCAATTGCGGGTCTTTTGGTTTCGATTTTTCGCAGTGGTCGCAGCCGCATGCCTTCGCCGCCGGCCGCCTCAAGTCTTGCGCGTCTTTCTTCGAGGTCTCTGCTGTGCAACTTGTGAATCGTTTTCTGATATCGGGCAACCTCTTCAGTTACGATTTCTTCGTGCCTTCTGCCATGGGTTTTATTTTTGCTTTTGCCGGTTTTTAGTTTCGATTCCATAATTTCCGGCGCACTTGCAAGAAGCGGTTCAGAAGCCTGTTGTTGATATGAAGGTTTTGGATGTCTTGCTTTTGGTGGTTTTTCGACTTGTTCCGGTTTTTCGACCCGTATGATTCGTGGTCCGGACAGCTTTGCCGGTTTGGGTTTTCCGAGTTTTGGTCCTGCCGGCTTTACCGGTTCGGCAGGTTTTGGATGTTTGGTTATTATTTCAGGTTTGACCGGCTCGGGTTTTTTCTCAATAGTTGGGGCAATCAGTTGTTCTGTTTCTGCAGTGCCCTGGGCAGATTCAATTACTGCAGTTGCTGTTGCCTGTGACCTTTGTTCGGCAGGAGCCTGCGTTTGTTTGGCCTGCTCAACCGCAACAGGCTGTTCGGTTGGCTTTTCTTTAGCGCTCTTTTCGGCTGTTTTTGGTTTTTTCTTTACGCGGGCTTTTTTAAGGTCGACACGGGCCGCTGTTTCAACTGCTGTTGTGTGCTCTCCTTCGCTGAACCATTCCCGGATAGTTGCCGCCAGTCCCGCTTTAATTGTTGACATATGGTTCTGTACATCAAGCCCTTCAGCCTGACACTTGTCGATGATAGTCTTGCTTTTAACCCCCAGCTCTTTGGCTAAAAGATGAACTCTTGTAGTTGCCAAACTTATATAACTCCGGATATTCTTTGTTTTGTTTATTTAATCCTGCTGGTCGGCTTGCTGTTCTGTATCTGCTACTTTAACCTGCCGGTCCATCAGGGTTTCAGCGATAGTCGGTGCGGTCTCAACGGTTTGTTTTTTGGCCAGCTCTTCAGCGACTTCTACAACCTTATGTGCAAGTTTCGGCTCAAGGCCGATTTCTTTTATTAAGGGTTCGGCCCCGATTTCAGCCAGGTCAAGAACGCTTATTACGCCCAGTGCAATGAGTTTATCAATAAAAGTATCATCAAGGTTTTCTATCCCTTTTAGCCCGACTGTAAGTTTTTCGACTTCCTGGTTATATTCTTCAGGGGTAAGTATATCGATGTCCCAGCCGGTCAGTCTGGCCGCAAGTCTTACATTCTGGCCGTGTTTTCCGATTGCAAGGCTCAGCTGGTCTTCAGGCACAACAACCGTTGCGCCTCCCAGCTCGAAGCACAGAGCAACCTGACTGCATTTTGCCGGCATAAGGGCATTTGCGATGAGTTCCTGTGAGGATTCGTTCCATCTGACTATGTCGATTTTTTCTCCGCCCAGTTCGTCAACGATATTTTTGATTCTGCTGCCTCGAACGCCCACGCAGGCTCCGATGGCGTCAACCTTGCCGTCGTTTGACTGGACGGCTATTTTGGTTCTGTATCCCGCCTCGCGTGCGAGAGCTTTTATTTCGATTATTCCTTCGGCTACTTCAGGAACCTCCAGCTCGAAAAGCCTTCGGATGAAATCCGGATGAGTTCGTGAAAGAATAATTTTTACGTTGCTTGTAGCATCACGAACATCAAGAATCAGGCTCCTGATTCTTTCTGACGGATGATGACTTTGCCCTGTAATCTGTTCGCTTTTTGGCAAAATCGCTTCAGTTCTATTGTTGAGGTTTACGATTAGCGATCCGCCTTCATATCGGGCGACGACTCCGCTGGCTATTTCGCCTTTGCGGTCGACAAATTCTTCATATATGCTCTGTCTTTCATCGGCCTTTATTTTTTGAATCATTACCTGTTTTGCGGTTTGAGCCGGTATTCTGCCGAGCCGTTTGATGTCAATTTGTTGTCCGTCTTTGGAGGCGACCATGTCTCCGCTGGTCCTGTCGATACGGACCTCGATGTTGGCTTCGATTTTCCCGAAGTACTTTTTGGCAGCCGAGACCATCGCTGATTCCAGGTCCTGGAAGATAGATTCACGGTCGATGTTTTTGTCACGAGCTATGTTGTCGACTATTCTTATAAGTTCCTGATTCATTTTTCACCTTGCTTAAAAAAAAGTGGAAACATCCGGTCAGGAAGTTTCCACTTCGATAAGCTCCATAATTGTCGTCAGAGCGGCTCTACATCGGCACTATCTCCGCAACAACCACGTCAAAAGCTTTCGAAGCGAAAGCGCTACCAGCCCGCATAAAAGGTAGGTATTCTTTATGCGGCCAGCCTAATATAGCCGTCCGGCTACGCACGGCTGTATAATCCTGTATAAATCATTGCTAAACCTTTTATATCTTTAGAGTTCAAAACAGGTTCAAGGGAAAATTATACAATTGCAGGAGGGTTTGTCAAACAATTAAAAAGAAGGAAATTTATAAATACCACCTATTTGGAGCAGGAATGACAAAAATTATCGGTTTTTATATAAAACCGGTCAAATTTATCCGCCTCAGGCGGAATAGGCAAAATAGAAGGGCGATTATTAATCTGCCACTCGCAGTTCGGAATAACCTTCTGCAAGCATATCATACAACTCGACCAGCTCTCCGTTATAAAGTCTGATGCATCCTCGTGAGCTTTTTGTGCCGATGGTTTTTTCGTCATTTGTGCCGTGGAACGCGATTCCTTCTATGCCGCGGGTCCTGCTGTCGATGCCTTCCAGCGCAATCCAGCCGGAGCCGAGCGGGTAATCAGGGTCGTCGGCGTGATATGTTTTTCCTGTTTCAGGGTCTGTCCAGGTAGGTTTAATAAGTTTTCCGCCGATTTTTGCCCGCCATAATCCCAGCGGCGTTTCGTGTCCTTCTTTTCCGAGTCCTATCCTGTAGCTTTTCAAGTATACGTTCTGCAGGTAAAGGTCCATTGTGTAAGACGAACGATAGACAACGGCGTGAAATGGGCCATGTACGACTTTTATTACCTGTCCTGCCTGTAAGGATTTTTCGCTGGGGATATTGTTTATTCTCATCAGGAACTGGTAGGGTACCTTAAAGCCTGCCGCGACTTGTGAGAGAATGTCTCCCGGCTGGACCTTATAGGTGGAGCATAAGCTATCGCCGAGTTGCACTGTTCTGCCAAAAAGCCAGTTGTTGGCAAGGCCGCTCATCTGCTTTTTAATTTGTTCTCTAAGGCTTTCTTCCATTGCCATATTAAGAATATCATTTAAGCTATCCCTCGCTGCGACGACTCTTCCTTCGGCGATATCTTTTTGAGCGGTTTTCAGAATCGCCGCAACTCGCGGAGATGTCAGGCCATTGGCCTCAGCGACAATGCTGCTGAAATCGGATTTTGTATGCGGCTCATTCTGGTCTTTCTGTGGGGGCATTTGCGCAGGTGTTTGGGATGTTTGCACAGGTTGTGTATTCTGAGTTTTCTTTGTGCCTGCGAAGGGATAGAAAAACACTATTGCCGTTGCTGCCACAATAGCCGCTGCGATTACGTAATAGATTATTGTGTTTTTTCTGCCGGGCCTGTGATTGCCGTATGATGATATTGCCATTTTAAATTTTATCCTTATTTTGTTTGTCGTTTATTTTTTGAAATAAGTTATGCCTTCATTTGTCACGAGCATATTGACAGGTCGGTCGTGTTCGACTGTCGGTACGGCCGGTATAAGCTGTTCGAAGAATCCGAAGCCGCATTTTACGGCTTGCAGTTTTTCATTCTGGAAGAATCTGTCGTAATATGAACCTCCTCTTCCAAGCCGATTGCCGTTTTTGTCAAAGGCCAGCCCTGGCGTTACTACAAGGTCGATATCTTCGAGCGGTACGGGTACGCCTGTTACCGGGTTTCTCAAACCTCCTACCTCGGTGGCGATGCCCGTTTCGAGCGAGTTAATCTGCACCGGTATCATATGTCTCTGCTGCCAGGATATTTTTGGTACAGCTATGGTTTTTGCATGTTGCCAGGCATATAAAATAAATGGCATCGTGTCGGCTTCGTGCGGCAGAGAAAGGTAAGCCATTATTGTATTTGCCTGGCGAAATTCCGGAGTCTCGATAAGATTTTTGCATGCATTCTGACTCATATCGGTGCGCTGCTGTGCAGAGTATCTGCACAGTTGTGTTCTCATTTTCTGCCGTAGTTGCTGTTTATCCGTCATTAGTGTTCCTCCGCTGGATTTTTCATGTTTGGTTTTTCCTGTTTTATCAGAATTTCTAGCTTTTGTAAATAATCCATAATAATTTTTTCTTTTCCTCTGGGTGTGGGGACGTAATATTGTGTTTCTTTGTCTGGCAGGTATTCTTGGACGACAAACCCGCCGCTCTGGTCATGTGGGTATTTGTATTCGGTTCCATATCCCTGTTTTTTGGCGCCGGCGTAGTGGGAATCCTTCAGGTGTTTTGGTACAGGTATAGTTTTTTTGTTTTTGACGTCGCCCAATGCGGACCATATAGCTTTTGCTGATGCGTTGGATTTGGGCGCGCAGGCAATGTATATAGCGGCTTGTGCCAGCGGAAGTTGCGCTTCAGGAAAGCCTATGAATTCCGATATTTGCGCTGCCGCTGCCGCCAGGATGGTTGCCGTAGGGTCGGCGTTGCCTACGTCTTCGGCGGCACAGACTGCTATTCTTCTTGCGATAAAGCGTGGGTCTTCGCCGCCGGCGATAAGCCTTGCCAGCCAGTAAATCGTGGCGTCAGGGTCCGAGCCTCTCATACTTTTCTGCAGAGCGCTTGCAAGGTCGTAGTGTGTATCGCCTGTGGGGTCAAAATAAATGGTCTTTTGCTGTATGGAATCTTTTGCGGTTTCAAGGTCGAATTTTATCGCTTCAAGCCCGGCGTTTTTCTGGGACATAACCCCTATTTCAAGAGCTGTAAGGGCCTTTCTTGCATCTCCGTCGCCCATAATGGCTGTATATTCGAGCGCTTCGTCCGTTACCTTGATGTCTAATGTGCCGAGCCCGCGTTTCTTGTCGGCCAGCGCCTTTTTCAAAAGCTGGATAATATCAGTCTTTTCAAGCGGTTTGAATTCGAAGATGGTGCTTCGTGAAATCAGAGGCGAGTTTACGGCAAAATAAGGGTTTTCAGTGGTAGCGCCGATAAGGATGATTATTCCCGATTCGACGTCGTCCAGCAGCACATCCTGCTGGGCACGGTTGAAGCGGTGGATTTCGTCGATGAACAGGACGGTTTTGCAGTTTCTGGCCAGCAGGTTATCTTTTGCCTTTTTAAGTATTTCACGGATATCTGCAACGCTGGCGGCGGGGGCGCTAAGGTAAAAGAATGTTGCGGAAGTCTGCTTTGCTATGACGGCGGCAAGACTGGTTTTGCCTGTTCCCGGCGGGCCGAAGAAGATAAGGCTGCTGAGTGTTTGGGCCTGAAGCATTCTGTAAAGCAGCTTGCCTGGGGCAATGAAATCTCTTTGGCCGACGAATTCTTCGAGGGTTTCCGGCCTCATTCTTGCCGCAAGTGGTGCATTTGATTGTAGTTGTGCTTTTTCAATATCGGAAAAAAGCGATTTTTTATCTCTTGTTTCGGGCATAAAACCTATTATACCGCCCGATTAAGGTATTTGTCGACAGTAACTTTATGGCATTTGAGTTGTAGAGGCTTTGTCTGCCGTGTGGGGTTGTTTTGTGTTGATTTTTAATGTCTGGAAAACCTTGACGGTGTTTTTGCCTGCCTGTTTTGCAGCATAAAGCGCCTCATCGCTGCGATGGGCTATTTCTTCCGGGCACATCTGGCTCTCGTATTGGCCGACCCCGATACTGATTGTTATCTGGATTTTTTGTCTTTCCCAGATGATAGGAGATTTAGATACTTCATTTATCATTCTTTCTGCCGCGATGACCGCCTCGGGAATTGCGGTATTTGGAAGAATAACTGCGAATTCATCGCCGCCGTATCTTGCGGCGGTGTCGATTTTTCGAATGCACGAGACGATTTTCCTGCTGACTCGCTTTATTGTCATATCTCCTGCACGGTGCCCGAACTTGTCGTTGATAGGTTTGAGGTTATCTATGTCGGCCATGATAACTGTAAGCTGTCCGCCGTATCTCTGGCATCTTCTAAGTTCTCTTTCAAGGATTTCAAAGAAGGTTCTGTAGTTGATAAGGCCTGTCAGGCCGTCTGTTTTAGCCTGAAGTTGAGTTTTTTCGAAGAGTTTAATATTACCGATTGAAGCGCCCACAAGCTGTCGGAAAAGCTCGACTACGGCGACATCTTCGCTGCTGAACTTTTCATCGCCGATTTTATCAGCCAGATTCAGTACACCTACGACCCTGTTGTTGCAGATAAGCGGTGCGATTATGCAGGTGTTTGACTGGTAATTTTTCGCAAATTTACGGTTCCATTGGGCGATAATCGGTGATTTATGGTCTTCAATGTTTTCGATAGAAATCAACTCTGTGCTTTTGACGGCTTTTATCATAGGTGACATATTAGTCTGGTTGAGAGATACTATGTTATTGATAAGGAAGGGGTGGTTGTGATTTTCGAGGTGCAGCATATCGGTCATTTCGTCAAGTATGTACAGCGAGGCAAGTCTGGCGTTGACAAGCTTTGGAATCTGTTCCACGCAGATTTTTCCAATCTGCTGCATTTCCAGGCAGTTTATCTGCTGTACAAGCGGGGTAATGGCATGCAGAATGCCCAAGTTCGCATTTTTTAGCGAACTATCGGGGCCGCCAGCGATATTGTTCTGTTCGGCATTGTTCATAAGTACTTTTTTTGCACATCTTAGACTGAAAAAACACTGTTTTTGGGATATTCATTATATCGGTGTTGAAAATAGGTAAGTTTGGTAAAAAAGTTATAATTTTAAGCGGTTTTATATGTGGGCAGACTCAGGTCCGAAAAAGCTCATTTTATAAGACGCAGAGTGCTAACTCCGCAAAACTGATTCCATTATTTGACTGATAATGCGCGGCGCAAACGGGCACAGTAGGGGGCTTTTTACAGGACGTAAAGATGCGGCATAAAAATAAAACATAAATTTTCTTAGAAAGTTGTTGACGTTGGGCAGAATAGCTTTTACATTTTACAAAACGTAAAAGCTATTTTTTAAAATCAGAAGTTTGATTTTAAGGGACTTTTGGTTTTTTTACGGCCGGTAATGTTGAAAAGGTTTGAGTAATGTTTGAGACACAGCATTCGGATTTGGCAAAGAGCAGCAGGAATAACTTTTCCGTTCCGCAAAAGCTTTATCGTATCGGTGAAGTAGTGCGATACACACCTTATTCTCGTCAAACGATTCACAACTATACAATTATGGGTCTGATAAAAGAAACTGCGTGGACCGACGGCGGACATCGGCTTTATGACGAAAGTGTTTTCTCAAGACTTTCAAGGATAACTGAACTTAGAAAAACAAAGACGTTGGGTCAGATAAGAGAAATGCTCGCAGCGAAGGGTAACTGAGCTTTTGAAAATAATTACAGGGAAATAGCTTTGACTAACAATATCGGACAAATGGATTTGTCGTCTTTGATTCGTGACAACATCGATGACGTGCTTGTCAAAATCATTCAATTCACACATATTTGCCACAAAGTAATTCTCGAAAATATTAATAATTGTCATTCGTCAGGTTTCATTCCTCGTCAGGTCGATGTTGAAGATTTTGCAAAAGTAATTTCCGCAGCTCTATCGGAGCATCAAAAAACGCGAAGGCTCGTTCTGTGCGACAGCGAGTCGGTCAGTTTTATGCCCGGCGGTCGGTTGAATGTAAAAATGAAGGTTGACACAGCGGCCAGAAGGCTTTTTGAACAGGATTTGAATCGGTATCTCAGTCTCCAGCGGCAGCGGCTGAATGAAAATACGATAAACAACAAAACGGCCTGTGCTTTGTTGGGGCACAAACTGAAATCGGCCAAAATTACAGCGAAGCGATAAGTTGTTGTAACTTATTTAAAATAAAGCAGTTATAAAATTAAAATAATAACCGACAGGGAGGAATAAATGACGCCAGTTTCTGTTGAAGAGCTTGTCAGGCTCGCGGCCCAAAGCGGTCAGAAAGCGAAGATTATTGCGGTTGCCAGTGGCAAAGGAGGAGTGGGCAAGACAAATATTTCGGCAAATCTTGCTGTATGTTTGGCTGCGACCGGCAAAAGAGTAGCGGTTTTTGATGCTGATTTCGGTCTTGCTAATCTCGACATTATTTTTGGAGTAAGCAGCAAATACAACCTTTCACATTTCATCAGGGGCTGCAGGAGTATTGAGGAAGTTTGCCAGCCGGCTGTTGCCGGCGTGGATATAGTTTGCGGCCTTTCCGGCATTGAAGGTCTTGCGGAAATGTCGGACTTTGCCAGAGAAAGGATTATCAAGGCGTTGGAGGTTTTGTCCGATAACTATGATGTGGTTATTGTGGATACTTCTGCTGGCATCGGAAAAACGGTGCAGGCGTTTTGTATGGCTTCTGACCACACCGTTCTTGTGACTACTCCTGAACCTGCGGCGATAACGGATGTTTATATATTGCTCAAGGTTCTTACGGCCAGGCGGTATGACGGCAGGTTCAGCCTTATTGTGAATATGGCTGAAAGTGCAGCCGAAGGCAAGAAGGTTTACAGGCAGATTGCGATGGCGGCGACTCAGTTTCTGGATGTTCGGCTTCATCATGCCGGTATTCTTGTCAGGGATGAGCATATAGGCCTTGCAGTCAGGAAGCGCCAGCCCGTAGTGCTTGAATATCCCAGATGTACTGCCGCACAGTCCCTGATGACGGTCGCGGCCAGGCTCAGCAAAGTTCCTGTTAGCAGTACGGCAGGGCAGGGTTTTTTCAGAAAAGTTGTTAACTGGTTTTTCTAATTTAAGCGCTCTTTTGAAAGGCCGATATTATTGGTACCAGGCGTTAGAGCCGTTAAAGCCTGTATAGGCCGTGCACTTTAAAAATTGAGTTCTGTTTTCTAAAGACTTATCGGACTTGTCGATTTGTTTGGAATTTTTGGAGGGATACAAAAATGCCGGCGTCAAAAAAATCTGTCGAAGTTGATATAAATGCCATTTGGGAAGATTTTTTCGGAGACCGCAGCGAGGAGAACCGCAACAGGCTGATTGAGCATTATCTGTCGATTGTCAAGTACACTGCCGAGCGGATATATATGAAACTTCCTGAAAAGGTTGATGTTGACGATTTAATCAGTGCCGGCGTATTCGGCCTTATGGATGCGATAGATGCCTTTGACCCCAAAAGGGGCGTCAAGTTTGCGACATATTGTACGCCGCGAATAAGAGGGGCGATTCTTGATGAGCTGCGGAGTATGGACTGGGTTCCCCGTCTTGTAAGGGCTCGCGCTCATCAGCTCGGCAACGCGACAAAAATGCTTGAGGCTCATCTCGGCAGGCTGCCGACCGAGCGGGAAATTGCCGATGAGCTTGATATGGGTATGGAGGACTTTTACATGCTGCAGCGTGATGCCACCGCTGTTGGTCTTGTGTCACTGAGCAACAATCTTGACGTTGAAGGCGACAATGACATTTGTGAAATTGATGTAATTAAGGACAAAAAGAGCGAGGACCCGATGGTAGAGGCGCAGAAAAGGGATTTGAAAAATCTGCTGACCAGGGGACTGACCCGTGCCGAAAGACTCATACTTGTCCTGTATTACTATGAGGAGATGACGATGAAGGAAATCGGTGCGACGCTCGACCTTTCGGAATCGAGGGTTTCACAGATGCACTCGTCGATAATAGCAAGGCTCAAGGCGCAGATGGACGCCCGCAAAAAGGAGTTTTCCATTAAGTAGTTTCCCATAGACAACAAGCAGTTAAGAAAGTAAAATGAGGATTCAATAAATCGTCTGCCGCAGGCGGACCCCGCGATTTTTAATTTTATTAAACTTTTTAATTTTGAGTTTCTTTATGCAATTTACGAAAATGCATGGTCTTGGCAATGATTATGTGTATGTAAACTGTTTTCAGCAGTCGGTCAAAGACCCTGAGTCTCTTGCAATAGTTTTAAGCGACCGTCACAGGGGCGTAGGTGCTGACGGCCTGATTTTAATATGTCCGTCAACTGTAGCGGATGTCAAAATGAGGATATTCAACGCCGATGGCTCTGAGGCGCAGATGTGCGGCAACGGCATCCGGTGCGTGGCCAAATACGCTTATGAGCATTCTCTCGGCTCCAGCCGCAAACCATTTTCTGTGCCGGGCCAGAAAAGCTTTCCTGTTTCTCTGCGGGTTGAAACCGGCAGAGGTATTCTTACGCTTGGTTTGGATATCGATAATAAAAACAAAGTCCAGAACGTATGCGTCAATATGGGCCGGCCGATTCTCGAACCTGCCCGGATTCCTGTTGCTCTTGAGGGCGACAGTGTGATTGAAGCGGCCATCGATGTTCAAAACCAGCGTATGCTGATGACGTGTGTCTCAATGGGCAATCCCCACGCGGTGTTTTTCACTGAGGACCTTTCAGGTATAGAGCTTGAAAAAATAGGGCCTGTAATAGAGCATCATGAGCTTTTTCCCCAGCGGGTTAATGCTCATTTCGTGAGGGTTGATTCGCCGAGCCGGTTTACAATGATTACCTGGGAGCGCGGCAGCGGTGCTACTTTAGCCTGTGGCACAGGCGCCTGTGTCTGCTGTGTGGCCGCTGTGCTGACAAACAGGTGCGGCAGGGCAGTTACAGCGAATCTGCCGGGCGGAGCGCTCCAGTTGAACTGGTCGCAGGAAGACAACTGTGTCTATATGACCGGCCCTGCGACAGAGGTTTTCACCGGCACCTGGCCCGATTAAATTACTCGGAACTTATATTTACCGATTTATCAATCCCGTAAGTTTTTGCGATAGTCAGGTTTGCCGGCTGCATTGCGGCCCTGTCGAGGACGATTTTCGGCTGATTGAGCTCAAATTCGATTAAATCGTATTTTGCTTTGGGATTTAGCGCAAACGCCTTGGGAACATCTTTCATCGACCCGATTTTCATACCATTGATGCTGTCAACAACAAGCTGGTCCAGGCCGTGATAGCCGAGGTTGATATTTGCGGGCAGGACATAGCTTAAGACAATAATTTCTTTTCGCTCATCGGTGGGTTTGAAAGCCTCATTAAGCAGATAATTGTATATATGCGGCTCAACTTTTCCTGCCCAGTCGGCTCCTCTTGCCGCAAGGTATGTTTTTGTCAGTTTCTGCAGAATGCAGCCGCCGACGATGAAATATTGAGGCTGGCTGTCGAGGTCATACCAGGGCACAAGCATTTTGGATACGTCGAAGTTTTTGACAATCGCTTTGATTTTCTCCTTCTTGCCGCCCCGCCAGATATTGAACGTGATTTTTTCGCCTGCGGTCTTTCCGGTTATAAGGTAATCGAATAGCAGGGCATCGTATTTTGGATGGATGTATCTGCCGTAGGAATTCAGTTCAAAACCGTCTATTGACACAAGCACATCGCCGCTTTTCAGCACATCGCTGCCCGTCCCGATTGTGTAAACGTCCGAGACATAAACGCCGTCTTGTATTTGCTGCGGCAGTTTAAGATATTTTCTTAAAGCAGGGTCGAGCAGTCCCGTAGTAGTAAATCCTACGGCTCCTGTGCCGTTATAGGAGCCGTCTTTCGCATCTTCCAGAAATCCGTTTATGATTTCCGCCGGGATAATTCCTGCTTCTTTGTCATTTGACCAGCAGGCTATTCCCAGTGGCTCTGCTCCTATGCAGTATAGCTGTCCATTGCCTGTAAGGTCGGAGACGTTTGCAGCAACAAAATTGAGCGTTCTGCAGAAACCTGAAGATGAGTCGACCGTTGCCCTGTCGAGATAACCTCTGCCGCTGTATATCTGCAGTATGCCTGACAGCCAGTAGCAATTGACTTCAGCGCCTTTTTCGTATTTTGCGCTGAACTTAAGAGGCACAAGGGCTTTTTTAAGGGCATTTGGGTCGAGTTCAATCAGGGCAAGATTGGATTCATAATCGACAATTTTAATTTTCGCGGGTATAAATTCGTTCTGTCCGAATCTTTTTGCCTCTATCACTACGGCGTTTGCGACGTTGAGTGCGGTGGTAATAACCTCATTTTTAGATACAGCGCAGCCGACGCTCCAGCCTTCGGTGATATCACTGTTTTTCCACGGCTGGTACTGTTCATAGCCGCAGTGGGATATCCTCAGATAAACAATGGAATCTTTCATTTTTTCGGTTATATCTATACGGTTTTTGGCGCAGGCGTTCGATAAAACAACCGCTGTAAAAAGTAAAATGGGAAAAACGGATTGGATGTTGTTGATTTTTTTCATATCTGCTGCTCCAGAAATGCCCAGGTTGGGACGTTATATTTTTTGAGGATGATTTCGTTTTGCTGATGGGCTTTTTTTGCTTCTATCGGCAGAGGCCTTTCGGAATTCATAAATTTAAGGATATAAAACTCGGCGTCCTTGTTTTCAAATGCCTTTTTTACGTCATCGAGGCTCCTTATTGGCGTATCATTTATGCTTTCAAGCGGCTTGGTTAAAAAACTGTCCGCATAAGTGTTAATTTGGTCCGGCAGGATTTCGGAAAGAATTACATATTCTTTTCGCAGCGGGTCGTCGTTAAGTTGCATTGAATTGCTGAAAAGATATCTGAGCGCATGCGGGATATTTTGCATCCAGTCTCTGCCCCATGTTTCAAGGTAGTTTCTTGATGCCGCGACGAATGTCAGCCCCGAGAAACATACGTAGCGGGGTTGCTCGTCATAAAGCCGGCTATAATCGAATATAGGACGATTTAATCCAATGACCAGCTCGGCGGTGTTCTTTTGGCCGCCTCGCCAGTAAACAAGGGTAATTTTCTGGCCGATTTGTTTTTGTTCTATCGCCTCCGACATATGGTGTTTTGTGCCGTAAATCATAATCATACCGTCGTTGTCGATGTCGTAGTCATCAATCTTTATTATGCAGTCGTCTTTCTGCAGAACTTTTTCAGCGGAGCTGTTGAGCATTACGCTTGTTGCTATGATGCCCTGTGTGTCGGCGGGAATTTTCAGATAGTCATAGTAGCTGTCGTTGTGCAGACCGGCAAAAAGACTAACCCCGATGGACCCGAAGCCGTCATATTTGCCGTCATTAACGTCCTGTAGAAAATGCCTGATTACGGTAGTTGGAATCAGGTAGCCGATATTATCTGCCGCAAGCAGGCCCTGAAACGCCACGCCGATGACCTTTCCGTCCTGCATTACAGGCCCGCCGCTGTTGCCGGGGTTTATGGCGGCATCTGTCTGAACTACCAGATGCGCATCGGCGCCGCTATGGACATATACGTCGGTTTGAATCCTCGATACAACGCCTTCGGTAACGCTGATATGTGTTCCACCCATCGGAAAGCCGTATGTAGAGACTGTGCTGTTGACCTGCGGCAGTTCTCCAAGGCCCAGCGGTTCAGTGCCGTCAAAGAAGCATGGGTCATATACTTTCAGCAGAGCAAGGTCGCAGTCATGGCCGATAAATTCAACGCTGGCGGGGTATTTTTTCGCGATATTTTCTTTTTTAATGATGATATATCGGTTGTCTGAAACATTGTGAGCGTTTGTAATGATTCTGTTTCCTGCGATGATAAAGCCGGAGCCTACACCTCCTGATGTGGATTGCTGTTTCCACGGCGTGGTGTAATCGTAGCCCTGTTTGACGATTTGAATCATTACGACGGATTTAGACATATCCGGCAGTTCGGCCGTGCAGACGCTGGCTGATAAGAAAGCAATTAAAATAAATAATGTTTTTTTCATATTCAGCTCCGTAGATAAAGATTTATCATTTTGGATTTTCCCTGGTTTGCGTCAATTCTTCAAGTTTTTCTTTCGCCTGGCTGTATTTTATTTTGCCCATTCTGCTGAAGACTTCTTTTCCGGGATACATTATTTTAAACTGCTCAGTATATACGTCTTCTATTTCTACAGCCTTTTTGTAGTGTTCAATTGCGAGGTTGATGTTGCCGAGATGCTCACAGATTTCCGCAAATTCGGTATGCAGTTCTGAGGAGGCGGGGTATCGTTCCATCGCATTTTGAAGGGCTGAAAAGGCCTTTTCAAACCAGAAAGACCGCCTATTAGGCGTTATCTGTGCAAGCGTTTCATAGACTTTGGCGAGGTTTTCGTAATTTTTGTAATCGGCCTTGTCTCTCTGGATGGCCGTCAGCAGTGATTTTTCAGCCGCTAGTAGAATTTCTGGCGAATTTCCGGGGTTCATTTCGAATGCATACAGGAGCATTTTTCCCGCGAAGGCGGCAGGAGTCGGGTTTAAAATATCGTCTGCACTGGCATCGAGTAAAAGCGTTGTTCCTTCTTCAAGTTCTCCGTTTGCGAAAAGCAGTCTCGCTGTTTCTGTTTTTACAGCCGTTTTTACTCCCGGTATTATACAGAACCATATAAGAGTCGCTGCCGTCAGTACCGCTGAAGCGGCGAGGATGTTTTTTCTTGTCCCGTTAGAGTCAGGCCGCCTTTGGTGGCCGTCAGGAATCTTTGATTCCTTGACTCTAATGGGACTTGTTCTATTTGGTTTTAAATCGCTGTCTGTAATATTTTTCGGTCGGTAATCAGAACTGACTAATGCGACACACGCCCAGAAGGCCGTCATTATCCCCGGCTCAAACAGTGCGAAATCAATTAGGTTGTGGATTAACACAGCAAGAAGTCCGCATAAAATTGCAGCGACGAAGATTTGTCTGGTTTTTGATTGTTCTTCGGTTCGCGTACATAGCCATAATGTCGTTCCCGCAAAAAATGCCGGTGCGGCATACATAATGGCAATGACATATAGAATAACATCGATGCTGTTGCCGATTTCTGCTCTTATGGCGATCGGCCTGACAAACAGCAGGACAAGAACAATCGAAATCCCGCTAACCTTTGCAAGGGCAGTCAGGCTGTTTTCAGCAAGTCTGCCGGAGGCTTTATTTTGTATGCTGCACATTATAATCGGGTAAAATATCGCCATACAGAATCCAGCCATGCCGATTATTCCGTATTGGCTCAGTATGCTCAGTATGAAACAGTGCGGGTCCTTGATGGTCTCAAGGGCTTGTGGTATTTTGTAGTGTGTATAGTACGAGCTAAAGTTCCCTCCTCCGATTCCTGTTATCAAATGGCCGGCTGCAATTTTTACTGCCGCCGCCCAGTATTGCCATCTGACCAGCATTGAATTTCCGCCGGGCAGCTTATTGTGCCCAGCGCCGTAGCTGACGATGAAGGCTGTGCAGAGGATAATTAAAATAACAGCAGAGATAATTATAAGGCCTTGGTGGCGTCGGAGAATTTGACCGAATCTTACAGATAAAAACAGCAAGCCTCCTGCAGCGGCCAAGGATGCAATTGCGCCTTTGCTGTGTGCTTCAAGCAGCCCGGCAAAGAGAACAAGCAGCAAAACCGTCGGCGGGCATAGTTTCTTTAAGGTATTTTTCTTTTCAGACAGTTTGACCTTAAAATCAAAAGCGGCGAAGGTGCAGAAGATTGCAAGGACCAGCAGACTCCCGACACTGTTGCCCGTAGTGAAAAACCCCCTGACATCCTTTGAATACAATCTGTTTTCATAGAGCATCTGTTCAAAGGAGCCCGGCTCGATGCCGAGTTTTTGGAGCTGGACTACAGGCTCGGCCTTATACTCTTCTATCATAAGTTTGTTGCTGCTGAAGGACTGCTCAGTGCACTGATATACGTTTGCAATGGCCATACCTGTCAGCACAAAAAGCAGGACTTTTTTTCTTTCGATTGTTTCCAGAAGATTCGAAAGCACAACAGCCGTTACCATTGCCGACAGGATTGTAATTGAATCGGTTATGGCAGTTCTGCGGTTCGAAGCTGCGATTGTGCTTAAAACAGCGGCAATGATGAAAATCAGTACGCCGTACTCAATTCCGCTCATCCGGTATTTTCCGCCGGACAACCTGACGGCAAACCAGACAGCCCCAGAGATAATCAGAAGGCTCGAAATGATTACGCTCACAAGATTGTCGTAAAAAACCCCCGGCAGGCTGAATGATTTTATGCTGGGGTTTTCCATAAAGCTCAGTCTCAGGGCGATAACGCACATAAGGAACACAAAGAGAACCGATTCAAAAATATGGAGTGTTTTGTTGTTATTTTTCTGAGTCATCTTTTCCGGTCGATTCGAGAATAGCGATAATCCCCAGCACCAGAACCGTCTGTGCAAATACAAGAATACCGTACGCTGAGTTGATGGTTTTCAGAACGATTGCGCCCAGGCCTGTCGCAAGTGTCGCAAGATAAAGCGTAAGCACCGTTTGCACTTCGGAAAGTCCCCGTTTTTTAAGTCTGTGTGAGAAGTGCTGTGTATCGCCGACAAAGGGACTTTTGCCCTGGCTTATTCGCAGGACGGTTACGCTTATAAAATCATACAGCGGCAGGGCCGTTATCACCAGCGGCATCAGCACAACATACCATTTACTGCTGTCGGTGCTCTGGTAATACGTTGTTCTTAGTGTAATAAGTGCGACGAAAAACCCGACGACAAGCGACCCCGCATCGCCCATAAAAATCGAGGCCGGGAAGAAATTGAAGACAAGAAAACCTGCCAGCGTCCCTGCAAAAATCAGCGCAAAACCACTCACGAAGACCTGTCCTGAAAGAACTGCTGTAAAAAACAGGATTATGGAAATTATAAGAGCGATTCCGGCGCTTGCGCCGTCCATATTGTCTAAGAAATTGAATACGTTGATAATAAGCACAATCCAGATGGAACTTATAATTGAGGTGATGATTTTGCTTTCGATGAAAAGTTCTACCCTTACATCGGCAAAGTAGGCTGCGATAAATGCGGCAACAAACTGCACCAGCAGTTTGGTCGCCGGCCCGAGGTTTTTTATATCATCCCACAACCCCAGCACCAGCAGCACAGCAGAGCAGACGATTATTATAACCAATTCTTGTATTTTAGCGGCAAAATCCTGGATGTAAAAACCGCTTTCTTTCGTCACCAAAGCCGGATATAGCCTGACGGATATAGCTGCCGCGATACAGAAAAGAGCCATTGTTGCGAATATTGCGATTCCTCCCCCTAAGGGTATGGTTTCTTTGTGGAATCTGTCCGGCCGCGGATGAGCGACAAATCCGCTCGCCAGAGCAAGTTTTTTAACCACTGCCGTCAGAACTGCCGAAACGGCAAAGGCCGTCAAAGGAACCGCTAAATAAACGATAGACGGATTTATCACAAAATTACTCCCTTAACTGCTGAACAAGTTTTTCCCTGACCTGGCTGAAGAATCCGTGATACCTGTCTTCTTTATGGTCGGGAAAGGAATATTCGAAACCTTTCCACTGTCCCTTGCTGAAAATTAGCGTAACTTCAGCCCAGATTTTTTTACCGATATGTATCCTGTGCGAAAAATTTTTCGTACTCGCCAGCACAAGTTTCGACGGTTCGATATAGCCGGGGTCGAGATTGACAGGCCTCGTCAAATTGCCGCCGAGCCTTACGGCAAGTTTTTTTTCCATTTTATTGGTCTTGAGTTTTATATCCGCCAGTTTATCCGGCAAAATCAGTTTTTCAATTGCCACAAATTTTTTGACAATCTCTTTTCCGGTTTCGTTCGCATAATATTCGGTATGCGTAAAAGGCCATACAGGGCTTTCAAGGTCGCAGTTTCCGAATTTGGCCTTTATCATATCAACAGCGGCATTTACAGCCCGCTGGTCGCAGGCGAGTATCCCTACGATAAGTTTTACCGGCTCAGGTTTTTTAAGCGTCCACATCCAGTTCGGTTTTAAGTTTCTCAATTAACCTTAATGTTTTTTCTTTTACTTCTGTCAGCGGGACTTTTGTTATTTTGCTTTCTCTGCGAAGTTTTATTTCAGCACAGTTTTCAGCGATTGATTTGGCGCCGATTGTTATTCTGATTGGTATTCCGATAAGGTCTGCATCCTTGAATTTTACGCCGCCTCTCGCGTCTCTGTCATCGAGCAGTACTTCCACGCCGGCGGCAGTCAATTCATTGTAAAGTTTTTCCGAAGCCCCAATGATTTCATCGTTATTTCCCGCAGGAACGATAATAACCTCATAAGGTGCAATGCTTATCGGCCAGATAATGCCGTCATCGTCGCGCGATATCTCAATTGCTGATGCGACAATCCTGTTTATGCCGATGCCGTAGCAGCCCATTATGCACGGCTTTTCAGTGCTGTCTTTATCGAGGAATTTTGCACCGAGCTTGCTGCTGTACTTTGTGCCAAGCTTAAAGACCTGCCCAACCTCGATGCCTCTTTTAAACAGTAGTTTTTTGCCTTTGTAGGTATCGCCCTCGACGGCATTTCTTATATCGGCAATTATTACATTTTTGCCATCGGTAGGAAAATCCCGCCCCGGCACGACGTTTTTAATATGATAATCTGTCTTATTTGCTCCGGTAACCCCGGCTTCGATTGTCAGAACTGAATGGTCTATAATGAGTTTATTTACTTTTTCAGCAAGTCCTACAGGTCCTGCAAAACCGACTTGGGCTCCGGTAATTTTTTTAATCGTTTCTTCATCCGCAAGTTCTATGGATTTTCCAGCGGCAGTTCGCAGCTTTTCCGGATTTATTTCAAAATCTCCGCGGACAAGAACAAGGATTAGCTCATTGCCTGATTTGTAAACAAGTGATTTGATAAGCTCTTTTGCATTTGCCTTTAAGAATGTGCAGATTTCGTCTATGGTTTTTTGGTTTGGCGTGTGAATTTCCTCAATAAGAGGATACTCTTTATTAGTTTCAATTTTTGGCAGGGCGTCAACAGGTGCCTTTTCAAGATTTGCTGCATAGCTGCCGTCCTCAGTCTGGACGATTATATCTTCGCCTGATTCGCACGGCACAGTGAATTGGTGAGAGCCGCTGCCGCCCATCTCGCCTGACTCCGCCTCGACTATCGCGTATTTCAGGCCGCATCTGCTGAAAATCCTTTTATAAGTTTCGTACATTATTTTATATGTTTCATCGAGGCTCATCTGGTCAGCGTGGAAGCTGTAGGCGTCTTTCATCATAAACTCCCGGCTTCGCAGCACACCGAACCTCGGCCGAAACTCGTCCCTGAATTTGAAGCTAATCTGATAGAGATTTATTGGAAGTTGTTTGTATGAATTTATCTCTCCTGCGGCGATGCTTGTAACGACTTCTTCAGCGGTGGGGGCGAGCACGTTTTCTCTGCCGTGCCTATCGGTAAATTTTGCCATTGTCGGTCCGTAATCGACGTTTCGTCCTGTCTGCTGCCACAGTTCCATCGGCTGAACGGCTGGCATAAGGATTTCCTGTGCGCCGCTCTTGTCCATTTCTTCGCGGACGATATTCATAACCTTCATCAGTACTCGCCAGCCTGACGGCAGGTAGATATATGTCCCGCTTGCAAGTTTCCGCATCAGCCCCGCGCGAATCATTAGCTGATGACTTGGAATCTCAGCGTCGGCCGGCACTTCTTTTACTGTCGGTATAAAAGCCTTGCTGTACCTCATTATTTTTCCTTGTTTTTAGTGTCTTTATATCCTCAAAAAAGACGTTTTGCAAGAAGAACTTTAACGCCTTTTTTTCTTAAAACCTTTTGACAGAAGCTCTTAGTCTGGTATAATTGTGAAAACGGATTTTTAACCGGACTGAACTTTTCTACTGGGACTTGCCCGCCTTAGGTGGGAAGGATTGACTTATGCCGGGTGCAATCAAATTATTGGTTTTGCGGTTAAGTATTATTATAGTGGCTCTTGTCTTTGTTGGGGGCTGCGGTGAATCTGCGAAAAAGGAAAATCCCGTTAGCCTTTATGTCGATGCCGTATCGCTTGCCGGC
>Ga0315286_10000446_pt1 | contig 34414 bp, 27 predicted proteins | sample YL17G10_0_MG_FD_205038 | JGI IMG/M metagenome (GOLD analysis project Ga0315286, IMG submission 205038) | Sediment microbial communities from Yellowstone Lake, YNP, Wyoming, USA - YL17G10_0 | ecosystem: Environmental > Aquatic > Freshwater > Lake > Sediment | place: USA: Wyoming | collected...
GCATGCCGATGCCCGGGCCCCTCTGCGTCTTCACCAGCAGGGCGCCCAGCATGAACCCAAATGCGACGCCGGTTAGAACCCCGAACTTCAGTGCTGTGACCAGGCTCGTGCTCGACCCGAGAGGGATCACAGTGAAGAGAGTGCTATTGACCTCATGTTGGACGAGGAACTGCAACAACGCGATTGCTACGCTCACGATCAGTCCGGCTATCGCAGACCGGATCAGCCGGTCGTTCTCGGACCAGTTCGATCCCGGCCCGGTCTGGGCGGAAGACTGCTTCTTCTGGGTGACGCGGTCGAGGCTGGAGGCGCTGCTGTAGCCGGCCTCCTTCTGGACCGGCCTGAAGATTGACTGGTCGGTCCCCACGTACTGCGAGATGTCAATGGAGGTGTTCGTTGCCTCGTCGGCGAGGCCGTGAGTGGGAGGCCGCTGCGTGGGCTGTGCGGGAACCGGCGGAGGTGGATCGGCGCTCTGTCCGTGGCCGAGCGGACGCAGCAAGACGTCAGATGCTGCCGCCTGGGCGACAGGCTCGGCCTCGGCCAGGACGGGCGCCTCCTCCGGCTCCTCCTGGTGCAGCGGGAGCCCTGCCTCGGCTTCGTGCGCCAGCTGAAGCGAGGGCTGGGGCGGGGCTGCAAGCGGCCGTCCCTTCTGGTTCATCTCCTTAGTTGCCGCGGCCGATACCGTTGCGCCAGCGGGCAGCATCGGCCGGTTGCACCACTCACAGCTATCGGTGGTGCTGCTATCCATGCCACATCTTCGACACAACATCAGGGGCCTTGCTCCTCCCAGTCAGACACGCCTAAGCCCGCCCCGCCGACGGACCGGCCGACCGCAGGTAACGATGGGATCACGGCTCCATAGCCCCAGAAGAAGGCTATGAACCGGCTACATTATGCTACCCAAAACGCAGCTTGTCCAGCGCTTAGCGCCTAGCCCTGCAGCGCCTCTGCCAGCGCCCCGACAAACCGCCGGTTCTGCTCCCGTGTACCGGTGGTTACACGGATGTGCGTCGGGGCGCCAAAGACATCGCCCGTGCGGACGATGACCCCGCGCTTCAGCAGCTCGACGAAGACCGGCCGGCACTCTCGGCCCAGGTCCACCCAGATGAAGTTTGCATGGCTCAGGGTGTAGCGAAGGCCAAGCCGCTCGAACTCCCGGTAAAGGAACGCCTTCGACTCAGCATTGAGCGCCACGGTCCGACTCACCTGATCGTTGTCGTCGAGGCTGGCGAGAGCGGCAGCCTGCGCAACGCTGCTAACGTTGAACGGCTCGCGGACGCGCTCGAGGGCGTCCGCCAACTCCGGAGTTGTGACGCCGTATCCCATCCGCAAGCCGGCGAGGCCGTAGATCTTGGAGAAGGTCCTCAGCACTATCACGCGGCGCCCCTCCCGCACCAGCGCCAGACTGTCGGGGTAGTCCTGGTCTGAAGCGTACTCGTAATAGGCCTCGTCCATCACCAGGATGGTCCCGACAGGGATCGCCTCGAGCAGTTCGGCCAGCTCTGAGCGCGTCACAATGGTGCCGGTCGGGTTGTTCGGGTTGCCGACAAAAACGACCTTCGTCTTGGGCGTCAGTCGTCGCGCCATCTCCTTCGTGTCATAGCGGAACTCCACCATCGGCACGTAGACGGGAGTTGCCTCCATCAGCTTCGCGGTGAACTCATACTGGCTGAAGGGGCCAGTACACATCATCACCTCATCGCCGGGGTTGATGAAGGCGAGACCGATGTTGTGAATCAGCTCATCGCTGCCATGGCCCAGCAGTATCTGGCCCGGCGGGAAGCCCAGCTTCGCTGCCAGCGCCCGGCGGAGCTGATAGCAATCATTGTCGGGGTAGAGCGAGACGCCGGCCGCGGCGGCACAGATCGCCTCGACCGCCTTCGGCGACGGGCCCAGCGGATTCTCGTTCGAGGCCAGCTTCACCACATCGGTCAGCCCGAACTCTCGCTGCACCTCCTCGATCGGCTTCCCTGGTGTATACGGCGTCAGCTGTCCTACACAGGGACGCGTTATCGGTTTCTCGCTCATCAGCCGGTCTCCTCACTATCGTCATCGTCAGTCAGCGCCCTCACCCTTAGCTGCCTCGACTCGCTGTAGGTGGCCGCCTCCTCGATCGCCTTCCTCGCCTCGCGCGGCAGGTCCCGCGACTCGGCGAGCCTGCGCAGCGCCGTCGTGTTCACCTGCGTGACCGCCTCCCACCGCCCGAGCGGCGAGAGGGCTTCCCGAAGCCTCTCCAGGTCCCAGCGCGTCACCCGCTTGTACGTCCGTCTCTCGGCCACATAGCCCGACTTCTCGACCCGCTCGGCCTGGCACTGGTCGAGATAGCGGTTGATCAGCTCCTTTGCCTCCTCCTTGCGGGTGTCGGCCTTCTTCCCGGCGACATCGGCCTCGGCGTATTTGCGCAGAGCGGCGGCGATGTCTACGTCGAGGTCCTCCGGCTCGACCGGCGCTCGGAAGAAGGGGCAGTGGGAACGGAAGGCGCACCAGTCGCAGTGGCCCCCCAGCCTGGGCTCGAACTCCTCAAGCTCGATGCTAGTGAGGGCATCCAGGATATCATCTTTGGTCTCTTTGACAAACTGCTCATCCTGACTCGTCTGTATCCGCTGGCCGAGCAGCACGAAGAAGAGCGTCGTCGTCACCTCGAAGCCAGGGTAGAGCTGGCCGGCTGCCAGTCGGTAGATGGCGAGCTGCGCGTTCTGATCCACTGCGGTGAGCGGAGGCATCCGCCGGCTCGTCTTGTAGTCAATGACCTCGAGTCGCTTGTCCCCAATCACGTCAACCCGATCCATGCGCCCCGTGAGCACGTGCCCGCCCTCGAGCGGGAGGTTGAAGAACCGCTCGGTGTCTATCGTGTGGCGGCCTTCCTCTCTCTCGGCGTGTTCCCCGTGGTAGCGCTGGAGGATCTTCGTTCCCTCCTCGAACCACAGCCCCCAGTCCGCTTCCACGCCCTCGGGATGAACCGGATTCCATGCCTTGGCGAAGGCGTCTATCAGCTCCTCAACCGATGGGACTCGGATGCGAGAGGGGTCGTGCATGAGCCTCAGCGCCGAGTGCATGGCGGTGCCGAACTCCAGCACCACCGCGCGCGGCGTCGGGATCCGGTCAACATACTGCAGCTTGTACTGCTGAGGGCAGTGGCGGTAGGTCGAGTAGCGCGAGTAGCTAATCCTCACCGTCTTCCCCTTCCTCCGGTGGCCCGGCCTCTTCCACATCGCCGACATAGAGCGAGCGGTTCAGCAGGAAGTGGCGTTCGGTCCAGCGCCGGCCCTTCTCCCGGGCGCTCTCTATCTGCCCCGCGAACATGTTGATCTTCGCCCCCAGGTCCTCGGCGTGGTGGAGCGCGATCGCCTCCGCTGTCATCGGCGGCTTCGGCGAGCCGAACTCTCCGGTGCCGTGATGGCTCAGTATCATGTGGCTCAGCCGCAGCTTCAGCTCCTCCGGGAAGCCCTCGATCTGGTTCGCTCGCGCCAGCACCAGCCGCTCTCCCAGCACCAAGTGACCGAGAAGCTGCCCCTCATCCGTGTAGTCGAACGCCGTCTGCCAGCTTAGCTCCTCCATCTTACCTATGTCGTGCAGGATGGCCGACGCGAGCAGCAGGTCCCGGTCCAGCGCGGGGAACACCTCGCACACCTTCTCGCACAGTTCGACCACCTCAGCGGTGTGCTCGATCAGCCCGCCGACATAGGCATGGTGGAGCGCCTTCGCCCCCGGGGCGGTGACGAACCGCTTGCGGAAGTCCTGGTCCCGGAATAGGCCCATCAGCAGCTCGCGGAGGTGCTGGTTCCCGACGGACTTCACGACCTGAGCGATCCGGGCCTCGAGCGCCGCTGGGTCCTTCTTGCTCGTGGGCAGAAAAAGGCTCGGGTCCGCCTCCTCCGGCGGCAGCGGCCGCAAGTTCTCAATCCGGAGCTGAAGCTCGTTCCGGTAGGTTTCCACCGAACCGGTCACCTCGACCACGCTGCCTACCTCGAATCGGTCAGCGATAGCCGCCGCGTTCTCCCACACCTTTGCTGGAATCCGGCCGGTCGAATCGCACAGCGTCAGGTCGAGGAACAAGCCGGCCCGGCCTCCCTGCCGCAACTCCTTGCGGACGACAAGCAGCGTTGACTCCACCTGGTTCCCTGGCTCGAAATCTGTAACGCGCATCTTGTACCCCTCTCAGTAGCGGTTGGTCACGGTGCATCCCTGGTAGTACTTCGCCAGTATCGCCTGATAGTCCCACCCCAGCTCGGCCAGCCCGGCCGCGCCCACCTGGCACATACCCACCTGGTGCCCCCAGCCCGCGCCCCAGATCGTGAAGGCGACAGGCGGATCGTCCCCTTCGCGGACCGCCTCGATGGCGAACGAGGCCGAGTTCAACCCTCCCATCGCCCGCCGTATCCCCGATCCGCCGCGAACCTTATCGAGCGCTTTGGACCCTATGATGGTGACCTCGCGCACTACCCCTGATTCGGCCCTGTCGGTGACTCGCACGTCCAGGAGATCGCCGAAGTCACCAACCGCGGCAACAAGCGACTGGCGCAGTTCCTCCCGCGGCATGACCGACCACCAGCGGAACCGGCTGGCTGAGGCATATCGCGGCTGGTTGCAGTAGACCGGCGGCGCGTACTTCAGATACTGTTTGAGCGCCTCAGGGGCAAGCGGAAACGCCAACTGCACTGTGGCCGGGTCGTAGTCGGCTCCGCCGCGCAGATACGGGACAGGTGACGCAGTCGTCCAGTAATCCTCGTTGTTCACCGTGCGCCCGCCGCAGTTTGAGGAGTAGAGCGTGTCGGCGAGACGTCCCTCATACTCCAGCACCTCGCCCCACGTCTCCGCCACCGCCCGGTCGCTCTCAGGCCTCTCGCTCGTCGCCCCTCCGTACACCTGGCAATGCTGTGTCGCGCACAGATCGAAACCGTCCGCCTCGTGCCGGCCCGCCTTCGCCAGCGCCTGCCCGCGCGCCGCCACCGCCTGCGCCTGGAGCGCGGCGAGCGGATACGCCGCCGGCATCTCCGATGGCACGACTCCCCGCAGGTAAGTCTCAATGTCCACGATGTTGACGACGCTGAGCGCGCCGCTCACCCGCCGTATCTCTACCACACCTCGGTGGTCACGGTCTGTGAGCCCGTCCCAGTGTCCCCCAATGCCGCTGACCCTCACCACGCCGTCCTCGGGGGGAACGAGCAGTATCCCGTCTTCGACCGACCCACCGGGAGTACCCTCGGGGCCCATCAGGCGAACCGAGTCGCCGTCCAGTGAAACCTGCCAGGGGCCGTCCGGACGTGCCTCGGCGATCGGCTGCCCATCCCGCAGGCCCTGGATGCTGACCACGCCCGCCGGAGCCGAGAACGCGACGGTCTGAGCGCCCTGAAGCAACCCTATGCGAATCTTGGGCGGCTCACCCGCGCAGCGCTCAGGCTGCCCTGCAACGAAGACCAGGAGTGCTGGAAGGACCCACTTCGCGCGGAGGAACATGGTAGAGCGCATTTCATGACTCCAGGTGGATGGGCTGACCGGGACACGCGTTGCCATGAAATGCGCCTCCCAAAACCTCACGCCCCGGCTACGCTGTTTGACAGCCTTCTTTGGATGCTATCAGACAGCGTCTCCACCTGCAAGCCCATGATAGCCAACTCTACCACGGCCCAGAGGCGGCGGTCAATTCGCGCTCCGGCGAGGCCGCGGAGCCCTGAAGTAGGGGCGCATGGCGATGCGCCCCCAGCGCAGCGCGGGGTTCACGAACCCCCGCGCCCACTGCTACAATCAATGATCGAAGGCCATCTGCTGCACCTCCACACCGGCGATGGCGGCGAGCTTGGCAACCATCTCCTGGCAGATCTTCGCGTCGCAGATCATGTCGAGCAGAATCAGCCCGCCGGGTGCGCAGTAGTCTCCCTGCACTTCATGGAGTCCGACCCGCGTGCGGATGTAGCAGCCGTACTCGGTGAAGGTCTTCTGGATGTCGGGCACGCTCTGAACGCGGTCGGTGATGTGAACGCCCACGATGAGGTGTCGTCGCTTGTCCATGGTCAACTCTCCTCCGGCCGCCCTCCGCAGGCGCCGCCGCACTATTGCACGGTCCGTCCGGGTCTCCTTCTTGACGGTGCGTTGATCAAAGGCCGATGCGCTGGGCTATCTGCCTGGCCTGTTCGCGGTATGACGCCTCCCCGCCGTCGTAGCTGTCCTGCGCCGGCAGGAGGACTGTCTGTCTGGGCCCCCCGGACACGTGCAGGAAGCCGCACACACGGTGCAGGCCCATAGCGCTCGATCTCCCCCTGGTCATCTCCAGCGTTGTCCCCGCCGCAGGTGGGGGCCGAGTGCCGTCGAAAAACGTCAGCATAGCGATCCGAGCGGGAGACGTGGATGAGCAACAGCCGAGGCACTGATCGGGAGCAGCGGAAGGCGGGGCTGGGTTTCGCGCACCTGTCCATGAACGAGGTGTCGCCATCGGCGCGGGTGGCGGGTGAAGAGGCGCCGCCCCAGCGGAGTCGCGCCGGCCTGTTAGTGGTGCTGGTGCTCATTGCAGTGGCGATCGTGGCATTCGGCGTTCGCCTGATCTCGAATGTCGCGCCGGGCGGCGATGCTCAGGCGAGCCTCCAGCGCGCGATCGAGGCCCTCCCTGGCGGGTACTGGCAGAAGGGCGTGATCCTGCAGGCTCAATACCTGACCGGGCAAACCGTGCGCCTCGAGTTCTCCCCCCGCCTGAACACCGCAAACGATCCCGACCGCGAGGTGATACGGCGAGCCACCAGGGATGTGTTCGGAGTGCTGCGCAAGGAGCGGCCGGATCGCGATCTGTACATTGACGGCTTCCAAGAAGGCGAGCAGGTTGTCCGCGGCGAGTACCGGTACAAGAGCAGCCTGGTTGGGCCCGCGGGCGAGCAGGTGCCCGACATGGTGATCCGTGTGAAGGGCGATCCCGAGGGCGGGATGGGGGGCGCTTACGGGGAGTCCGCCGGCCAGCGCAGGTAGTGCGTTCTTCGGTGTGCGGAGGCGGCGCCTGGGCAGGCTGAAGCCTGCGCTACCCGGCCGGCACTGGTGCGGCCGCTTCCGGGGCAGGCAAAGGCTCTGCCTCTACGACCTTCTCGATGGTGACAGCAGACACCCACAGGTCTTGGACGCTGCCCTTGGCATTGATGCGGAAGTCCCACCCGTCCCGGTTTGAGAAGTTCACATCGTCGAGCACCACCCGGTAGCTCCGCCAGTCGTAGCCCGGCCCCACCCACTGCCAACGGGTGAAGCGGTAGCCTGTGGTGGAGTCGTAGACGAGGTTGAGACCGAGCTTCTCGGCGCCCAGATACGAGCCCTCGCACTCGATAGTCACGACCAGCTTGGTATTGCCTCGGTCGAAGTAGAGCCACGAGTCATCCACATCGAAGTACAACCAGGGGCTGTCCTGGGCCATCTCCTCCTGTCGGTAGGTCATGCAGGTGCGTAGGCAGGAACGTCCCTGGCGCTCCTCCTCGAGGCAGGCGCCCCCGCCCAGGCTGCGCAGGGCGCGGTTGTAGAGCCCGAACTCCGGGTGCTCTGCCATGGAGCAGTCCAAGTAGACCATCGGCAGGTTCGCTAGATCGGCGGTCCCCCGCGCCGCCAGGACGTCCGACCGCGTGGGCGCGCCTGGTCTCATGAGCGTCTGCCACTCTGCGGCGGGGATGACGGTGAACCGGGGGCCAATGGCCACACTAGGCGCGGGGGAGGAGGCAGGCAGAGCGACCGCAGCGTCTTCCCCCGCTGCCGCGGCGCCTTCGACAGTTGGCAACGCGGGTGCAGGTGGCGCAATCGCAGTCGCCGTTGCACTCCAGGCGATAGCAGCCGGGCCGCTTGGGCCGGCAAAGAACAGCATCCAGGCGCCCGGCGCGGGGCTCGTGTACCCCTCGTAGGCGAGGTCGCGTAGAGGCCGCGTCCACTCCGCGTTCACGGCATCTGCCGGCAGATAGCAGCGATCGGCCCCGAAGACCCAGGCGAGAAGATAGCCTATTGCGCAGGCATCGGCCGAAGCGCCTTCCTGCGCGCCCAGCACCCATACCGGCTTGCGAGGGCTCGCCTCGGGCGAACCAAGGACTTCCTGGCTGAGGACGGCCCACGGCAAGGTCATCCGCGACGGATCGGCGGGGAGGTAGACCCCGATGACATCGGCGGCGCGGCCGCTGGGGCTTGCGGCAAATCGGTCAATGCCGCCTACGTCAAGGAAGCCGGCCTCCGGCGCGATCATGATTGCCTTGGGGTCCAACGACCGAATCAGCCGAGTGGCTGAGTCGAGAAGGCTGAGGTAGTCGGAACGAGTGCCGCGGAGATTGCGGGCATTCGGCTGCTCCCTGACCTGCCAGCAATGAACGCGATCGCGAAAGTGAAGAACCGATGCCTTCACATACCTGCGCCAGAGCTCGACTGACTTCGGCACCGAGCGCGGCTTCTGGTCTGCCGGCACCTGCCACGACGGGTTGACTGCCCAGCTGGCGCACGGTCCCAGCACCAGGACGACTGCGATCTTGCGCGCCCGCGCGTCGCTGACGGCGGCATCGAAGGCCCCCCAGACGAACTCCCCCGGCTTCGGCTCGACCCGATTCCAGTCGAGCTCCATGCGAACAGACGTGACGCCGGCGGCGGCCAGGCGATCCAGCGCCGCCGCCCGCTGGGCTCCGCTCAGCGCCGCCAAGTCTATGTTCGCTCCCAGCACCGGCCGGATGCCGGCGAGCGCCTCCCTTGGCTGGCAGGCAACCGCAAGGAGAAGACATCCCAGAAACAGACGAAGCCGAGCGGCTCCGCTCGGCTTCGCACCACGCGACCGGCGTTGCCGGAACGCTACTGCTACATGTTGGCGATCTGCTCCGCGACGATGCGCTTCGCCTCCGGCACCGAGAGCCATATCCCCTGTTCCTTGAACGTCATCCATCGCAGATACCCTGGTAGGGACATGTAGTCGCTCTCGGCGCTCCAGGGCTGTAGCCCTGCCACGTTCGTATACTCCGCCGCGGAGGCGGGAGGAGTCGCCAGTGCGATCATCGTCCCGAGTAGAACGATCACGACCAAGACCCACCATTTGCCAGACACTGTATCCAACCTCCCTTCCAAGCCTTTCGTTGCCGTCAGAGCAGGGCTATTCGTCAAGGCCCGGGAGGCCCCTGCCTCCCAATCAGAGGTGTTTGGGGAACTTTGCGCGAATGGTGACCCCGCCGTTGCCCTCGATGTCCAAGGAACCGCCAAGCTCTTCCTCGACGATCCCTCGGACGACCTTCATGCCAAGCCCGGAGTCTCTCTCCAGCTCGAACAGGGCCGGCAGGCCGACGCCGTTATCGGTCACCTCGATGACCACATTGCCGCCCACCTCGGCCAGGTTGATAAGGATCCGCCCCCCCTGGACGCCGGGGAGCCCGTGCCTGACCGCATTGTCAATCAGCTCGCTCAGCATCATGGCGACGTTGGTCGCCTGCTGCGATGGCAACATCACCCGTGCCCCAGCGACGGTCGCCTCGATGTCCGCGCCTGGCGCCACTATCTGGCTGGTGAGCTGGACGATCCGCTGCGCCGCCTGCTTGATGTCCACGGAATGCAGGTTTCGTCCATGGAGCGTGTCGTGCACGACTGCAACGCTCTGTAGGCGAGCGATACCACGCTTCAGCACCTCGCCGATCGAGCGCGGTGGCTGCTGCTCCATCTCCATTCGCAGCAGACCGGCGACCGCCTGAAGGGTGTTGCGAACTCGATGGTTGATCTCGCTCACCATCGCGTTGAGAAACTGAGCGCGCTCCTGCGTCTCCTCGTAGAGTCGGGCGTTGTCAATGGCGATGGCGGCGCTGTTGGCGAGCGCCATCACAACGCGCTTCTCGTCTTCGTCAAAGGGGCGAGTCGACTGGCGATACAGGTTCAGCACCCCAACGGTGCGTCCCCGCGTTATGAGCGGAGCAGCGATAGCCGCCTGAAGGCCACCCTCCCGCGCGTGCTCGCGGTGCGCGAATCTCCCATCGCGGGAGATGTCGGTGCTCAGCAAGGGTGTCCCGGACTGAGCGGCTCTCCCGGCAAACCCCTCGCCCAGCTTCAGAGGAAGAAGGAAATCCTCATCTTCCCGGACGCCCCTGGCGGCCTTCATCACGAGTTCATCTGAGCCGGCATCCAACAGCATAAGCGTCCCGACAGGGGCGTCAACGAGTTCCGCCGCCGAGTCCAGCACCCGTTGGAGGGTCTGCGTCAACTCAAGGGATGAGGTGAGTGCTTGGGATATCTCGGAGAGCTTCTGGAGCTGGTCCAGATGCCGGATGGCGCCCTGATAGAGAACTGCGCTCTGGAGCGCAAGAGCGGTCTGGTTCGCGTATGCGGACAGCAACGCGACGGCATGGGATGGGAACTCGCGAGGCCGCACATCGGCGATGGCGAGGATGCCGCGAAGCCCCTGCTGTGCCACCATCGGCACGCACAGCAGCGACCGGGCACCAAGCCGCCGCACCAGCGCATCCTCCTCCTTTCCCTCCTGGACCGCATCCGAGACGACCTGCGGCACCCCCATGGCCAACGCTTCGCTCCCCAGGTGACCGCTTGCCGGGAGGGCCTCTTCGCTCTCGCCTGCTTCTCCGTGCTGCCCCTGGGCGACCGGCACTAGGTCGCCTAGCTCGTTCGCCAGGAAGAGCGCGCTGCGCGGGGCATCGAGCGCCTTCGCGGCTGCCTCGGCGACAGTGGCGGCGATCCGCGTCACCTCCATGGTGGATGTGATCCGCGTGCTGACCCAGGTTAGGTCTGCCATCTCGAGCAGGCGTCGCTGCATGTCCTCGACGAGCTGGAGGTTCTCCACCGCTACCGCGGCCTGGGCGGAAAAGGAGGCGATGGCAGCGCGCTGGCTGTGGCTGAACGCATGCGCTCGGCGGCTCACGACGATAAGCGCGCCCAGCGGCTCGCCGCGCACAGCCAACGCTACGCCCAGGATGCTACGGTGATCGGGCGCGCCCGCGCCCCCCGACACGGCCCGTACTAGTGGATGGCCCAGCGGCTGCGCCCGTGTCTGCTGCGCGAAGAGATCCAGAGAGGTGCCGATTGCTGACTGCAGCTCGCGGTCGCTCGCCCACCTGAGTGAGAACTGGCCGCCCTGCCCCGCAAGGTAGACAACCGCGGCGTCCGCCTCGGCGATCTCAGCGGCGGAGCGGCAGATCAGGTCGAGAAGCTCGTCGAGGCTAAGCGCCGACCCAAGGGCGAACCCGAGTTCGGCCGCCGACCGCTGCCGCACTTCGGCCAACTGCCGCTGCTCGGTCGCCAGTTCCAGTGCATGCGAAGCAGCTGCCGCGTGTTGCGCCAGAGAAGACAGGAGAGCAAGACGCTCCTCTTCGTACGTGCCGGCGAACACGCCCAGGACGCCAGCGGTCTTCCCGGCAACGCCGGCACGGACCAGCACCCCGGTGCTGAAGCCGGCCGCTGCCAGGATCGCGCGGTGGCTTTCCACTCCGGGTGACAGCACGACGACGCCTTCCCGAGCGGGGCAGGTTTTCCAGAAAGCCGAGACGATGCGGAGCGCCGCCGCCTCCCCGGGCAGCCGCTGGCCATGGGCGGCGGAGAGAGACAGTCCGGATGACGTGCGCTGATCCCACCATGCTGCAGCCTCCGCCTCACAGATGCGGACGGCGGCCTCGACAGCTGCCCGCTTCACGGCGGCAGGAGTGGTTGCCCGCCGGATCTTGTCGGCAGCGTCGGCCAGCGCGGCGGCGGGAACGCTGGCGGGGCAGTGCTGAGTCGCAGCAGACTCATCGGCCGTCGCCAGCATTCGATCGCAAACGAGGACGATATGTGCGCGGGCGTCCCGCGCGGGGAGGTCAGCCAGGCTCAAGTTTTCCAGCCAGTCCTTCAGCGATTGCGCCGCCAGCCGGAGCGCGTGCGCTGGCAGGGCCGCAGACAGACGAGCAGATGCCCCGGGCGGCCCTGTCACTGACTCCAGCACTACCTGACGGAGTCTGCGCCGCCCGGACGCGCCGGGCAGCCTATCGCCCGACTGCTCGAGTGTCTTCAGCCATTCCCCGACCAGCTGCTCTGTCGCCGTTCGCAACTGCTCTGGCAGGCTACCAGGTCCAGTCCCCGATCTTTCGTCTCTCACTCGGTTAGGGGTTCCTCCAGACGGCACACCCCAGGCAGCCCGTCTGAGCCGCTCCACCCCCCTATGCTAGACTGTACCGCACCTGTCGCTTCCGTCCCTAGTGCACTCTGCGGAACTACGTCGCGAAATGGACCCAAGACCCCCCAGCCCTCCAGTTACCTGCCTCACAGGGTCACCAGGTCTCGGATGGCGGCGTATCGTTTCGGTCCGATCCCGGGCACGTTGAGCAGCTCATCCTTAGCCTCAAACCCCCTCCGGCCCTCCCGTTTGCGCTGCTCGCGATAGGCGATGATGCGCCCGGCATAGACCGGCCCGATGCCGGGCAGCCTGTCCATCTCCTGTACGGTCGCCGTGTTGATGCAGATCAGACCGGCTCCAGCTGAAGCCCGGCGACGGGGTGATGGCGAGGTCTCGGTGATGATGACGGAGCTGGCGCCCGGCGGAGATGGCGTAGGCGCCGCTACTTCCGCTGGCGTCTCGCCTCCCTGATTCGCCGGCATAGGTTGCGCTGGCGCTGAGACGAAGAGCGGCTGGCCGACTCGCGCCTCCGCGGCATGACGGCCCTTTGCGTAGACCAGCATGCCTGCACCGGCCAGCAGGAGCGCGGTCAGAGCGATGAGCGTGGCTTGTTCGCCTCGCGACAGGTAGAACATACACCATTCCCGTCACGCTTCATTGGCTGGGCGGGCCGGTTTCATCCAACAACGATGCTGACCAGCCGGTCAGGCACGACGACGACCTGGCGAACGGACTTCCCGCTGATATGCGGCTGGATCTTCGGCGCGGCGAGGGCCTGCGCCTCGAGCTCCGCTCGGGGGGTCCCCGGCGCGACCAGCAGCCGGTCGCGCACCTTGCCATTGACCTGGATCACGACTGTAAGATGCTCCTCTGCTACGATGACACCATCACTTCTCGGCCATGCCGCCAGGTGAACGCTTCCGTGCCTTCGCAGTCGCTCCCACAGTTCCTCGGCGAGGTGCGGAGCGAAGGGCGCCAGCAACAACGTGAGCGTCTCGCACGCCTCCGAGTAGGCGAACGCCACGTCGATGGCGCCACCGACGTGGACAAGCCTGTTCACGGATTCCGTCATGTCGTTGACCATCTCCATCATTGCCGAGATGGCCGTGTTGAAGTGGAAGCGAGCGATGTCGCTGGTGACTCGCCGGATGGTCTGGTGGGTCCTGCGGCGAAGGGCTATGGCTTCATTACTGCGAGCTTGGGAAACCGAATCGCGCCAACCGGGCTCGAACAACGGCGCTCTCCCCGCGATCGCCCGCCAGACCCGGTTCAGCCAGCGGGAGGTGCCCTCGATGCCGCCCTGTTTCCAGTCCGCCTGCTGGTCGGCGGGAGCGAGGAAGAGGACGTAAGTGCGAAGCGCATCGGCCCCATAGCGCGGGATGATCTCATCCGGCCCGATCGCGTTGCCCTTGGACTTGCTCATGGTCTGGCCTTCCATCTGGAGCATGCCCTGTGTGAACAGGCGTCGGAAGGGCTCCTGCACTCCTACCAGCCCCATGTCGTACAGCACCTTGGTGAAAAAGCGCGAGTAGAGCAGATGCAGGATGGCGTGCTCGATGCCGCCGATGTACTGGTCCACCGGCATCCAGCGATCGGCCAGCTCTCGCCTGAAGGGCATCCGATCATTGTGCGGATCGGCATAGCGCAGGAAATACCAGCAGGACTCGATCCACTGCGCCATGGTGTCAGTCTCGCGCCGCGCCGGACCGCCGCACTTCGGGCAGGTGGTCTCGACGAAGGACTTGGTCTCCGCCAACATAGAGGCAGTTCCGGTGAAGGGAGTGTCGGTGGGCAGCACCACCGGCAGATCCTGTTCCGGGACCGGGACCATGCCGCACCGATCGCAGTAGACGACCGGGATCGGCGTGCCCCAATAGCGCTGGCGCGAGACCAGCCAGTCGTGCAGCCGGTAGTTCATCACCCGTCGCCCGACCCCGCGGCTCTCCAGCCACTCGGCGATGTTGACTTTGCCCTGTTCGTTGGGGAGGCCGTCGAACTCGCCGGAGTTCACCTGCACGCCTGAGTCCACGTAGGCTGCGGTCATGGTCGCCGGGTCCAGCGCCTCGCTCTCCGGCTGTATCACCACGCGAATCGGAAGCCCGTGGGCGCGGGCGAACTCGAAATCGCGCTGATCGTGCGCGGGCACGGCCATGATCGCGCCCGTCCCGTACTCGAGCAACACGTAGTCCGCGATCCACACGGGCACCGGCTCGCCGGTGGCAGGGTTGATGGCCCTGATGCCCAGGTCCACCCCATCCCTAGCTGCCTCTGAGATCCGCTCGACATTAGTGCGGGTGGCCACCTGCGTGCGGTAGTCGGCAACGGCCTGCGCCACCGTCGGGTCCGTCACCAGGGCGTCTACCAGTGGATGCTCGGGTGCGAGCACCACGTAGGTGACACCGAACAAGGTGTCTATGCGGGTGGTGAAGACGCGGATCTTGTCCTCTCTGCCCACCACTTCCAGCTCGAATTCCACTCCCTCCGAGCGACCGATCCAGTTGGTCTGCATGACCCGCACGCGCTCGGGCCACTCGGTCAAGTCGTCCAGGTCGTCGAGCAACCGGTCGGCGTAGTCCGTGATCCGGAACCACCACTGCTCGCGAAGCTGCTTGGTGACCGGGCCATCACAGCGCCAGCACTTTCCGCCCTCAGCCTCTTCATCGGAGAGGACGAATTCGCAGCTCGAGCACCAGTTCACCGGAGCGTTGGCGCGGTAGGCAAGGCCCCGCTCCAGGAACTTCAGGAAGAACCACTGGTTCCAGCGGTAGTAGTCGGGGTCACAGGTGCGGACCTCGCGGGACCAGTCGTAGCTGTTGCCCAGTTGGCCGAACTGGGCGCGCATGCGATCCATGCATTCGTAGGTCCACTGGGCGGGGTGGGCCTTGCGCTTGATGGCGGCCGCTTCCGATGGCTGGCCGAAGGCGTCGAAGCCCATGGGGTAGAGTACGTTATAGCCCAGCATCCGATGATACCGGGCGAGTACGTCACCGATGGAGTAGTTCCGTACGTGCCCCACGTGCACGTCGCCGCTGGGGTACGGGAACATCTCCAGACAGTAGAACTTTTCGCCCGGCGCGTCAGCTTGGGTGCGGTAGGTGCCTTGTTCGGCCCACCGCGCCTGCCACTTGGGCTCTATCTCTGCCGGGTTGTAGCGATCATCCACGCGAAGGACCCTCCAGAGGCGACATTATGCCACATTCGGTGCCGCGAGCCAAGCTGGTGACCAGCCCGCTACGAAGTCATTACATCGAGCCGACCCGCCGCGCTCGTGCTCTCGACTCTTCGACTGACCCATAGGAGCCTCGTCGCCGGGGAGACTCCAGGCCACTCAGCGATGGAGCGCCATCCACAGCACGAAGGCCGCCAGCAACACGAGCATGCCCGCAAGGGAAAGCGCCTGCTTCTCCTCGGCCGTAAACCGAAGAAAGCGCCAGTTCGCCCAGAGCGCAGCCGCGCCGATCAATGGCAGGCCGGGCATGCCAGTGGCGCTGGGGTAGAGGTAGAAGGCAATCGGCGCAACCAGCATGACCGCGAAGGTCGCCCACATGGTGGCGGTGGGCCGCATCGCGTGCCTGAGCGCGACCGCGAGAAACAAGGCGTAGAAAAGAAAGTCGCCGATGCCCACCGCGCTCAGAATGGGCGCGGACACGTTCGGCGGAGGCACGACAGGTGCGACCGCGCTGAAGGTCTCCACAACCTCGGGCGACGTCTTGCTCACATGGGCGACGATTCCCCAGAACACCGTTATGATGTCGGCAATGCAGGCGACCACAGCCACGGGAAGGATCAGCTTGCCCTCGCGGATGATACGTGACACAAGCCTGCCGAGGAACGATGCCCACACTATGAGGGCCGTGTTCCCAAGGAGCAACTGCCCAGGCATCACCGACAGGGTTTCGGCAAGATGCTTCCCCGCGACCGGATGCCCCATCCACTTCCCGACGAAGGCGAAGACAGCCGGCCGCACGGCTGCGAATACCACCAGCATTGCTGCGATCCAGATCGTCTCCCGCCCCGGCGACATCTGGAGACGACAGATGCTCAGCACCAGCAGCAGGGATATGAGCAGCACCGCTGCCCCGATCAGCGTGACCGCCGCGCTGACACCGTTCAGCATGATCGTCCCCGTGCCGACACCATACTGGCCGGTAGCCGAGCGCGCCAGCCAGGCGACCACTTGCCCGCCGATCAGGGAGACAGTGAGATAGCATCCGACGTAGAACAGCGCCGCGTGCGCGGGCTTGCGGCTCGACCAGGCGGCCCGGCGCGGCTCTTGTGGCTTAGCGTTGTCGGGCGTGGCTGACACCCGTCCCTCCTGCGGCGTCGGTCTGTTACCAGTCATCCTCTGCGCTCTCCTGCCGCCGGCGCCGCTCGCGCAGATAGCGCACCAGGCCGGCCAGGAAGAGCAGCACCATGAGACTGAACCAGACGGCCTGTGACTCGAACAGCAGCGGCCAGCGCCACTCGCGCACAGTCTCCGTCCGCCAGGCCTCTTCGAGTTCGTCCAGGCTCCAGCCGACTACCTCGGAGAGAGATGCCTCGATATCATGGGTGGTAGCGATGGAGCGGAGAAGCTCGGCAATGACGCCCTCGCCCTGCTTGGCTACAAGGAAGCTCACCAGCGAGGCCGCTTCAGCGTAGGCGAGGCCGGCCCGGTCACCATGCGCGCCGATGGCCTCGTCCAGCTCAGCGATCCGCAGAGACTTCCCCTCGCTGAGCGCCCGCACCCAGACCGGGTCCACCTGCGAGGCCTCGGTGCCGGCTGCGTACTCGGCGATACCCTCGCTCAGCCATAATGGCAAGGCGGCAAGGCCTTCACCGCCGAGAACGCGGGCGATGAGCACATGGGCGACCTCGTGGGGCACAACCTCCTCGACCTTCGCGAGGCGCTCGCTCCCGTCCAGGTGGATCACTCCTGCAGGTAAACCGGCGACGCCGACGACTCCCGAGCGCAGCGGCATTCCGGTGCCTTCCAGCATGGCCGCGCGATCGGCATAGACGCGCACCGGGATCGGTTGGAGGTCTGTGGCGCCAACTATCGCCGCTACCTGTGGCACGGCCTCGTTGACGAGCGCCGCGACCCGCGGTACCTCGCTGCGCATCTGTGGGTCGGCGGCGATCTGGACGTACGCCGAAGTAGCGACGGCCGCTTGACCGGCCGGGGCAGGACCGGCGAAAGCTACGATCATGCCGGTCAGCACTAGCAGCATCGGGGCTGGCACGTTCCGGCTCTCCCTATTGGGGTTCGCACATCACAGTGATGTGCGAACCCCCTCCTAGCTCAACGTGGTGCCTTCTGTGAGTCTCGCCTAATCGCTCTGCTCGGAGAGACTCAGTCGCTATGGCGTCCGGGCAAACAGTCGCACCGGGTAGTTGGAGCCACCCTGCGGGGTGGTCTCAATCCGGATGGTTCGGACCTCACCTGACCCGAGTACATACCGCGCAAGCCGTGCCTCGGTGTTGCCCTTGAGCAGTCCAGCGTCTACCCGCCTCCCGTTCACCAACAGAACGGCGCGGGCCGTACCTCCTCCGGGCTCCATGGCAAGCTCCACCGTGGCCGGCAGATCGGTCGGGTTCACCAGGTCGAGGGAGATATCGTAGATCACGCCGTAGTTCCCCAAGAGCTGATCGCCCGGCTGCAGCCCGGACACCGGAGGGTCGCCGATGGTCACGAACGCCCATTCCCGGCCGACTACATACTTGGCGCTTATCTGCTGGCGCGGCTGCGGGTAGACCCATCGGCCCAGCACCGGGCTTGGCTCATAGGACCGGATTGGGTAGGGCAGCCATGCCGATCGGCTCGGGGACAGGTAGCAGCGCAGGCGCACATCGCCGGCGCCCAGCTTGCGCAGCTCCACCATTCCGCTGACGATCGAGCCGGGGTCCATCTCCTGCGAAACGACAGGCACCGCCGTGCTGGGCGGCAGCGACGCGATCCAGCCGGTGTTGCCGGCCCGGTTCATCAGGAACTGAGTGGCGGCGCGATGGCCCGCATAGGCCTCGTCTCTGCTCGGGCCGCCGCTGCCGGAGATGATCTGCACGCGGACAGGTTGGTCGCCCACGTTCCACAGCTCGACCACGAAATCACTGGGAACGCGAGAGCTGTTGACGTGGTGATAGAGCAGCCGCGCCGACTGCACGTCGGCGAGCGACCCCTCGTACCACAGCCCGTGCGAGAGCAGTCGCTCCGGAGAGTTGCTCACCATCAGCACGTCGGCCGGGCCCGGGGTCACAGACTCATTGCTGACGGTCACGAGCGGCTCGGCACGATAGGGGAGGTAGTCCTCGCCTGCCGCCGATACGTGGACCCGCACGGCATCGGCCGCGCCAGCCGGCAAGGACTGAACCGGCGCGAGCCGCGGGTTGATGCTCGCCCACGCTCCCGGCTCGAGCGCGAGGCTGGCAGCAACCGCCGCCTGGGCGGCCCGGTAGATCACCTCACTGGAGGCCGGACTGCCTGTTACTCCTGCGGCCAGCGCCGCGCTCACTCGCCCCGCGTACTTGGCCGACCGGACCGGCACGCGCAGAGCGCTCTGGTCATCGGCGATCACCAGCTCAGTCCGCCCGACCGCGAGGCCGGTCACTCTGACCGTCCGCCTCTTCGCCTCGTAGGCGGCGGTCACCACCGGAGCGTCCGCGCTCACCCTGACCGAACCCACCACATTCCCCCGGACGGTCGTTGCGCGGGCTTCGCCCACGGGCACAACAACCGGGCTGGCCGATAGGTATGGGCGACCGAACTGGGCCGCCAGGTTGTCCACCCAGGCGCGTGTGAGCGCGGCCGGTTCTGTTATCTGGGCCTTCGCCTGGGCCCGATCTATCTGCACGATCGGCTGACCTCGACCGAGGATCGTTCGGAGCTTCCGGGTCTTGCGGACCGCGATCTCCTCCGGGCGAAGGCCCGCCTCGGCGAGCGCGTTCAGCCGCCGGGCCACCTCCACCGCGTCGGCAACGGACTGCGCCCCGTGGCCCCCGAGAGTCATGACAGGCTCGGAACCCGCGTACACTCTCCCCTGTGGGCCGAGCGGCCGGCTTCCGTCAACCGGGACAGCAGTGAAGACGAGGGTGCTGACCGCGTGCGCCGGCGCGGCCGCGGCGAGGAGCGTCAAGAAGACCCCGATAACCCACCGAGATCCCTGGTTCATCCTTTGCTTCTCCCGAAAGCGCGATCGCTGGTGCGATTGTGGCTGCTAGCCCGGACCTGCTCCGCGGCTCCGCGGTGAACGTCCGTTCCGGCTGTTCCCCAGACCCTAGACCCCAGACCCTAGCCCCTGCCTCTGACTCAGCGGGAAACCCAGCGCCTCCCGCTGTGCGAGATAGGCACGCGCAACCTGCCTGGCGAGGTTGCGGACACGACCGATGTAGTTTGCCCGCTCCTGCACGCTCAGCGCCCCGCGGGCGTCGAGGACGTTGAACGCACCCGAGCACTTCAGCGCCATCTCGTAGGCCGGGATGATACAGCTCTTCGACACTACTGCGGGCGCCTCGTTCTCCTGGGTATCCGCGCTGGGGCGACTCAGCTCCACGAGCCGCTGCGCCTCCCGCTCGCAGCTATCGAACGTCTGTCTCACCATTTCCACATCGGCCGCCTGGTAGTTGTACCGGGACCACTCCGCCTCGGCCATATGGTAGATATCGCCATAGGTCACCCCGCCGCCCCAGATGATATCCTTGAAATGCTCCACGCCCTGGATCGCCATCGCGATGCGCTCGAGCCCGTAGGTCAGCTCGACTGAGATGGGCGACAGCTCGATGCCTCCGGCCTGCTGGAAGTAGGTGAACTGCGTGATCTCGAGCCCATCGAGCCACACCTGCCACCCGACGCCGGCCGCCCCGAGGGTGGGCGACTCCCAATCATCCTCCATGAACCGGATGTCGTGCTGCCTCGGATCGAAACCCAGCGCTCGCAGGCTGTCGAGGTAGAGCGGCTGAACGTCATCGGGCGATGGCTTCAGGATCACCTGGTACTGGTAGTGGCGATACAGCCGATAGGGGTTCTCTCCGTAGCGCCCGTCGTCTGCGCGGCGCGAGGGCTGCACGTACCCGACCCGCCAGGGCTCCGGTCCCAGCACCCTCAGGAACGTCGCGGGGCACATCGTTCCCGCGCCGACCTCAACGTCATATGGCTGCTCGATGACACAGCCCCGATGGGCCCAGAACTGCTCCAGCGCGAAGATGAGCTCCTGAAACGTCACCCGAGGTCCTCGCTCTGAGCGGCGTCTGGGGCGGCGCCTTCGGCCGCCTCCTGTCCCGACTCGTCGGTGACAAGGTCTATGTTGAGCTGCGAGAGCAGCCCCGCCAACACGGCTGCCGCGACTGCGCCGGGGGTGTTGCGTGGCAGCGCGAGTTGTCGCACGACCCGATTTCCCAACTTGACCTTGAGCCCCGCCAGCTTGCCCTCTCTTGCCAGCCCGACGGCGCGGCCAATCAACTCCCCGCCTTCGAGCGCGCCCTGCCGTTCCCTTCGTTGCCGTTCGATCGCGGCGAGCGCGTGGAGCAGCTCGCCATCCGCCTCTTCCAGGCCGTTCAGAGCCTCCTCATAGGTGGCGTCGAGCCTGCGTCTGACCTCATCCACCAGCGCCATATCAAAGCTCGCCATCGGGTCTCCTCTCCTGCCTGCAGCGGGAAGCGGGGGTCCGAAGCCCCCTGCTGGAGCGGGCCCCTTGTCGTCCCAGGACCTGGTGGCGATTATAGCACAGCGCTCTTGGCGGTCGCAACCGAAACAGCGAGACGACGGACGCTTTGGCGGTGTGTGGATGGAGTCGTTGCTGGCAGGTCTGAACGCTGCCGTGCGCAAGAGCATTGCCGGGGAGGCGTCCCGCCATGACGGATACCAGGTGCATGCTCGCAGCCAAGCTCGTCGTAGCTGGGCTCCTATGCCTGTCGGGCTGTCGGCAGCGGCCCGCGCCTCCGCCAGCCGCGGCCCCGACGGGGTCGGCAGCTCAGCGGCAGCAGATGGTGCGACTCCAGCTCCGCGCCCGGGGAGTGAAGAACGATCGTGTGCTGGCGGCCATGGAGAAGGTGCCGCGAGAGGAGTTCGTGCCAGCCAACGAGCGCGCCCGCGCTTACGAGGATGGCCCGCTCCCCATCGGCGAAGGGCAGACGATCTCGCAGCCATACATAGTCGCGCTGATGACGGAGCTGCTCGAGGTGAAGGAGACCGACAAGGTGCTCGAGATCGGCACCGGCTCCGGCTACCAGGCGGCGGTACTCGCGGAGCTGACGCCCAACGTGTACACCATCGAGATCATCGCGGCGCTGGCGCAGCGGGCCGCGGCGGCGCTCCAACGCCTCGGCTACACCACGGTCAAGGTGAAGACGGGGAATGGCTACCTCGGCTGGCCGGAGCATGCGCCGTTCGACGGGATCATCGTCACCTGCGCGCCGGAGAACGTGCCGCGCGCGCTCAAGGAGCAGCTGGCCGAGGGTGGCCGAATGGTCATCCCGGTCGGCCCTCAATGGACCAGCCAGACCCTCTACGTGCTGAAAAAGAGGCGGGGCAAGCTCGAGCAGACCGCGGTGATCCCCGTGCGGTTCGTGCCCATGGTGCAAGAGGCACCGCGGTCAGCGAGGCCCTTGCCGTCGGGTGAGTGAGGGGCTATCATGGAGCCGAGGTAGCCGAGTGCCATCCCCCGTCGAGGTGTTCAGGGAGAAGCTGATCTGGCTCGCCGCCGAGGCCGATCCTCAGCGGATCATCCGCGCCGGCAACGGCAGCGCGGAGGCCGAGCCCGCGGCAACCGGTTCGCGGTACAGCCATGTCGCCGACCACTACGAGATAGTCGCCCCGGTGCGCGGCCGCACCCGCATCGCGCTGCCGGACCGCGTCATAGACCTGGAAGTCGGAGACGTGTTGCTTATCGAGAGAGGGGTGCCCCACTCGGAGATCGCGGCAGAGCTCAGCGGGCCCTACGAGGTGTTCTGGTTCCATTTGCGCCAGCAATCGGCCTTGCTCACCGAAACGCGCTTCGTGCCGCCGGACACCTGGACGCCGATCGGGCCGCTCGAGCTGAGCGGACGGGTTGACCTGGAGAACGTCGCGGCAGCGATCGCCTCTGAAACCGCCACCCGGAGCTGGGGCTGGGAGGGGTGTGTTCGGGGGCTGCTGCACTACCTCTGCTCGATCGTCATTCGGCGATTGGACAGAGAGGGGTCTGGTGCGACCAGAGTGCCAGAGCCCCCGGCGATCCAGGCCGACCCGCGCATCTGGACGATCGTGCGCAGCGTGCTGGAGTACTGTGAGGCGAACTACCGCAAGGGCATCGGGCTAAGCGAGGTCGCGGCCGCACTCGGCTACAGCCCGAGCTATCTCAGCCGCCTGGTCACTCGCCACCTGGGCCGGTCGCTGACAGAGCATGTACTGGGGCGGCGTACCGAGGCGGCGAAGCAGTTGCTGGCCAATCCGCAGCTCTCCGTCGGCGAGGTCGCGGACCAGCTTGGCTACTCCGATCCCGCGCACTTCAGCCGCGCCTTCATGAAGGCAACGGGCCTATCGCCGAGGGTGTATCGGCAGCGGCTCAGCGGCCTCTAGCATTCCCGAGTTCACGCTTCTGCGACCGCGCTGCAACCAGCGCGGCCGCCTTCGCCTTGACACTGCCTGGAACCCGATGTTAGAATCCCATTTGCTAAGGACCGGGCCAAGGCTGGCTGGCGCTCGGCGCGCGACTGAGCCGGGACCGGTGTGTGGCCCCATCGTCCAGAGGCCTAGGACGCCGGCCCTTCAAGCCGGAAACGGGGATTCGAATTCCCCTGGGGCTACCAACTTCACGTCGCCGAGCGAAGCGAGGGACGTGAAGGCGGGAGCGCAAAGCTGCGGGCCGTTTGGCAGCTTTGCGGAGGTGGCGCCGAGACGGGCTTTACCCTGGGCGCATGGCTCAGCGGGAGAGCGCTTGCTTCACACGCAAGAGGTCGGTGGTTCAAATCCACCTGCGCCCACCAGGATATCTGCGAGCCAGAAACCGCGGGCGAATAGCTCAGCCTGGGAGAGCACTTGCCTTACAAGCAAGGGGTCACAGGTTCAAATCCTGTTTCGCCCACCAGCTGGAATCGCGCGAAGCGCGATTCCAGGGACGGGAGCCGCAGGCTCTGGAGCAGTGGCCAAGCTGTAGAGCGTAGCGCGAAAGGGACCGGTGTGGTAGGGGCGACCCGCTGGGTCGCCCAGGGCATCCACCGGCCGCTCCGGAGATGCTCATGCGCGGAGCCGTGGTGCAGCTGGTTAGCACACTGGCCTGTCAAGCCAGAGGTCGCGGGTTCGAGTCCCGTCGGCTCCGCCAGTGCAAGCTGGATAGGGTGCCGGGATAGCTCAGCTGGTAGAGCACCGGACTGAAAATCCGGGTGTCCCCAGTTCAATTCTGGGTCCCGGCACCAAGGACGAATAGGAGACGGCGCAGAGGGCGTTGCCTTCGCCGCGTGACATGCCGCGTCCGCGTGTAAGCATGGTTCGGCGGCGGGGTCGTTTTGGCAGAGGAAACTGCCCCCACCATCTAACCGTCTCCAGATGTGGGCGAGGTTGGGGATTCTGGTCGTGGGAACGTTTGTCAAGGACAGGTCGCCATCGAAACCCATTCTCGTCCGATGCAGCCCCTCACCATCTGTTGGGGGTCGCACATTACAGTGGTGTGCGGACCCCCTCCTAGCCCAACCTGGCGCCTTATGTGAGTCTCGCCGGGTCACCCTATTCGGCGAGACTCAATAGGTGGCTCTCATGCTCCGATCACTCACGTCCATAGGGCTCACACTCGGCTGGAGACCAGCGTCCGGAGTCGCCCCATCGCATCATGTGTATCCCCCGCGGCCATCCGGCTCCGTGCGCCTCGACGGCGCTCTCGCCCCCTCCATGCCTGCTTGTGTCAAGAGCGGAATGCCCAACGACGCGGCTACGCTGGCATGAAGTCGCGCAGATAAGCCGCTGCCTCCTCGGGGAGCATAGTGTTGATCCAAATGCCGGTGCCCAATTCGAACCCGGCAGCGGTCGAGAGCCGCGGCAGAATCTCGATGTGCCAGTGCCAGTAGTCCTCGCAACTGTCCCGGAGCGGGGCCTCGTGGAGGACGAGGTTGTAGGCGGGGTCGCCGAGGCCGCGATAGAGCGCGCTGAGCGTCGCCTGAAGTGCAACAGCGAGATGCCTCACCTGATCGGGCGCGCCGGGAATGAGGGCTGATGCGTGCTGCTTGGGGAGGATCCACGTCTCGAACGGCCATCGGGAGGCGAAGGGCTCGAAGACGAAGAACGCCTCCGTCTCCAGCACGACGCGAACGCCCGCCTCGTGCTCCTTCTCGATGGTCTCGCAGTAGACGCAGTGCATGCGATCGTCGTAATGGCGGCGCGCCTCCTCGATCTCAAGCCGGACGTTGGTAGGCGAGATCGGGGTGCCGATGATCTGCGTGTGCGGGTGGCTCAGCGATGACCCGGCCGCCAGACCATTGTTGCGGAAGAAGGCGATGTAGTTCAGCCGCCGGTCGCGCTGCAAGGACTCGAATCGTTGACCTGCCAGCACCAGCGCGCGGGTCACTTGCTCCACGTCCATGGTAACAGGGCTGGCGTTGTGGATGGGGCTCTCGATGACCACCTCGTGCGCGCCGACGCCGGTGACATTGGTGAACCAGTACGGGTCGCGAATGGCCAGTTCGCCCTCTGGGCTCAGCGCCGCGAAGCGATTCGGGACGACGCGCACCTGCCAGCCCGGAGAGTTGGGAGGGCCATCGCCGTCGCGGTAGGCGGCGAGTTCGGGGGGCGTCATCTTCTCGTTCCCCGGACAGAAGGGGCAGTTGGGCGACCGCTCGGGCTGCTCCTCGACGCTCGGCTGCGCGCCCGCCAGGTCGCGGGGCCGCTTGGCGCGCTCAGTCGCCATGATCACCCATCGTTTCGTCGCCTGGTCCTGCCTGATCTCCGACATGGTTCACACTCCTTCGGTTCGTTCAGACCGAGGCCGCGTGTGCTCCCGCCATCCGCCGCGTGCTCTGCCTGCCGGCGAGACAGACGGCAAGCCCGAAGCCCACCGCGGCCCGTCCTGTCCGGAAACCAATCTGGCTTCCAGGATGCTCGTGTAGCCTCTCTCGTGGTATTCTCGGCACTCGCTGATACCCCTATTGCGGGGGGCCTACCGAGGATGGAAAGGGATGCTGAGCGGGGAGTGGACTGGGGGTGTATGCCAACTGGCGATGAGACACCGCTGACAGCCCCGCAGGCTTGGCTGTGACTCCCGGTCGTTCTACCGTGTCAGACCTTTGGGCGGCGCCGGGAAAGAGGACGCCTGCTACTCCGGCAGCCTCGCCCCCCGTATCTCCACCACCCCCATCACGTGGGCGACCAGGCCGGTGACTTTGCCCTGCCCGTCCCGGGTGAAGTGGAGCTTGATGGTGTCATCCATCTTGGCACGCAGCACGTCTGCCGACTCCGCGCACAGCTCCAAGTGGTTCACCTTGTCATAAGCGATCAGGCGGCCGTCCTCGAGCTTGATCGTGAGGATGCCCCCGCCGACATCAGTCATCTCCTGACGCCCCTCCAGCCGGTAGCGGCCCACGAATGCCTGCATCATCTCGGGCGTCAACGCGAACTCCGCGGGCGCGCTCTCGGGCTGCATGAGGTCGCCGAGGTAGATCGCCGCGATCCTCCGGCCCAGGCTCATGGCAGACGGCAGCGGGCCCTGCGGACGCATGCAGAGGTTGGAGAGCACGATCACGGTGAACTGCTGGTCCGGGTAACGGCCGACCCAGGTGTTGAACCCGCTCGCATCGCCGCCGTGGCTGACCTCCCGCAGGCCCCGCTGCGTGAGGATTAGCCAGCCGAGGCCGGTGGGAATCTGCGTCCCGTCTGTGAGGGTGGCGGGGGTGAATGCCGCTGCGAGTGTGGCGGGCTTGAGCAATCTGCCTGAGGTAAGAGCCTGGTCCCATAGGGACAAGTCCTCGACCGTCGAGTAGAGCGCCCCGGCGGCCCATGCCGTCTTGAAGATGTCCTCCGGCGGGTCATTGAGATAGCCGCCGTTCCCATCGAACACATAGCCCGCGGCGCGGTGTGGAAGGACCTGCTCGGCATGGTCGCAGCCGGTGTTGTTCATGCCGAGCGGCGCGAAGATGTGCGCCGTCAGGTACTCCTCCCACGAGCCCCCCGACACGGCCTCGACGATCTTGCCCAACAGTCGGTATCCTTCATTAGTGTAGCTGACCCGCTCGCCCGGGTTGAACTGTAAGGGGTCGTTCTCGGAGTTCCTGAGGCCCGAGGTGTGGGTGAGCAGGTGACGGACCGTAATCCGGTCACCGTGGGGTGCGTTCGGCAGGTATCGGCCGATGGGAGCGTCGAGGTCGAGCTTCCCAGCGTCGCACAACTGGAGAATGGCGAGCGCGGTGAAGGACTTGGTGATGGAGGCCAGGCGAAACTTGGTCTCGGGGGTGTTGGGGATGCGGTCCTCGAGATTGGCGAAACCATAGCTCTTCTTCAGCAAGACCTGACCGGACTGGAGGACGATCACCGACGCCCCGGGGGCGTCCTTCCCGGCGATGCCGGAGAAAAGCGCATCCACCTGCTGTTCCGGGGTCTGGGGCCCGGTGTCGGCCCAGCCGACTGCTCCAAGTGGGCCTGGCGACACCAGGAACAGGGCCGAGAACAGAGTCAATGCCACTGCGCTACGTAGGCGAACAGCGATCATGGGAGCCTCCTATGAGAACGCGCTCACAATCACCTACGAGAGAAAGGCAAGAGAGGTTTCAGCGCGTTACGGCACCGGCCTGGCATCCGCCGCCGCGAGATGCCAGGCCCGACGGTTCTGAGGCAGGGCACGGCTCGACGTCTTCGGTTCCCACCCTCACGAGGGAGGCACGTCGGGGGATGGAAGTACATGTACGGGCCGTTGGCCTGTGAGGTAAGCCCGGGGGGTTGAGGAGACGGTTCATGAGGATGTCTTTCGACAAGGGCTGGCGCTTCAACCTGGCCGATGAGCCTGTGAGCTTCTGGTCGGATTGGCTCAAGCGCGAGTTCGACGACTCCGCTTGGCGCTGCCTCGACCTGCCGCATGACTGGAGCATCGAGCTGCCGCGCGATCCGAAGAGCCCGGGGGGCACGGAGGGCGGCTTCTTCATGGACGGGGTCGGATGGTACCGCAAGCGCTTCAGCGTTCCGGAGGCCTGGCGCGGCAAGCGGGTCGCGGTCATGTTCGAGGGCGTGTTCAAGAACGCCGAGATCTGGGCCAACGAGCTCTACGTCGGCCGGCATCCTTACGGCTATACGAGCTTCACTGTTGACCTCACGCCTTACACCGAGGTGGGTAAGGAGAACACGCTGGTTGTGCGCGTAGACAACTCCGCGCCCAAGCACAGCCGATGGTACTCCGGCTCCGGCATCTACCGTCATGTCTGGCTGCTGGTCCGCGACCCGGTGCACATCGCCGATGGCGGGATCTACGTGACGACGCCCGAGGTGGCGGCCGCCTCCGCGCTGGTCCGACTGGAGACCGCGGTGGTGAACGAGTCCGAGGCGGCCAGGCGTGTGACCGTTCGATGGACCGTGCTAGGGCCGGAGGGCGAGGCATGTGGGGTGGGGGAGGTGGCCGCCGAGATTGCGGCCGGCGCCTCAAGCACCTTCACCGGCGAACAGCAAGTCGCCGCGCCACGCCTCTGGTCACCCGAGCATCCCTGGCTGTACCAACTACAGGTGGAGGTGCGAGCGGGCGAGGAGGTCGTGGACACGGAAAGCATAGCATTCGGTATCCGCAGCCTCCGGTTCAGCGCCGCGGAGGGGTTTGTCCTCAATGGCCAACCGATCAAGATGCGCGGCGGCTGCGTGCATCACGACTGCGGGCCGCTCGGCTCGATGGCGGTTGACCGGGCGGAAGAACGCAAGGTCGAGGTGCTGAAGGCCAGCGGCTTCAACGCCGTCCGCTGCGCCCACAATCCTCCCTCTCCCGCCTTTCTCGACGCGTGCGATAGGCTGGGGATGCTGGTGATAGATGAAGCTTTCGACGGCTGGCGCGAGCGGTCCACGCCTAACGACTACCACCTCGTCTTCGACGACTGGTGGCAGCGCGATCTGGACAGCATGGTGTACCGAGATCGCAACCATCCGTGCATCGTCATGTGGAGCATCGGCAACGAGGTGACGGAGCGGGGACTGCCCTGGGGGCCGGAGCTTGCGCGGCGGCTGGCCGAGCGGGTGCGTCTCCTGGATCCCACCCGGCCGGTGACATCGGCGGTGAACAACCTGGCGGAGTGGGAGAAGACGGAGCCGTTCTTCGCGGAGCTGGATGTGTGCGGCTACAACTACCTGGTAGGACGCTACGAGAGCGATCACGAGCGGCACCCGGAGCGCATCATGGTGGCCACCGAGACCTTCGCCAGCAAGGCTTTCGAGTACTGGCGCGCCGTCGAGCGGCTGCCATACCTGATCGGCGATTTCTTGTGGACATCAATGGACTACCTCGGAGAGTCTGGTATCGGCGGCACCTGGTTCGAGGGTGATACCGGCCCCGGCTGGACACCCTGGCTTCCGGGCTGGCCCTGGCACCAGGCCTATTGCGGCGACATAGACATCTGCGGGTGGAAACGGCCGCAGTCCCACTACCGCGATATTCTGTGGGGCGCCCTCGACAAGCTCTACATTGGCGTCCATGCGCCCCTTCCCGAGGGCAGGAAGGTCGTCCGCCTGGACTGGGGCTGGCCCGATGTGCAGGCCTCCTGGACCTGGCCCGGTCTCGAGGGCCGCGAGCTACAGGTGGATGTCTACTCGGGCTGTGACGAGGTCGAGCTTGTGCTCAACGGAAGCTCGCTCGGAAGAAAGGCAATGACTGAGGACGACCGGCTGATCGCTACCTTCCCAGTGGCCTACGCCGCTGGCGAGCTGAAGGCCGTTGGTTATCGCGCCGGAGCGAAGGTGGCGGAGCATACAATCGTGACCAGCGGGCCGGCCCAGGGGCTTCGCCTGACCGCGGACCGCGATCCGATCTGGGCAGACCCGAACGATCTCGCCTACGTTACCGTGGAAGCCATTGACGCGCAGGGCAGTCTGGTGCCAACTGCCGACCAGATCATCTACTTCACATCGAGCGGCCCTGGTCATATCGCGGCCGTGGGCAGCAACAACCCGAAGCACACGGAAGCTTACCGGGGCCATAGCCATCGCCTGTTTCGCGGCCGCTGCCTGGTGGTTGTCAGGCCCAGCGAGCAGTCGGGCGACATCCAGTTGCGCGCCCAGGCCGACGGGCTCGCCATCGCCAAGGTGATGATCGGAACGAGGGTGCGCCCCGAGCCGTAGGGTCGTCTGCTCCGCTCTTAGCGAAGCGCCCACCAGCCGGGCCCACAGGCGCGGATCGGAAGGGGCCCTACCGACCGCGGCAGAAGCTCACAGTCACCAATGCTCTGGCAGTGGCGTGCAATGCTCATCGCCTCGCTTGCGATGGTGATGCTGGCAGCCGTGGCCCTCGGCGCCACCGCGGGCGTCGCCGGGCAGCCCGCCGAGCCCTGGGTCGCGAAGGTAGACGGCGAACCGCTCTCGGCGCGGCTGTTCGAGCGCCGGCTGATGCGTAACCGCGCGGCCGCCTACCGCTACTTCAGCCAGAAGTACGGCGTGTCCGACAGCGCCGACTTCTGGACCACCCCCCACGATGGTGAGACAGCGCTCGATTGGCTCAAGCCGCGCGCGCTCGACGAGTGCATCCGCATCCTGGTCGAGCAGAGGCTAGGCCGCGACCACGGTGTCCTCGCCAACACCAGCTACCTGGCCTTCCTGCAGCGCCTCGAGCGCGAGAACCAGCGCCGGCGCGAGGCGGTCGCGGCGGGAGAGCCGGTATATGGACCCCAGCAGTACGGCGAGGATGAGTACTTCAACTACTCCTTCACCAACATGGTGATAGAGCTGAAACGGCGGCTGGCGGCTGACGAATTCGCCGCCTCGGACGATGTCCTTCGGCAGCGTTACGAGCAGTCCAAGGAGACCCTCTACAACCGCGGCGACCATGTCGTGGCGTTGGCCATTCGCGTGCCATTCGTCGGACGATCGGGGGAGGGGCTAGCCCGCGAGGAAGCGCAGGGCGCCATCGCCGAGCTTCGGGCGAAGCTAACTCCCGACGCAACACTGGAAAGCCTTGAGGCCGCCTGCGGAACGGCGGCGTCGGTCGAGGAGATGGCTTTCGACGATTCGACCGCTCGCGCCGATGGGATGATCCGGGCAGTCGCGCGGAGCGAGGCGATGAAGCTGTCGCCGGGCCAGCTCAGCCCCGTCTTCGAGGAGCGGATGAGCTTCTGGGTGATGAAGTGCGTGAGCCGCGAGCCGTTGGGCTACCGGTCGTTCGACGAGGTGAAGGATAACGTGCGGTCGCGCTATGTTGACGAGAAGTACGGGGCGCTCGTGACCGGCATCGTGTCGAAGGCGCAGGTGGAGATCAACCGCGACGTCTACAACGCAATCCGCGTACGATAATGGCGGCTCGGCGAGTCGCCCCACTAACCTTTGCGCCACACCAGCAGTGACCCCAACAGCAAGGGGATGTCTCGCGCGAACAGCGACCAGCTCGCCTGGCTGGAACTCATCTCGCTGACATCGAAGCACCCGCACTCGATCTTCAGCCCGCGAAGCTCGGCTTGGGCAATGGCGATAAGAAACGCCGCGGACAACGCCGTCGCCAGCAGCCCCGCGCCGCGCCGCCATACGCCGAGTATGAGCGCCGCGCCTGCCACCATCTCCGTCCAGGGCATCAGCAAAGCGAAGGCGTTGACGGCGACGACCGGCAGCATGTCGTAGTCATGCACGATGTCGGCGAACCGGTCCGGCCGCGCTATCTTGTCCAGGCTCGCGTAGAGGAGCGCCGCACCGACCACAAGGCCGGCGATGCGCAGGAAGATGGGATGCGTGAGGAGCCGCTTCACCGCCGCCATCTCAGCGCTCCCTCGCGCGTGGGCGCTTCACCGTCGGGCCGTCGGCTTCCGTCCACGTCTTCCAGCCGTAGTCGAGGATAACGAGCTTGCTGTAGCCATTCTCGAGCAGCGCCTTGCCCTGCCGCGTGCTCAGCCCGCAGTGCGCCCCATAGCAGTAGAGGACAAGCAGCCGGTCCTTCGGCAGCCTGTCCCTCATCTTCGGCCAGGCTGTCGCCCACTCGCGCATCGGCAGGCTGACCGCGCCGGGGATGTGGTCCTTCTCGTAGTCCTTCTGGTCGCGCGAGTCCACGAACAGGGCATCCGCCGCCTCGTAAAGCTGGAGCGCCCGCGCCACGTTGATCTCCGGCAGTCGCTTCTCGAACGCCCGCGGGATACCGACCCGGTTGCCGGGAGAAGGGAGCCAGCGAATTCCGAGTGGCAACCGCGCATTCCACCCCCACGCCGCTACCGCCGCCAGGCACAGCAGCGCCAATGCCCGCGTCGCGTGCGGAAAACGTGCTACTGCAATGCGCCCCAGGGCAGAGGCTGCGCAGACGATAGGGCAGTCCGGACTAGCGGCGGGCCCTGTCGGAGTTGCCGGTGGCACCGATGCTGTCACTCCCCGAGTTCGATCAGCGCGGCAATGACGGCCTGCCGCGCCGCCCGCAAGTCCTGATGGCTACGGGAGTAGCTGACGGGGTCGGGCACAAGCCCCGCGCAGATATCATCTGCACGCGCCGACAGCCTACCCTTCTCCCGCGCCCGCTCATCGAGCAGGCGCAACAGCTCATAGTCCTGTATTCCCTCCCGCATCTGCTCCCACCGAATCGAGTCCACCGGCCCCTCCTTGCCCGGATAGACGATCCAGCAGTCCCCGGGCGGGAGATCCTCCCGTGAACGATCGTCGTTGAACGGATCGCTCGTCCAGAAGTTCAGCCCCCAATGCAGGTATCCGGGTAGCCGGTAGCGCCAGTTGATCCAGTGCAGGATTCGGGTCTTCAACAAGCTGAAGTCGAGGAACCGGTTCGGATACAGCCCGGTCGGGAACATGCAGGTGTAGAACCAGAGCTCGATGCCCGCCTCATCCCTCATCCGCAGGTAGTTCTCCTCGTGCTCGTGGAAGTGGCTCAACTGCGGCACCCAGACGTCGAGAAGCTCGCGGGCGTCCATCAGGCTCATCGCCTCAACAAGCCGCACGCCAGGCGCCCACTCCCGCACGAGCTTCACCTTCTTCCGGTAGTCCTCCTCCGTGTGCGGCGCCGGCTCATCAACAACGTGCAGCACGAACCGCTCCCACCACCCCCGATCCTTCACGTGCCCGACCAGGCTCTTCACCAGCTCGCGCACCACCATCTCGGGGTCGAGCTGCACCTCCGCGCCGTCTCGCCGCCGGACCTTGAATCCCCTCCACTCGAACCAGGGCGTCTCCCATTTCCCCTCACCACGCCGTCCCAGATGGCCGCCCTCTATGAGCTTGGCGCAGCCGGCCCGGTCGAAGATGCCAAGCCACCGGTCGTAATCAGCGTAACCGAACGTCAGCCTGCCATCTGGTTCTTGATGGATGTGGATAAGATCGTTCGGGCAGAGCACCACGTTCTGCCGATGCGCCCCCATGTTGCCGGCGTAGGCCTCGATCACCTGCCAGAAGCGGTCGCTGTACAACTCGGTCCCGTAGTGGCTGGCGAAGTTGTGGAGGTTCATCCAATTCGTGACCCACAGCTTGCGCTCATCCGGCAGAGTCACCGGATGAACCGTCAGCGCGACGGGCACTTCCGCCCTTGCGCCGTCCGCTGACACCGTAGCCGTCCCGCGCCACTGGCCCGCCGGCGCATCAGGCGGCACGAAGATAGTGAGCCAAACTGGCTGAGTTTCCCCGGCATCAACCGCTATCGTCTCATCGGGCAGGAGCGGATCGGGAGCCAGGCAGGGCGCCTTGCAGATCAGCTCCCCGGCCGGCGTGTCCGGGGTGTTCGACTTGACCGGCACCTGGCCGACGAAGCGGGCCGAGACCTCGACGCCGGTCGCGCCTGTCTCCGCATGCTTCAAGGGCGAGACCGAGACGCGCAGGTCCGAGAGCCGCTGGCTCGCCCGAACCGCGAGCTGGGCCGAGGTGAACTCATTGCGGCAGGCGTCGGCAGCGATCACATCGGCGACTGACTCCGTCCGGGCATCGGAGAACACCTTGACAAGCGAGTCAGCCGGCCAACAGGTGAACTTCGTCGCGTCAACAGGCACTCGGACGCTCCTTCGTGACGGAAGTGGCTGTGGGAAGGAGTTCGGCTTCGAGCGGAAGGCGCCTGCTACTGCTGTTCACCCGCAGAGGCAACATGGGCGAACAGCTTCCGTCCAGTTCCTACCCCTATCCCAGACGAAACTCATCAGAGGTAGCCCCCTTCGCCCTTCCTCTCGATCTCCTCGAGCGCCGCCCTGACCTCCTGAGCCTTGTCCTCGTGCACGATGAGGAGGGCGTCGCCGGTGTCTACGATGACGCACCCTTCGACCCCGACGGTGACGACCAGGCGGCCGGAGGAGCTGAGCACGAGGCAGTTCGCGCTATCAACGCCGATATGGTCGCCCTGTAGACGGGCCGGGATGCCGTGGCGCACTGCAATCTCCTTGACCGCGCGCCAGTTGCCCACATCGCTCCACTCCAGCGCCGTTGGCACCAACGCCATCTCCTTCTCCCTCTCCGCGATGCCGTAGTCGAAGGAGATGTCAGGTAGCTCCGGGTAGACCTGCGCGAGCGCTTCCGGGGTCAGCTCATCGAGTGCCGCCAGCTCTCGCATCGCCGGCGCGACATCGGGTAGGTGAACCGCGCACCGGTCCATGAAGTGACCGGCGCCGAAGATGAACTGGCCCATGTTCCAGTAGTAGCCGCCATCGGCCAGGTACTGCTGCGCGGTCGGCGCGTCGGGCTTCTCGGCGAATCGCTCCACGCGGTAAGCCCCAACTACGGTGTCCAGCCGGTCGCCTCGTTTGATGTACCCGTAGCCGGTGTCGGGGCGGGACGGGATCACCCCCAACGTCACAATGGACCCGCAAGCGGCGGCCTGGACGGCGACCGCTACGTAGTCGCGGTAAGCAACCGCGTCGCCGATGAAGCTGTCCGAAGGTGTGGCGAGGACGACCGCCTCTGGCTCGCGCCGGGCGATCCGGGCGGCGGCGAGAGCTACTGCGGGCGCGCTGTTGCGGCCGACGGGTTCGCCCAGCACGTTCCCAGGAGGCAAATCAGGAAGCTGCTCGCGGACCAGCCCCACGAACTCCGCTCCCGTGACAACCCAGATGTGGTCGGCACGGCTCAGGGGCAGCACGCGCTCGTAGGTGTCAACGAGCATGCTCCGTTCCGACAGTAGCGGCTGGAACTGCTTGGGCCGGCTGCGGCGCGAGATCGGCCACAAGCGCGTGCCGATGCCGCCCGCCATGATGATGACGTGAATGCGTTCCGGTGGAGTCACGCGCTACCTTTCCGCGGCTCGCAGGATGACCTCGCGACCATCGCCAAGCAGCGCC
>Ga0315286_10000447_pt1 | contig 34394 bp, 20 predicted proteins | sample YL17G10_0_MG_FD_205038 | JGI IMG/M metagenome (GOLD analysis project Ga0315286, IMG submission 205038) | Sediment microbial communities from Yellowstone Lake, YNP, Wyoming, USA - YL17G10_0 | ecosystem: Environmental > Aquatic > Freshwater > Lake > Sediment | place: USA: Wyoming | collected...
ATACTTCGCCACATCTCGATTGGCTATGGTCTGATATTTCCCGTAATCTTCTGACAATTTATATCCAAGCTCGTTTATTTGTTGAGCTGTAGGCGCAACTAAAACATTGGTCTGGCTGATCTTATTTCCGTTGGAATCATACCAACTATACTGCCCTGCTTTTTCCTGACTTTCATTCCTTAACTCTCTTGTCTGGCCGGTGTAGGGATTTTCATAAAAAACAACATTCTCTTTTGAGCCGGTGTAGGTCCATCCTGCAGGATCTCCTGGCATGGATGCTAATACACCTCTAAATTCACCTGGCACTGCAACGACTCCGTTTTCAAATTGCTGAATAGCGAGCTGAAGGTTGCCGCTGATAAAGTTATCCATCCTGTATGCGCCCGCTGAACCAGAACCTTTCTGCAGACCGCCCTGTTGAATGGTGTAAGAACCATCGGATAAATCTATATCCTGCTTCTGGATGACTTCCCTAACAATCCCTCTTTCGTCCATTACATTAACTTTATCTACGATTATATAGTGGCCTGGATCAGATTGGCTGCGTTCGATTTCCTGGGCAACGCTCCCGTTGATCCCTTTTGAGACGTCGCCCTGGGTCCAGACATTGCCTCCGCCCACTAGCATGCCGCTCGCATCATAAACTTCGAACCCGCCTGTTCCATTGCTACGGATTTCCCGCCTATCCGTTGGGATATTCACGCCATCAACAGTACTTGTTTGTGTTGCTATTCTTTGACCTGGAAGTGCTGATGCAGCGTATATTCCTTTTTCTTCGGTTATCTGTGTTATTACTCGACCATATACTCCGGTAGTTTGTGGGCTGCCGGATGGTAAGCTGCTTTGAAGGTTTCCATAGCGCAACTGGCTGAAAGTTTGCGGCGCCTGAATACTAAGAGGAGATTCACCTCTCAACTGGCTGAAAGTTTGCGGCGCCATCGTTATACCTGTAGCTTGAATGGGTGTACCGCCAGAACTTCCGTAGGTTGGTTGGCTGACATCTACTGCTGATCCATCATAGTGCTGATTAGTCCAAGAGCCGTCTGAATTCTTTGTACCATTTCCGGAATTGCCGGAAGTCCCTCCTCCAAATGAAACTCCTCCATTTGTTCCACCGCCGCCGCTGGAAAAGGAGTTGGCATTACCGTTGCTAGCAGTAGTAGTTGTTCCAGTTGAAGAATTATAGCTTTGACCTGGGCTGGAGCAACTAGGCGCACCGTCTCCGCCGCCGCTATCTTCTGCGCCATTGACCATGCTAGCTTCTTCAGCGGAAATAATATCAGAGGCGTTGGCGTTCTTTACCAATGCATAACCGCTCATCAATTGTTCAAATTCTACTTTTGATACGGTTTTTGATACGCCGTTGTCTATATAGGTAACTGTATCAGTATCATTGTTAATTTCCTTAATTGATACGTAATGGCCGTTTTCATATTTATCAAAATGCACGATATCGCCTGCTGAAAGGTTTTCGTACTCTGTCTTTACGATCTCATAATCCAAGCCTAATTCAGAGGCAACGTGCTTTAAATCTACGATAAGTATTGCTCCGTTTGAATCTAAATGCGGGGATAAAGCAGCTTCTATCTTGGCAGGGTCTTCATTGGGAAGTAATGATTTAAGTGTCTGATAAGAACAGGTTTCGCGAATTGGAGGACCGGTAGTCTGCACTGCGCCTTCATTTTGGCTCAGTGAACTTGGATCAGTAGATCCATTAATACTCCCTGTTGCCTGAGCCCCTTTAATTGTATTAAGCTCGTCTATTGTTGGGGTCTTCTGTTCCGATGTCTTTAAAGCGCCGGCTGGTTGTAAATTTTCATTATTGGTCGGGACAGCACTTTTTTCGGCAAAATTGCCGCTTGCGTTCATTACGTATTCCTTCGAATTCATGGCCGTAGGATTGCCATCTTTGTCATATGCAAAAGTGTAATCAGTCTTACCACTTATAATGAAATTGCCTTTGGAATCCCTTGTTACATCCCAGTCAGTATAAGTCTTGCCCTTATCAGTGAGGGTATAAGTAACACTAAAGCCTGGGATGCTTTCCATTGCTTTAATGGCATATTCCTTCTCAGCAAGAGACATTTTATCGAAATTACTAAAGTCTATTCCATACTTCGCCACATCTCGATTGGCTATGGTCTGATATTTCCCGTAATCTTCTGACAATTTATATCCAAGCTCGTTTATTTGTTGAGCTGTAGGCGCAACTAAAACATTGGTCTGGCTGATTTGATTCCCATTGGAATCAACCCAGCTATACTGCCCTTTGTTTTCCTGTCTTTCATCCACCAGCTGAATAGTCTGGCCGATGAAGGGATTTTCATAAAAAACAACATTCCCTTTTGATCCGTCGTAGGTCCATTCTGTCGGATCTCCTGGCATGGAAGCTAATAAATTGAACGCCCCCTCCGGCACAGCAGCGCCTACTAAATTGCCCTTACTATCATAACCTCTGGCCTCAAGGTCAACTGCATATACCTGAAGATTGTCGCTGACCAAGTCAAAGCTCCAGGACTGGGTCGACTCATTATAAGCAGCATGGGTATTAAGCGCGCCGGCAGAACCAGAACCTATCTGCTGGTTCCCGTTAGTAATGGTATAAGAGCCGTCAGATAAATCAATGTTCCTCACATCGCCGTTAGCCGAAGTAACAACCATGTGGCCTGGGTCAGTAGGAGTTTGCCCATAGTATTCTGCTCCTATGAAAGCCCCCTTTTCATTCTGCTGTTTTTCAGTGTCGACAATGGTAGAACTTGCGGCACCTAGCGGGGAACAACATTGGTTATTGGGATCGCAAATGAGCTCATTAGTAATAGGATCGCAAATGGGATCGCCAGCAATGGCATCGCAAGTGAGATTGTCAGTATTGATAGAGGTACCACCAAAGGTATTGGTATTGCCAAATATATCACAAGTGAGATTGTCAGTATTGATAGAGGTACCACCAAAGGTATTGGTATTGCCAAATATATCGCAATTGAAATTATTTTCAGTGAAATCGCAAGTGAGATTGTCAGTATTGATAGAGGTACCACCAAAGGTATTGGTATCGCCAAATATATCGCAATTGAAATTATTTTCAGTGAAATCGCAATTGAAATTGCCGCCCAACAGGTCAGAAGAGGCCTGTTCTGGCCCGTAGGATACATTACCAACTCCGCCAAAGTCGTTGATACCAGAGCAGACATTGCCGCCGCCAGTGTCTCCAAAGCTTTCATTGCCACCCCAGGAACTATAGCCATCACCACCACATTCCTCGCCGCCGCCACCACCCCAGGAACTATAGCCACCGCCGCCATCACCGCCGCCACCACCACATTCCTCGCCGCCGCCGCCACCACCGCCGCCGCCGCCACCACCGCCGCCGCCATCACCGCCGCCACCACCACATTCCCCGCCGCCGCCGCCATCACCGCCGCCACCACCACATTCCCCGCCGCCGCCGCCATCACCGCCGCCGCAGGTTCCGCCATCTTCTGCGCCCTTGACCATGCTCGCTTCTTTTGCGGAAATAATATCAGAGGCGTTGGCGTTCTTTACCAATGCATAACCGCTCATCAATTGTTCAAATTCTACTTTTGATACGGTTTTTGATACGCCGTTGTCTATATAGGTAACTGTATCATTGTTAATTTTCTGGATTGATACGTAATGATCTGGATTGAAATGCACGATATCGCCTGCTGAAAGGTTTTCATAGGTCGTTTTGACTGTCTCAAAGTTTAAACCGAATTTTGCGGCGACTGTTTTTAAATCCTCGAGGGATATCGCTCCGTTTGAATCTAAATAGGAAGCCAATGCAGCTTCGATTTGGGAAGGGTCTACATTGGGAAGTAATGAAACGAGTGTTTGGTAAGAACATGTATTCTTGATCGGAGGCCCTGTGTAATCAAGGGCATTATAATCATTATTAGTATCCGGTAATTGATCTTCTTCTGTTTGGGTAATTCCTGTGTTTGCTTCCTGGTTATATATGTCTTCTGAACCGGCTGGTTCACCGGATTCAGTACAAGACCCATCTTGACAATTCTGATTGACTGGCTGAGCAGGGGTCTCGGCAGGCGCTTCAGCTGGGGTTTCAGGCTCTACTGGTGCAGCTGCCTCTTGAACCTCTTCAGCCTCTTTAGTTCCATCCTGCCTGCCATAACCATTGCCCTGTTCCCAACCTTTATGTAATCCGTTTCCGGGTATTTCGCCTGTTTCGTCAACTTTATCCTGTATTCCTTTAGGAAGGTTATCACCAAATTCCTGATTTCCTGGATTCTGTCCCTCTTCCTCTAAATTTACCACAACTTCATCAGAGATAGGAGCAGTTTCAGCCACTACTGGCTGCTCAGGTGTTTCAGCAGGAGTTTCAGTCACTACTGGAACAGTCGCTTCATCAGCAACTGGTTCAGCTGGATTCTGACCCTCTTCTTCTATATCTACGCCATCCGGGATAGGATCAGCCTCTGGTTCAGCTTCTTCCTCATCATTCTGCTCAAGATTGTATTTTTTGCCTTTGACTTGGTCTAAAGTAGGAGGCTGGATTCTTTCCTGGCAAGCTTTGCAGTCATTTTTAGGGGCTTTTTTATCCGTATCAGCAACTGTATCACGAGCCGCAACTATCTCAGGCTTCTTATGTTGCATAACCTTGGATTTATCCGTCTTTACCTGTTCTTCTGACTGATCAGTTCCCATTGCTGGGCCTTTTCCTATGCGCTTAGCTGGCTTTCCCCATCTGGAATACTCATATTTATAGTTATAAACCGACATTGTTCTCTCTTTTTTAAATAAGATTTCATCGGGATCCACTGCAGCATGGGCAGAAGGTATTAAAAAAGAGCTTACGCCCTTATAAAATTCCCAGATTATGTCATTAAAGTTTGTTTTGGTTGCTTGGGGAGTGTTGTTTTGGCTGGAGTCTGGCGGAAGGGAGAGTCTTACATCAGTTCTAGCAGCCCAGGTCAGCTCTGAGAATAAAAATACCCCACAGATGGTCAGAGCTACTATTTTGAACCATATTTTCTTTCGCCAATTATGCATGGGTTTTTTTACCCTTTTAAATAAAAAAACCGAGTTCCCTATTTCGGTAACTCGGCTATCCATTTGCCTAAACTCTTTCCGTGGCTACTGGACCCGTGGCTTTCCGCACCTCGATTCCCGAGGATTGGCTTTTCGTTTAGGTATTTAAATACTTTACTAAATTATTTAAAAATCATTTAAAAAAAACTTTTAAATCCGATATAAGTATACTTAATGAATATACCATTGTCAAGGCTATAAAACTAACTTTTGTATCCACTAACATTAAACGCTTCTATAACGCCTCATATACTCGCGCATATACTCTCTTCGCTGAGTTTTATGGCTGTTTTCATACTCTTTGATATAATCTTTGTTGAGTGATTTCCATAGCCTGCTATATCTCAGCCTTTTTTCTCTCAATGCTGCTTCCTGGCCCAATGATTTAAAATATTCAGGATTTTGAGACCGCCACTGCCTTTGGTTCAGATTTTGCCTTTGCTTTTGACATTGCGGATCCTTGCAGACAAGCTGACCAGGGTGGTATTTGTTAGGATTGAATTCGTTCTGACAGATCATGCATTTCATATGATAACTATACCACACCAGATAGGTTATGTCAAGAAAATGGTATTTTTATTAAATTTGCTCAAATAAATGCATAAATAATCAGCAGATACCCAGGCCTTAGGCTGGAGTCCTGCCAAGTAATAGCTTATCAATCACCTAATCTTACCTCCCTCAAAAACTAGTAGTCTTCAAGTGAGCAGTCTTCAGACCTCAAAAGCTTGAGAAACCATATCAAAAACAGTATCATAATTCTAACTATCTGTAAACATTGGATTTAATTTTTTCAATTTTATGGCTTATTTTTGTTTTATGGGATTATGCTTAAAAACAAGGCGCTTGATGTAGAATGTTTATAAAATTTGAAAAGCCGCTTGATTAATAGACCTTATTTTATTAATTAAAGACTTTTTATTTTTATTAAGCGCTTTTAATTTAGAAACCATATCATTTGGCAATGATTTTGAATTTTACGATACTTTTGAGATTGAAAAACCGTATATCCGTATCAAACCGTATCAAAAATAAGCTTGACAAAACCAAATTTTTAGGTTATACTTGCAACTGTATCCATAAAATCATATTGTAGCTTAATTTTATATAGGATCTAAAATGAACCTGTGGTCTTCTATAAAAATTTTATTTGTTTTTGTTTCTATTCTTTTCTTTGCCTCATTATGTCCTGCCCAAATTACAGCTATTAATCCGGAATATCTCGGTATTATAAACCAGCAGGTGCAATCCTCTATTAGTTATCCTCCTGAAGCATTAGAACAAGGTTGGGAAGGGATAGTGCAAGTAAAATTCGTTATCAACCAGGACGGTCAGATAACTGACATTTATATCGCCGAATCATCAGGATACCCCTTGCTTGATGCGGCAGCAATGTTTGCAATCCAAGACGCCAGTCCCTATCCCTTTCCAAACGAATATAAAGGTGAAACAGAAATTGAAATATTGCTTCCGATAAATTACAGCAATCCCAATTACGAAACCCCGCAGGCTGCTGCATACCCAGCCTCTCAATATCCCCAGACTGACTATTCTACTACCGAAAGATTTCAAACTGTTAGCCCTTTTGAACCCTATTACCGGCCTACTGACCAATTTATTGAGACCTACCCTCAATTTCCAGGCGAATCAACAATTCAGTTAACAGGGCAGGAAGAAACGGTTTCTATGCCGGCAGAGCAAGTATACCGCCTTCCTCAATTGCCTTCAGCCCCTTCTTTGCCCGCGAACACAATTGAACGGCTGCCTAAGGAATTAGGCTATTTTGTAGATTTGGCCTTAAAAAACAATAAACCCACAAAGGTGGCCCAGGAAGAGATCAAGCTGGCACAGATTAAAGTAACCGAAGCTCAAAGAAACTTCCTTCCTAATTTAAAAGTAGGGGGATACAATACCCAGGGAAAAACCTACGGGCTTGAATATGAAGAGCGCGAGCTGAAACTTCAGGTGGATCAGCCGCTATATTATGGAGGGAGATTGGCAGACAGCTTAAATCAGGCAATTGTTAATTTAGAGATAACCCGGAGAAATTATGACCGCCTGAAAATAGATGTAATGCATAAGACTGAGACCGCATACCACAACCTGGTGGCTGCAAAGATGCACCTTGACCAGAAATATGAAATCCGCCAGGAAGCCGAGGAAATGCTCCAAAAGGTAGAAAAACTGGAGGCTGCTGGCATGGTAATCCCATTGGAAGCAAACAGCGCTCGTTCGTGGCTTGAACAGATAAAACTCCAGATTGAAAGCATCAGGCAGGACCAATTCATGGCTGAAGTCACTTTTAAGCAAGTCTTAAATATTGATAAGGTCCCTGATCTAAAAGAACAGTTCGCAGCCGCAACAAAGCTTGACATAGACCTTGATAAGCTGCAGGAAACAGCCTTGCAGTACAGGCCTGAAGTTTATTTAAGCAATTTATTGGTTAAATTCAATGAATATGGCCAGAAAATCGAAATAGACAAGAACAAGCCGACCCTTGACTTTGTCACTTCCTATGGATATTACCAGGGCCACTACATAACAGAACCATGGAAAGATTCCAGTAACTGGTATATGGGGCTTAAAGCAGGCATTCCCTGGGAGACCAATACCCTAAATACTGCCTTGACCACCGAACATTCAAGGCCAAAATTCGGCCAGACCTCGCCTACGTCTTCTTCTACCCTAAGCTCTGAATTAACCTTTTTAGACAATTTTAAGCGCGTTTCAGACAAGAAAAAGTCGGATGTAGACCTGCAAAGAGCCATAAGTGATTACAATGAAACGACTAAGACTATTTCTTTTGAAGTCCAGGATGCCTTTTTAAGCCATAAGAAGGCAATTATCCAGTTTGCAACAGCTGAAGCTGATATGAAATACCGGAGAAATCAGGCTGATGTCATTAAAATCCGCTCAATGGTAGGGGATGCCAGCCTTTCTGATGCAATAGAATCTCTTTATAGCTTTTCAGATGCTCAAACCAAATACTTCCAAGCACTGGCAACTGCCCAAATTTCACTTACCAACCTTAAAAAAGCCTGCGGTTACGGTTTCCAGATCTAAACTGTTAACAGAAACAAAATTTAGAATTTTAGACTTGATAATTAAATGAATATGGTGTATAATCTTAATAGCAACAAATTTTTTTAACACATAATTATAGACTTTTTAAAAGTATTTAGTTATCTTATCGATAAAGCCAAACCCGTCGGAAGGCGGGGGCGGAAAGCCACGGATCGATTGAGTGCTAATTAGCTCTTAATCCCTTGCTCATAGTTTATTAAAACTTTGGGAAAGGGGTTGGTATAAGTTCATCCAAGAGCAATTAAATCGAAAGCCGGGTTGCCGAAAAGATAAGGCAGCCCGGTTTCTTTTTTTTAATAATTGTAAAGAGAATAAAATGACAGCTAACATAAATCTTAAAATATATAGGGCTATAAAAACAATGGCTAAAATAATGCTTATAAGCTTAATTTCTCAAGCTATGCAAGGCATGTTGCTGGCCGAGGATTATCCTTCTGAATATACAGGGCCTGGGTTTCGCGACTATCTTGACGGAAAAATAGCCAACGGTTATTCCATAGACGAGTTTTCAAGCATCAACGTAAACCGCGAAGACTGGAAAAATAAGATGAACATGCTATCGCAAATGCTCGGTTTTTCATACCAGGCAATGCCGGAATCTAGCTATACCACCAGCTCCACTGCAAACGAACAGGGAGACAATTCATATATCCTTAACAGGGAAGTAGCGACCCGCAACCAGCAACGCAATAAATTAGCGGCAGCAGAGGGCGAATTCAACTATATCCCCTTCTCTGACGGGAAAATAGAATATTTTAAGGACGGCCAGGTAAGCAAAATAGAAAAAGAGCGGGTTGTGGATGAATTCGGCAATCTTAGTTTAAAAAACACCAAAAACATGAAATATAACGAAAAGAGGCTGCTTGCAGGCTACGAAGCCGAAGTAAAAGATAATCTGGGCAATATAAGCCTGGTCACCTGGTACGGAGTTGAGTATACCCCTGATTCTGTGTTCTATGGGGATGAAGATACCAATGCAAACAAGAATATCAGCGAATATTACACAAAAGAAATCGATCCCTCCGGAAACGTGAAAATAACTCATTGGAAGGCCCAGAAGATCGACGGCAAGCTGGTCAGCAGCTTTACTCAGAAGATAGAGGACGAAATTTACGGGACAGTGGATTTTACCCGCACTGATATCGTGTATGAAAAAGGCAAGAAAGAACAACCCGCCTCTTACCATGAAGAAGGCATCACTGCTGACGGCCTGACATATGTGCTGGACAGGACCGATGTCACTTACACAGATGATGATCAGGTGGCTGGCTATCATGAAACAACGGGCCAGACCTTCCCTGACGGCCTGGAAAGAACGATAGTCACAGACGCCGAGTTCAGCTATTTAAAGGTTTCTAAACAATTCGGGGAAGACGTCAAGGAAAAAGACCCGGACAGGCTTTTAGGGTCAATCATTACCACATCAACCGGTAACGCAGACGGCTCTTTCAAAACAGAGACCACGCGCACTTCTTATGTTTACGACGATTCTAAGGATCTCATCTCGGGCTCGGCAACAAGCGAATTCAGCGGCCACGAGGCGCATTGGTTGGAAGAGGCTACGCAGGAACTTAAGGAAGGCGTTAATTTCAAGGGGAGCGCAACTACCACCTTCGAAACACTATTCGGAGAGCCGATGGCAAAGCAAACCAGCTCAACTACGCAGTATTTCGGCCCCACTGACGGCTCGCTCTTGAGCACCGAAGAAACAGAACGTTCATATACAAACGGCCTTGCCAATAATCTTAGAAGGCTGCTTTCAACTTCAGACCACTCTGTCACCACCTACACTAAATTCGATTCCCAGGGCAAGCAAAAGTATTCCGTGCAAGACATCATAACTACTTACATCCATGCGGAAAACGGGAATCTCATCGATGCAAAAGGGATAGGGACAGGTTCAGGATATGAGTTAACGGATAATGGATGGATGGTATTCGACAGCGATATCGCTGCGGATTACTCGGTCTACATCGGAGAAGCCATGCAAGACCATTATCAGGAGATAAAAAATTATAAACCGCAACAAAAATAAGGAGGTGTAACATGTTGCACGCAATAAGGTCAGCAAAACAAAAAAAAGAAAGAAAGGGGGAGAAACAAATGTGTAAAAAACTACTTATAGCTACATTCATAGCCTGCCTGGTTTTCGTGCCGATGGCAGTTTTCGCGGCGCCGACCGATACGACAATCTACCAGGCCAATTCAGTGCAGACCATCCATGTTGAGTATACGCGCGATGCATCAGGAGCGCTTATAGGCCAGACTCAAACAATACATGAAGTGGGCGTTGACACCGACGGCGTTGCCTATACCAGTGATACGATTGTTAACTATACAATCTTCCAGGGAGAAGGCAAGATATTGGATTCCATCTCAACTACAGTTACGACAAAAGAAGACGGCTCAAAGGACACTTCAATAACAAAAACGGATTATGCTGGCTGTTACGATGCAGGCGGAAGCTTGGTCAAGGCACCCACTGGGACTCGAACTTCGTTTGGAAATACTGCTAAATATACAGACGACGCGGGAGTGGTTCATGCGGCAACAACATATGCCGGTACCTATGATTTGACTTACAAACTTATGGCTGGCTCTGCAGTCACAACAAAGATGGATGGGTCTACGACCACCAGTACCTGGGACGAAGCAGCAAAAGTATATGTAGAAACCAATACGACTTCAAGCACGGTTACCTATGAATACATCCAGATTAACGGAAACGTCTTGACAAAATCAACTAACGCAGTAAGCGAAACCATTGAGGTTGCGGCAGACGCCAATGGCAACCATTATACGGCATCCAGCAATATTATTACAACCTACGAATACGATCAAACTACTGGCGCTCTTACCGGAGCAAAAGGCACAGGAACAGGCTCAGGATATTCTCTTCAGATGGGGAATATGCAATATAACTCTACTATTACAGTGACCTATAGAATAGCGAACGGGATCGCAGTACAAACCGATTACCTTGAGATAAGAACGGCTCGCGCTACTCCGACTCCTGGGACAACAAATGATCCTGGCGATACTGGTGGTGATTCTGATCCTGCAGTCCAGGGGACAATTCAGGACACGCAAGTGGTTGCATCAGGATTAAAAGCTGACGGAACGAGAGACTACTACGTTTATGTCGTGGTCTATGCATCGGCTTTTGACGATACAATTGGAGACGGAGAATGGGAAGAAAAAGATGGCGAACAGTATCTGGTTAGAATCAACTGCGGTTCAGACAAGGCAAAAGCTGATTCTTTAGCTGCCTCGTATATAAGCCAGCGGGGCACTGTTAGGTCATTCTTCGGCAACATCAGACCCAACACCAACATAATTGACGCTTTGGGAAATGGAGCAGGCCCATTTGACTTGCCTGGATTATAATTTTGCCTGTTAAACAAATTGAGGATCCAAGCAAAAGAATCCCCCGTGAGTTTCCGGGGGATTCTTTTGCTTGACAAATACACGCCGGCAGTGGTATATTACCCTGAGGAGGAAAAATGAAAAAAATACTTTTTGTTGCATTATCTTTCGGGGTATCTATGCTTCTGTCCTGTAGGGCTTTTGCCCAGGAGCCGGGAGAAAAAACCTTTAAACCGGAAGTACAAATATTTAAACTGGTCACGATAGAAGGCAATGTCCTCATAAAAAACAACAACCTTTACTTGATCGACCTGCAAAAAAAGGCTTATCAGTTAATATCAATCATAAAACCGATTGAATACAACTCTCTGTTTATCCAAGTAGAGTCAGCCCGGTCAAAAAATAAAGGCATAAAAGCTAAAATCCTCGGCAGGCCGGCACAGTCCCACTCTATCATTCAACATTTTTTTAACTATACGGAATCAGGAAAAGAGATCGTTTCGAAGAAAGCCATAGAGACGAATTATCAGGACTTTGAGATCGTCATTGTCAAGGATGCTTCTGAGACCGAGCTCAAAGAATCTGAAGTAAGTCTGCCGATAATAAACCTGCCGCCGCCTCCAACTCCTCAGCCGCTGCCTCCTCTCCTGAAGCGGGTAATCGGGACTGTGGTAAAAACAAGTTTTAGTACCGCTGTTCCTTATATCGAGGTCAAAGATGCGGACTCGGCAAAAGTGAGGGTAATACTTACGCCTTCCAGCGTACCCGCGATAAAGGTGGTTGAGGGGCAAATGTACGGTTTTGAGACCAAGACCGCTATCAAGGAAAAAACGAAAGTCGAAATCTGGTATGAAGACAGAGGGGATTTGAATGTAGCAAGGACGATCTCAATATTACCGGATTAGGATATACTTAAGGATTTAGAACTTACATAAAAAGGGACAGGGACTGGCAAAAAATTTCTAAAGGGGTGACTCGTACTATTACCGCATAGCGCGAGCTGCCCCCTTTTATTTTATACAACCTTTTTTAAAACTGGGTGCTTATATGTCAATCGCAAGATTATCAGTAAACAGGCCCGTTACCGTAATAATGATATTTCTGGGGATAATCCTTCTGGGATGCATTTCCTGGATGCGGCTGCCCCAGGAACTCTTCCCCTCCATCACTTATCCGCAGATCACTGTGGTCACCTCATATGCGAACGCCGCTCCCGAAGAAATAGAAAGCCTTGTGACCAAGATCATCGAAGAGGCGATCGGCACAGTCAATAAAGTCAAAAGGGTCAGCTCTATTTCAAAAGAAGGGCTTTCCCTGGTCATGGTCGAGTTCAACTGGGGGACGAATATGGATTTTGCCGCATTGAACGTGCGCGAAAAAATCGACCTCATCAAGGAGAGGCTTCCGCGCGAATCCCAGGAACCTATAGTCATGAAATATAATCCCTTTGATTTGCCGGTCTTAAACCTTGCAGTAACAGGGCCTGTGTCGCCGCTGGAATTACGCCGGATATGCCGGAAATATATCAAGGATTCTATTGAAAAGGTTGAAGGCGTTGCTTCTGCCATAATCAGCGGCGGAGACGAACGCGAGATACTCGTGGAGATAGACCAGCCGCGATTACGCGCCTCGCAGACCTCCCTTGTTTTGATCGTAGACAGCCTGAAAAACGCAAATATTAATTATCCCGCGGGGACCATAAAGGAATCCTTTTATGAGTATCTCATCCGCACCATGGGAGAATATCAAAAGATCTCGGAGATCCAGGATACGCCTACTGCGCTTGAAGTGCCCGAGGAGGAAGCAAGGACTGTTAAGGAAAAAGAGCAGCTGGAGAAAAAGGGCAGGCGCCTGGTCTACCTTAAAGACATAGCAAAGATAAAAGATTCGGTCAAGGAAAAAAACAATATCTCCCGCTATAACGGCAAAGACAGCGTTTCGATCGTCATCAGGAAACAATCCGGCACCAACACCTTAAGCGTCGTAAAGAACGTGCGCAAAGAAATCCAGAAATTGATTGCAGAAAAACTGCCCAAAAACATAAACATCCAGGTGACCTATGACCAGTCCCTGTTCATACAGGAGTCCCTGTCCAACCTGCGCGACGCAGGCATTCAAGGCGGCGTACTGTCCTTTCTAGTCCTTTTCTTTTTCCTTTGGGAATTAAAATCATCATTGATCATTACCGCTGCGATACCGATATCCGTAACCGCAACAGCCACGTTCATGTATTTTACCGACATAAACTTCAACATGATGTCATTGGGCGGCCTTGCAATGGGAGTGGGCATGGTCGTTGACAACGCCAACGTCGTAATTGAAAACATTTACCGGCTCCGCCAATCCGGAAAAAGCTTCAAAGAAGCTATTATTGGAGGCACTGACGAAATGGTCTCTCCTATCATGGGTTCTACGCTTACCAACATAGCGGTATTCTTCCCCTTTGCCTTTGTCGTGGGCATTGCCGGCCAGATATTCAAACAATTGTCTTTTACCATTTCTTTCTCCCTTATAACTTCGATTTTGGTAGCCATCTCTTTGGTGCCGGTGCTGATGATATTAAGCGGGATGTCCAAGCGGGACGCGCGGATCGAACAAAAAGTAGAAGTTGTCACTAACTACTACACTACTAAGTTCAGCGATTTTCTGGCTACCATACTTGAAAGAAAAGGTTTAGTCATATTTGTGGTAGGTATTTTCTTTTTTATCAGCATTGGCGTGCTGTTAAATCTTAACCGCGAATTTATGCCTAAAGTCGACCAAAGGCAGTTCATAGCTAAAATAGAACTTCCTCCCGGTTCCAGGCTGGAGGTTACTGATAGCGTTGCAAAGAAGATCGAGAATGCATTGTTAAATTTGCCGGAGACAAAAGACGTCACCGTAAATATCGGTTCGAGCGAAGAAAAGACTTCCGCCGAAGAAGCAGCTATTCAAATACTCGGAACACACCAGGCGCAGGTATTGGTAAACCTCAGAAAGAAATCAAGGAAACTCGGCCTGACCCGTTCTACCGACGAGGTCATTCAGCATCTTAAAAACAGCGTTCAGAAACAGGATTTACAGGGCGGGGATGTAGATTATATTGCCCAGGGCACATCATTCGGGACTGCGCTTGAAGAAGGGGCGCCGATTGCTATCGAGATAAAAGGCCCGGATTTCAATAAATTAACGGAGCTGTCTTCGATCTTGCAAGCCAGCCTGAACAAGATCGACGGTATTTACGGCGTAAAAACAAGCCTGCTTGCGCCCAGCCCGGAGACAAAGCTGCATGTCTTAAAAGACAAGGCGTCTCTGTACGGGCTTTCGGTGCGCGACATCGCTGTCACTGCTCAGGTGGCGCTCAAGGGATACGTGGCTACCAAGTTTAAAGAAAAGAACCGGGAAGAAGATATTGACATCAGGGTGCGCTTACGGCCTCAGGACAGAAACGATTTAACCACCCTGAGAAGGTTTTTGATACATTCACCTCTTGGCATGGATGTCTCTCTATCAGACGTCGCATATTTAACGCGCGGAGTCGGCCCTACCGAGATAAAAAGAATAGACCAGCAACGCGGCGTGGTCGTTACTGCCAATGTCTACAAGCGCGACATAAACAAAGTCAGCCAGGAAGTCGAACAGGTGATCAAATCCCCCGCCTATGCCGTTTCCAAGGATTATTCCTTAGAGCTGGGCGGCGAACGCAAAAAAATGAAGGAATCTTTTGCAAGCCTTGCCTTCGCCCTTATACTTGCATTTACCTTAGTATATATGATCATGGCAGCAGAGTTCGAGTCTCTGTGGCAGCCCGTATTAATAATGTTCACGGTCCCACTCTCGCTCATCGGCGTTGCGTTCTCCTTATTAATCACACGCAGCTCCTTAAACGTTGTGGCTTATCTTGGCATCATCATGTTAGGCGGAATCGCGGTCAATAACGGGATAGTTCTGATAGAATTTGTCAATGCCAGGCGCAAAGAGGGAGCTTCTCCCAGAGATGCTGTCATTGATGCCAGCAAAGTAAGGCTAAGGCCTATTCTTATGACTTCCCTGACCACTATTTTAGGCCTTTTGCCATTAGCTCTAGGCATAGGAGAAGGCGCCGAGCTTCAAGCCCCTCTTGCCCTTACAGTCATGGGAGGGTTGACTTCCGCTACGTTTTTGACTCTGGTCTTTATACCTGCTTTATACCTGCAAATATGTGAGATGTTCGGTGATAGATTGGAAAGGGTTGAAGTAAAACATGAGGCAGTATTGCAACAACCTGTCGTAGAAACAGTTAGGCCTCAGATAGAACCGGAGCCTTTGCCTATAGTCGAGATGCCAAAACCAGAAGAGGCTCCAAAAACTAAATTAGAATTAAACGCTCGCCAAAAACAGCTCCTGGAAATGCTCAAACACTCAAAGAAGATCACGCGAAAAGATTACGCGCAATATTTCGGAGTATCGATCCCGACTGCTGCGCGCGACTTGCGGGAAATGGTAGATAAGAAATTGCTCATACCAAAAGGCCCTTTCGGGCCTGGAAGATGGTATGAATTAGTGGAATGAAAAAATGAGCCTCCCTGACATATCGGTAAAAAGACCGACTGCGATATCCATGTTTTTTATCGGGATAACCCTGATAGGGGTAATAGCGCTTAAGCAGCTGCCTGTCGAGATGATGCCCAATGTCTCTTTTGGGGATATAACCATAAATATTGACGTGCGAGGAGGCATCCCTGCTTCGGAGATCGAGAAACGAATAACCATTCTCGTAGAAGAAGCGGTAGGATCTGTAAGCCACCTTAAAAACATCCTTTCCATATCAAAGGAAGGCAACGCAACCATCATATTGGAATTCGAGCCTGGTACGGATATGGATTTTGCAGCTTTGGAAGTGCGCGAGAAGTTTAACCGGATACGGAATAAGCTTCCTTCGGAAATAGAAAAACCTGTAATCGCCAAATACGAATACATGGATATGCCTATCGTGATCCTTGCCGTAACCAGCGACATACGGACACCGGAGGATATCCGCAAGGTCGTGGACCGCAGGATCAAAGAACATATCCAGCGCATCGAAGGAGTCGCTTCGGCAGAAGTGGCAGGCGGCAGAGAAGGAAAAATCCTCATCGAAGTGGACCAGACAAGGCTTCAGGCGTATTCGCTTTCGATCAACAGGCTGGTGGATATAATCAGCATCAATAACTCAAACCTCTTGGCCGGAGAGATCAAACGCCTGAAAGATAAATATCTGGTCAGGACTATCGGAGAATTCGAGAGTTTAGCCGATATCGAGAATCTGGTGGTATTGACTACGCGCAGCGGCTCGGTAGTCAGGGTAAAAGACGTTGCACAGGTAAAGGATTCTTATTTGGAACCCAGTTCTTTTGCCAGGCTCAATGCGCGTCCCGTCGTATCCATTTATGTTCAAAAAGAATCCATGGGGAACACGGTAAAGATCGCCGGCCTGATCGAAAAAGAGATCAAGCTGCTCCATGAGATCCTGGATAAAGACATAAAGATCACCCCGACTTTTAATCAGGCTGAGACTATAAACCAGGCGGTAGCCCAGGTCAAGTCGTCTCTGCTCTACGGCGCCATCCTGGCTACGATCGTGTTGATATTTTTCCTCTGGGACCTGCGTACGGTCTTTATCATAGCCTCAAGCATCCCTTTGTCAGTATTGCTTACCTTCTCTCTTATGTATTTCACAAAACTCACTATCAATGTCATGACATTAAGCGGCCTTGCATTGGGCGTAGGCATGTTAGTGGACAATGCCATAGTTGTCCTGGATAATATTTTCAAAAAAAGGGATGAGATTACAATCTCTAAACCGGAGCTATTGCAAGACCCGCTTTCAGAGAAAAGGGCGCTGGAGGATGCAGCCTGCCTTGGAACAAACGAGATGTTTCTTGCAATAACAGCCTCAACTCTTACTACGATCATCGTGTTTTTGCCGCTGGTCTGGATCAACCCGGAAATCAAGATGCTCTATAGCGGCATTGCCTTGACGATCACCTTTTCGCTTCTGGCTTCGCTTCTGTCAGCTCTGACCCTGGTGCCGATGCTTGCATCAAAACTAAGGATAAATATAAAAAAACCTAAATTAGAGCCGGTAAACGCCGAAGAAGCAGCCTCGCCGCCTCTACCCCCGCTTCCCAAAAAACCCTCATTTAACTTTTACAAAAAACTTATATCCTTTATTCTCCTTTTCAGATATTTGATTATTGCCCTGGTTGCTGTTGCGTGTTTGCGCGTCTTTCAAGAAGCAAAGAAACTGGAGCGGGAATTCATCGGCATTGCTGAGCAGAATAAGTTTACTGTTTTCATTGAAATGCCCACCGGAACAAAACTTGAGATCTCTGATAAAGTCGTATCGCAGGTCGAACAATTCATAACCAGGGTCCCGGAGGTCAAGACCGCTACCGCAAAGATAGACCCCTGGTCAAGCAAGATATATGTTGAGCTTGTGCCCCTGAGCAAAAGGCAGAAAACGACTGCAAAGGTCATTGAGGAGCTCAGGCCATTGACTGAGAAGCTCGATCCGGCCTTTATATATTATGAAGAGCCCGAAGATATCGGCACCAAGGAGATCCTGCTTGAGCTTTACGGGTATGACTACGATATACTCAAAGGCCTTGCCATAAAAACAGCCCAGAGGATCCAGACCGTTCCGAGATTTACAGACACAAAAATACGCATGCGCGAAGGAAGGCCGGAGCTTCAGTTAGTCATCGATAAACGCCAGGCTGCGCTTTTTGGATTTCAGGTGGAACAGATCGCGTATGCGTTACACGCATATATGCGCGGCCTCGTTGCCACGCGGTATAGGGGACAAGAAGAGCCCCTTATCCGCCTTAAAGAAGCAAAGAAGGCCGGGATCACCAGCGCGCCTACGCCTGAAGAGGAACTTAAGGTAATCCAGGAAAAGCACAAGCTGTTTCGTGGAACAAGCCAATCGGCAAGCGAACAAAAAGAAACCGAGTCCATTGTTCGCCTCGAAGAAAAACATAGAAAGACATTTGATGCCTTGCGCAGGATCAGTTTCGTGAATGCGGATAACGAACAGATATACCTCTCCCAACTGGCAGATTTTAAGTTTGATATCGGCCCCAGCGAGATCTGGCGCAAGAATAAATCGCGCATGGTCCAGGTCAGCGCAAATACAGGAGGTCTGGCGCTTGGAACTGCTGCCGATAAAGTCAAAGAAGCCATGAAAGAGCTGCAGTTTCCCAAGGATTACTTTTGGCAATTAGGCGGCAACTATGATAAAATGATACGGAACCAGAAAGAGCTCAGCTTTGCGCTGCTCTTAAGCCTGATCCTGGTCTATATGATATTGGCGAGCCTTTTTGAATCATTCAGCCAGCCGTTTATCATACTGATGACTGTGCCGTTAGCGGCAATAGGCGCTATCATAGCGCTGCGTTATACCAATAAACCTATAGGTATCGGTGTGCTTATAGGAGCAATTATGTTAGGCGGCATCGTGGTAAATAACGCCATAGTTCTTATTGACAGAGTAAATTTCCTGCGCCTTAAACACCCTGATTTCGGTTCAAAGTCAGGCGCACGCAAGGCAGTTGTCGAGGCGTCATTTGACAGGCTAAGGCCTATCATGATGACATCGCTTACTACGATCTTAGGACTTATCCCTATGGCTCTGGATAAGAGCGAATCGGCGAATCTCTGGTCTCCTTTAGCGATCACTGTAATAGGCGGCATGACGGTCTCAACCTTTTTAACTCTGTTGGTAATACCTTGTATTTATATGGTCTTTAGAGATTTTAAACTAGTCAGAAACTAGGAGGAAATATGGCATTTAAGAAACATCATTTTATAATAGTCGTTTTTGTCTTATTCCTGATAGGCTTTGTCGGCTGGGGCGCGATGAAAACATCCCTGAAGCTGACAAAAGGCAAACCTCTTTCAACTGCCGGCAGCGACAGCCAATCGCTTCCCGGAGAAAAACCGGTTACCGCGGAAACGAAAGAATCAAAGGAAACGCCCTCTGTCGCGCCGCCTACTGCCGAATCAGGCCCGATACTTGTGCGCGCATTTAAAGTGAAAACCACGGATTTCCGGGACGTGTTGCCGGTCATGGGCACTGTAAAAGGAAAAACAGAGATCGAACTCAGGTTTGAGATAAACGGCGTAATAAAAAAACTTTTTTTCCGCGAAGGAGAAAAAGTAAAAAATGGCGACCTGATGGCTTCGATAGACAATAAAGACACGCTGCTCAAAATAGACTATTCCAGAAGCAGGCTCAATGCCGCACGGTCTCTTTATAATTCCGCGGCAAAGAAACTGGAAGTAAACCAAAAACTGTTCGAAGCCGGCGCAATCATCAAATCAAGGCTGGAAGAAGTGGCCCTGGAGGCAGAAAGCGCTAAATATCAGATCGAAACCGCCCGCGCAGAAGTAGCGCTTGCTGAAAACGAATTGAATAAAACCAACCTCTACGCAAACAAAGACGGGGTCATGGGCCCGCGCGACAAAGAAGAAGGCGAATTTGTAACTCCGCAGGACAAAATCGCTAGGCTCCTGGAAACAGGAGAAGTCCTTGTAGAGGTCGGCATAGTCGAGCGGGACATCGACAAAGTAAAACTCGGGCAAAACGCCATAGTCTATGTCGATGCCTATCCTAACACTACGTTTGAAGGAAAGGTCGACAGCGTTTATCCTATTGTCGAGGGCAAAAGCAGGACGCTGACCGCAAAGATCAAGATCCCTAACGAGAAAGGGCTATTGAAGCCCGGGATGTTCAGCAGGGCAGAAATAAATATTTGTGAGCTGAAAGACGCCCTGATCGTACCTGCTACAGCGCTGATCCCGGCCGGGGGGACATATATGTTGCCGGTTATACCGGCTAAAAGCGTAACCGTAAGCCCTGATGACGTAAAGGTAGGCACCGTGGAACTGCGGAAAACAGCGGTTGGCTACATAACAAGCGATTATGCCGAGATTACCTCAGGAGTAGAAGCAAACGATTTTGTGGTAATCGAGACTCAGGGAGAATTGCGGGACAATATAGAAGCAAAGATCATAGGCATCGAAGAGCTGACTTTCTAACCCATACTGGCAAAAAACAAAAAACCGGGCAGTTTATCAAAACTGTCCGGTTTTTTATTTGGTAGCCCCAACCGGATTTGAACCGGTGTTTAGTGGCTGAGAACCACGCGTCCTGGACCGGGCTAGACGATGGGGCCGGAATGGTCAGATTTGTAATAAACAATATAACATAATTTAAAATGCGGTCAAATCAAATTTATTGACCTTTCCCATCCGCTATTATATACTTCTAGTATGATCGATATCGGAATCGGTTTTAGTTCTGTCGGCAATGCAGTTTTGGCAGCCGAAGAAGCCGTAAGGGCAGCTAAAAACAATAAAACGAACTGGAGAAAGATCGACTTAGCTCTGTTCTTAAGCACAACGGAAATCTCTTCTTCGAGCCTTGTAAAGGCATTAAATAATCTGCTTGGAGGCATCCCTACGATCGGCTTAAACGCCGCGGCAATTATTTCTGATCACGGCCTGTCAAGGCAAGGCGTAGTTATAGCTCTTTTAAGTTTTCCCGAAGGGGTTTACTGCACAACCGCATATACTAAAGATCTGCAGGCCAAGGCAGCAATAAGGGCCGGAGAAGAATTAGGCGAAAAACTTCTATACGGATTTAAAAACATCCAGAGAAATCTCGGGCTGATTTTTTTCGATAAAATAATCGAAGACGGCCCTAATTTTATCCTGGGCCTTCAGGAACATCTGGGCAGAAGCTTCCCCTGCCTGGGAGGGATGACTTCAGACACAGACCACTCCCTTAAAACCGTGCTTTGTTTTAACCAGACCCTCATGACTGAGGCAGCCTGCGGAATACTCTGGGGCGGGAAATTGACATTCGGGCTTGGGATCAAACACGGCTGGAAACCTTTGGGCAAGCCCCATCAGGTCACTGATGCCCGGGGAAACATCATAAAAACCATTGACGGAGAGCCCGCAGCCAAGATATACGAAGATTATCTGGCCTGTGATATGGCTAAATTAAAAAAAGATTTGAACCGGCTGTCTGTTTCTTACCCCATAGGGATATTCATCCCGGGAGAAGACGAGTATCTATTAAGAAATGTTATTAAAATCGGGGAAGACGACTCGCTGTTATGCCAGGGGAATGTCCCTAATGAAAGCGTAATAAGGCTGATGATAAGCACAAAAGAAACCTGCCTTGAGGCTACCAGGCAGGCTGTCGAAGAAGCGCAGCAAAACCTGACAAACCCTGTCGTCAAATTTAGCAGGGAAAGGACATCAAAGCTCGCGCTTGCGTTTGTTTCAGTAAAAAGGCTGGGGCTTCTTCGAAGGGACGCCCAAAAAGAATGGGAGATCATAAGAAATGGCCTTGAGCCTAACACCCGATTAATAGGATTATACACATACGCAGAGCTGGCTCCTTTAAAAACGAGCAGCTATAAGGGCCAGATTTATTTCCACAATCAAACCGTGTCAATCCTTATAATAGAGGGCTAAGATGTTTAACTTAGATACAGACCTCCTGATGAATATGCTGTGGCTGATAACGCTCCTCTTTGCTGTCGGCATGTTTTTTGCACTGATGTTAAAATCCAATAAAATAGCCCAGCTTGCGACTTCCGTTAATAATCTAAAAAAAGCTCTCGATGAGATGGACGAACAGGCAAAACTGGTGGTCAGGACGGATATAGAATTAAACAAAGCCCAGGAGGAGCTCGACAAGAAACTGACCGGCCTTTATACGCTTCAGAGGCTGTCCAGGACCATAAGCTCTACACTTGAAGAAGACCAGGTCTTTGAAAAAATCGACAGCAATTATCTGGAAGATCTGGGATTCAAAAAGGCCTTGGCTTTTTTGTGGAATGAAAAAGAAAAGAGGTTTTTTCTTCATCTAAATATCGGCTATTCGGGAAGCAACGCCGAGCAGATAAAATCTTTTATTGACTCGGAAAGAGAGTTCTTCCTGGATGCGATAAAAAGCGAGAAGACCCTCTCCTCCATAAATCCGTTAAAGGACAATCCTTTAAAGGAAAAGATCAAAGACGTTTTTAAAACCTTGACCTTCGTGATTTCGCCGGTATTGCCCAAAGAAGGGGTCCGTGGTTTTCTTTTTGTCGGCGCCGAGATACCAGATCTTATCATAACCGAGGGCGACGAGGAGTTGATCACCATACTTGCCAATCAGCTCGGCCAGGCCCTGGAAAACGCCCGCCTCTTCGAAAAGACCTGGCATGCCCATCAGGAGCTGGAAAACCGCGTGGAAGAGCGGACCAGAGAATTAAGCCTGGCCCTGGAGGAGGTCAAGAAGGTAAGCAAAAGAAAATCCGATTTCGTCTCCAGCGTATCGCACGAACTGCGCACCCCCCTTACCTCCATCAAAGGCTATGCATCCATTCTTCTTGCGGGGAAACTCGGGGCTGTCCCGGAAGAAGTCCAGCGCAGGCTTGAAAAGATCAACAAACACTCAGATGAGCTCGTCCAATTTGTCAATGATCTTTTAGACATATCGAGAATAGAATCCGGCAGGGTAACCATGAAATTTTTGCCTTTGAGCCTTAAAAATATAGTCGATGAGGTATCCGATCTATTAGCCGTTCAGCTCAAAGATAAAGGAATAACTTTTGTCTCGGATATCACTTCCGATCTGCCTGATGTCCTGATAGACAATAACCAGATAAAAAGGGTATTTATAAACCTTATTAACAACGCTATCAAATATACGCCCCAAGGCAAGATCGCCGTGCAAACCCGCAAACTGGGACATGAAGTCCAGGTCGACATCTCTGACACCGGATGCGGGATACCGGAAGACGCGATCGATAAAATATTCGAAGAGTTCTACCGGGTAGACAGCGCTGCGAACCAGGAAATAAAAGGAACCGGCCTTGGATTATCTCTGGTGAAAAATATTATCGAAGCCCACAAAGGGAAGATCTGGGTAAAAAGCAAAGTGGGCGCAGGCTCCACATTCAGCTTTACCCTTCCAAAGGCTCAAATATAAGGATAGCTCATGGCTATAAGAATACTGATAGTAGACGACGATCCTGACATCAGGGATGTCCTGAGAATAACGCTTGAGGGAGAGAACTACGAGGTCATTGAAGCAAAAGACGGCGAAGAAGGCTTAAAGGCCGTTCAGACGAAAACCCTGGACCTGGTCCTGTTGGATTATAAAATGCCCAAGATGGACGGCAGAGAAGTCTGCTCCAGGATAAAAAAAGATATTCTTCTTCAGCATCTGCCTGTGATCATGGTTACCGGCAAAGGAGATTTAAGCGATAAGGTTGACGGCATAGATGCGGGGGCTGATGACTACGTTGTAAAGCCTTTTGAACCCAAAGAATTGCTTGCCCGCATAAGGATGATCATACGGCGAACGTTAAGGGACCTGGAGGCCAATCCTTTGACCCGCCTTCCGGGCAACGTCTCAATATTAAACGAGCTCTCTGCCCGGCTGGAAACAAACGCGCCTTTTGCCGTCTGTTATTTGGACCTGGACATGTTTAAGTCATACAACGACACCTACGGATTTGAACACGGGGACGAGGTAATCAAAGAGACTGCCCGCATTTTGATCCGCGCGGTAAAAGAATGCGGCAACAGTGACGATTTTATCGGGCATATCGGCGGGGACGATTTTGTCATAGTGACGGCTCTGGAAAAAGTCGACGAGATCTGCCCTGCTGTTATATTGGCTTTCGATGACGCCGCTCCCTCCTTTTACAACGAAACCGACCGCAAAAAAGGATTTATCATGGCTCTTGACCGCCAGGGAGTCGAAAGAAAGATCGCGCTCTTATCTATTTCTATAGGGGTTGTGACAAACGAATTCAGAAAGATCGAACACGTCGCACAGATAGGAGAGATCGGCGCGGAATTAAAAGGATATGCCAAAAACGTAGGCAAAAGCAACTACATAAAAGACAAACGCAAAGAAGAATAAAACAAACCCCCGCCTTTTACTTCAAGATTCAAGAAGCCATAAAAAGCGGGGGTTTTTATTTGGTGCGAGGAGAGGGAGTTGAACCCTCACAGTTTATGCAACCAACAGCCCCTCAAACTGTCGCGTCTGCCAATTCCGCCATCCTCGCAAATCTAAAGTTTCCTAAAAGATCAAACCTGTATTTTCTATAATTTCTTTTCGATTTTAACCCAGGTATCGCGCAGCGTAACTGTCCGGTTAAAAACGGGTTTGCCCGGGCTGCTGTCAATGCTGTCTACAATAAAATACCCTAATCTCTCGAACTGAAAACGCGTTCCGGCAAGGGCATTTTTCAGGCCTTGCTCGAGCTTACAGGATTTCAAAACTTCAAGAGACCCCGGGTTTAAATTTACGGTAAAATCCTTTCCTTCGGGAACGTCATTCGGGTCGCGTTTTGTAAAAAGATTGTCATATAAACGCGCCTGCGCTTCTATGGCGTGGCGAGCTGATACCCAATGGATCGTTGCTTTGACCTTGCGGCCGTCAGAAGGCTCCCCGCCTTTTGTATCCGGATCGTATGTGCAGTGGATCTCTTTTATTTTACCAGTTTTTTCGTCTTTAGAAAAGCTTTCACATTTAATAAAATACGCGTAGCGCAGCCGTACTTCGCGGCCGGGAGATAACCTGAAAAACTGTTTTGGGGGATCCTGCCTGAAATCTTCCTCTTCAATATAAAGTTCGCGGGAAAAATGAATCTTGCGCGTGCCCATCGAAGGGTCTTCGGGATTATTTACTGCATCCAGCTCTTCGGTTAAATTTTCCGGGTAATTATCGATTATGACTTTTATCGGATGAAGCACTGCCATTACCCGAAAACAGGTTTTATTCAATTCCTCCCTGATGCTGTTCTCCAGCAAAACCAGATCAACAATGCTGTCGGCTTTTGCAACGCCGATCTGGTCGCAGAATTTCCGTATGGATCCCGGGGTATATCCGCGCTTCCTGAATCCCGATATCGTGGGCATTCGAGGGTCATTCCAGCCGCTCACATATTTCTTCTCAACAAGCTCAAGGAGCCTGCGTTTGCTTAAAATCGTATGACTTAAATTAAGCCTGGCAAACTCGATCTGCTGCGGGTGTTGGATGCCGAGTTCGTCAAGGATCCAGTCATACAGCTGCCTGTGCACTTCAAATTCCAAAGTACAGATGGAATGCGTTATCCCTTCGATTGAATCGCAGATGCAGTGGGTAAAGTCGTAAGTAGGATATATGCACCACCTGTCCCCGGTCCTGTGATGACCCTGTTTCCTTATCCGATAGAAAACAGGGTCTCTCATCAATAAATTGGGGCATGACATGTCTATTATGCCGCGCAGGACTTTTTGGCCTTCTTCAAACTCGCCTGCCTTCATCCGGCCGAATAGATCAAGGTTCTCCTCAACGCTTCGATCCCTGTAAGGGCTCTCTGTGCCCTTCTCTGTTATCGTGCCCCGGGATTTCCTCATCTGCTCAAGAGTCTGGTCGCAGACAAACGCTTTGCCTTTTTTTATAAGCTGCAGGGCATAATCATAAATTTTTTCAAAGTAATCCGACGCGTAATAAAGACGGCCTTCCCAGTCAAATCCGAGCCATCTGACGTCTTCCATTATGGAATTGACGTATTCTACGTCTTCTGTCTCGGGATTTGTATCGTCAAAACGCAGATTGCAAAGTCCGTTATAGTCGCGGGCGATCCCGAAATTCAAACAGATGCTCTTGGCGTGTCCGATATGGAGATAGCCGTTGGGCTCCGGAGGAAAACGAGTGTGGACCCTGCCGTTATTTTTTCCGGCTGCCAAATCCCCGTCGATAATATCCCTGATGAAATTTGTAGCCGATTTAGGAGTTTCCATGGTCTTATTTGGGTGTCTATTAAAAAATTGGTTGCCCCCTAAGGATTCGAACCTTAATTAACTGATCCAGAGTCAGTCGTGCTGCCGTTGCACTAGAGGGCAAGTGTCCTATTATTTTAGTATCAGCGGGCGGTTCTGACAAGCATAATTTTATTCAAAAAGCTTGGGATATCGGAATTGATTCTTTCAAATTCATAAAGGGACTGGGAATGCGGGCAGTAAGGACAGCCAAGGGCTCTTTATCAACTCAGATATTCGATGTTGGGCATTTCACCCGGCGTGTCTTTATCTTTATTGATCTTGAGCTTCATCATTTCTATCCACATGACAAGCTCGGATTCTCCCAAAGTCTCAAACAGCTTCTTTATTGAATTATAATCCAGCAGGAATAAAAGCGCGCCTCTAAAACTTATATTTTCCACTTTTATTATTGTGCTTATAAAAAACATGAGTTCCGGAAGATAAAACTGCTCCGGGATAGAGGCCAAATAGATCTCTGTCGAGCCTAAATTTAAAAAGGGGACGTTGTAATAGATGTTTAAATGGGTCATCTCCGTGATTACCTGGGTATACGAGCCTGCGAATATATTGACGGTCTCTCGCAGGGAAGACTGAAAAAGCTGGTCCTGGGGATCTATCTCCTCGGGTTTTTTTTTCAAAAGGCCGCTTCCCAGGACCTGCGCATCCTGGATATGCAACAGGAAGGTCAGCCTTCCCGTTATGTCTCCCTCGAGGTTTGTCTCAATAATAAAAAATGTCTTGCCGAGATTCAGCTTTTGTACGAGATTTTTGAAAGAAATAAATTCGGCTTCTGGGAAAGTAAGCTCTACCTTTGCCTCCAATATTTCAGACAAGGCAGTGGCTACCCGCCCAGTGCCTATAGTATTTAATTCTCTTAAAAGGTCTAACGCCTTGTCCTTGTCAATCATACATTAGTTTTTATTATTTATTTCCTTCCAAGGCCTTCTTGATTTTTTTCTCTACCGTATCAAGCAATTCCTGGTCGCAGGTGTTTTCAGGAACTTTTTTATCGGGGCTGAGCACCGTATTGATCTTCTTTAAAAAATCCGTTGCGATAAAAGGTTTTACTATATAATCCACAGCCCCTCCGTTTACAATGCTCTTTACTATGTCGTCGGTCTCCTGTTTCGCAGTAAGCATGATAACCGGAATGGAGCTGACCGAAGCATCTTTTTTCAATTCTTTCAGCGTCTCCTGACCGTTCATCCCCGGCATCATGATATCCAAAAGGATTAAATCGGGCTTTGTCTGTTTTGCCTTGGCCAGAGCATCCTGGCCGTCTTTGGCAGTCACCACGTCATATCCGCTTGCCTTTAAACGCGATTCAACTAATTTGACTATATTGGGCTCGTCATCCACGACTAATATTTTTTGGGGCATGGCATTTCCTCCTTCTGGCAAATTTATAAGAAATGATGTTAGCACAAAACCTTTTACAAAAGCAATTCTTTTGCATTATCGGCATCTTCAGGAAAAGAAGAAAAACGCACAGAAAACAAAAGCCTGACCGGTTTATCTCCTATCTGAAAGATGGATTTTGCTAGGACGTCCTCTAACTGATCGCAGGCAGAAGCAGCTGCCTGCCTGTCAATCTCGGAAGCGATCACAACGGTACCGTTGCCTGCGAGAAAATCAATGCCTTTTACATTTTTTTTGCAGGTATCCACGATTGAAAGCAGAAACGGATACAAGAGCTCCTCGCCAAACTCGCCCTTAAGCCGCAAATAGTCTTTTACCCCGATCACAAAAACAGATATTTTTTTAAAATCGAGTTTTGCCTCCGAGATCTTTTTATCGATGGCGCTCTGCATCGTAGGTCCGTCTATATATTTAGGCAGGGTAAAGTTGAATTTTGTCCCTTCTCCCAGCTTGCTTTCAACCCACATTTTGCCATGGTGAAGTTCAATGATCCCCTTGGCAATGGAAAGCCCAAGACCTGTTCCCTTTTCTCCCGGGCCGTCGATCCTGCCGAATTGCTGGAACTTACCGAAAACCCTCGGAATATCTTCGGTAGCGATCCCTTTGCCGGTATCCGATACAGAACACTCGATCGAATCAGGGGCATCCTTCAGAGATATTTCTATAATGCCCTGCCTGGTAAATTTAATAGCGTTGCCTATCAGATTGTTCAAGACCTGTATCAGTTTATCTTTATCCACGTAACCTACTATGGGCTCGCGGGAGAATTTATTCTGAATAGACAGGTCCTTGTCTTTTGCCCGCGGCAAAAAGAACAAATTAACGCTTTTGACAAGGCCGGAGATATCTACCATCTGTTTTTTAAGGTCTAATTTTTTAGCTTCTATCTTGGAAATATCGAGCAGGTCGTTGATGATCCTGGTCAGCCGGTCTATGTCATCCAGGCATATAGACAGAAATTCGCGCTGCTGGTCCGTGGTAGCTCCAAGGATGCCGTCTAACACCTGAGAGACAGATTCCCTTATTGTCGTAAGCGGCGTGCGCAGCTCGTGGGAGACAATGGAAATAAATTCTGTCTTCATGCGGTCTATTTCTTTTTCCCTTGTTATATCGCGCAGCAAAACCACAACGCCTATTTTTTTGCCTTCGGAATCTTTTGCGGAGGTAGCATCAAGCCGCAGGATCATCTTATACGGCTTTTCAAGATCCAGCTCCTTGGAGACCAGGCGCTTGTCTGTGCCCGCAAGCTCCTTTAGCAATGAAGAAAACGCGGACCAGGCAAAATCATCGGACAGAACCCGGGATTTTTCTCCGTCAAGCCCCAGCATCCTTCTGGCGGCAGGATTGATCAATACGATCTTATCGTGCTCGTCAGTCATAATAAGCCCCTCGGACATGCCCGAGAAAGCATTTTTCATGGTTATGCTGTCCCGTTCTATGATGCGGGACTGCCTTGCCACCTGTTCCCGCGCTGCAAGGCTGTCTATTGCAAGCGCGACCTGGCTTGCAAAAACATTAAACATGTTTACGCGATAGACCAGGAATACATCGGGTTTTGAGCTGCTGATCGCGAATGCGCCCAGGATATTGCCCCTTACCGTAAGCGGCGCGCAATGAAAAGACGCAAGCCCCACTGAGCTCTTGGCCGTATCCTCAGCCATCTCGCCTTCATTAAATGCAATGACCTCAAGGTCTTTTTCCAAAATGCCGGAGTTCAGTAATCCGTTCAGCGCCTGCGTTGATTTCGCCTTAAAATCCGCCAGATACTGTTCATTCACGTGCCGATTAAACCAGAGATAATATTTTATATTTGCGCCGTCGGAAAGCATAATCGCAGACACATCGTGTTCTATCGTCAGCAGGGCTTTTTCTAATACCCATTTTATGAAAGGCTCTGAGCTTACCAAAGAGAGCGCCTGGCTGCCTACCTGGTTTATCAAGTCCGTGACCGAGATTTTATCTTCCGCCATACTGCCGTCCTTATTAATTCAAAGCTTTGTTATCATCCATGCCTAAAAGCTTAAGCAGGCAGTTTAAAGAAGATGCCTGCGGGACAAACATAAGCTGCATTATAATATTGCCACTTTCTTCTATTATCAATTGAGAGTCAAGACAGACTGTTTGCTGACTCTGTTCAACGGAGTGCGTGCGGATAAAATCAGAGATCTCTTCGGGTTGACCAGAGATAAAAGTGGGGGGCGTCATTTGAAGGACGGTGTTAAGGGTATCGCTTAAGACCCTTAAAAACGAACCACACATGACGCTACTGACCTCTTTTAGGGCCGATATATCCATCTCTGACAGCTCTGCTTCTTCTTTTCCCATAAGAAGGCGCATAAAATCAAGGGCGCTTTTGCGTTCGAAAACAAAAAGTATATGGCCGTGCGCCTCGCCTATGACACCCAGGGCAACCATCATTATCTGGGAAACGTCTTTGCCCACAAATCTCCGGGTCGTCTGAGCAGTGACCTCGCAGACTTCAGGAGGATCCATCTTTATCGTCCTGTTAACAAACTGCGATAATGCTGTTGCCGCGTTACCGGCACCTATGCTGCTTATTTCCCTTAAGGCGTCGACCTGCAGTTTGTTTAAACCAGAAAATTTATCTTCCATGACCCTTTTATGCAGAGTTTTTGTCCAGACCCATAAAAACCAAGACCTCTTTTTTTATCAGTAAGGCCGTATTTACTTAAGCCCAGGCTTCCTGCTGGATTCGCTTTATAAGCCGCTCAACGGTTTCGTTGTCTACGGCAGTAAATTCTATGCCGATCCTGAACACCTCCGCATCGGCCTTTTTGAATCCCTTGGAGTATCTGATTTTTCCTTCTCCAACGATGGGTTTCTCGGAGAACTTGTTTATAATCACGAACCTGACCTCTGTGCCGGGTTCTAATTTATCCTGCGAATATACGCCAAACCCAAGCATGCTGATATCGGCCAAAGCCGCCCTTATGCTAAAGCTGGGATTGTCTTTGGGGTATATCGTGACCCTTCCCTCCGCGTTGAACCGTATGTATTTTCTTTGCTCAAACATATCTTAAGGTTTTATGATCTAAACTTACCAAAGACTTTTACGCATCAACTCGTCTACTTTTTTTACCTCTTCGTAATCCTTTTTTGCGCCCTCAGCAGCTCCTTTGGATGCTCCCGCAACCGTATGGCAGCCGCTTGACAGAAAAACAAAGATCAAAACAAAGCTTAACAGAAAAACTTTTTTGGGCATTATTCCTTTTTTTCCACCCATTTCTTAAGCCTCTCTTTCGTGCGCTCCCTGCCAAGACAGCATATTACCTCAAAAAGCCCCGGTCCTACTGTTTTCCCAGTAAGCGCGACCCGTATGGGATGAATCAACTCTTTCGATTCAATGCCGAGTTCAGCTATCAGGCTCCTGAACTCGGCTTCAATGTTAGCGATATCGAATTCTTCCAGTTTGTCCAGCCTGTCGATAAAAAGAGCGAATTCCCTGGAGAGATCGCGGCTAAGGAATTTCTCTTTTAGCTTTTCCTCAACAACGACTTCTTTAGCAAAAAAAAAGTCGGCTCTGTCGAGGAAATCAGTCAATACTGTAAGACGGCCCTGAAATAATTTTATCAAAGAAACTACGTAATTCCTATCAAAATTGTTTTTTTCCAGGTATTTTTTTTCTATCAAAAAGGGTATGACTTCATCGGCCAGCTTCTGGGGGTCTTCGTTTTTAAGATACTGGTTGTTCATCCAGTTGAGTTTGTCCAGGTCAAGCTCAGCCGCTGTTTTATTGATATGTTTTATGTCAAAAAGCCTTATGGCCTCTTTTATGTCTATGACTTCCCTGTTTTCTCCAGGAGACCAGCCAAGCAAAAGCAGAAAATTAACTATCGCCTCCGGCAAATAACCCATCTCCCGGTATTCTGAAATAGCAGTCGCGCCTTTTCGCTTTGAGAGCCTTCCGCCTTCTTTTGAAAGTATCAAAGGCAGATGAGCGAAATGCGGAATGGGCAGCCCCAAAACATTATACATTATTATCTGTTTTGGCGTATTGGATATATGGTCATCTCCTCTTATTACATGCGTTATGTTCATAAGGAAGTCGTCAACCACGCACGCAAAATTGTACGTGGGGGTGCCGTCGGATTTGATCAATACCTGGTCTTTTATCACCTCGGTATCAAATTCTATCTGCCCCCTGATCAAATCGTTTATTTTTATCTTGTCTGGCAGTATCTTTAAGATTGTTGCCTGGCCTTCGCCATAGGCCCTGCCCTGTTCGAGCAGTTTCTGCGCGTATTCTCTGTAAATATCAAACCTCTGGCTCTGATAATATATTTCGTCCCATTGGAATCCAAGCCATTTCAAGCTGAACAATATCTCATCCAGATATTCTTTCTTGGAACGCAAAGCATCAGTGTCCTCTATCCTCAAAACAAATTTCCCGTTTTTGGATTTTGCATAGAGCCAGTTAAACAATGCTGTGCGCGCTCCGCCTATATGCAGGTTTCCCGTGGGGCTCGGCGCAAATCTTACCTTTACCATTCTAATCCTCTTTAGTTTGTTATCGGCCTTGAAATTTTTTTGTAACGAGCTCTGCGCCGCTTAACAGCGCATTTTTGTTGACCAGCACCAGAGCCTTCTTATCCTTGGGGGCGTACTTTTCAAAGACTCCTATAACTGTCTTTAGATCAATGAGTTTTGTCCGGGCAAGAAAACAGCCGAGAGCAACCATATTTGCGACCTTGGCATTTCCTAATCTGTCAGCTATTTCAGTAAAACCGAATTTTAAGACTTTGGCCCTTGTATTGATATCTTCTTTAGCCAGAGAGCCGTTGACAACCAAAAGTCCTGTTTCTTTTATCCTGCCTGCGAAACGGACAAGGGACGGTTCATTCATTATGATCAGGGAATCCGCCCTGTTTATGTAAGGGGAGCCTATTTCTTCGTCGGAGATGATGACCATGCAGTTTGCGGTCCCGCCCCTTACTTCTGCCCCGTAAGACGGAAGCCAGGTAACGTTTTTATTCTCAGCCATTGCAGCTTCTGCCAGGACTTTGCCTAAAAGCATTATGCCCTGGCCTCCTGCGCCGGCTATTATTACTCTTTCTATCATGCCAGCCTCTTTAAAGCTACTTGATCCTTCCAAGCGGGAATTCCCTTGCCATCACATCCCTTATCCATTCCATCGCCTTTTGAGGCGAAAGTTCCCAGTACGTCGGGCAAGGAGACAATATCTCTACGAGAGAAAATCCTGTTTTCTCGATCTGGTTGGTAAATGCCTGCTTTATAGCTCTTTTTGCTTTCAATACTTCCTGCGGAGAATGAACAGATACCCGCTCTATATATTTTACTCCAGGCAATTGCGAAAGAAGTTCGGAAATTTTCAGAGGATACCCCTGAAACTTTGCGTCTCTGCCAAGGGGGGTCGTAGCTGTTTTTTGTTTTAGAAGCGTAGTCGGTGCCATCTGCCCTCCGGTCATGCCGTAGACCGCATTGTTTATAAATATGACCGTGAGGTTTTCTCCCCTGTTTGCCGCGTGTATCGTCTCGCTGGTGCCGATCGCAGCAAGGTCTCCGTCTCCCTGATAAGTAAACACTACTGTTTCCGGCCTCAAGCGTTTTATTGCGGTGGCCACTGCCAATGCCCTTCCGTGCGCAGCCTCGGAACAATCGAAATCCCAGTAATCATACGCGATGACAGCGCAACCTACCGGAGCGATCGCAATCGTTCTCTCCCTGATTGCAAGCTCGTCTATGACTTCGGCCACAAGCCTGTGCGCAATGCCGTGGCCGCAACCCGGGCAATAGTGCGTTTTTACGTTTCTCAAAGATTTTGGTAGGTTGAATATTTTGTCCATTTAAACGCCCTATAGGACAAGGCTCTTTACCCTGTCGATGATCTCTTCTTCCGTAGGGATCCCTCCGCCAGCCCTGCCTAAAAATTCTACCTTTCCTTTACAGTCAAGCGCCAGCCTTAGGTCTTCGACCATTTGGCCGTAAGACATTTCTACAGCCAGAAATTTTGTTTTCGGCGTTATGCGCTTCGTAAAAGCTTTTTCGGGAAACGGCCAGAGGGTTATCGGGCGGATCAATCCTGCTTTTATTTTACTTTCTCTTAATTTTCTTACGGCGCTCTTTACGATCCTTGCCATGCCTCCATAAGCGACTAAAATGACATCTGCGCCTTCCAAAAATGCCTCTTCCCAGAGCTGCTCCTGTTTCTTTACGGCTTTGTATTTAGCCTGCAGCCTGAGGTTTAACTCCTCCAAGGCGCCTTCTTTGAGCAATAACGACCTGATTAAATTCGGGCTTCTGTCTTTGCAGCCTGTAAGCGCCCAGGGCTTTTCGTATTTTTTGGTTTTCATTTTTGATCTTTTGGTTTCAACCGGCTCCATCATCTGTCCGAGCATTCCATCGCCGAGTACGATAACCGGGGTTCTGTATTTATCTGAAAGCTCAAAAGCAGAAAACATAAGATTATATGCCTCTTCGACTGAGGAAGGGGCAAGGACTATGCAATGATAATCACCGTGCCCGCCGCCGCGCGTGGCCTGAAAATAATCCGATTGCGAGGGAGAAATGTTGCCCAGGCCCGGGCCGCCACGCATAATATTTACGATGACCCCGGGCAGCTCTGACCCTGCCATATACGAAATGCCTTCCTG